>Ga0079224_100017502_pt1 | contig 10103 bp, 6 predicted proteins | sample Stecom2015_FD_80414 | JGI IMG/M metagenome (GOLD analysis project Ga0079224, IMG submission 80414) | Agricultural soil microbial communities from Utah to study Nitrogen management - Steer compost 2015 | ecosystem: Environmental > Terrestrial > Soil > Agricultural land | place: USA: Utah... | reverse complement strand
TGCGTGACCTTGTGGGCGCGGATCTCGGCCCCGGCGGTGGCGAACAGCGCATTGCCGCCGGTCTGGTCCGGGTGGTAGTGGGTGTTGATCAGCGTGCGCACCGGCGCATCGCCGAGCTGGCGCCGGAGCGCCGCGGCGTGTTCGGCGGCACCACTGTCCACCAGCACGATGCCGTCGGGGCCGTCCAGCGCCACCACGTTGCCGGGCACGCCGGCGATCACGCGGATGCGGTCGGTGACGGGTTGCACCTCGATGCGGGTGGCGGCGGCGCGCGCGCCGGTGCGGGCCGGTGCGCTCTGGCAGCCGGCGAGGCCGCCCAGGACCGGCACGGCGGCCAGCCCCGCCACCGTGCCGATGCCGCCCTTGAGGAACTTCCTTCGATCGGTCGAATGCATGCTCACAGTTCCGTAATGCGTCCGGTGCTGATGCCGAACTTCTCTTCCTCGATGCCCAGCTTGTCGAGGAAGGACAGGTGCAGGTTGGCCAGCGGCGTGCGCTCGGGCAGCGTCAGGTTCTTGCCGCCCTTGTGCCTGCCGTTGGCGCCGCCGATGACGATCTCCGGCAGCGGGTAGTTGTCGTGGGCGTTGCTGTTGCCCATGTTCGAGCCGTACAGGAACAGCGAGTGGTCGAGAACCGAGCCGTCGCCTTCCTTCGTGTCCGCCAGCTTCTTGATGAAGCGCGCGAAGTGCTCCATGTGGTAGCGCTGGATGCGGATCAGCTCCTCGATGCGCTCGCGGGTGTTGGTGTGGTGGCTGACCGGGTGGAAGCCGCCCGACACGCCCACCTGCGGGTACGGCCGGTCGGTGCCCTCGGCGGCCATCACGAAGGTGACCACGCGGGTCAGGTCCGCCTGGTAGGCCAGCGCGATCAGGTCGAACAGCAGCTTGAGCTGCTCGTCGAAGTCCTCCAGCACGCCGATCGGCGCGTCCGGGACCTCCATGTCGCCCATGTCGCGCGAGCCGGCCATCTGCACGCGACGCTCCAGCTCGCGCACCGTGTCGAGGTAGTCGTTCAGCGCGCGCTGGTCGCCGGGACCCAGGGTCTTCTTCAGGGAATTGGTGCGCTCGGCGATCATGTCGAGGATGCTGGCGTTCTTTCGCAGCAGCGCCTCGCGCTCGGCGGCGGTGTCACCCTCGCCCAGCAGCTGCACGAACACCTTGCGCGGGTTGTACTCCATCGGCAGCGGCTTGTTCGGCGCCGCGTAGGAGGTGGTCACGGCGTAGAAGCCGCCGTTGCCGGCCGCGATCTGCACCGTGGTCTCGGAGGCGACCTCGAGCGAGGGCAGGGCGGTCTCCTGGCCGATGCGCTGGGCGATCAGCTGGTCCAGCGTGATGCCGAGGCTGGGGCCCTTGGCCGAGGTGTCGGGCGTCACGCAGGACAGCCACGTGGCCGGGTTCAGCACATGCACGGAGTTGTTCGGCGCCTTGTTCTCGATGTTCTCGAAGGTGGTCAGGTACTGCTTGTACGGCTCCAGCGGCGAGACCGTGTAGCCCAGCGTGAAGTTCTCGCCGCTGCCGGAGGAGGTCCACTTGTCGTACTCCTTGCCGTAGGGCGTGTTGTTCATGATCGCGCCGTGCGGCAGGTAGAAGAAGCCAGCGCGGGTCTTCGGCATCGCGCCGCTCTGCGCCAGCGCGGTTCCCGCGGGCACCATCGCATCAAGGAAGGGCAGCGCCAGCGCGACACCGCTGCCGCGGATGAAGGTACGCCGGGACAGATGCTTCTTGGTGAGGAAAAACGCCATTGTCATACTCCCTTATGGATCCGTCGCGGCTCTCGTGCCGCTGTCGTTGGAAGCCAGCGTCGCCTGGCCGTGTTCCTTTTCTGCGCCCTTGCGCCGGAAGGCGTCGCTGTTGACGATGCCCTTCAGGATGGCGCCGAAGCTGTAGTTGGAAGCCTTCGCGTCACGCACGATCTGGCGCACCACGGGCATGTCGAAGTACTCCAGCTCGCGGTTCAGCGCGTACATCATCAGGCGCGAGGTCACCGTCATCGGGAACTGGTCCTCGCGGCTCTTGATGTACTCGCGCAGCTCGACCGGGCCGTTGATCTTCACCCCGCTGGACAGCACCGTGGAGGCGTCGATGGGCAGGCTGCCATCGACCTCGCGCCAGCGGCCCGTGTTGTCGAAGTTCTCCAACGCCAGGCCCGGCGGGTCGATCAGGCCGTGGCAGCCGTTACAGGTCGGATTCTCGCGGTGGATCTCCAGGCGCGCGCGCAGCGTGCTCGGGGGCTGGCCCTCGCGGACCGACAGGTCGGTCTCCACGCCCGGCGGCGGCGGGGTGGGCGGCGTGCCCATGATGCGCTCGAGCACCCAGGCGCCGCGCACCACCGGCGAGGTGCGGTCCGCATAGGAAGTGCGCAGCAGCACCGCGCCCTTGCCCAGCAGGCCGAAGCGGTTCGGGTTCTCCAGCCTGACGCGGCGGAACACCGGGCCGCGCACGCCCTGCACGCCGTACCAGCGGGCCAGGTCCTCGTTCAGGAAGGTCCAGTCCGCGTCCAGCAGGTCCATCACGCTGCGGTTCTCCAGCAGCACGCTGGCCAGGAACATGCGGATCTCGGTCTCGAAGTTCTCCCGCATCGCCGGGGTGAACGCGCGGTCGACGGGGTCGACCTTGTCCAGCTCGTCCACGTTCAGCCACGCCAGCGCGAAGCTCTCCACCAGCGATTCGGCCCGCGGGTCCTTCAGCATGCGGTCGACCTGCGCATTCATCACCGCCGGATCGGACAGCCGGTTGGCCGCGGCCAGGTCGATCAGCTCCTTGTCCGGCGGCGTGTTCCACAGGAAGAACGACAGGCGCGAGGCCAGCTCCAGGTCGGTGAGCAGGCGCGACTCGCCCTGTTCCGGGGCCGGGATGGCGCGGTAGAGGAAGTCCGGGCTGGACAGGATGGCCGTCACCAGCTCGGTGATGCCGGCGTCGAATCCGCCGGGTTCGCTGCGACCCAGCTCGTAGAACTTCATCAGGTACTGCACGTCCTCGTCGCTGACGGGGCGGCGGAAGGCCTGTGTGGCCATGTGCCGTGCGATGCGCTCGGCGCAGGGGCGCTCCTCGGCTGCCTTCTTCGGCTGGCAGACGAAGATCTTCGCGCGGCTTTCGTTCATCGACAGGCCCTCGGGCTGGATGGGCCCCTCGACCTCGATGCCGGTCTGGATGATGGGCATGTTGGCGACCCGGCCGCCGCCGCCGAAGCCGCCGAAGCCGCCGCCCAGGGCGGCGTCGTTGCTCAGCGAGCGGGCGCGGTCGATGAAGGTGATCGCGACGTGGTGACGGCCGGCCTTGACCTTCGCCGACATCGAGATCATCTCGAGGATCTTCTTCTTGCCTTCGGCGCCGTCGCGGTCGGCGATGTCCAGCCATTCCCCGCCGCCGATCTCCTTGCGGGCCACCTCGACACCGTCGACCAGGATCACCATCGTGGCCGGGTTCTCCGCGCCGCGCGGATACAGGCCGATGTCGACGTTGTCCTCCTCGGTGACGTTGAAGCGGTATTCACCGTCGGCCGGGAACACGTGCCAGAAGCTCATGCCGGGGCCGCGGCCGCCGCCGGTGTTGGCGCGCGTGCCCAGCGGGTAGTCGGTGGGCTTGCCGGCATTGGCGGTGATGAAGACCTTCTGCAGCTTGGGCACCGGCTCGCCGATGGCCAGCCTGACGGCGCGGCGGGTGGCCGACAGGTACTGCTCCATGAAGGAGGGCGAGACGGCGAGCGCCTCGGCGATGTTGCTGAAGCCTTCCACCTCGATCTCGGTGGGCAGCGCCTGGCGGGCGTCGATCTCGACGCCGAGCAGCGACCTGACCGTGGCCGCGAACTCGGTGCGGTTCAGGCGCTGGATGGGCACGTGGCCCACGCGTCCCTTCGCCGCGGAGGAATCCAGCGAGGTCTCGAGGAACTGCACGACCGCGTCCACGTCGGCCTGGGAGGGCTGCTTCTTGCCCGCAGGCGGCATCAGGCGGCCGCGCAGCTTGTTCAGCGTGACCTCCCAGATGCGCGCGTCCTGGGGTACCTCCTTGAGGTCCAGGGTGTCGAAGGCGAGGCTGCCGGCCCAGTCCTCGGCGTTGTGGCAGCTCAGGCAGTAGTCCTCCACCAGCCTGGGCAGCGAAGCGGGGTCACCCGTGTGCGGCGAGGGGGACTGGGCGGCCAGTGCCGGCGCGGCAGCCATGCAGAGCAGTGGCAAGGCCGCCGCCACCCTGAACCTGGAACCGAAAACAGCCGCGCTCTTCAGCATCGAAACCCCCGAAACCGTCCCCAACGTGGTCCTCATGCTGCACGAACCCGCCGTGCAGCCGCCCTAGTCTAATGGAGATAAGAGGGGTGCCGGCGTGAGTTGGTTCCGCGCCGCCGGCGGCTTCGCATAGCGATTGGATCAGGCCTGCACGTCGCGCAGCGAAGGGTCGCGCGCGAACTGGGTCACGACGTAGGAGCAGCTGGCGCTGACACGGGTACGGGATGCCCGCGCCCAGGCCACCGCGGCATCGAGCAGCTGCCGCGCCACGCCGCGGCCGCGCAGCGCGGGGTCCACGAAGGTGTGGTCGATCAGGATGTGGGATTCGCCCAGCCGCCGGTAGGTCATCTCCGCCACGCGCTTCCCGCCTTCCTCGATACAGAAGAGTCCGCCGCCCGGCCGGGCCTGGTGGGTGACCTGCGCGTCCATGGCGCAGGGATAGCAGAAGGCGCGCCGCGGGAACAGAGGGCGGGGCCCGCAATTGCCGCAGGGCACCGGGAGACTGGCCTCATCCGCTCGCCAGTGCGAGGCGGAGTCCGACACCAGGGGCGGGTGATCCGCCGATATGGCCGGCGGGGCGTGGCCCGGATGATCAGGGCATACGGGCATCGGACCGAGGAGAAAGCCATGACGCTGGCCACCGAGATTTCACGCGGCGCGCGACGCGCGATCGATGCCGGCTCCGCCGACATTGCCCGCCTGCGTGGCCGCATGGACAAGGGCATGCGGCGCATGCGCAGGAGCGCCTCGCGGCGCATCCAGTCCACCAACGAGTACGTGCACGAGCACCCGTGGATGGTCATCGCCGTCGTCGCCGGCGCCGCGGCACTGGGAGGACTCCTGGCGGCGCGCCTGGTCCGACGGGACCGCCTGCTGCATCCGCCGGAGTGAACCCCGCCTGCGCAAGCAGGCGGCGCATTGCGTCAGTTCTGCGCCAGCGCGGCCAGGCGCCGGAGCATCGGCGCATCCGAGGCCACCTGCACCCGCTCTTCCGCCGTCAGCCACTGCAGCGCCTCATCCAGTGAGGGCGCGTCCTCCAGCTTCTGGCGGGCGGTCAGGCGCGCGGCATCGGGCCGTCCGCGCGGGGCCGGCGGCGGCGGCGGATTCACCTCGAGGTGCGCGGCCAGCAGCGCCGGCTCGCGCGCCAGCGCCGCGAGGGGGTCTTCGGGCAGTGGCGCGGATTGCGCCAGCAGGGCGTCCCGGCGGGCGATGATGGGCGGCAGCTCTTCCTCCTCCGGTATGCACAGCAGGCCGTGGCGCGCCAGCGCCCGCCCGATGGCGGTGCTGCCGGACAGCCGTGACAGCGGCACCGCCAGCAGCATGCCGGCCAGCACCGGCGACAGCCACGGCAGCAGCGGCGGGGCGAGCAGCGCGAACAGGGCGGTAAGCAGCACGCCGGCCAGCGTATGTCCCCAGTGGATGCGCCAGGCTTCCGTCCAGCTTGCGCTACCCTCGTCGCGCCGCTGCGAGTTCCAGCCCGAATCACGGCCCAGCAGCACCTCCGCCACCGAGCGGCTCTGCATCAGCATCATCACCGGCGCATACAGCGCCGACAGCACCAGCTCCAGCAGTGTGCTGGCCACCATCTCGATGCTGCCCAGCGTGCGATGCATGTGCAGCGAGAAGAACGCGCGCACGAAACCCAGTGCCTTGGGCAGCAGCAGCACCCCCATGCAGAAGATGAACAGCTCCAGCATCCGCTGCGCGTCGAAGCGCGGCCAGTTGGGGAACAGCTGGATCTCGAGCGGGAAGTACTCCGGATTGTGGAGGCCTGCCTGCACCGACAGCGCGAAGCTCAGCAACAGCATCACCAGCCACAGCGGCGAGGCCACGTAGCTCATGATGCCAAAGGCCAGGTGCATGCGGCTGGGCATGGTGAGTCCGGCGGCACCGACCACCTTCGCGTGCTGCAGGTTGCCCTGTGCCCAGCGCCGGTCGCGCACGGCGAGGTCGATCAGCGACGGCGGGCTCTCCTCGTACGAGCCCATCACCTTCGGCAGCATGCGCACCTTCCAGCCGCGGCGGCGCAACAGCGCCGCTTCGACGAAGTCATGCGAGAGGATGTGGCCGCCGAAGGGCCGGCGTCCCGGCAGTTCGGGCAGGCCGCAGCTCTCGGCGAAGGCCGCGATGCGGATGATGGCGTTGTGGCCCCAGTAGTTGCCGTCGTCGCCGGACCATGCGGCCACGCCGCGGGCGATCACCGGGCCGTACATGCGTCCCGCGAACTGCTGCAGCCTCGCCAGCAGGCTCCGGCGGCCCACCAGCAGCGGCACGGTCTGCAGCAGCCCGAGCTGCGGATCGGCGCTCATTGCGCGCACCAGGGTGACCAGCGTGTCGGCGGAAAGCAGGCTGTCCGCGTCCAGCACCACCATGAACTCGTAACGCGCGCCCCAGCGTTCCACGAAGTCCTGCACGTTGCCGCTCTTGCGGCCGGTGTTGCGCCAGCGGCGGCGGTACCACACGGGCATGACGCCGGCGAGCCTGCCGCGCAACCGCGCGATGGCGATGGATTCACGGATCCACGCGTCGGCGCGGGTGGAATCGGAGAGCACGACGATTTCGAAGCCGGCCGCGTGCCCGGCGGCCGCCAGCTCCTCCGCCATGGCCTGCAACGCGGCGGTGGTGCGCGGGGGATCCTCGTTGTAGAGGGGCATCACGAGCGCGGTGCGCCGCCGCGCCACCTCCTCGGGCGGCGCGAGCGGCAGGCGGCGCTGCGGCAGCAGCCCCGCCACCGAAGCGGCGGCGGCCTGCGCGATCCATGCCAGCGTCAGCGCGAAGAACACGATCAGCAGCACCTGCAGCGCCGACATGTCCTCGTTGCGCATGATGCCGATCATCTCGGTCACGCCGTAGGCGACGATGCCGATGGCGCCCGACAGCGTGATGGCGCGCGCCAGCACGGAGCGGAAATCCAGCTCCTCGGCGAAACGGGCAGGGGGACGCACGGCGAGGTCCTGCACCGGCATGGCGAGCGGCGCGGGCGGGGGCATCGCGCCGCGGCGCGCGGCGCCGGAATGGACGGCGCGGACGGCTAGCTGGCCGTCCATCGATAAAGCCAGGTTTCGCTCACCGGCTTTCCGTCCTCGCGCACCAGCGCGCGGAACTCGATCAGCTGTGCGCCGCCGGGATCGAACTCGAAGCTGACCCTGAGGCCGCCGATGGCCGGATTCTCGTGCACCACCGGATTGAACACGGTGCCGGCCGAGGCGCTGACGTCGAGCACGAGGTCCTCGGCCGAGCGGCCGGCGCCGGCGAGGTCGAGCACCACCAGCCGCCTGTCGCCGCGCATGTTGGCGCCGATGCGCGTGGCCACGAACCGTCCCAGCTCGCGCTCCACCAGCGATTCGGCCGTCCAGGTGATGCGGTACGAGCCGGTGTACGGCTGGCCTGCCGGCAGCACCTGCGCCGGCTGCCAGAAGGCGACGATGTTGTCGTTGGCCTCGCTGCGCGTGGGGATTTCCACCAGCTTCAGCGTGCCGCGCGCGGCCGGCTCTTCCTCGCCGGGAAATTCCACCCAGGCGCTGGGCCGGCGCTCGTAACGGGCTTCCAGGTCCTGGAAATCCGAGAACAGCCGCGCACGCTGCATCAGCCCGAACGCCCTGGGCTGCTCGCTGGTGAATGCCGAGATCTGCAGCGTGGCGGGGTTGGCCAGGTGCCGCCACACCTCCTCGCCGCCGCTGCTGACGAACATCAATCCGTCGGAGTCATGCGCGCGCGGCCGGAAGTCGTCGAAGCGCGAGCGGTTGGACGGGTCGAACAGGAACATCGAGGTCAGGGGGGCGATGCCCACGCTGCGCAGGTCCACGCGCGGGAACAGGGTGTAGCGCACGTCCATGCGCGTCTCGCGTCCGGTGGACACCTCGAAGTGGTAGGCGCCGGTCACCGACGGGCTGTCGAGCAGGCCGTGGATGGTGATGGTGCGCGCGTTGCGGCGCGGCTTCTCGATCCAGAAGTGCGTGAAGTTGGGAAACTCCTCGCCCTCCGGCTCGCCGGTGCGCAGTGCCAGCGCGCGTGCCGACAGGCCGTAGTTCTGGCCACGCCCCACCGCGCGGAAATAGCTGGCACCCTGGAAGACCAGGAACTCGTCCCAGTAGCTGTTGGAGTTCAGTCGCGAGCGCAGGCGAAAGCCCGAGATCGACAGTGCCTTGTCCCGGAGTTCCTCCGGGAAGCGCGGCGCCAGCTCGAACAGGCCGGGAACCGGTTCGATCTCCTGCACCTGGCCGTCCTCGACCACCGACACCCGTACCGGCGTGGTGTAGATGGAGCCGGCGGGCAGCACATCGAGGCGGAAGGGCGTGGGCTCGTCGGACCAGAACGCGCGTTCCGGCGGGAAGCGGATGTCGCGGTACTGGTCATAGCCCAGCTTCTCGAGTCCGGGGGTGATGGGCCCGGGCGGATGGTAGGGTTCGGCGGCGAGGCGGCGCGCGATCTCGACGACGTCTTCGGCATCGAAGCCGTCGGTGGCGATCTTCTCCAGCACGGGAGCGGCCATGGCGGGCTGGGGCGCAGCCGCTTCCTCCGGCTTCAGGCTGCGGCCGAGCATCACCGCCGCGGGGATGGCAAGCAGGGCCAGCGACAGGGCCAGCGTCACATGGCCTGCCAGGCGTCGTTGGTTCACGGTCGTTTCCTGTGCAAGCGGTTGGACACTGCCCCGCACGATGGGGACGGGAGGGCCGGGAATCAACGTGTCGCAGCCTGCATACTGCGAAGGAGCCGTCCGACGGTTGCCGCTTCCAAGGTAGTATTTCCAGTAATTGTCCGAAGCAGAAGTTGTCGGTACACCCGGAGGTGCGCTGTAGACTGCGCAACCGGGTCCAACACGGGAAGCGAAAAAGATGTCCGGCGCCATCAGCATCCGTCATCGTGACAGGCTCTTCATCGGCGGCGAATGGGTGGCCCCGGTCGCCACCGGCCGCATCCAGCTGGTCGATCCGGCCACCGAGGAAGTGTTCACCGAGGTCGCCGAGGCACGCGAGGCCGACATGGACCGCGCCGTGGCCGCTGCGCGCGAAGCCTTCGACAACGGACCCTGGCCGCGCATGTCCCATGCCGAGCGCGGCGCCAGGGTGGCGGAACTGGCGCGGCTGCTGGAGGCGCGCCACGCGGAGCTGGCCGCTGCCTGGACGCGGCAGATGGGAGGAGTGGCGAGCTTCGCGCCCAACGTGGTCCATGGCGGAACCTTCCAGCTGCGCTATTTCGCCGGCCTGGCCACCACCTGGCCTTTCGAAGTCCGGCAACCCGCGTCGATGGGCAACGGCAAGGCCATCATCGTGCGCGAGCCCGTGGGCGTGGTGGCGGCCATCGCGCCCTGGAACGCGCCCTACGCCATCATGGCGCAGAAGATCGGCCCGGCGCTGGTGGCGGGCTGCACCGTCATCATGAAGCCGGCACCGGAGACGCCGCTGGAGGCGTACATCATCGCTGAATGCGCCGAACAGGCCGGCTTCCCGCCCGGCGTGGTCAACCTGGTGCCGGCGCACCGCGAGGCTTCCGACCACCTGGTGCGCAATCCAGGCGTGGACAAGGTGGGCTTCACCGGCAGCACGGCCGCCGGCCGGCGCATCGCCAGCGTGTGCGGCGAGCGCATTGCGCGCGTGACGCTGGAGCTGGGCGGCAAGTCCGCTGCGCTGGTCCTGGATGATTTCCCGGTCGAGCAGGCCGCGGCCATCCTGGCCGGCACCATCTGCACGATGACCGGGCAGGTCTGCGCCACGCTCTCGCGCGTGATCGTCCCGCAGCATCGCTACCAGCAGCTCGCCGACGCCATCGTGGCCGAGATGGCGAAGGTCAGGGTGGGCGACCCCAACGATCCGTCCACGATGATGGGTCCGCTGGCGATGAAGCGCCAGCTCGAGCGCGTGAAGGGCTACGTGGCGAAGGGACT
>Ga0079224_100017501_pt1 | contig 10104 bp, 6 predicted proteins | sample Stecom2015_FD_80414 | JGI IMG/M metagenome (GOLD analysis project Ga0079224, IMG submission 80414) | Agricultural soil microbial communities from Utah to study Nitrogen management - Steer compost 2015 | ecosystem: Environmental > Terrestrial > Soil > Agricultural land | place: USA: Utah... | reverse complement strand
CTCGATGATCCGACCGCGGCCGCTGCCGAGCGGACCGCTGACGGCGAGCAAGCGCAGCCGCCCGCTCGCCAATGATCGCGCCGCGTCGCGCAGCTCGTCGTGCGAGCCCAGATAGGACCAGCGGTTGGGCAGCCACCAGGCCGCGCGAGTCCGCAGCGACTCACCCGCGGCGCTGGCCCGATGCAGCACCCGCAAGCGCCCGACCAGCAGCGACGGATCGGCCACGCGCTGATCGGGATCGGGATCGAGGAGCCGCTCGAGCAGGGCGAGCACCGGGCCCGGACACTCGACCTCCGCGGCTTCGGCCAGCGACGACAGTCGTCGACGAACCGCGCTGCGATCCAGGGTCAGCAGCGCCTCGGGCCGTCGCCACGGCACCTGACCGAACAGCCGCAGGCAAAGCAGGCTGCCAACTCCAAAGCGATCCGCTGCCGGCCCACCGTTGCCCGCCAACACTTCGGGAGCAATAAAGCCGGGAGTTCCGCACCCCTGACTTCCAAGTTGCCCGAGATCCGTCAAAACTACCCCACGAGTTGGCGTGACGATCACGTTGTTGGCGCTGACATCACCGTGGTGAGTGCCCAGCCCGTGGATGGCTGCCAACGCATGCGCAATTCCCAGCGCCTCGGACAAGGCCCGCTCCAGAGGTACCGGCCCGGGGCCGAGCGGCGCCCCGTCGACGTAACCCGTGACCAGCCAGACGCCGCCGTGGCCGTCGTCGATCAGCTCGAGGGCCGCGGGAAGGTGCGGCGACGAGACCGACCGAAGCAGCTCGAACGCCCGCGCAACCGTGCTGCGGCGGTCCGGGGCCACGTGCTTGAGCACCACGCTTCGCCCGCCAGCATCGTTGGCAATCCAGGTCCCGCCCTCGGCTCCGTCGCCGAGGCGGCGCATCTCGGTAAACCGGGATGCGAGTACGCCAACTGAGTTGTCGGACGGTGCAGACACGATGGCAGACGACTAGACACCACTGTAGGCGATCGTTCCAGTCGTCGCTAGCTGGTTTTTACCAGTGAACCCCGAAGTCGATGGCTGCCTGCCAGCCGTGGCCAACCGTATCGTCGACGAAGTTTGCTCGATAGATGCCCGAGAGCCCGAGGGTCAGGTTGCGGCCGACCCAGGCCTCGAAGCCGACGGCCGCTCGCACCGAGCCGCCGACCAGCGTCGGTCGGTTGCGGGCGGGATCGAAGAAGGCGAGCCCGCCACCGACATCGAGGAAAGGATCGACGCGGCCGCGAACGGGCGCGAAGAGGCGGACGAAGGCGACATCCCAGACGGACATGTATCCGCGGTAGTCGACGACCGCGGGCGCGTCGGGGACGTCCTCGCGGTAGACCTCGTGGGGTTGGCGGGTGAAGGCTGCTCCGAGGCCGATCCATTGACGGATCCGCCAACCACCTTCGGCGCCGCCGCCCAGCGAGATGACGGTCGGTCGCGCGGGCGGATGGCCGGCGATCGGGCCGCTGACCAGCAGCCGAACCGACAGCCAACCAAAGCCGCTCCACCGACCGCGGGTGATGGCCTCGGGAGAGACCGGCGGTGGCGGAGCGGGAAGCGGGGCGACGCCGCTGCTGCCGACCGCGTACACGCCCTCGCTCGGTCGAGCCCGGGGATTGGGCGGCGCGGGCGGCTGCTGACCGGGCTGGAGCTGCGACTGATCGCGGACTTGCTCGGGCGGCGGGACCGGACCGGCCCCGGATTCGGCGGCGTCCTGGACCTGCTCGGGGGCCGGCACCACGATCGGCTCGGGCGAGGGCTCGGGCGAAGCGGTCGGCGGGGCGGGCTCGACCGACGGCGCGGGCTCGGCCGGGCCGAGCATGAGCAGGGCGAAGGTCGCTGAGACGATCATCGGTGGCCTCGGTTGGGGTGTCGCCCACGCGACCGTCCAACCATATCCGAACCTGCGACCCGACGTAGCGCTCGCTCGGCGGCGGCCCGTCGATCGGGCTCGTCCTCGTTGCGCGCGGCGAACAACAGGAAGCCCTCGGCCTCGGGGCCGCCGAGCTGGGCGATGGCGTCGTAGGCTCGACTGACCTGCATGGTGTTGGCCAGCCGGATCCGCTCGAGCACCGCGGACACGTGCTGCGGGCCGCCGATCCGCCCGATGGTCTCGATCGCGAGTAGCCCGAGCTCCTCGTCGTCGTGGTTGATGAGCTCGGCGACTCGATCGGCGGCGGTCACCGCCTGCGGATCGTCGCCGTGCTCGCGGATCCACTGGAGGGTCAGGATCACCAGATCGGGCTCGCTGGAGCGCAGCAGGCGATCGACGATGCCCGGAGTGCCGAGCGCGAGATCGGTGCGGGCCTGAAGGACCGCCGTCGCGCGATCGGTCGCGAGCTGAAGATCGGTGGCCAGGTCCGCCTGCCCCGCCTCGCGCTCGAGCAGCACGGTCACGTCGAGCCCCTCCGGGCCGAGCCGGGCGGCGAGCTGCTCGGGCGGCTCGACATCGAGGCGGACCAGCAGATCGCGGCCGTGATCGGTGGGATCGGGCAGCTCGCGGTACTCGAAGGTCGCCACCAGCGTGTCCTTGCGCCCGCCGCTGCGTTGGTCACGCTCGGCTGGCGTGAAGCTGGGCGAGCGCTCGAGCGAGCGGCGGACGATCGCGTGGACTCGCTCGTCGGGTAGCTTCGGTCCGCCGTGGGCGTCGATCGAGACGATCTGCAGGTGGAAGGGCTGCGGCGTCGGCTCGCTACACCCGCTGCCGAACCCAAGGCCGAAGATGCCGAGGATGACCCCGAGGACACCAAGACTGTCCTTGCTCCGGCGAAGCATCGCGCCCCGGCCAAGATAGCTCACTCCCAGGTGAGCGAGTATCCGGCGCGTCGGGCGTATTCTTCGGCCCAGCGACGGGCGAGCTCGGCCATCGGGGGCAAGGGCGCCCGCGAGACGTCGGTCACCGAGGTCATGCGGACGTCGGGGAGCCCGCACGAGATCAGCGAGCCGAACAGCCGCGGAGCGACGTCGAGGTTGATCGACATCCCCTGCACGCTGATGCCCCTGCTGATGTGGATCCCGATCGAGGCCATCTTGGTGGAGCCTCGCCAGACCCCGGGGTGCTCCATGCGAAACTCGGTGCCGTCGACGCCAAGCTGCTCGAACAGCGCCATCGTGACCTCGGCCATCCGCACGATGTGCTCGCGAATCTTCCGGCCGACACGCACCACTGGGTAGGCGACCAGCTGACCGGGAGCGTGGAGGGTGACCTCGCCACCGCGCGGCGTCTCGCAGACCTCGACCTGCTCCGCGGCGAGCTGCTCGTCCGTCCAGAGCACGTCCTCGCGACTGGCCCGGCGACCGAGGGTCAAGGTCGGCGGGTGCTCGACCATGAACAAGGTCTCGGGCGCGGTCCCGTCGGCGACCGCCTCACGGGTGCGCAGCTGTTCTTCCAAGCAGCTGGCGAAGGGTCGAGTGCCGAGCCAGCGGCCGAGCAGGGTCGGCATCTCGCTCTCGTCGCTCACGTGTCGAGTCCCGCAATGGACTCGATGAGGTTGGCGTCGAGCACGGGTACGCGGAGCTCGAGGGTCTGCACGCCGATGCCGTGGCGCAGCAACCAGCGGGCGAAGTCCTTGGCGAAGATCACCCGCGCGTCGCCGAGGCTGGATGGATCGCCGGACGGATCGCTCATCGCGAACACCAGGGTCGCCGAGCAGCCGTTGCGCTCGGCCTCGCCCTCCCACAGCTTGGGCTCGAGGCTGGTCTTGCGCGGGACGATCAGCACGAGGGTCCGACCGTCGTCGTCCTCGGGCTCGGGATCGTCGGCGACGAGCTTGCCCAGACCTCGCGACGGCGGGAGCGTGGCGACCAACGCGAAGTCCTCGCGCTCCAACCAGACCCTTACCAGCGCTTCGAGAGAACGGGCCCCAAGTGATTGCAACCACAAGAGAAGTTGCGCCTCCGTCTCGCTCTCGAGCGCGAGCAGAGCGGCCCTCGCGGCCCGCTCGGCAGCGGCGGCCTTCTCGGGCAAGCGGCTGCCTCGGAGCTGGTAGCGAGCGTCACCGCGGACCGCGAAGCGCGAGGCGTCGCCGCGGCGGTGGACGTCGAGCAGGATCGCGGCGGTCACGGCCCGCTCGATCTCCGAGATCTCCCCGCCGAGCACGTTCTGCGAGGCGAGGTGCTCGGCGATCTGCCGGACGTGCAGCGAGCGCGAGCCGGCCTCGGTCAGCACGGTGGCGACCTTGTCGAGCAGCTCGATCCCGCGAGTTGCGGCCGTGCGACCCGAGCTCTCGGTCCACTCGACCCGACGGCCGCGCCGACGCCGACGCCGACGACGGCGACCGCCACGATCGCCGTCGCGGTCGTCGCGGATCAAGTCGCGATCACGCTCGCGCAGCTCGTCGAACCGCTTCTTGCGGCCGACCTCGATGATCTCGGGAACCGGGGCCTGGCCCTTTTGCATCGCTTCGAGTTCCTCTCGCAGCTCGGGTCGCTCCTCGACCAGCCGCGACATCGCGTTCGCCATCACCAGGGCGACGTCGGTCTCACCCTCGAGTCCGGAGCCCTCGGGCCCACGAAACCGAACCTTGGTGGGATCGAGGTGGGGCATCGGCAGCTGGGTCTGCACCGGGGCTCGCGACGCCGCGGTAGCGACCGACTCGCCCTCGTCATCATCCCCTGCTTCGTCGCTCTCGTCTTCGCTTGCCTCGTCCCCTCGTTCATCGACGTGCCCACCGTTGATGGGCGCGTCGCGGGGGGCCGGCGGCTTGCTCGAAACTTTCGAGGAAGCAGCGGCTTTTTGCCTGGATTTGCTCGGCTTTTTCTGCTCGACCGGAGCTGCATCGACGCTCTCGTCCTCGACGTCGGGCAGCGGCTCGCGGCCGGTCGGGGCCGCCGGCAGCGCGGGGACGTCGGCGCCGGGACGCAGCCGGTAGTGGCCGGGCTTGCTGCGCATCACCAGGCCGTCGTGGACCTTGCTGCGAACTGCGGAGTTGAGGCACGACTGCATCGCGGCCTCCGGATCGCGACCGACATGCGAGAGGAGCTTGCGCTCGACCGCGAGTCGGGCGATCTCGATATAGTGAAGGGGTTCCTCCGAGCTCCGGAGAACCTCGATCGCAGCTTCGAGAAAGGTCATGTTTGCTCCCGCCGATCGCGGCTGATCGCCTGCGACCAGCCCGTGGACGACAGTCGCTCGGCCCGCCTCCGGCTTCGCGGTCCGTCCCCATGCGCCGGGTGGTTGGCGCGCCGAGCCGGGTACGAAGCTGCAGGTCGGCCAAAACTATCCGAAAATTTGTCGGCGCTTGGCAAGTCCTGCTAGCGGCCGATCCATGGGTGCGCTCACGCTGGGACTCGTCCTGCCCGCCGGCCCCTGTGTGGGCGCCGGATTTCAAACTCGCGCACGGTCCGCGGAAGTGCCGTGGATGGCTGCCGAGCAGCAGAGCGCGGTCGATCTGGTCGACGCGGCCCGGTCGCTGGGGATCCGCTGCGAGGTCGTCGCGGTCCCGGCCCACTCGGCCCGCCCGGACTTCGAGCTCGCGCCCGTCACGGATCTGTTGCGGCGCCGCTGCGCGCAGTTCGACCAGATCTTGATCGTCGCCCACGGTCACCTTGGCGGTAGCGGCCGGCTTCACGCCGCCGCCCGGGGCTGCGGGCTGTCGGTGCTCGGGCCCAGCGAGCTGGCCATCGCCCTCGCCTACGACAAGCTCGAGGCCCGGCGGCGGCTCGATCACGTCAACGTGCCGGTCCCGCGGACCGTGGCGCTCGACGCCAGCCCCTCGCAGACCCAGCTCTCGCGGCTCGGCTGGCCGTGCGTGCTCAAGCCTCGCCGGGGTGCGGCCGGGGCCGGGGTTCGTCGACTCGAGCGAGCGTCGCAGATCCACGAGGCGCTCACGCAGGCCGGTCGGGTCGACGCGGCGCTGCTGCTCGAGCGCGAGGTGGTCGGCCGCGAGCTGTCGGTCGCGCTGCTGCACGGTCAGGTGCTGGGGATCGCCGAGCTCGATCGCAGCATCGATGATCACGGGGTCCGGACCTCGACAATGGTGTGTCCGCCGAGCCTGTCGGACAGTCAGACGGCCGGGATCAGCAATCTGGCCCGGCGCGCGGCGGCGGCCTTGCAGCTGACCGACGGCCCGACGCTGGTCGACCTCATCCTTTCGGAGCGCGACAACGAAGTGGTGCTCGAGGTCGAGCCGCTGCCGCCGCTGCACCGCGACGGCGTCCTGGCCCGGATCGCGCGGGCCAGCGGTCTTTCGTACCCGCGGCTGTGCGCCGAGATCTTCAACTACGCCGCCGGTCATCGCCGTGCGCGTCCGTTCAGCTCGCACGCGGCGAGCGGTATCCAGCACCTCCATGGCTGATCGGTCCAGGCAGGCCGGGCGCGCGCGAGCGGGCAACATCGCCAGCTGGGCGCTGGGCCTGAGCCTCGCGGGCGCGGCCGCTGCCGGACCGGCGCTGGCCGAGGCCAAGGTTCAGCGGCAGCTTCGCGATCGGCTCGGCGCCGACACCAGCTTCGCGGTCGATCTCGATCTCGGCGGGCTCGAGCTGCGCAACGTCGGTCGAGCGCTGCCGGGCAACCGCGGTCGGGTCAGCGCCGAGCGAATTCGAATTCGGCCGGGCTTCGAAGGGATCACGATCGAGATCGACGGGCTCGACGGGACCATCCTGCGCAAGCGATCCCCTGCCCCACCCGGCCGCGAGACCAAGCGCAGCTCGGCGGTCGCGCCCAGGCCCGCGACCGGCGAGGACCAGCCCGACCCGATCGCCGAGATGCTGATCAAGCTCCGTGGGGTGCCGATCGAGGTGGTGACCCGCGGGCGGGTGTCGATCGAGCTGTCCGACGGCATGCGAGCGACCGCCGTCGATCCGCGCCTCGAGCTGCCCGGCGACGGCCAGCTGCTCGGGCGTGCGAGCTTCGAGCTCGGCTCGCTCGCCGACTCGAGCTGGGCGCAGGCCGAGCTCGAGCTGGCCGCGATCGACGAGCGTCCGCGCGAGCTTCGGCTGCGCGGCACCGTCGATCTGGCGGCCGATTCGGACGCCGACTCGGACCGCGACGATCGTCGGCTGACGATCGCCGGCCGGACCTCGAGCAAGCGCGCGAGCCTGCTGCTGCGCGAGCCGGACGGCGGCGAGGCCAACCTCGAGTTCGAGCGCAACGTCGAGCCCGGCCGCGATCGGCTGGCGATCGACGCCGACGCCCTGCCCCTCGACCTGCTCGAGCCGCTCGCCCGGCTGTTCGGTCGGCGGCTGGCCGACGCGCTCGGCGAGCGCGACGGGCAGATCGTGCTCGACCAGGCCCGGGTGACCGGAGCCGTCGAGCTGACCCGCGGCGCCCGGATGACCCGCGCGCGCTTCGACCAGCTCGAGCTCTCACAACTCACCCTCGACAGCGACCTGCTGGCCCCCGAGCCGATCCGGCTCGCGCGGCTCACGGTCGACGGCGAGCTGGCCCGCGAGCACACGGCCGACGGCCCGCGCAGCTTCGGCGAGCTGGTGCTCGGGCTCGGCGACGTCGCGCTGCGGGTCTCGGGCCAGCTCGATCACGCCGCGCTCGACATCGATCTCGAGCTCCCGAATGCGCCCTGCCAGGCGGTCCTCGACGCGCTGCCGGGCGCCTCGGCGGTGCTCGCCGGGACCGAGCTGCGCGGCGATCTCGACGCCCGCGTCGCCCTCCACCTCGACTTCGCCGCGCTCGCCGAGGCCCGCGAGCGCTACCTGGGCGAGGACGCCGAGTCGCTCGAGCTGACCACCTTCGAGGCGCCCGGCGAGCTGCAGTTCTCGCTCCCCTACCTCGAGCGCTGCGAGGTCGCGCGGCTCGGGCCGGGCATCGACGTCGAGGGTCTCGCCGGGCCCTACCGCCACCGCTTCGTGACCGGCTCGGGGCTCGAGAAGCGCCGGGTACTGGCGCTCGGCGATCGCGACTACGTCCCGATCGACGCGGTGCCGAAGCTGGCGCTGGCCTTCGTGATCCTCGAGGATGCCCGGTTTTGGGAGCACGACGGGTTCGACCGCGAGCAGATCGAGCGAGCGTTTTGGTACAACGTGCTCGAGGGCCGGGTCAGCCGGGGCGCGAGCACGATCTCGCAGCAGGCGGCCCGCAGCCTGTGGCTGGGCATCGATCGCTCGATCGCCCGCAAGCTCGGTGAGGCGATGCTGGCCGCCGAGCTCGAGCGCGGGCTCGACAAGCAGCGGATCCTCGAGATCTACCTCAACGTGATCGAGCTCGGCCCCGAGATCCACGGGGTCGCCGAGGCGGCCCGCTATCACTTCGGCAAGGAGCCCGGTCAGCTGACGCTGGTCGAGGCCCTCCACCTGGCGAGCATGGCCCCCGCCCCGGTCAGCTACTCGCGGCGCTTCGCCGACGGGACCATCGATCGGCAGTGGCGAGCCCACCTGCGCGAACAGGTCCGCCGGCTGCGAATCCGTCGCTTGATCTCGCCCAAGCAGGCCGCCGAGGCCTCCAAGGTGCGGCTGCGCTTGCGAGCGCATCCCGAGTTGATCGACGAGTGATCATCGTCAGCGCCCGCTACGCACCGTGCGACGAAGCTCGTTTGCCTACGCGCGAGTCGCATGACGTGAACGACAGGGGAGCGGATCGCCGCGTGGACGGCGGCGCCCCGACGCACAGCTGCGGGGTGGGGATCGCCGCGATCCCTCGATCAAATCAATCCGGCACTTGACGAAAAGGCAGCTGAACCCGTGAAATGAACGGGAGTTTGCACCCTCTTCGCGCGCAACACTGCGGTCCCGAAGGCCGCCAAGGTAGTCCGCACCGGCCGGGACGGAGGTGGCCGCGGTGAGCAGGGGCGACGATGATCCGCGTCGGCAAGCGCGGGTGCTGGTCGGCGCCGACGAGCAGCTGGCCGAGCGAATTGTCGACGCGCTGCGAGGGGCCGGCAATTGGCGGTTCGACATCGACGTGGTCCACCCGACCGCGTTGACGCTCGGAGATCAGTACGACCTGTACCTGGTCGACGCGAGCACGCTCGCGCCGCACGTGACCCGCGGCGATCCGAGCGGCGAGCGGCCGCTGATCGCCGTGTGTCCGGACATGACGATGAGCCTCGAGCGCGCGCGAGCGGCCGGGGCCGTCGACCTGCTCGGGATCGACGACGTGACCACCTCGATGCTCGAGCGGACCATTCGTCACGCGCTCGAGCAGGCCCGCGCGGCCGAGGCGTTGCGCGAGCTCAGGGCCGGCCACGACCTGCTGCTGCGAGCCGCCAACGACGGGCTGTGGGAGTGGGACCTGCGGACCGAGGAGCTGAGCTACTCGTCGCGCTGGAAGAAGCTGTTCGGGCTCGGCGACGAGGATCTCGGCCACTCGTGCGACGTGTGGTTCTCGCGGGTCCACCCCGACGATCTGCAGGGCCTGCGCGACGACATCGCCTCGCACATCGACGGCGGTCGGCGCGAGCACCTGTTCGAGCACCGGATCCTCCACCGCGACGGCAACTATCGCTGGGTGCTCAGCCGCGGGCTGGTCCGCCGCGATCGCTGGGGCCGTGCGATCGCGCTGGCCGGATCGCTGACCGACATCAACCGTCGCAAGCGCGCCGAGGCGCTCGCGACCCCCTACGCGCTGCACGACGAGCTGACCGGGCTGCCGAGCCGCGGGGTCCTGCACGAGCGGCTCGAGCAGGCCATCGACCACGCCCACCGCGATCCCGAATTTCGCTTCTCGGTGCTGTTCCTCAACCTCGATCGCTTCAAGGTGCTCAACGACAGCATCGGGCTCGAGTCGGCCGATCGGATCCTCGCCCAGCTCGCCCAGCGGCTGCGCGACTGCGTGACCGAGGGCACCCTGGTGTGCCGCTACGGCGGCGACGAGTTTGCCATCCTGCTCGAGGGCGTCGAGGTGTTCGACGAGACCGACAAGCTGGCCGAGTCGATCCACGAGGCGCTGCGCCAGCCCTTCGAGCTCGACGGTCAGACCATCTTCACGACCGCGTCGATCGGCATCACCAACAGCGACCGCGACTACGAGCACCCCAACGATGTGATCCGTGACGCCGGCGCGGCGACGACCCGGGCCAAGCGGCGCGGCACGTCACACAGCTCCACATTTGAGATCGCGATGCGGCAGGAGGCGCTCAATTTCCTACGCACGCAGATGCAGCTGCGCGAGGCGATCGTTCGCCAGCAGTTCGAGGTCTATTACCAGCCGATCGT
>Ga0079224_100017500_pt1 | contig 10104 bp, 12 predicted proteins | sample Stecom2015_FD_80414 | JGI IMG/M metagenome (GOLD analysis project Ga0079224, IMG submission 80414) | Agricultural soil microbial communities from Utah to study Nitrogen management - Steer compost 2015 | ecosystem: Environmental > Terrestrial > Soil > Agricultural land | place: USA: Utah... | reverse complement strand
GCCCAAAAATAATCCCAAGCGCAGCACGGTGGACTCTCCTGAAAATTTTGAAGGGCGTCCGGCCTCAGAGGTATCACATCCGCGGCGGACATCCATTAAGATGGGACCTGCGTGTGAAAATTCAATGCGCGCCGGGAATTATTCACCCGGTGGCCAAAAACCGGGAAAGCAACCCATGAGTGATGCCGAGCGCCTGACCGAGCTTGAAATCCGCCTGTCCTATCTGGAGGATACCCTCAATGCCCTGGATCAGGTCATAGCCCGCCAGGCCGAGGATATTGTGCGCCTGGAGGGGGTCAACAAGATCATCCACCAACAGCTGTTGGGCCTGCGGGAGCGGCTGGATGAGGTCGCACCCGGGGAGGGGGAGCAGCCGCCCCCCCACTATTAGCGCCGGGAGGGTCAGTCGATTGTGAAACTGTTACGGATGCTGGTTATTGTCCTGGGGGCGGGCGCCGTGATGGTGTTCTCCCTGGCCTGGGTGTCGAATTTTTTCTCCCGGGGGGAGGAAGGCACCCCGGTGATCTGGATCCAGGGGCAGGGCCAGGGCGGCCAGGTCGATGAGGAAGAGCCCTTCGCTGAGTGGGACGACCAGTGAGTCTCCCGGACCGCGTCTGCAGCGGGCAGACCCGGGAGCACCTGGTCCCCTGGGCCGGGGAGGTATGGCTCCACCGCCAGGTGGTCGAGCCTTTCGCCCGCCTGGGGGATGCCGCCCGGGAGGCGGGGATCGACTTGGCCATCGCCAGCGGCTTTCGCAGCTTTGATCGCCAGCTGGCGATCTGGAACGCCAAGGCCAGCGGCCAGCGCCCGGTGCTGGCCGCTGATGGCAGCGAGCTGGTGGTCGCCGACCTCAGCGACGAACAACGGCTGTTCGCCATCCTGCGCTGGTCGGCGCTGCCGGGCACCTCCCGCCACCACTGGGGAACGGATATGGATATCTGGGACAGCGCCGCGGTGGCGGCGGACTATCGCCTGCGCCTGGTCCCCGGGGAATACGCCGCCAGCGGTCCCTTTGCCCGCCTGGGGCGCTGGCTGGACACCCCGCGGGTGCGGGATCTGGGTTTTGCCCGCCCCTATGCCCGGGATGCCGGGGGGGTGGCACCCGAGCCCTGGCATCTGAGCTATCTGCCCCTGGCCGGGGACTTCGAGCAGCGCATCGACCGGGACCTGGTGGCCGGCCTGATAGCCGCTGCCGATATCCTGCTGAAGGACGTTATCCTGACCCATCTCGAGCATATTCTCGAGCGCTTCGTGGTGAGGTGCAGCCATGCCTGACCACGGCTTTCCTGGGGTACAATGCCGGCACCTAGCCAGCCAGACCCTTCAGTTCGCGCCATGACAGATATCTTGTGGGAAACCCTGAAGCAGGAAACCATAGCCGCCGCCGAGGCGGAGCCGGCCCTGTCCAGCTATTTTCACGCCGCGGTGCTCAGTCACGACACCCTGGAGTCCGCCCTGGCCTATGCCCTGGCCAGCCTGCTGGGCAACCAGGTGGTGTCCACCCTGACCCTGCACCAGGTGTTTGCCAGGGGCTTTCGCTGCGATGCCAGCCTGGGCGCCAACATGCGCCGCGATTTGCTGGCCCACTTTGAGCGCGATCCGGCCTGCGACAAGCACTATATACCGCTGCTTTTTTTCAAGGGTTTCCACGCCCTTCAGGCCCAGCGCGTCAGCCACTGGCTGTGGTGCAGCGGGCGCCGCTCCATGGCCCTCTATATCCAGGGCCGGGTCTCGGAGATTTTCGCCGTGGACATCCACCCGGCGGCGCAGATCGGTGGGGGCCTGATGATCGACCACGCCACCGGCCTGGTGATTGGCGAAACCGCCGTGATTGGCGAGGATGTGTCCATGCTCCACGGGGTGACCCTGGGGGGCACCGGCCACGACACCGGTGACCGCCATCCCAAGATTGGCCGCGGGGTGTTAATTTCCGCCGGGGCCAAGATCCTCGGCAATATCACCATCGGCGAGGGGGCCAAGATTGGTGCCGGCAGCCTGGTGCTGGAGTCCGTCCCCCCCCACACCACGGTGGTGGGGGTCCCCGCCCGCGCGGTGGGCGGCAAGCTCAAGACGATGCCGTCCCTGGATATGGATCAACGCCTTGGCAACGGGGCCCCGCCGTGATCGCCGCCGCGGCCGGCCTCCTCAAACGCCGCCTGGGGGATGCCTTTGTCTACTCGTTGCGGGGGTTGAAGGCCTGTTTTATCCACGAGGAGGCCTTTCGGGTGGAGGTGGCCCTAGCCGCCATCCTGATTCCCCTCGGCGCCTGGCTCGGCGACGGCGGGGTGGAAAAAGCCCTGCTGGTGGTCTCGGTGCTGTTGGTGATGATCGTTGAACTGCTGAATTCCGCGGTGGAGGCGGCCATCGACCGCATCGGCCCGGAGCGTTCGGAGCTGTCCGCCAGGGCCAAGGACCAGGGGTCGGCGGCGGTGCTGCTGGCCATGCTGACGGTGGGCCTGGTGTGGGGGTTGATCTTGTTCAGCCGCTGATTGGGGTTCGCCCGGGGCAATGATATTGGCTACACTCAGCGGATGGTGGGGTTATTGAAATCTTTAAACCAGGTGGTGAAAAGTCGTGAGCGGCACCTACAAAGTGGTATTTCGGGGCGATATCCTTCCCGGGCAGAGTCTGGCGGAGGTCAGGACGCGGCTCGGTGAGCTGTTCAAGCTCGACGAGGCGGGTCTCAACAAGCTGTTTTGCGGGCGCCCCGTCACCCTCAAGCGGAATCTGGACGCCACCGCCGCCGGCAAGTGGTGCGAGGCGCTGCAGCGCGCTGGCGCCGTCGCCGAAAGCCGCCCCGAGGATCCGGATCAGGGCGGCGCCCCGCCGGTGGCCGCCGCGAGCTATGGTTTCGACCTGGCCCCGGTGGGCGCCGATGTGCTCAAGCCCAATGAGCGCCGCGCGCCAGAGGGGCCGGCGGTGGTTGTCCCGCCACTACAGGTGGCGGAAGTGGGCGCCGATGTGCTCAAGCCGGAAGAGCGCAGAACCTTCGCCGAGCTGGACCTCGACCTCAGTCATATTACCCTGGAGTAACCCCCCGCACCCCGGCGTCGGCTCCTCCATGGGAGCCATCACCCCAACCCAGCGGAGGCATCAGCAGATGAAAGATACCGATCAGCAACTGTTCCGCGACCTTGTCGGCGAGGTCAGGCCGCTGCCGCGGGCGACTGCGGTGGTCGACCCGCCGCCGCCGGAAACCACCCCGGGCATGCTGGTGCGCAGACAGGCCGCCGCCGCCCTGGGGGAGAGGTACCGGGATTACCTCGACCCGGAGGAGCGCATCGCCATGGTCGATCCCTGGGACGAACTGACCTGGAAGCGGGACGGGGTCCAGCACGGCGTTTTCAAGAACCTCCGCCTGGGCAAGTACGCCATCGACACCCGCCTCGATCTCCACGGCATGGGGATGGAGCTGGCGCGCCGCAAGGTGCTCGAATTTATCAACGACTGCATGGCGGCCAATATCCGCTGTGTACTGATTTCCCACGGCCGCGGCGAACTGCGGGCCAAGCCCGCCCTCCTCAAAAGCTGCGTCAACCACTGGTTGCGCCAGATGGACGCGGTGCTCGCCTTCCACAGCGCCCAGCGCCACCACGGGGGCTTTGGCTCCACCTATGTGCTGTTGCGCAAAAGTGCGGAAAAGCGCGAGGAAAACAAGGAGAGGTACAGCAAGCGGGGAACCTGATGATGCTCTGTGTCGGTCCCGGATCCCACCTGGCCCCGTAAGCTTCGCCGTCCGGTGGGCGTTGAACTCGGCGTGTGGATACTCTGATGAATTGTCACGGCGAGGAGTGCAACCACTTGGCAATCTAAAAAACCTCAGATAAGCCAGGATCTTGGAGCTCTTTCTCCCCTTGGTAGGCCCGGCGAAGCGCGTTGGGTCCGCAATGACATAAATACCAATTAAGGAATCTCCGATTATTTGTCATTGCGATGAGCGCAGCGACGAAGAAATCTCGTAACCTATTGAAATTAATGTGTATTTATGTTGCGCCAGCTACGCTGGCAATGACAAAACACGGACTAGTCGGGGTTTCCTCAATCACAGGTTGCTCAAGTCAGCACCACTGGCTTTAAGGCCGATCGCCCGCCAGCAGATCCAGGGCCACCGCCTCCGCCACCTTGATGCCGTCGATGGCCGCCGACAGAATGCCTCCGGCGTAGCCCGCTCCCTCCCCCGCCGGGTACAGGCCCGGGGTGTTGACGCTGTGGAAGTCCTGCCCCCGCTTGATGCACAGCGGCGACGAGGTGCGGGTCTCGATGCCGGTAAGCAGGGCGTCGGGGCGGGCAAAGCCCGGAATCTGCCGGGCGAAGGCGGGAATGGCCTCGCGGATGGCGGCCACCGCGAAGGGCGGCAGTGCCCGGCTCAGGTCCACCAGGGTAACCCCGGGTTTATAGGACGGCAGCACCTCCCCCAGGGCGGTGGACGGCCGTCCGGCGAGAAAGTCACCCACCAACTGGGCCGGGGCATTGTAGTTGCCGCCCCCCAGGTCAAAGGCCAGTTCCTCCAGGCGGCGCTGCAGGTCGATACCCGCCAGGGGGCCACCGGGGAAATCCCGCTCCGGCTCGATGCCCACCACGATAGCCGAGTTGGCGTTGCGCTCGTTGCGGGAATACTGGGACATGCCGTTGGTCACCACCCGGCCCTCCTCGGAGGTGGCCGCCACCACTGTGCCCCCCGGGCACATGCAGAAGCTGTACACGGTGCGGCCGTCGCCACAGTGGTGCACCAGCTTGTACTCAGCGGCACCGAGGACGGGGTTGCCCGCCTCGTCGCCAAAGCGGGCGCGATCGATCATGGCCTGGGGGTGTTCGATGCGAAAGCCGATGGAGAAGGGCTTGGGCTCCAGGTATACCCCCGCCTCCAGCAGCATCTGAAAGGTGTCCCTGGCGCTGTGGCCGACGGCGAGAATCACCTGGCGGCAGCTGAGGGTTTCGCCCCCGGCCAGGGTCAGGCCGGTGACCTGGCCGGCGTCGCGGTGGATTTTCTCCACCCTGTGTTCGAAGCGGATTTCACCCCCCAGGGCGATGATCTCGGCGCGCAGGTTTTCCACCATCTTGACCAGCTTGAAGGTGCCGATATGGGGCTTGCTGTCGGTGAGGATGTCCTCCGGCGCGCCGGCCTTGACGAACTCGCTGAGCACCTTGCGGCCCAGGTGGCGGCGATCCTTGACCTGGCTGTAGAGCTTGCCGTCGGAGAAGGTGCCGGCACCGCCCTCGCCGAACTGGACATTGGACTCGGTGTTCAGCTGGCGTTTGCGCCACAATCCCCAGGTGGCCTGGGTGCGCTGGCGCACGGATTGGCCCCGCTCCAGGACGATGGGCCGGAAACCCATCTGCGCCAGCACCAGGGCCGCCAGCATCCCGCAGGGACCAAAGCCGACAATCACCGGCCGCTGTTCCCCGTCGCGGGGAAAGTCCGCGGGGGCCTGGGCCACCGGCCGGTAGCTGGTGTCCGGGGTCGGCAGCACCTGGGGGTTGTGGGCGAAGCGCTGCAGCAGCTGTTGCTCCACCGCGGGGGCCAGCGTCACATCGACGATATAGATCAGCAGGATATTGGCTTTGCGGCGGGCGTCGTGGCTGCGCTTGAACACGGTGACCCCCAGCAACTCTGCGGGGTCGATCTCCAGCCGTTGCAGCACTGCCCTGGTGAGGTCGTCCGGGCTGTGGTGGAGGGGCAGCTTGATTTCGGTGAGTCGGATCATTGTGGATGGCGTGGGGACTGTCGGCAAAGGCCGCTATTGTCCACCCTTGTGCCCGCCGAGGGTAGTGGTGGAGATGAAAGGCGGTGATTACAGCGCCAGTCATATCCGGGATAACGTCCTCTCTGTTGCCAGGGATGAGGGGCAAAACCTGGAAATTGCCCGGCGATTCCTATAAGTTCGGGCAGTGGGGTCTCGCCCGTTCGATAATCCAAGGAGCAGCCAAGTGCAACAACTTCGCGCAGTATGGCAGCTGGCCCGCGACACCCTGAAGCTGTGGCTGGAGTGCAACGCCTTCAATTACGCCGGGTCCCTGGCGTTCTACACCCTGTTTTCCCTGGCGCCGACGGTGATTATCGCGGTGGCGGTGATTGGCCTCTTCCTCGGCGAACAGGCCGCCCAGGGGGAAATCGTCGCCCAGTTCCAGGATGTGATGGGCACCGAGGCCGCCACCGTGGTGGAGCAGGCGGTGGCCAATTCACAAATCGACAGCTCCGGGCTTATCCCCGCCGCGGCGGGTATCGTCGCGCTGCTGGTGGGGGCCACCACGGTATTCGCCCAGATGCAGTACTCCCTCAATATGATCTGGGGGGTGGCCGCCAGGCCCAACCGCAACAATGTGCTGATCTTTTTGAAGAAGCGGGTGTTCTCCCTGATGGTGGTGCTGGCCATCGGCTTTGTGCTGCTGGTGTCCCTGTTGCTCGGTGTGGTGCTGCAGGTGGGCCTCGAGTTTACCGCCCAGTTTCTGCCCTGGGTGGAGATCCTGATGCGCAGCGCCGAGGCAGTGGTCGCCCTGGCGGTGGTGACCCTGTTGTTCGCCACTATTTTCAAGGTGCTGCCGGATGTGATCCTCAGTTGGCGGGATGTGCTCCCCGGCGCCGTGCTCACGGCGCTGCTGTTTTCCCTCGGCCGCTACGGCATTGCCGCCTACCTGGCCTATACCGCCACCGCCTCCACCTATGGTGCGGCGGGCTCGGTGGTGCTGATCCTGCTGTGGGTTTACTATTCATCCCTGATCCTGCTGTTTGGCGCGGCCTTTACCCGAGTGTATCTGGAGTACCGGGGCAAAAACGTCAGCCCCCGCAGCACGGCGGTGTTTGTACAGCGGCATTTGCTGGAGTAGACCCAGGAGGGTTGTCCATGTTCAAGGTCTTTTTGCTGTTTCTGGCCCTGGCACTTTTTTACCTGTTTTACCCCTTCCACGACCTCTATGTGCGGGAGGACCCCTTCGCCGCGGCGTACGTACCGGCGGGGAAAGGCTTCTGGACCCGCGACGCCTGTGCCGAGGCCGCCGAGGCCCAGCACGCCGGGGATTTCCGCTGCCACAAGCGCACCGGTTTTGGTTCCCTGAGGGGCACCTATACCCAGTACGGGCTTTCGGGGCGGGAGGCGACCTCTGAGTAGTACTGGATCAAACCAACCCACGGGCAGCGAGCCCGCCGCGATCCAGCCACCGGACCGCAACTTCGACGATCTCGCCCACAGGTTCAAGCGCAATATCTACGATCGCCTGAAGGGAGAGATCCGTCTGGCGGTGCTCAAGCGGGACTTGGCGGAGCATATCGGGCCCTGTGCCGGCCTGGATGCCGGGCAGCAAGGGACGGGCGGCCGCGAACTCACCATCCTCGATGCCGGCGGCGGCCAGGGCCAGTTGGCGGTGGCGCTGGCCGCCACCGGCCACAGGGTGGATTTGTGTGATATCTCCGCCAATATGCTGGCACTTGCCGCGGAAAATGCGCAGCTGGCGGGAGTTGAAGAAAGAGTTCGGCTGCGTCGCGCCGACATCCACCAGGTCTGCGCTGAAAACCCCCAGGGCTATGAGCTGATTCTCTGCCATGCGGTACTGGAGTGGGTGGCGGAGCCCGAGCGCTTGCTGGCCAGTCTTTACCACGCCCTCAAGCCGGGGGGCCACCTGTCCCTCACCTTCTACAACGTCAACGGCATGATCATGAAAAACCTGCTGCGCACCAATTTCACCAAGGTGTTGACGGAGGATTATCGCGGCTACCGGGGCAGTCTCACCCCCACCTGGCCCAGGGCCGCCGATGAGGTTCGCCAGTGGCTGGTGGATCTCGACCTGACCCTGGAGTGCCACAGTGGTATTCGCTGCTTTCACGACTACCTGCTCGACCCGGCGGAGCGGCTGGCAAAACCCGAGCAGCAGCTGGCCCTGGAGCTGAAGCTCTCCCGCCGGGAGCCCTTTCGCTCCCTGGGGCGCTATATCCACCTGTTGGTGCGCAGAGGGTAGGGTACCCCGGGGCTGGGAATCCACTACAATAGCCCCCTGCAATCTATCTTTAGCCCAGGAAATCTCGATGACCCAAACCCCCGCCACCCTGATCGATGCCCTCCAGGTGGAGCAGCTCGACCGCTATCTGTTTCGCGGCCTGACACCAAAACCCTCCATGCCGCGGATCTTTGGCGGCCAGGTGCTGGCCCAGGCGATGAACGCCGGCGCCAGGACCATGACCGCGCTCCGCCACCTGCACTCCTTTCACGCCTACTTTTTGCGCCCCGGTGACCCGGACAAGCAGATCATCTTCGAGGTGGACCCGATCCGCGACGGCGGCAGCTTCAACACCCGCCGGGTGGTGGCCAAGCAGGACGGTGTCGCCATCTACAACTGCGCCCTCTCTTTTATGGCCCCCTGTGAGGGCTATGCCCACCAGGAACCCATGCCGGCAACGGTGCCGCCGGAGGAACTGGAAACCGAAGAGGACTTCGGCGCCCGGATGGCGGCGAAATACCCCGGCCAGTTCGAGCGCCGGCTTCATTTTCCCGAGTGGGACATTCGCCGGGTCAACAACCCCGACCCCATAGCGCCGGAGGCCATCCCCCCGCTGCGGGAGACCTGGTTTCGCTTCAAGCCCCCGGTGGGCGGAGACCCCCTGATCAGCAAGACCCTGCTGGCCTACGCCTCGGACATCGGCCTGATGGCCGCCGCATTCCACCCCCACGCCATTACCCTGTACAACAACCGGGTGCAGTCCGCCAGCCTCGACCACGGCATGTGGTTCCACGAGCCCTGCAATATCAACGATTGGATCTACTACCGGGCAGAGAGCCACTGGGCCGGACACGGCCGTGGCCTCAATATCGGCAAGCTCTACCAGCGGGACGGCACCCTGGTGGCCACGGCGGTGCAGGAAGGGTTGATGAGGCCGAGTAGGGAAGCCCCTTAGGCGGGGGCTGCCAACGCCAGGATTCTCCCGTGATAAGAGTCTGGTAGACTCACCGCCAAGTCTGCTCGTCAGCCGGACAGTCCGGTTGGTCGCTCGGCTGCCCATTCTGGGGGGTGATCGTTTCCCTGGGTTGGGAATGGGGCTACTATTCTCTAGGGTTGGTAGTCGGGCTACTATAAGGGCTGCGTTGGTGGCAAGAGTGGTGTGGTGGTTGCTTGTTGCCCCTCCCCCAGTTTTGCCCGGCATAATCAGGGCAGGGCGGTGCCAGGGCCGGGGTGGGTCGTGGCCTGGCACCCTCGGCCTCGGGGTAGCATTGGTGTGAAGGGTGCAAAGGGAGAGCCTCCATGGCGTTTAGTAACGATAAAGTATTCAACACAAGCTTTGCTCTGGATCTGGGCAATATTGCTTCCGGCTCAACCCCAACTGGCGTGTCGGTTATTAGCCTCCTCGCCGATGGCAGTATTTATTACCGGCAGGATCTGAATGCCGGCTGGTCCGGCAATGATCGCCTTTTTATCTACAACGCTGAGACCACTTACGGCTCCTGGTCTTATTCCGGCAATAACGGCACCTTTACCAATGGCGTTTGGTTTGATGGCGTCGATGACGGCATCAACGACACCTACTTCACCCCCGATATATCGGCAGTGGGTGATACTGAGAGAACCGCAGGGTTCAGCTACTATAATTTTGCGCCGGTAACGGTGTTTGTATCCCTTGACGGTACGGTGAACTCGGCGGTCGGAACCGGTTGGGAGTACTCCATTAATGGCGGAGCGAGCTGGAGTTCAGTCGACGTTGGCGTCACCGTCCTGGACAGCGGAGACCAGATTCGGTTTACGCCAACCTCGGGTTACAACCCGGCCACCGCGCCTTCGCTTTCTTGGGGCTTCGGAGACGGCAGTCTTACCTACAACAGTATCAGCGGCCCGGATTTCGACGTCGATCCCGCCACCATTGCCATCAACAGTTTCGACACCAGTTTAGGCACCTGGCAATACAGCACGGATGGTGGCACAACCTGGTTGCTGGTGGATACCGGCCTGGTCAACAGCAACACCAATGAGCTCTCACTGGTGCTCAGCGGTACTGATTTAATCCGCATGGTGCCCTTTGGCGACCTGAGCGGTACCCTCAATACGGCCATCACCTTCTATGCCGCCGAGTACGATGAAGTGCTCGGTAGTATCGGTGGCTACACCCTTGCCACAGGCGCCTCT
>Ga0079224_100017499_pt1 | contig 10104 bp, 8 predicted proteins | sample Stecom2015_FD_80414 | JGI IMG/M metagenome (GOLD analysis project Ga0079224, IMG submission 80414) | Agricultural soil microbial communities from Utah to study Nitrogen management - Steer compost 2015 | ecosystem: Environmental > Terrestrial > Soil > Agricultural land | place: USA: Utah... | reverse complement strand
GGCTTCAAGCGTGTCCCTGTGGAAGGGAGCGTGTTCGGCAGGGCCATGCGCTTTTCCGTCGGGTGCCTCGGCCTGTTCATCGGATTCGTCACCTTCGTGGTCTGGGCGTCGGTCGGCCTGGACCTGGCGCTCGACCGTCCGGAGATCCCCGACGGGGATCTCTCGGGTGTGGGCGCGGAGGGAGCCCCGGTCCCCCTCGGGCTCCGCACCACGATCATGGACGCGGCAGGCGGCTTCGCGTTCGGCGGCGCGGACAACGAAGCCGAGGCCGAGGCGGCCGCCGTCTCGGTGGTCGAGGTCGGCCGGGAGATCGGGCTGTCTCCTGCCGAGATCCGGCAGGTCCTGGAGGACCTGGTCCCGGAGGATGCCGAATGGACCGGGCGGGCGGACGAAGTGATCGAGCGGGCTCTTCGGTCCGGCGTCACGGCCGCGGAACCGGCCGACGAGCTTCCCCCGTCCGAGATCGGTCCCGGTCCGGGCGGCGCCGAGGAGCCGGCCTCCGCAGCCGCTGAAGCGGAACCGGCGCCCCCCACCGGCGCCCTCCCGAGCCCGCCACCCGCCACCGACAGCATCGCGCGCCTGCTGGCGAGAATCGAAGCGCTCGACGCCACCGTGGCCTCCAACCGGGCCGATCTGGCCGCCACCGAGCGTGCGCTCGAGGACGCCACGGAGGGTGGTATCGTGGAGTGGATTCGGAACGTCGCGGACGTCCTCGGGTTCGGGTTCGGGTGGGCGACGCTCTACATGACGGCGATCCTGCCGTGGTGGAGTGGCCGGACGGTCGGCAAGCGCCTCGTCGGCATCCGCGTGGTGCGGTTGGACGGACAGCCCATCACGTGGTGGACCGCATTCGAGCGGGCCGGCGGATACGCCGCCGGTTTCGCCACCGGCCTGCTCGGCTTCGCACAGGTGTACTGGGATGCGAACCGTCAGGCCATCCACGATCGCATCGTCGGGACCGTCGTGGTCCGGGACGGTGTGGACAAGGTGATCGACTGGGAGTCCGCCCTGTGAGGGAAGCAAGAGAAGACGGGTTGTTCGACACCGAGGCCGTGCCCGAGCCGTACGAGGTCGTGCGCGACATCGACCAGCGGTTCGACCGGCGGATCGTCATGACGGTCCCCGACCGCCACAACGCGAAGCTCCGCCGCGCCATGGAGCTCGTGAACGCCGACGACGACCTGTACGGGCTCTGGATGGCGGCGAACGTGAACGCCGTCGAGCGGCTCGGCATGACCGATCACGGTGCCGTGCACGTGAAGATCGTGATGAACATCGCGGTCCGGATGCTCCGACTCCTCGCCGAAGCGGGGATCGAGCCGGGTGTGGTGCGCAACTACGAGCTCGACGTGGAAGACGCCGAGGTGATCGTGGCGCTGGCCGCGCTCCTGCACGACGTCGGCATGTCGATCCACCGGGAGGACCACGAGTCGTTCAGCCTCTTCCTCGCCACCGCCAAGCTCCGGGAGATTCTGCCCGAGCTGTACGACGTGCGGAGGAGCACCATCATCCGCTCGGAGATCCTGCACGCGATCATCTCGCACCGATCGGGCGGCAAGCCGCTCACGCTCGAGGCGGGCGTCGTGCGCATCGCCGACGCGCTCGACATGGCGAAGGGGCGCTCGCGAATCCCTTTTTCGGCCGGCTCTCTCTCGATCCACTCCGTGTCGGCCGCCGCCGTGGATTCGGTGCTGCTCGAGCGGGGCGAGACCAAGCCGATCCGGATCACGGTGGCGCTGTCCAACTCCGCCGGCCTGTTCCAGCTCGATCAGCTGCTCCGCAACAAGCTCAACGGGAGCGGCCTCGAGAAGCACCTCGAGATCCAGGCGACGCTCGGCCACGAGGAGAAGCGGCTCCTCAAGGATTTCAGCCTCTGAGCGCGAGCTGACGCATGGAGGTCCAGATCTCCCTGCCACTCGGCTTCGCGGCGGGCCTCGTCTCCTTCCTGTCGCCGTGCGTCCTTCCCGTGGTGCCGAGCTACCTGGCGCTCGTCTCGGGGCTGACGCTCGAGGAGATGCGGGACGGCACGCGAGCGGGCGCGCGCAGAGCCGCGGTCCTGCATTCGAGCCTCTTCGTGGTGGGCTTCTCGCTCGTGTTCATGACGATGGGCCTGGTATCGACCTCGCTGGGCGCGCCGATCGCTCGGGCCCTTCCCTGGGTGGCCCGCCTGGGCGGCATCATGCTCCTGCTGTTCGGACTCTACCTCCTCGGATGGCTGCCGGTGCCGGCGCTTGCGCGTGAGCTGCGGTTCCGGACGTCGGGCCGCCGGGCCGGCCCCCTGGGGACGGTGGCCATCGGCATGGCGTTCGCGGCCGGGTGGACGCCGTGCATTGGTCCGATCCTCGCATCCATTCTACTGTATGCGAGCCTGGAGGCGACGATGCTGGAGGGCACGATGCTGCTCGGAGCGTACGCGGCCGGGCTCGGCCTCCCGTTCCTGGCGGCCTCGCTGGCGCTGAACGCGTTCCTCGCCGGGGCGGCCCGTGCCCGCGCGTGGACCCGGCCGCTGCAGAAGGTTGCCGGTGGGGTGCTCGTGCTGGTCGGGCTGCTCATGGTGAGCGGTAGGTTCGCGGTGCTCAGCGGCACGCTCGCCGGGATGGGCCAACTCATCAACCTGGACATGCCATGAAGGCCATACGTGCCGCGCTCGCTTCCTGGATCCTTCTCCCCGCGCTGTTCGCGGTTGCCTGCGGCGCGCCCGAGGAGGAGGCGACGGCCGGCGGGTCCGCCGATGTCACGCGCGGCCTCCTCGACTCGCGTCCCGAGGCCGCCGTCGATCGGCGGACCGGACCCGTGCGGGAGGTGCCGGTCGACGATCTCGGCTTCGATTACGGGACCACGGGCGCGCCGGTGCGGGTCCTGGAGATGTCGGACTTCGGATGCGGCTACTGCAGGCAGTTCCATCTGGAGACATGGCCGACGCTCCGGGAGGAGTTCGTGGAGAACGGGCGTGTCGAGTGGAAGTTCGTCCCGTACGTGACCGGGATGTTCGACAACTCGCTCGCGGCCACACGGGCCGCCGAATGCGCGCTCGAGCAGTCGGAGGAGGCGTTCGAGGCCCTGGGCGAGCGGATCTGGCGGGATCAGCGCGAGTGGAAGGGCAGCGGGGACGCGGCCGCCCTGATCCGTGGGTGGGCGGTCGAGGAGGGGGTGGACGCGGCCCCGTACGACACATGCCTGGCCGAAGGGCGCCGTTTCGACCGCGTCGCGGCGGGGGGGCGACTCGCCCGCGAGCTCGGGGTCCGGGGAACGCCGACGTTCTTCGTCATCGGGTACCCGCCGCTCCAGGGAGCCCTGCCCCTGGAGACGTTCCGGCAGGTCCTCACGGCCGTGCACGCGCAGGAGACCCAGGGCAGCAACTAGGGGTACCGGGGCGCGGCCATCGGGGGTGCCCGGTGCGTCCTTCGGCCGGTCGAGGGGCGCGTCCCCATGTTCTCTGGGACGCGGGCACGTGCGCTTCGCGGGTGCTCCGCCGGGTGCCGCTCGAGGGTCGGTCCCGCACCTCGCCCGGCCTCGCCGGGTGGCGCGCCGGGACAGGGTCCGGCACTTTGGCCCTGGCCGCCGGGCGAGGCCGTCGGCCACGTATCAGCCCCTGGTCAGGAGATCCCGATGGTGGAGCGCGCGCGCGGCAGTTCGAAGGGTGGAGAAGCACGGATCGGCACAGGGAGCGGGTCGAGACGTCTCCTTCCCGGCGGCCTGACCGCGCTCCTCTGCCTCGTCTGGGCGCCCATGCCGACGCCGGCCGCCGCCCAGGCCGCGGCCGTGTTGCCGTCGATCGCCGAGAAAACCGAAGGGATGACCCGCATCGACGGCTTCATCCCGATGCATTGGGACGAGCGGGCAGGGCGCCTCTGGCTCGAGATCGGGCGATGGGAAGAGGAGATCCTCCACTACACGTCTCTGCCGGCGGGGCTCGGGCAGAACGACATCGGCGTGAATCGCGGCGACCTCGGGGGGCGGCACGTCGTCGTGTTCCGGCGCGTCGGGCCGAAGGTGCTCATGGAGGAGCCCAACTACGCCTATCGGGCCACGTCCGACGACGCCATGGAGCGGCGCTCCGTCGCCGACGGCTTCCCCACGTCGGTGCTCTGGGGATTCGAGGCCGAGGCCGAGACGGACGGGCGGGTGCTCGTCGACGCGACGGACTTCCTGCTCACGGATTGGCACGGCCTCGAGACGACGCTCGAGCGGGGCCAGGGCGCGTGGACGCTCGAGGACTCGCGGAGCGCGCTCTACCTGCCACGCACCCGGGGCTTTCCCGCCAACACGGAGATCGAGGTCACGCTCACCTTCACGTCGCCGGATCCGGGAGCCCTCGTTCGCAGCGTCACCCCCACCGGCAACGCACTCACCGTGCGGCAGCACCATTCGTTCGTGGAGCTCCCGGCGCTCGACGGCTCGTTCCGGCCCCGCGCCGCCGATCCCCGGGCTGGCTTCAACGGGCCGACCTTCATGGATTTCGCCCGACCGATCGAGGAGGACCTGACGGTCCGCTACATCGCCCGGCACCGCCTCGAGAAGCGGAATCCGGGCGCGGAACGCTCCGAGCCGGTCGAGCCGATCGTCTACTACCTCGATCCGGGCACCCCCGAGCCGGTCCGCTCCGCGCTGCTCGAGGGTGGGGCATGGTGGAACCAGGCATTCGAAGCCGCGGGTTTCATCGACGGCTTCCGCATGGAGATCCTCCCGGACACGGCCGACCCCATGGACGCCCGCTACAACGTCGTGCAGTGGGTGCATCGCTCCACGCGCGGCTGGAGCTACGGCAACTCGATCCAGGACCCCCGGACCGGCGAGATCCTCAAGGGGCACGTCACGCTCGGCTCGCTCCGTGTGCGTCAGGACTACCTCATCGGCGAGGGGCTGACGGCTCCCTATCTCGACGGGAGCGAGGATCCGGCGGATGTACGGGAGATGGCGCTCCAGCGTATCCGCCAGCTGTCGGCTCACGAGATCGGCCACACGATCGGGCTGAGCCACAACTACATCGCCAGCGCGCAGACGGACGCGGGCACGATGTCGGTCATGGACTACCCCCACCCCGTCATCCGTCTGGAAGGCGACCGGGTCCTGCTCGGGCGCGACTCCTATCCCGACGGGATCGGAGCATGGGACCGTCTCGCGGTCCGCTATGGCTACACGCAGTTCACGGACGGGACCGACGAAGCGGCGGCGCTCGAGGCGATCCTCCAGGAGGGGATCCGCGACGGCATCACCTTCATCACCGACCAGGACGGGCGCCCGACGGGGAGCGCGCATCCGAGCGTGCACCTGTGGGACAACGGCGCCACCGCGGCGGGCGAGCTCGAGCGGATGATGGACGTGCGGCGCGTGGCGCTCGACCGGTTCGGCGAGACCGCCATCCGGTCCGGTGAGCCGATGGCCACCATGGAGGAGGCGCTCGTCCCCCTGTATCTGCACCATCGATATCAGGCGGAGGCGACCAGCAAGGTGGTGGGCGGCATGTACTACACCTACGCGATGCGGGGCGACGGCCAGACACCGCTCCGGGCGGTGCCCGCGGCGGAGCAGCAGCGCGCGCTCGATGCGCTCGTGCGGACGCTCGCCCCCTCCGAGCTCACCTTGCCCGAGACGGTGCTGCGGAACCTGCCGCCACGACCGGCGCGCTTCGGCCCTCACCAGGAGCTGTTCGCGCGGCACACCGGGGTCGTGTTCGACGCCGTCGCGCCGGCACGGGCCGCCGCCGGAGCCACGCTGGACCTCCTGTTCGACGAGGAGCGGGCCGCGCGCATGATCCAGCAGCGGGCGCTCGACCCAGCGCTTCCGGGGCTCGAGCAGGTGATCGGGCGGATCCGGGAAGCCACGTTCGGGGTGGCGCCGGCCAACCCGTACGAGGCCGAGATCGGCCGCGCCATCGAGCGCGCGTTCGTGGACCGCCTGATCGTGTTGGCCGCGAGCGCCCCCATGGGGCAGGTGCGCGCGGTGGCGTCGCACCAGCTCGAGAACATGGCGGTGGAGATGGCCGAGGCTTCGTCCGGTGCTGGGCCCGCGGACCGCGCGCACTACCTGACGATGGCCCAGGACATCGGGCGCTTCCTGGAGCGTCCGTACGTCGGGGCGGGCGCTCCCGACGACGCGCCCACGATGCCCCCCGGCAGCCCGATCGGCAGCGGCGGCATGGATTGGCTGGGGCTATCTTCCTCCGCGGCCGGCGCGTGGGGAGAGCTCCTGTGGGCGGATCTCTCCTGTCCGTGGGGGTGGTGAGGCGCGTCAGCCCCAAGCGTCGAAGAAGTCCACGTCGTGGTTCTCCGGGGGCTCCCCGGAGGCCCCGCCGAGATAGGCCATGAGCAGCGCTCGTCCCTCGCGAACCACCACGTCGGCGGAGAACGGGCGCTCGCTCGCGGGGCCGACGGCCTCGGCGATTCCGTTCACGGCAGCGAGGCCGAAGCGGACCGCGACCTCCGGCTCCGGATGCATGATCTCCGCACCACGTGCGAGCATCAGGTCCGACAGGCCCTCCAGCACGTGGGCACGGAAGGCAGCGAAGCCGTCCCGCCCCCCGGCGCGGTCGAGGGCGCGCAGATGTGAAGCGCGGGGGCCATGCGTGTCCAGCAGAAGGCGCACGGATCCTTCCACCAGCTCGGGCAGCGCGAGGCCAGCCCATTCCCGGTCCGCCAGCGCCGCGTCCCACCGGCCGCGCGCCTCATCCCACACGCGCTCGCCCAGGTACTCGAGCAGCTCCTCCTTGCCGGTGAAGCGCGCGTAGAACGATCCCACGGACGAGCCGGCCCGCGCGACCACGGCCTGCACCGTGAGCCCGTCCGGCCCCGCCTCGTCGAGAATGGCGAGCGCGGCTCGCTCGATGCGTTCGAGCGTGCGGCGGGAGCGAGCCTGGCGGGGTGTCCGGACGCTCCGAACGGGCGCGCCGACGGCGTCCGTGGGAGGTGCGCTCGGGGGCTGCCCCGAGTCGGGCACGGGTTCGTGCGCGGACATCGATCCTCCCGGGAGCGGACGGATATCGAATTAGAATAGACGGCGCATTCTAGATCATCCCTGAAACGGCTGCAATGGGTTGCCCGCCCGCGCGCCAACGGACCAGGAAACGATTAGATTCCGCCATCGGGGCGGCGGCCCGGCCTCTCGGGAGGCGCGCTCGACAGCCATCGCCCCACCCGAGCTACCGGAGGCCTCATCGATGCCCGACATCCTCACCTGGACCGACGTGATCAGGTTCGCCGACGGCGCGAATCCCCGTCCACCCCGCCGCGTGGAGCGCTCCCCCGAAGAATGGCGTGAAGTCCTGACACCGGAGCAATTCGAGGTGACGCGCCTGGCGGGGACGGAGCGGCCCTTCAGCTCCGAGATGTGCAGCCGCTTCGAGCCCGGGCGATATGCGTGCGTCTGCTGCGGGACCGTGCTCTTCGATTCGGCCGAGAAGTTCGAGTCGGGCACCGGATGGCCGTCGTTCACGAAGCCGGTGGAGGCGGAAGTCGTCGCCCACCAGCGAGACGACGCCCACGGAATGCGGCGGGTGGAAGTGACGTGCAACGTGTGTGACGCCCACCTCGGGCACGTCTTCCCGGACGGGCCTCCCCCATCGGGCCTTCGGTACTGCATGAACGCGTTGTCGCTCCAGAAGGTCTGAGGATTTACCGGTCGGTCACGAATCGGTAAGGTGGGATGCGCGGACGTCGATCCGCTCGAACCGACTCATTTCACGGGCACGGCATGACGCACCTGGCCGAGGGGCCGGACGGGCCTTCAGCAAGCGCGGCCCTGGAGCGACCGGCGTGACCGACCGGCGCTTCGGAGCCAGCCGCGACCAGCCCATCGCCGAGTTCTCGTACCGCCACGAGGCGGAGTTCGCCGCGGGATTCCTTCGGACGGCGGGCATTCCGTTCCGGCTGCAGGTGGACGACGCGGGAGGCGCCGATGCGGGCGTCACCATCGGCCGGCCCGCGGTGCTCTGGGTGCGTGCCGAGGACGTGGAGGAGGCGCGGGAGATCCTCGAGCTGGATGGTCCGGCCTCGAGCGCTTCGGTGCGGGCGGTGGGCGGTGGAAGCGTCCGCGACCGGAACGACGACGATCCCGAGCGCCCGGTCGACTTCGGGAAGGAGCGGGGCATCCGCCACGGGGTATCCGGGCGGCGAGAATCCTTCGGAGGCCCCGACGCACCGGGTCGTGGCACCCTCGAGCCTCTGGGCCGCGGGGAGCGGCTCGTCGCGGGCCTCCTCGCGCTGGCGCTGGTCGCCCTCGCTTCGGCCGGCGGCGAAGGCGCGGTGCCCTGGGTCGGCCTCTGGGAGGGTGCGGCGCTCCTGCTCGGGCTGGCCCTCGGGCTGAGCGCGGTATCCGGCCGCACCCTGGCAAGCCTGAAGACGGTCCTCCGGGCATTGTCGGGCCTCGCCCCCTGACGGGGGCGCATCATCCACTCGTCCCGGAAAAGCATGCGCGCGGTCACCTTCAGCGTCACCATCCCGAGCTACGTCGTCGGCAAGAGCCTCGGGCGCCTGACCGAGTCGGCCCTGTTCGGCGGCCTGAGCGGGGTGCGCCTCGCCGACGTCCCGGAGCCGGCCCTCCCCGGCGACGATTGGGTTCGCGTGGAGGTCGAGAAGGCGGGCATCTGCGGCACCGATGTCGGGACGCTGACCCTCGAGGCGAGCCCCTCCATGGAGCCGTTCGGGTCCTTGCCGGCGCTGCTGGGCCACGAGATTCTCGGACGGGTGGTCGAGACGGGCCCGGCGGTCCGCGGCTTCGACGTGGGTCGGCGCGTGGTCGTCGATCCCATGATCTCGTGCACCATGCGCGGCTATGTCGGACCGGCGGGATGCCCGTCGTGCCTGGTGGGCAGACATTGCACCTGCGAGCGCGTGGGTGAGGAGGGCGCGCTGGTGGTTTCCGGGAGGCCCATCCGTCCGGGTGCGACCGTGGGCTTCCACGCCGACCTTCCGGGCGGTTGGTCCGAGCGGATGATCGCGCACGAAAGCCAGCTCCTGCCGGTCGACGATGGGATGTCGGACAGCACGGCCGTGCTCATCGAGCCCCTCGCGGTGTCGATGCACGCCGTCCTCGGGATGCGGCCGTTCGGACCGGGACCCGCCCTGGTGATCGGCAGCGGCCCGATCGCGCTCGGCACGATATGGGCGTTGCGGGCCGCCGGCTTCGAAGGCGAGCTCGTGGCGCAGATCAAGCGCACGCACGAAGCGGAGCTCGCACGGGCTTTCGGCGCCGACACGGTCGTCGCGCCGGGTGCCGAGGCGCGTGACGCGCTCGTTGGCACGGGCGCGCAAGCCTACATGCCGATCGTCGGAGATGAAGTCTACGCCGGCGGGGGCTTCCCCCTCGTCTTCGACTGCGTCGGCAGCGGCCAGACCATCAAGCAGGCGCTGCGGTACGCGAGCCCGCGCGGTCGCATCGTCATGCTCGGCTGCGCGGCCGAGATCCCGAAGCTCGATCTGACGTTCGTATGGGCGCGGGAGCTCGCCATCAAGGGATTCGTGGGATACGGCCGCGAAGAATGGCGCGGTGGCCAGGCGCACACGTTCGGCATTACCCACGACCTCCTGCTCGAGACCGGCGCCCCCGTCGACCGCATGGTCACGCACGTCTATCCGCTCGCGGAGTACCGGCAGGCTCTCTCCACCGCGGCGAATCGACGCAAGTCCGGGTCCGTCAAGGTTTTGCTGGATCCGATGGCACGGTGACGCACGTCGTCGTCGTGGGGGGCGGCGTGATTGGCGTGTGCTCGGCGTACCATCTCGCGCGTGCCGGCGCCCGCGTGACGCTGCTCGAGCGGGCAACCATCGCGAGCGAGGCCTCGTACGGCAACGCGGGCACGATCTCGGCCGGCCACCCGCCGCTCAACCGGCCGGGTCGCGTGCGGCAGGCCATCGGCGCGATGCTCGACCCCCGGAGCCCGCTCTACGTCCCGCCGCGTTGGGATCCGGAGCTGTGGCGATGGCTGATCGACTTCGCCCGGAGCTGCACGCCGGCCCACGTGGCGCATGCCCTGGAGGTGATGGCGCCGCTCGGCCACCGGAGCCTCGAGCTGTTCGACCGGGCCGTCGACGAGGAGGCGATCGATTGCGGGTACCGACGCGAGGGCTACTACGACGTTTGCGCGACCCACGCCGGGCTGGAGGCCGC
>Ga0079224_100017498_pt1 | contig 10104 bp, 8 predicted proteins | sample Stecom2015_FD_80414 | JGI IMG/M metagenome (GOLD analysis project Ga0079224, IMG submission 80414) | Agricultural soil microbial communities from Utah to study Nitrogen management - Steer compost 2015 | ecosystem: Environmental > Terrestrial > Soil > Agricultural land | place: USA: Utah... | reverse complement strand
TTGGGATTGCTGAGGCATTTCTTGGTCTCGATGAAAACCTCCAAAAGGAGATACTCAAGAGAGTCGAAGTAGATATAGAATTTGCGCGAGGATTAGCGGACGGACTCGGGCACAATTTCATCTCACTGGATCAATCTGCTCAGTATCAGATTCTAAATAGAATCACTTCAGGCTTGCCTTTTGCCAGGTTTTTTGTGAAAGCCTGGGCCGCATGTTTGGACAGATGTCTGAAGATCTTCAGAATGAAATCTTTTCAAGAATTGAAGGCGATGTCCAATTCGCAGATGGCATAGGAATGGGTATAGGGTATGTTCTAAGCTCATTGCCACCTTCATTGCAAGAGTTAGTATTCGAAAGAGCTATCAAGAACAGCGAGTTTACAAGAGGATTAGGATATGGAATCGCACGCAATTTCTCAAGCCTGTCAAATGAGCTTCAAGCGCAAATGTTTGAAAGAGCCGAGACAAATACTGAATTTGCAAAGGGATTGGGGACAGGTTTTGGATTTGCATTTAAAGATCTGGAGCCTTCATTTCAGCAAGATTTACTTGATCGGGCAGAGGCAAACAGCGAATTTGCATATGGATTGGGGATATACCTAGGATTTACTTTCAGCTATCTCGGTGACGCACTCCGTGATAGCATATTTAAAACGATTGGTCACGACGGGGAGCTCTCATACGGTTTGGGCATGGGACTGGGCTACACATTTTCATATCTAAGCGAGGAAAACCAAGCAAGGGTACTGAGCATCGCCCAAGTGAATGTAAAGTTCGCATATGGATTGGGATCCGGCTTTGGATTTACATATAAGCACATTCCACCAAAGAAGCAGTTCGAGCTTTTTGCTTTGGCTAACAGCAATGTAAAGTTCGCATATGGATTGGGTTTTGGACTCGGGTTTACATTTGCATACCTTGGGGAGGAATTACAGCGGAAAGCGTTTGAATGGATAGAGAAGAATGAAGAACTGGCATTGGGACTGGGCTATGGTTTCGGCTTCACTCTCAAATTCTTGCCTGAAGATTTGCTCAACACCATTCTTCTGAAAGCTGCCTCAAACAGTGAATTTTCAGTTGGGCTAGGATTCGGCGCAGGTTACATATTTTCATATCTCGACGATGCTCTGCAGGAGACGGTTTTTGAGTGGGCTCGATCGAACAACAGGTTAGCAATCGGTCTTGGCATGGGTTTGGGTCGAATCTTTAGATATCTGCCTGAAGATGTGAAAGAGAACATTATCTATCCGAGGATAAAATCAGATTCGCAATTCTCTATTGGCCTGGGCTTCGGCATGGGATACATATTCACATACTCGGGCTCGACAGTTCAATCTGAAGCTTTCAAGTTTGCAGAGGAGAGCGCAGATTTCTCAAAAGGACTTGGCGTCGGCCTTGGTTTTTCATACAAGTATTTGCCAGACGACATTATTCAGAAACTCACCACTAAATCAGAAACAAACTTGCAGCTTGGTTTGGGTCTTGCGCTCGGAATAGGATATACAATTGCATATCTGGAGGTTGAAGAAGCACAGAAGATGTTTCACAGAGCAGAGAAAAATGTCCTATATGCCATAGGTCTCGGTGACGGCACAGGAAGATGCTTTAGGTACCTGAATGATAAACTGAAAAAGCAAGTTCTCGATATGGTTTCTAAACTCGAGGGCTTTGCTCGTGGATTTGGCACTGGCATGGGATATGTTTTCAATTATCAAGAGTCTGACACTAGGACAATGGTAACCACACTCTCAGAAAAGAACCCCCAATTTGCAATTGGGCTTGGCTCTGGTCTTGGACACACACTACAATTCATGAGCACAGAGGCAAGAGACGACATCATTTCAATTGCTAATAGAAACAAGTATTTGTCACGCGGACTTGGAGAAGGAATCGGTCAGTGTATTCAATACATATCTGCGGCCCTGCAAGAACAAGTGCTAAGTATGGCATTCCGAAACCCGGATTTTACAAGGGGGTTGGGCACAGGTCTGGGCCTTACAATGTTTTCCAATCAGTCAAAGATGAAATCAGAATTGCTGCAAAGGGCACGCAATGATATTCACTTGGCGACGGGAATTGGGATAGGGTTGGGATATATTTTCGCATACACCTCGTCTGATGATCAAGATATTGTCGTCAAGATGGCAGATGAGAACAGCTCTGTGAGTTATGGGATCGGAATTGGCCTTGGCCATGTCCTAACATCCCAGACAATTCGAGCGAATCTGTCAAAGTTCAGGTCGTTGGCAAATATCAACAAGAATTTTGCAAGCGGGCTGGGGCTGGGATTTGGAAATAACTTTTTCTCCTTTGATGAAAACTCGCAGGAAGAGATTCTAGGAATGCTTCAGAACAATAAGGATTTTTCTAGCTCTTTTGGACTGGGCTTGGGCAAAGCTTTTGCAGGCCTTGACAACCTTATGCACAAAGAACTCCTCGAAATCGCCGTCACTAGAAGTTACCCAGGTTTTGGCGAGGGATTAGGAAGGGGACTAGGCAGCAATTACTCTTCTCTGCCTGAAGATCTCCAATGCGAAATACTCGACATTGTAGAGTCTGAGACAAGAAATATCTCTAGTTTACATGAGTCGGAATTTGTGGAGGGACTTGGGGTAGCTCTTGGACAAAGTTTCAAATATCTCAATCCAAGAATTCAGGCCCAGATCAACGACTTAGCTCAGAGCAATGCAATTTTCGCTTCCAGTCTAAAGCTGCCCAGTAATTAGCTACAATGTACACACGAACTTATTATCTTCTTGTGTTCTAAGTATAAGCCTAGAATGGGTCGAAGATCCTCTTGACAGCAGCAAACGATCCTACGTATTACTTGACTGTGCTAGACGATTTTCCGGTCATGAATCAAAATTCCGCGTTCTCATTGTCTTCGAACATTTCGTTTGAGGAGGTGTTGTTTCGCGGCCAGCGCGGTAGATTCTGCGTATGTTTCGTAGATATGGCAGACTCAACTGTGGTCACCACAGGCTTGAGCGACGTTCAAATGGGCAAGTACTATTCCATCTTCCTAAATTCCCTCGCAACTATTGCAACAAACTTTGGTTCAAGAATTATCAAAAATGCTGGAGATTGTCTAATCTGCTATTTTCCAGATACTAGCGATCCTTCAAATTTGCTCTCGTTACAAAATACTCTTGACTGTTTTATGACTATGACTGATGCACGGAAGTTCATGAATTCCTTATTGAAGTCAGAGGGATTGCCACCTGTAAATTACAGGATAAGCGCAGATTACGGAGAAGTGGAAATTGCTCAATCGGTGACATCTAGGAATGATGACCTTTTTGGCTCCACTATGAACTTGTGCGCGAAGATTAATTCCAAGGCGACCTTAAACGGTCTGGCTATTGGAAGCAATCTGTTCAAGGTGCTCAATATGCACCAATCATTGATGCAAGATTACAGATTCGAAAATACTGGCAGTTATGCGATTGGAGGCAAGGAAAACTACTCTGTCTACACGGCTTTTAGCCTCAAAACTAGAAGCACGATTAACCCTCTCAAGAGGACCGGTGCAATCAGGCCTCCCAATAACAAGGATTGAGACTGCTACCTTTGATCTAGCATGGAGATATTGGTGAAAGGCGACCTTTAGCCAGTAATAATGGAAAAGTATCTACCAATAATTTGCCTTGATTTTTTCAATCACTTTTTCATAGTCCGGACCTTTTCGTCTTGCGTAATTCTCCATGGCCACCAGAGGTATACCACCGAGCGACCTTGCTAGACCGGCGAAGAAAAAATTCACGATACTGCCATTTCGACCGACCTGGTGCATGAATTTCTTTATTCCATGTTTATAGTTATGCTGCCAAGTCTTGTAAATTACGCCAAACTGTTCTGGCTTCATGGAACGGCCAACATCGTAAAAGTCGGATTTCTCCAAGAGGCCGATCGGAACGAATGTTAATGGTGCCACTGCAAACTTGGAATCAATCTGTTCAGATTCTAGCTCGTGTATCAAATTGATCGTTTCCCAGCTGTCATCGGGTGTTTCGTCATTGTCAAGTCCCATAATTAGACTGAAGGCCGGGACCCAGTAATTTTCGTTGAGGACCTTCACGCCCTGTTTGACGACCCAGTGCCACTCGTCCGGTCTGAAGGGAGTCAGCTTACGGTCAGCGTACTTTTGAATTAGCCTTTTGCTTCCAGTCTCAAATCCGCATTGAATACCAATAAAATTTCTTGGTCCAGAGCGTATTATTTTGGAAATATTGGGAATCAATCTCTCATCAGCAATGGCCCCTGATAAAGTCCCATGCGTAGGATTTGTATGCTCGATTCCTGTTGCCATGACACCCTTGAAGAGCTCTTCGATTGCTTCTCTGTTTGGCTGCATGTTCTTTGTTTTTCTGGGATTCATGCCGTAGACAAATATGTCATCACTTTGCAGCCATGCGTTCTTTAGCCCTCCGTACTTCATGTTAACCTCGATTTCCTTCTGCACCTTCTCGACAGGATAGTAGCGCAGTGGCCTCAGAGTCACGTCACAGAACTTGCATCCCCTGCCGCAGCCGCGCATGACCTCTATCATGCCGTGCATGCTAGGGTTGATAATGTTTGGAATCTCATCGATGGATGGCTCGTTCCAATAGTGGATGAACCTGCCATGGAGCGTCCTGTTGTTCCTTACAAACTCTTTAATCTCTACCTTGAACTGGCTCTTCTTGAACGGGTTGGCCATGTCAAACTCGCCGGCAATGAGGGCGTCAAAGAACGCGCCTGCTGCACCGTCGATCTCGGGGCCAATGCCTCCAAGCTCACCTTCCAGGATGCCATACAGGTCGTATTCCTCGATCTTGGCGGGGTCATAGTTGTACTGCCAAGTGCCTGAGGCGCCGACGACCACCTTGGCCTTGCTTCCACTCCTTTTCTTGGCGGCGTTTATCCTGTGGTGAAGGTCGCGGTTGTAAAACTCGTCATAAGACATGTTCTTGCGACCGTAGGTAAACGTCATGGTAACGGGACCCATGCCAAGCGGGTCCATCTCATAAGTCCCGACCACCTGAGTCTCGGGGCCAATGAACTTCTCGATGTGATCAGGATGCGCCACCACCACGTCTTCTCTGCTGTAGCCGTCTCTCAGCAGAGCAGCCTCGACTTTTCTCAGCCCATAAGGCGCATAGTTGGCAAGTCCGTTCGTGTGGTCAATCGGGTTGCAGATAAAGTCAAAGAGAATTCTAGGAGTGACTTGGTTGCGCAGCAAAAAGTACCAGAAGGAATTGTGATCTCTATTAAAGTCGAGAGCCGGTGCACATCCAAAGAAAGATGCAAGCGAAATCCCCCTGTACGGAGACATCAGAGTACGATCTGCAGTAAGAACAACCTTAGGAGACCTTCCCAACGCTCTAAATCCCTATTTACAAGAAAATGATTACAGGTGCAATTAAAGGTTTCCAATGTATTCTGTTAGCGAATGCTGGCGTCTCGCTTCTCTATAAAGTCCTGCAAGGTGGTAGCAGTCTCATTGCCTAGCTTTTTCTTCAAGACATCGTGTATATCTCTCACCAGCCCAAAGCCATAGAAGGTCAGGGCTGTATATAATGAGACAAGCGTGGCGCCCTTCTCATACGCCTTCCAGGCGTCCTCTCCTGAAAATATGCCGCCGCATGCTACTATAGATAGGCCCGGGAATGCCCGGTGCACATCCTCTACTAACCTTAACATATACGGAAAAAGAGGCCTGCCGCTTTCGCCGGCGACCCCTCGCGTAAAATTCTTCGCAATCTTGGTTGATTTGGTATCGATCGGGCGGGTGTTGCCTATCGTAACGAGCTGGCCGCCATTTTCGTAAAAAACCTTGATCGATTTGATCTTGGCCTCCCTTTCGTCATCTGATGGCGGCAATCGACTGTACGGCGATATCTTTGACGCCTTGATCTTGCCTGGCACATGTGTATTCATCAGATCAATCATTTTCTTTGTAAATTCAGGTGTTTGCAACACCTTGTTAAAGTCTGTGTTTGGCGATGTCCTGTTCTCCTCAAAGCCAAAATCTACGTATGGTGCAGTCCTGACTAGGATCTCCTTGCAGGAGTCCAGCACCGCATCTTCTGTATACATGTCGGTAATACCAGAAAAGTTGAGCAGGATCTTGGCGTGCCCTCTTGGCCCTTCGCTGAACTTTTTCAGGTTTTTGATCGTGTAATCAATGCCCTTGTGCGGGTACCCTTGTGCATTGATTATAGCCTCCCTTTCGTCATCTACGACGATCCTTACGGTTCCGTCAGTCTTTGGACGCTGGGGATTACCAATTCGCGGGTTTCTCAATACGCTTCCGGGGTTAAGGAAGCCAAAGACATAAGATAAAGGCTCAAGCACCTCGCAATTCTTGTCAAATCCGGCGGCAATTCCAACAGGGCTCATCAACTTCTGATCACAGATTGCAACTGCCAGCTGCTCTCCAGGATCAAAGTATGAAGCGTTTTGCCTGAACTTGTCTGTCATCTTGCGCAGGCGTTCCTTTGCCTTCTCGTGCACCACTTCTGCCTGTGCAAGCTCGTCTGTTGCCTTGTGGCGAGAGTATAGGTACCTGCGGTAAAGCCTGAAGAGGGACGGGTCCAAGCTTGCCTTGAATGTATCTACAAGCTGCACTGATGCTGTCGCTATTCCACTTTCCTATATAGGCTTAATGTTGGCTATCCTTGACAAACTGCCACAGGTTCGCCAAAAGGTTGTCAAAGCGGTAGCTATCTGAAATTTCATACCTGAGTTCGTTGCCGTATTCGTTTGTGAGTTCTAGCACTGGCACTCCAGATTCCAAGTTTATTGCGATGTTCTTCTTGTCCAAGTTAATGGATAGACCTTCGTTCCTTTTCCCCTTTACTATCTTGGGTTCCGCCAAGGCAAGATTATTGTTTGAGCCGCGAGATATATTTCAAATCTAGGCAGTCGCTATACGGGTCTTGGTCAAAGGCACTCTCTGGTAGTCGTCCTCGATGCGAACAATGTCACTTTCTTCGAACTTGCCATAGGCGATTTCAAGTATCACACAATCGCTGTCAAGTGCACCTAATCTGTGCTTTGCCTTGCGCGGGATCATTAGGGTTTCACCTTCGGTTAGAATCATGGACTTGCCGTCCAGCTCAACTGCAGCAATTCCCTTAATGACCCTCCAGAATTCAGATCGTTTATTATGATATTGCAGGCTGAGCCTAGAATTAGCGTTAACATGGATCAGTTTGACTGTGCAGGGCTTGTTTTCATGAAACTTTTCAAACCTTCCCCACGGCCTGCTTTCAGAATGAATCTTCATGCAACAAAAGGGGCAGAAAATGATTTAAAAATTTCCATTCAAAATAAATACAGTTTCGTCAAAAATATCAGACGTGTCCAAGTCGGGCGACTGCATTAACAACGAGCATGGTGCATGCAAGGGAGTGATTATAGAAAATATCAATTCATCCACAATAACAAAGATTTGCACCTGTCAGTGCCATGACAGCATGTATCAGCTCATCAGGAACTCTATTGCCGTGATAAATCAGAGCCAGAGGAGCAACCCTTACCAGTTCACTCACGATGACGACATCTAGGCTATTTTTGCATACTTTCTTCGGTAGGCAAATTTCATGCAAAGAAGGGCCACATTGAACGCAGTCGCAGTTGCGTTTGCGCCTATTATCACCCAGTCGGCCTTGAATATGCCATAAACCATCCACAAGACAGTACCAGTGGCAAAAAAGCTCATTAAGTAACTAGACACATCCTGCATGCTCTTTGTTCTATAGGCCTTGATTATCTGTGGCAAAAAGCTTGAAGTTGTAAGGGTAGCTGCAGCAACTCCGATTATTGGGATGATCGTATCGGATGATATGGCGGAGAACGCCTGCCCTAACAGAGGAGAAAACATTGCCATTTCTTGGCTTCCAGGCAATTGCCATTAAAACTCTGCTATGCTCGCTTAGACCCTTTCAATTTGATTACCATCATTTGACAGTCAATGCCTTAGGATTTACTTTGTTCACATGATCACTATGATTCACCCTCTACCCCTACCTCTACCTCTTTTTCAGGGCAGGTCTTACATACAGGCAGGCCCCGTTGCTTCGACAATGGATCACCGCGTTCATTTTCTGGCACACCCGTAGCCACGCCCCTGCTCTTTTTTGCCATTTTTCTTGACCTTGTTGGCTGTATGTTTTCTTGATGCGGGTGCGCACGGGATATCCTCTGGTATGGACCTATGTCGGTTGTTGACAGTCAAATATGGATCCTTAAGGTGACAAAGACCTTGTTTGGTTTGACAGAGTTATTATATATAATCAGACCAGCATTGCAGCTGCCATGGCGCATTTGAAAGACCTTGTTGATGGCATGGTAGTGGGGTCGGGTTCTGATTATATCGTCATCCAAAAAGGCAAGAAGAGGCTCTTGGTAGAGTTTCAGAACTTCAAGATACAGGAGCTGAAAAGCGCAACAACACCATATGGCTCTCAGATAGACTAGATTTGTCAATTGAGTCAAGAATTTTATCATAAAAAGTTAAATTGAGTTAGAGAAATAGTCCCACCGTCCTTGACGCAAAAGGCTACTGTTGAGGTTGCAGCAGCTGCGCAGCAAAAGCCAGCGAAGGGGAAAGTCAGATATGACAAAAAAGCAGAGTCGGAATTCTTTGTTGACAACTCTGCTCTAGCAGGCTTTACTACGGAGCGCATTCTATACATGGCTGTCAGGGAGCTCATCGAAAATTCGCTTGATTCTTGCGAGACGGGTCACATCCTTCCCAAGATATCGCTGTCGCTAAAAATGCTCGACCAGGCAAACGATCTCTGGATCATAACCTGCGAAGACAACGGAATCGGTGTTCCGTCTGACAAGGTTCCTGTCGCAGTATGCTCGTTTCTGACATCAGGCAAGTATGTCGAAAAGCAGCAGCGCGGTCTCTTTGGCGTAGGCCTGAAGATGATAGCCGCCTTTTCAACAAAGGATACAATTCATCCGATCAAGGTCTGGTCGAAATCACAGGACGAAGGGACAGAATATTACTTTGAGCTCAGGACCGACATCAGCACAAACAAGCCCATCCAGCTTGCTAAAAAGGTGGTCAAAGGAGAGGAATGCAAGATCACCGGTGACTCGGGTTTCAGGGTTGAGGCCATACTTCATGCAAAACTATCTCCCATTACAAGGAACAACATCAAGAGCAAAATCAACGAGTATATCAGCCAGACGAGCGTCGTAAACCCTTACGCTATTATTGAATATGAGACCGATGAGGGCAGAGTCACATTTGAGAGAAGGACGGAGGTAATGCCGCAGCCCGCAAAAGAAGTCCTTCCCCATCCTGCAGACATGGATCTCCAGACTCTCAAGAAGGCGATATTGAATTTCATGAACCAAAAGACGACGCTTCAGGGTGTCCTGGCGGCGTCATTCCAAAAGATGTCAAGCGAAAAGGCAAAAGACATCATTGCCAAGGCAGGCGTTGAAAACAAGCCAGCTGACAAATATACTGAGAACGAGCTTATCGAGATTGTAAAGGTGTGCAAACACACACCCTTCCAGCAGGCAAATACCGATCACTTGAGCCCTATAGGTGAGGAGATCCTGACCACTGGAATGACTTCTGAATATACAATAGTTACTACAAGAGATGCCAGTCCATCTTCATCATCAACTGCAGGGGGTGCTGGAGGCGCTCCAGACGTCCAGAAACCCCAGATTACTGTCAAGGTATTGAAGCCGGCATTGACAGCCTATTCCTCGCGCACATGTGTGATTAACAATCGGCCGACCATAGTAGAGTGCGGCATTGCATATGGCGGTGACATCCCTTCGTTCAAACTCTACAGGTTTGCAAACAAAATACCTCTGTTGTACGATGAAGGTTCTGATGTCGCCAGAGAAGTCGTGTCCGAAGTCGAGATTAACAAGATGGGAATCACGAAAAAGGAAGCAAAGGAGCAGTTTGCCAATTCCGGATCGAAATCGGACAGGGCAGTGGAGCTCTTGCCACTGCACATATTCTTCCACATCTGCTCCACCAAGATACCCTACAAGACAGCGGGCAAAGAGAGCATAGCATCTGAAGGTGAGCTTAAAAGATACATGAAGTCTTGCTTATCAGAGCTATACAGGAAGGTGAGTG
>Ga0079224_100017496_pt1 | contig 10104 bp, 1 predicted proteins | sample Stecom2015_FD_80414 | JGI IMG/M metagenome (GOLD analysis project Ga0079224, IMG submission 80414) | Agricultural soil microbial communities from Utah to study Nitrogen management - Steer compost 2015 | ecosystem: Environmental > Terrestrial > Soil > Agricultural land | place: USA: Utah... | reverse complement strand
TTCAAAAAAACGTATCCCAGGATTATCATTTAAATCATATACCAATTCAACAAAACCCTTTAGACAATCAGGTAGTTTTGCATATAATGCTTCTAATGACCCGCCTTTTGCTTCATTCTTTAATAACTGTTCCGTCTTTAAAATGGCTTCTGATAATTCAAAGAAATCTTGATTGTTGTTCTTAGTCCTTTCATATAATTCTGTTATCTCCTCAACGAATTTTCCTTCGTAATTTATAAAAGGTCCACCTAACATATGTGGATTTTTTACAGCAGCAGCGTGCGCCTTAGGTGATAACATATAAGATTTCATTATAGGCAAATTCTTATTAATAAGATACATTCCACATGTAGTAGGGCTTATTAATTGTGACCAGGCATACCAATTTTCAACTAACGGTTCTGCTACAAAATTGGGCTTTAGATACATTAAATCATCTTTATTCATCTCTATATATACATTTTAAAATTTAAATTTAATATCGCTTATTTCATGATTTATAAAATCTTTGTCCATACGTGACAAAGTCAAATTTGCTATAGGTTCATTCAAATTATTAACTATAAAATTAATTGTCTTTTTAATATCGTAAATTAATTCTTCTATCGTTCCTTCTGAGTATTTATTATCATTGTATTTAACGGAAAAGGCAATATCTTGTTCTACTTCTCTTCCAAATATCCATAAGTCATGTAAAACTTGATCAAACCCATAATCTAATTTAGTAAAAGTTAATCCATCCACTTTAATAGCGTCATTAATATCTTCATGTAAAACATTATGCCATGTCAAACCTATTTTAAACAATTCAGAATTTTCTTCTAAAATTTCATCTACAATTAAATCATACGGAAATTGTTGATTTTCTAAGGCTAATATTGTAGATTTTCTTGTTTTTTCAAGTATTTGAGTAAATGAATTTTCCTTAGAAATTTGAATCCTGATAGGCAACATATTAACAAAAAAACCTATAATTTCATTCAACTCAACTTGTTGTCTTCCTGTAACAGGTGTACCTATAAGAATATCTTTTTTGTTAGTGTACTTATGTAATATTATATTTAGTACTGCAACAACTCCCATAAAAAGGGTTCCTTCATAATTTGTACATATATTTTTGAATTCCTTTGTCTCTTTTTGTTCAATTGTGAAATCATTCTTTGCTACCTTTTGTCTGCCATGCACATTTTTATCTGTTTTTAAATGGACCGGTTCTTCTAAACCTTTTAGATAGGACCTCCAAAACATTTTTTGCTTTACTCCTACTTCACTTTGGATAAAGGCATTATGCCAATTAGAATAATCCCTATATCTTATCCTCAAATCATTGACTTTTTGTTTATTATTAATAGATAAAAACATAAAAAAATCCTTAAATATTATATTAAATGACCATTCATCGCAAATTATATGATGAATGGTAAAATATAAAATCTTTCTTTTATCTTTATCCTCAAAAAATCTTACTCGTAATAAAGGAGACTTATCTAATTGAAATTCTTCGTTATAGTCATTTTGATTCAATATCTCTTCTAATGTTTTTTCGTTGCTTTTAATATGCTCTAGAAAAACAGGTACTTTTGAATGTATTTTCTGACAAGGTTTTCCGCTTCTAACATGAAAAGTAGTTCTTAAACTTTCATGTCTTAAAATTAATTTTTCCAATGCTTCTTCAATAATTTCAGCTGAGATTTCTCCCTCAACTTCATAAAGCCCTACAATATTGTATTTAGTTGATTTAGGATTCAATTCTTGATAAACCCATAATCGTCGTTGCGCATAAGATAAAGGATAATATTCGCAATCATTTACAAGTCCTACAAGCATTACATCAGATTTATTTTTAAGTAGTTGTGTAATTCCTTTAACAGTTGGTGAATTAAAAAATTCGCCAATTGATAGACTTAGATTCAACCTTTCTTCTATAGAAGCCAAAACAGAAATCACTTTTATACTTTGCCCTCCAAGCTGAAAAAAATCACTATTTATCCCTATCAAATTTATTCCTAATATTTCTTTCCAAATTTCTAATATTGCCAGTTCTATATCTGAAGTCGGCATTTCTAAGCTATCTGCTTTTGGGCAAGGAACTGGTAATGCTGCGACATCAACTTTCCCATTTTTATTTAATGGCAAATCTTTCATTGATATAAAAAACGTAGGGATCATAAACGGATTTATATTTTCTTTGAGTTCCTCTCTCAATTTAGAAATGTCATTTGCTCCATCTCCAGCTACATAGGCTACTAATTCTTTAGTGCCTTCATTTTCGTAAACAGAAACAAAAGCTCCCGATATATTATGACACTTATTCAATGCATTAATTACCTCTCCAATTTCAACTCTATGACCTCTAATTTTTAATTGATTATCTTTTCTGCCTCTAAAAATTAAATCACCATTAAAATCCCATTCTCCGTAATCGCCAGTAGCATATAATAGTGATTTTTTTTTGAACGGGTTTTCAATGAATTTACTTTTAGTTTCTTCTTGATTGTTAACATATCCTTTAGCTAAACCCTCCCCACCAATATAAATTTCTCCAACTATTCCTTTGGGAAGTTTTTTCATATTACTATCTAGTACATAAATGAAAGATCCTGTTACAGGTTTTCCAATAGGAATATCTAAAGATTTATCAATATTTTCAATAACATAAAAACTGGTAAATACTGTCCCTTCGGTTGGTCCGTAAACATGAACAATACTATCTCTGTTTTTTCTATATTCCAAGGATTTTCTTATGTGTCTAATAGAAGCATCTTCTCCACCTACATATACATTCTTAAAATTCGAAATCATTTCAGGAACATAATCTACAATTTGATTAAATAGTTGTGTGGTTATAAAAGGTAGATTATTTACTTTGTAGGTTTCAACTGCAATCGAAAGTTCTTTTAAACCTATTAATTTTTCTTTTGAAGCACAAACAAGTTGAGCCCCATTTAAAAGAGTAGTAAAAGTTTCCTGAACTGAACCATCAAAGCTATAATCCGCAAGTACTAAATTAATATCTGAACTATTGGGAATTTGATAATTACTACCTTTTGCCAATCTTACAACTGACTTATGCATCACTTCAACTCCTTTTGGTTTTCCAGTAGATCCAGATGTGTACATAATATATGCAGTATCTAATGGGCTTCTGTCAACAATTGGGTTTTGAAATATTTCTGACGAATTAAGTTCTAAATCACAAAAAAAAGTTGGAAGATTTATCCTGCTGGAAATATCAGTGAAATTACTTACCGTTATTATTAATTTTGGATCAATTTCCGCTTTAACATTTTCAAAATGACGTAAAGGTGCTTCAATATATATTGGCACATATACTGCTCCTGCCTTTAATATGGCTAATATTGCTACATAAATATAGGGCGACTTATCTAAGAGTAGTAAAACATGATCTCCTTTTCTTACTTTATGATTTGAAATTAAATTATGAGACAATTCATTTGATAATTCATTGAGTCGTCTATAAGTATATTTTTCACCCATAAAATTTAAAGCAATATTCTGAGCGTAATTATGTACTATTTCTTCAAAAACACTAATTATATTTTCTTCTAAATCCAAATTTGGCCCTTCTGAAAGCCTATCAACTTCCTTTAGCTGTCTTCCTGTAAGAATCTCTAAATCAATAACTTTTACTTTTGAATTATCTATTAATTCATTTAAAAGTCTATCCCAACATTCTATAAAATCACCTATATGATTTTTATCAAAATTATCTGTTATATATTCTATACTAAGTTTTATTCCGCTTTCATTCTGTGTACCATAAATCCATAGAGGAAACTTTCCTAAAGCTTTTTTTACGGAATGGACTTTTATTCTTGGTAATACTGGCATCGTATCTCTAAATTCAAGGTCGCCATGCCATGTAAATCCAGAATCATATAATTCATTTGGTAATGATAATTCCTTTAAAACTTCTTCAATTGGGCTACTTTGATATTCTTGAGCATTTGATAAATAATCTCGCGTCTTTTTTATAATTTCGATAAAACTATTTGAGTCATCAACTCTAGTCCGAAAAGGCATTAAATTTACAAAATTCCCTAATTCATACATTATTTGAGATGTATGCCTACCTGAAAAAGGAACCCCGATTGTTATTTCATTTTCATCTGTCAATCTTTTCAATAAAAGAATATAGCTAGTCAAAACAACTGAATAAACTGAAGTATTATTTTCTTCAGCTAATATTTCCAATTTACTAGATAATAATCTATTGATTGACCAAGAAATTATACGAGACTCTGTACTGCCAACCTTTGCTTTATTTTTAGACCACGGTAATTCATTTTTCTCTATTCCTTTTAAATGATTTTTCCAATAACTTTTAGCCTTTTGTAAATTTAATTCATCTTTGTTGATATTATTACTATAAGATGCATATGCAATAGAACTAAATTGTTCGTATGCAGGTTTACAAATAATTGGATAATTTTTTATAAGAACCTCATAATTCCTCAAAATTTCTTTTAACCATAATTTAATAGACCATTCATCCATTATAATATGATGGATTACTAATGCAAATGCAAACTTCGATTTCGAAATTTTATATATTCTAATTTTAAACAACGACGAGCACTTTAAATCAAAATGCTGCCTTACCGTATAAAAAAAGTCATCTTCAATAGCATCCCAATTTAAAGTTCTATTGCTCCAATCTAAAAACTCTATATCGATATCATTTTGTGAATCTACTATTTGTAAAATTTGATTATCTATCTTTCTGAATTTTGTCCTAAGAATTTTATTGTTTCGAATAGTTTCATTAATTGCAGAATGAATGATGGTAAAATCCATATCTCCTTCCCATTCTAAAATAAGAGGAATATTATAAGATGAGTTATTATTATTTTTTTCTTCTAAAAACCAGAATTTCTTTTGATTATCTGTTGCCTCACCTTTAATTTCATCATCAACAAAATCTATCCCTTTATGATAGTCTTCTTCTATATTTATAGCAAATTTCGAAATTCTCTCCAAAATCCGTTCCTCAAAAAAAACTTGTATTTCTAATTTTAAATTATACTCAACTTCTAATTTATTAACAACCTTGATTACATCTAAGCTATGTCCTCCAAGCTTAAAAAAATCATCCCTAATCCCTATTTTCTTTAACCCCAAAACTTCTTTACAGCAAGAAATAATTTTATTTTCAGTTTCATTTAAAAACTCATCAAAATCTGTTTCTATATTTATTTTACTCTCAGAAAGTATTGGTAGATTATGTCTATCAATTTTTCCATTAACCGTTATGAAAAATTGATCTAGCTGTATAAAATACTTTGGAACCATATATACTGGAAGCAACTTTTCTATATCTATCCTCAAATCACGGTCACTAATCTGACCTTCAGCTGTATAATATGCAAACAATTCATTTTCTCCAGATACATCCTTAATTGCAAGAACTACGGCTTCCCTAATGGAATTTATTTTTTTCAAACAAGATTCGATCTCTCCCAATTCAACCCTAAATCCTCTTATCTTTATTTGAGAATCTTTTCTCCCTAAAAACTCTATATTACCATCGCTCAAATATCTTCCAATATCCCCTGTTTTATATATTCTCTCCCCTTTAATAAATGGGTTTGAAATAAATTTCTCTTCAGTTAAAATTTCTTGATTAAGATACCCTCTCGCTACCCCAGCCCCTCCAATAAAAATTTCTCCTTTACTTCCATATGACAGAATTTCTTGATTAGACCCTAATATATAAATTGATGTGTTTGCAATTGGCTTACCTATTGGTACGTTTTCAGATGGTGAAACATAATTACTATCCATTTTAAATATACATGAGCAAATACTTGCTTCAGTAGGTCCATAAGCATTATAATACCTTCCAATTTTAGAAAACTCTTTTACTTTTTCATAAATAGGAGATTCTCCAGCAGTTATTAGTATTTCCAATCCCTTTAGATTCTCAATATTCATTAAATTAAAATAATAGGGAGGCAATGTTGCAAAATCAATTTTATTTTCAATTATGAACTGTTCAATTAATTTAGGATCTTTTCGTTGCTCCTCATTCGCTATATATAATTGAGCCCCTGACAATAAGACAATAAAGATTTCCCATATGGAGGCATCAAAAGAAAATGAAGCAAACTGTAATCCTTTATTTCTTGAAGAAAGCCCAAACATATCTATTTGTGATAGGATTGTATTAACTATACTTATATGTTCAATGACAACTCCTTTAGGCAGTCCGGTTGAACCTGATGTGTAAATTATATATGCTATATTAGCTGGAGCTATAGAAAGTTCTAACGAACTAGAGCTATAAGTCGATAATTCAAATTCAACATCGATAGAAAAAATGATTCCTTCATAGTAGTTTAAATCTAATAAATACTTAGTTGTGGTAATTAATAAATTTAATTTTGTATCTTCTACTATATATTGTTTTCTTTCATCAGGATAATTTGGGTCAATTGGGACAAATGCTGCTCCTAATTTTAATATTGCTATGATTGAAATTACAAAATTTTCACTGCGATCCAATAAAATTCCTACCAGATCTCCAGATCTTACATCCGAACTACTACTCAAACATCTGGCTAATTTGTTAGACAATTCATCCAATTCACAATATGTGAACATCCTATTTTCAACTACTAATGCAATATTATCAGGAGTTCTGTTTACCTGTTCTTGAAACAAATCTGTCAATGTTTTATCCTTCGGATAATCTACTTTTTCACCAGCCAATAGCTCCAATAAATCTCTGTTTTTGGGGAAAGAACTATCGCTTGCCAATGGTGAAGTTTCTAGTTTCTTAGAATTTGACTGTATAAAACTGGAACCTCTCCGATCTATGAAAAATTGGATAAGCTTTTCTTTATTAGCTTTTATTTCATCTAACAAATCACTGTCAATATTATCATTTTCAGAAAATAATTTTAATTTTCCATCAATAACATCTATTAAAATATTTTGCTCAGCAATTTTCTTTAAAAACTTATACATTTGCTAAGATCTTTAAACGTTTTCTTTTCTTTTGTGGTAAAAGAAATCCCCAAAATAAAATCATATATCTCTCTGAATTAAGTTTTTATTATTTAAAATAATTTCTTTTTGTTTTAACAAAAAACTAATTTGATCTTCTAATCCAGATATAGTTGTGGAATCTAAAAAGTCTTCCATTTTCATTTGAATTAGAAATTTGTTATTTATTTGTAAAAGAATTTCTTCTGCGTTTTCCTTATTTCCTCCAATTTCAAAAAAATCATTATTTGAATTTATATTTTCTACCTTAAGAACCTCCTTCCAAATAGCTTGAAGGTATGATTCTATAGTAGATCCCTCTTCCAAACTAATACCATTATGTAAAAAAGAATTTTCAAGAAATTTAATAGGTATATCTATATCGGTAATTACTTGTGTCAGAATTTCTTTAACTGAGTTTAATAGATTCATTGCTGTCTTGGTCTTAAACAATTCTTCAGAATAAATTAGGTTTATTTCTAAACGATCTGAATATAAATTGGTTAAAAACCAAATATTATAATTACTAGATTCAAAAGTATAAGGAATCGTTTGTGCTTTTAAATTCATATTATCCCAAAGTTCATCTTCGTTTTCATCAAATTGATTCCATGTAAATAACACATCATAAACCTGCCTATTTGTCTCTTTTTTAAACTTTTTAATCTCTTCATAGTAAAGCCCTTCTACCGGATACTCCTTATGCTTCATCAAATTTTGAAATTTGAATTTTATTTTCTTTAGTAGTTCTGAAAATACTTGATCTTCATCAATACAAGTAACAAAAGGAAATTCTTTTACAAAATAACCAATGGTTTTTTCCTCCTCCTTGGTATATCTCCCTATTTCTGGAACACCAATAGGAATAATATTTCCTCCAGTCCAATTTTTTAAAAGACATTTTAAAGCTGTTATCACGAATATAAAAACTGATACTTTATTCTTATTAGCCAGCTTTTTTAATTGATCCAAGCCGACAATAAAATCAGTACTAATGGCTGATGCTTTATTACTGGATCTTTTATCTAAAAGGAAATCGTACTTCAGTTTAAGCGGATTTTCGTAACACAATTGTATTTCATTACTAAAAAACATCCTACTCTTATTATACTTTTGTGATGTTAGCCTTTGATTTAACAATTTTGCATATTGAGGAAAATTTAAAATCTTTGAATCAAAGCAAATTTCCCTTCCCTCTTTCAAACTCTTATAAGTAGTTAAAAACAAATTTTGAAAAAGCTTTACAGACCAAACATCAGAAATAATATGATGCATACAAAATGTTAACAAATACTTTTTCTCTGAAAGTTTGAATATCCCAAAACGGAATAGTAGTCCTCCATTTAAATTAAATCGTTGATGTCTATTTTCAAAAGTACTTATATCGATCTGCTGTTTTTTTTCTTCTTGATCCAAAAAACTTATGTCTTCGTATTGGATTTCAAAATCAATCTTTGGCAATATTCTCTGCTTAGGAATTCCATTTTCAACAAAAAAGATTGTCTTAAGAGCAGGTTGATAATCTACTAACAACCGAAGAGCTTTTCCGCAAATATCTTTATCAAAATCTCCCTCAAGAATTAACTCTCCAGGTATATTATAAAGATTTGTGTGCTGAATCTGTTCGCTAAGCCATACTCTTAATTGGGAAGGCGACAAATCATATTTTTCATTATCTTCAGTTACTTCTTGATCTGTTTCAAAATTTACCAATTCTACTTTCGAAAATACTTTTTTTACTGCATCACTTAGTTGAGATATTGTTGGATAATTATATAAGTCGTAAAATTCTAGTTCAAGTCCAAAATTGGCTTTTAAGCTTGATATTAACTGAGCTCCATTAAGTGAATGCAATCCCAAATCAAAGTAGTCTTCATCCAATGAAATATTTATGAGTCCTAAAATATTACAAATTTCTTTAGTTAGAATCTCTTCTATACTATAATCATGAAAAACAAATTCTTCAGTTTTTTTTAGCTTTTGATTAGAATCTTCGATATAATCTTTAAAAAAACTAGAGTACTCTTGAATACCATTTTCCTTACTTATGAAAAATTCTGAGCCTTCCAATTCTAATAATCTCCAAAATAGATTTACTCCCTCCTCAATATCTAAAAGATAGTTCTTTTTTATTAAACTATTTTTAAGCAATCCAGTATTATTCCATCCACACCAATTAATCACCTTTATCTGTTTACTGAAAGTTTTTTTTCCAAAAAAATCATTTAAATAAGCGTTAGAATATGCATATGAAAAATATCCAGCAGAAGAAGTTACGGCTAATATTGAAGAAAAAATTATAACAAAGTCTAATTGATTCTTGTCTATGAATGCAGCCACCCCTTGAATTCCATATATCTTTGACTTGGCTTGCTCTATCGCTTCTTTATAAGTTAATTCTTTAATAAACTTAGTTTCAGATTGTCCTGCTGAAAATACAATACCGTTTATCTTTTTATTTGCTCCTATTTCTGATAAGACTTCCAATAGCTTATTTTCAATAGAAACATCAACTTGATAATAACTGACTTTACTCCCCTCACCTTTGAGCCTATTTAAACCAATTTTAACCAGATTATTATCAACAGGGCTTCTGCCTATTATTGAAAAATTTACATTATTTTTTTTAGCAATAGAAAGTGCAATTTCATTTCCGATTCCTTTAGCTCCTCCAATAATTACATATTCACCATTGGTTATTATTTCCTGATTTTTTTTATCTGTCGTTAATTTCTCCAGAGAAGGGACATATCTCTTATCATCTCCGTAAACGGATGTTATACTTCTATTAAATACAAATATCTCATCTAGAATCTTTTCAGCAGATGTCCCCTGATACCAATGGATATTTTTAAATCCAATTTTTTTGTATTCATGAGATGCCGTTTTCAATAAAGTATCTGCTGCTAAAATTGTTGATCCTGACAACAATTCTATAATATTTTTTTCTAAACATTCATTTATAAAAGCTATTTTGGAGACTTTTTCCTTATGTTCCAATATACTTTGTAATAATCTAAATTTGTAATTAGCTACTGAATTACTTTCTTCACAAACCGATGTAATACATTCATAAGGAATTAGACACATTACGAT
>Ga0079224_100017492_pt1 | contig 10106 bp, 7 predicted proteins | sample Stecom2015_FD_80414 | JGI IMG/M metagenome (GOLD analysis project Ga0079224, IMG submission 80414) | Agricultural soil microbial communities from Utah to study Nitrogen management - Steer compost 2015 | ecosystem: Environmental > Terrestrial > Soil > Agricultural land | place: USA: Utah... | reverse complement strand
CTTCTTTTTCGCTATTTCTTTATAGCGCTTACACACTTATCGCGCAAGCGGATGAGCCGCCGGAAGTCATCTTCGGGTACGGTTACCGATTGTTTTGATTCCAAATCGAACAATAAAGCAGAAACGGCTGCGTCTGCTAGGTACTGGACTTCGAAAATAAATTGTTCCATGTTATCTTCATTATCAAGATTTATAAAAGCATCTATCGGTCCCAGATAGATCGCTGCACCTATAGGTTTGTGATCACGGAAACAAATCTGATGAGTTTTTAACCGACCGCGAAAAAAAACCTCCAATAACAGGTCATTTACCATGAACTGCATTTATTAACCAAAAATGCAGTTCTAGTTCAAATTCCTACATCTCTGGTACACCAGTGTCTCATTGGAGTATTTTTTCTTTTAAGGATCCCATTTTTTGTAATCTAGCTCCATCAAACCAGTGAATAAAACATGTTAAGAAGCTTGCATATAAACCTCCTTCCCCATTTTGGTATGCCTCGAAGCATACCTCCAAAAGATACGCCCGATCCCCTAATCAGTATACGTGGAGCAAGCATACAGCACTACCGAGAAGACGCCGATTATGCCATTGCCCAAGCGTTTGACGCCCGAGATTGCTACCTGTACAGTTACGACTTTTCCCTGCTGAAAAAACGGACTATTCCTGTCCGGGCGGACATGGCAGACCTACACGTGTTTTATCTCCTTCAAGGTGATGCAGCGGTTGCCCTTTGCAACGATACAGGCGAAATCTACACCGAGCTTCCACCAGAGCATGGCCGCTGCGCTTATTTGCCCGGCGGTCGGTATCAGCTCCAATTTGAGGCGGGAACCTATTGCCTTTTCGGCTTCTATTTTGACGGTGGCCTATTCCGCGACGGTAACGAGCGCCCTTTCAGCTTTTTGCACGATGTACTCGAAGCCTATCGGGCAAATCTTCCCGAACCTGTAGGGAGCATCGATTTCCCTGCCGGTGAACACACGCTTAACCAGATCAGGCGCTTTTGCCAACATATCAAAAAGGGCGATATCGAAAATGAAAAGTTTGTCCTCCAGGAGCTGATCGGCTTGTTGAAACTCGCCAAAGAAAAAATATATGATGCTTATGAACGTACCACCGACCCCGAATTGCTGATACAACGCTGCCGCGACCTGCTGGCGGGCCGTATTGCCGAGCACGGCAACGCAGTGCGCATCAGGGATATCGCCAATCAACTGCATGTGCGCCACGAGTATCTTAGCCGGTTGCACCAGCAGTATTATCAGCAAAAACTAAACGACTACCGCAATGCCCTTGTTACGGAGAAAATACGCGGGCTGTTGGACGAACGGTATTCGCCGCAAGAGGTCAGCCATCTCTGTGGGTTTCCGGGCGTCAGCGAATTGAACCGCTTCTTTAAACGAAAAACGGGGATGACGCCGGCGCAGTACCGACGGCGGTAGAAATTCACTATAAATATCCAATTAAATCATTATATTCATTTTATTAGCTAATATCACTATGTGTCAAAAAATCGTCTACACTTATTATCGCTGGTACATCATCCTCATTTTCATTATTGTTTGTGTCTTTTTTTCTTTGGGCAGTTTTTTACTCTACAGCATCTATAACGATCCATCTGCTACGGATCTGTTTTGGTATGGTGGCGGTATGTTTGCCACCGTATTCATAGTCGCTGTCCTGTACCTAACGGAAATTATCAGCTACCGGCTCGTTCCGGATCATGATACGATTCTAGAATGGCGAAAAACATTACCTTTTGGCAAAAGTAAACTACGTTTTACGTTCACCCGCCAACAAATAGACGACTCCTCAGCTACTACAAACGTCGACCTCCGTAATGGAAAATTCCAGCCCGCGCTTCATATTTCTATATTTTGCAATGGATTTGCTCCTGTAAAACATCGATTGGCTGAACGGGACCATTTTATAGCCCAGGGTGTGGGCCGCACGGACTATCCTACTGTCCCCTCTTTTTCTGCCTTTCGCAGGCATCAGCTACATTGCATTGCCCTCCTCTGGATAGTACCCGGCATACTCGCTTATATTACCCTGTTTCAATTCCGGGTACATCCAATTTTCAATTTTTTCGCCTATGTACTATTTGTCTCCATTATCTCCTATCTATGGTATACGTTTAGTAAACTGCCAAAAATATATTTTTTATACACGCTCGAAGTGGTGATGCGTCCTATACCCTTCGCTTTATTTCTTCTGACAGTGCTATTTTTACATACTGTATTTTTAAAATTCAGCGTTTCAACCTCTATTCCGCTCGCCGTTGCCAGCTTTGTCCTGACGGTCATTCTCCATTGGCGTTACCGTCGTTTACTCTATAGCCATGCTTATTATATTACTTTTTTATGCCTGCCATTTGTGTTATTCGGTTTGCTTCTCATGATCAACTGTGCATCTACCGGAAAGCCTGCAGAATCTGTTCAGGTGCCGATATATGCAAAACACCATACGGATAGCTTTCCGCCTTTTTTCACTGTTGACATCGATATATGGGGCGATGGGCAGCCAACAGGTTTTGACGTAAAAGGGTCGATTTACAATCGGGTTGAGGTGGGAGACACGCTTTCCTTTGAAATTTATCGTGGTTTACTGGGCGTACGGTGGATCAAAAATCCTTCACTCAAAGGAGACTTCCATCTGCGAAAGATGAAGCCTTGATGTCAACTTTTGCCTTTTACTGATGTCAACTTTTGCCTAACACGCACTTGATTATACCCTTTACTTTTGAAATGTAATTTAGGTAAAGGATAGAATCATGAGCACAAGACATTACAGAAGAAAATTTGCGTTATTCCCCGGCAGGCGGGAGCGAAAATGAATGCCTAGGGCACTTGCAGGTGTCTATTCTGGCGGTAGGGCATGCCCTCTAACGGATTATAAATAAACTAAATTGAAAATTCTAAATTATTTGCGATGGCAAATTCAATAATAAAATATGCAAAAGGTGCAATTACACTATTTGCAGTATGTTTAATCGGAATAGCGACAGCTGCGACGAATGGTAATGGAGACGAGAAGGAGGAGAAAGAGGTGAAGGAAGCAAAAACCACCTTACAATCGAACTTCTTGGTAAATAAGGACACAAATTTCAGCCCACGAGAAAACGTCAATATTGATGAAAATTGTGATCCAGCAGACACAAAGAGCTGCGTGTATCAATTAACCTCTGATGGGATGTCAAACATTCCGGATCAGCCAAGCTACACGCCTGCTGAGATTGAACAATTTGAGTCCAGGGGATGGATTGAACCACATCCTAATTCCAATCCTGGCTTGTACGATGATTAGTATTTAAGAGTTCTTGAAACCGAAGCCATGCCGCCTTAGCATGGCTTCTTTGTTTTAGCGATATTTATTCACCATTTCCTTGAATTTGGCGGTCGCCGTAGGATTGTTCTTCGTGAATAATCTGTTAACATGCCTTTCGACCAATATTCCGTCCTTATTTACAACAAACAAAGTCGGAAAGCTTTGAATACCATAGTACCCAATAATAGAATGGTTAATACCCGTATTGCCTGACCAAAGGTTAATTCCGGACTCATGGGTATATTTCCCCGATGCCAGACTTCGCTTCCAAAAATCCGGATAACGATCGAAATTCAGTGAAACAAAAACCACATCGTCTGAATTTTCAAAGAATTTGACCGCCTCCTGCATTTTCTTAGTCAGATACATACAGGCCATACAGCCAGAAAACCAAAAATCAATAACCACAACCTTTCCTTTATAATCACTCAAACGGTGCGTAACACCATTCACATCCACCATTTCAAAATTAAAGGCGGCTGCCCCTTCTGATCTGGCTAAAAAAGCTATGCTCGCACGTCGGTAGCGAGAATTCTCGTTATCCCCTGCCTTGAGTCCGTGAAGCGCATTCCTTATAATTCCATCTTCATCAAGATTACGTAGCAATGCCAGATAGCATAACTTGTCGCTCACCTGCCCCGAATATCTTCTTGACAGCGACTCCCCTAGATTAGTTATATCACACGGTGCTTCTTGCGATAATATACAAGCGATCTTACTTCTAAATCTCTCATTAAATAATAACATATCACACCAATCATGCGACAATGCTGCGGTCGAGCCGTTAAGCAAAGACTGACGTTCAAAGACATACTCCGACAATGTAGCATGCACAATCTGTAGTAGTTCCAGATCATCTTCTTTTTGTCTGATTATCCCCTCCATCATCGTTCTCATTACCTTATGGACATATGCACTGTTATCAAAAAATATCCGTTCCTTTACACCTGAATCCAAAGAACCTCCAATTTCGACCAGCGCATGGTCTAATTCACGGTTAAGTGAATCGGCCCATATCTGCATCCGCACGAAAGCTGTTTTAATATCATTATCCATCAACAAGTTATTAACCGCTCGATGTGTCTGAATATCCATCTCTTTATTGTTATTGATTTTGTACATCGCAGCATATTTGCTTGCCCGGTTACCAGAGAATGCTATGTCCCTTTTCTTTTTAGGATAGAGATGAACCTGAATAGTATCGCCATGCTCAAAAAGAAATAGGTTGTTTTTATAATTCAAGTTAACAGGGCTCTTGCCTTCCCTCAGTTCGCCCACCGTAAAGATAATTCGTCCATAATTTATCGCTGTAGAAAGTGGAATAGTGAACCGTGTGATACTGTCTTTAAGTTCCGTGCGCGTATAATGCTTATCTTTGACATATCTTGAACTTATCCCGTCTTTGTATAGTTCAAATTCCAGAACAGCATCTTTTAATAATGCCTGATCATGTACTACGATGTCTATCACCGCCGTTAGGCTTTCCGTGCCTGCCTTACAGTTTACTCCTATTAAAAGGACATAGCAACTTATTATTAGCCAACAATTTTTTATCCTGTTTTTCATCTTGTTTTCGTTTAAATTAGGTCCTAGACCGTGTTTATTTTATCTATCATTCTGTGTTATACCGCTGTATTCAATTTCATCGTCAGGTATGGGGAATACAAACCGAGGATCGTTTGCAGGTAGTGTATAGGTCTGGCCTCCGAGCGATCTGGTCAATGTAATGTTATAGCCTTCACGGTTGTACCGTTTGATATCTTGCCATCGAAGTCCACGCCATACCAATTCTTTACGCCGTTCTTCCAACACAACCTCTAAAACGGTTTTGTCATCCAAGATGTCATTAGCTGAAGGTGTCTTACCAGAAACATATCTTTTATCCAGCAGAGCTAATAAAACTTCCACAGCCTGCTCTTCCTTACCCGACCTTGCTAGGCACTCTGCTTTGACGAGATAAATCTCATCTACCGCTAAACCCGTAAACGGATATAAACCCGTGCCGTAATATCCGCGTTTCATTATATAGCGACCTTCGTTATCACTAACAAAGTAAAGCTGCAGACGCAAATCGTTGGCAACGTACGAATCCATCAAATCTTCCGACATCCTGTATCGTCTGGGTAGAGACCCCGAAGTCGTAAAACTATATAGACCTACCGTCATGGCGTTGAAGATAAGCTCGTCATGTGTGTTCGGAAAAGGCGTTGCGGATGTCGTACTTACGGTATTGTAATCAATGAGCCTATCATACAACAACAACGTACTGTCCGCATGCAATTCGGCTTCTGCGTAACGCCCCATGTCCAAATAAATACGGGCAAGCAGTGCATGTGTCGCGGCATCATTTGGACGAAACAAATTTGATCCCAAACGCGGACCGAGTAGCTGAGCCGCCCGTTTTAGATCATCGAGCACGAACTGATAGCTGTCCGCGAGGTTCGATCGTTGCACCAATCTATCAATTGCAGGTTCTTTTCTTATTGGGATGCCTAAATCAGTTTCAGCCGAAGCCTCCTCATAGGGTTTGCAGAAATTTCGGATCAGTTCGTAGCTCGCAAAGGCACGTTTGAACAAAGCCTGACCTTTTAGATCATCATACATAACTTGCTCTGCTTCTCTCGGCTCCAACGTCTGCAATACCGCCAATGCATTATTTGCGTAGAACACCGCCCGAAAGGGTCTGTCCCAGTCCAGTATACCACGTGTCCCCTCGTAGAGATCTTTCGCCCAGACGTAGGCATTGCGTTCAATGGCAGTAGCTACATTCCAGTCCTGTTCATTGACCACATATTCATCCGATGACATGACTGCCAGTCCGCTGCATAGGTTTATATTATGGTTCAGCAACTTCTGCACATCTTCAAGCGTTGAAGGCGTCAGTATGGTGGAGTTCGGCTTTACGTTCAGAAAATCAGAATTGGTACAGGCATAAACGATGAACAACGTAAACGCCAACGTGATAAAGAAATGTATTTTTGTTTTCATGATGTTGGATTTTAGAATTGGGCCTGTATACCGAAAGCGTATGTCCTTGGCTGCGGAAAAGAGGTTGGATAATCCGGATCGATCCCGTAATCGTTCCTTCGCCACAGGATGCCGAGATTATTCACATAGGTGAAAATATTCAGATCGGTAAAGGATAGTCCGCCTATTTTTTTTAACGTATAGCCCAGACGGATGTCCTGTAACCGGATATTTGCAGCAGATTCTACCAATGACTCAGAAAAGGCATACAGCCGTGAACGAAAGCCGTTTGCCGGATAGATCATCGCAGGTACCACAGTATGCAGTTCATCACCAGGCTGCTGCCATCGCTGCCCATAATCTGCTTGGGTTGGCGTGACCGTCCCTCCACTTCCATAAAGGGAACTGTTATCGAGCGACGCCCGCCGGAAGACAACGCCAAACTTGTAGATGATATTAAAAGAGAGATCAAAAGCGCCGTAGGAAAGCGTATTGCGGAAACTTCCGAAATGTGTCGGAACCCGTGATCCACTGTAAACAAGATCCTCCCTATTGAGACTATTTACGATGCTATTATACTCCGTGCTTTCCTGTCCGTCCAGATAGCCTATCGGACTCCCCTCGTTATCCAGCCCCTTGTACCTATAGCTGAACAATGCCCAATAAGGGTAACCCTCCAGTGGATTGGCACTTGGACTAGAAATAACCGTGTAATTACTACCTGTTTCTAATAGGTATTCCGTTACCTTATCCTGTGCTATATTGAACAGCACGGTAGACGTCCATTTGATTTTCCCGTCAAGATTCACCGAAGTCAGTTCGATATCTAGTCCCCGTGAAGAGGTACTCGCCGTATTTCCGGTGAACGTAGACACACCTGTTTGCGGAGCGATCGGTGCCGGGCCTATCAAATCTGTTCCTTTTTTTCGCCAATAATCAGCTGTGAGCGATAGTCTTCCTGACAGTAGCATAACATCAATGCCCATGTTCAAGTTACCGACACGCTCCCAACGCAATGATGGATTAGGCGGATTCACGATGTCCGCATAGAGCTGATTATACGAAGTAATAAGGTGGGAAGCACTGTTTGCCGTCAGATAGGCCGATAGGCTTCTATCCACATTTCCCGTATAGCCGTAGGTGGTGCGGACCCGTAAATGATCTATAAATGGAACATGAAAGAATTTCTCGTTAGATAATGTCCAAGCTAGCCCCGCTGACCATAAGGGTACACCCTTTTGGTTCGTAGCGACACCAAAAAGATTCGACTCGTCACGGCGGGCACTTCCGGAAATTGTATACCGACGATCAAATGTATAAGAAGCATTGGTGAAATACGAGAAAAACCGATCGACGCTATTGTACTGTGATGCGCCCGTACTGATACGGCCTGAACCGCTCCCATAGGAATAATTATATATCCGGCTAAAGTCAATCGATGCGTTCTGGTTGGCCAAAGACAAAGGATCGTGTCCGTAGTAGATTACGCCGCTCCTATCTGTCTGCACGTCTTTCACTTCCGAGCCTGCAATAGCATTGAGCTCGTGCTTGCCCCAGTTCTTTGCAAAATCTAGCTGCACGCGCCCGTTGGAGGAAGTAAACGCATTGGTGGTATTATTGGATATACCACCGACCGGCAAATTGAAGGCTACCTCTCCGCTCGTGGCATCGATTGTCGCAAACCTATTGATCATATCCCGGGCATAAAAGGATTCCACGCCATTATAATTTACCGATTCGCTAACACCTTTTTCGAAGCCATAACGCACGGAGGCTTTAAAGTAGTCGTTAAACCGATAATCGACAGCTGTATTCAAGCGGTATTCCGTACGGTCTCCCAACAATGTGCTCCCCCGCTTTAATTCATCAAGCGGACGATGTTTCCAGTCCAGAAGCTTTCCATCACCAAACATATCGGTGAAACTGTGTGATAATCCATTTGCATTCGTTATGGCCATGGCTTCTCCCTGATCATTCGTTAGCCTATCGTATGGGTAGAGGTTAGCAACCTGTGCGCCGGCACCTGATTTGGAAGAAGTCATGACCAAATTCGTCGTAACCCTCATCCGGTCGTCAAAGAAAAGGTAGGCGTGGTTTGCATTGATAGAATAGCGCTTGCCATACGAATTGACGACATTATTCCTGTTATCGTCGTATCCGCCCGAAATAAAAAACTGGTTATTGTTCCCCCCTCCACTGAAATTAAGATTATACTGCTGCTGCAAGCTTTGTCGGTAGTAATGGGACAATAGTTCCGAGCGTGCATCCATCTTTTTCAGTTCATTGACCATCCTTAAAGAATCTGAAGACGTGATGACATTGTCACGCGTATTTCGAAAAATATCGACTGCCGGGCTGATGCCCTGCCATCCATTCCGTATCCTCGTATTGTAAGCGCCCTGATCAAAAAGAAATTGTTCTACTTCTATATATTCTGCCGGAGACAGCTGTGGCATCGACGGTTCATAAAGATCGGGCTTGGCGCCAACGGTAAAATTGCCTGTCAGCGCAATCTTCGTCGGGCGGCCTCTGGCCCCCTCCTTTGTCTTTATAACGATTACGCCATTTCCCGATCTGGCTCCCCAAGTGGATGCCGCTGCTGCATCCTTTAAGATGGTGATACTTTCTACATCATTAGGGTTGATACTGGAAATGTCCCCATCATAAGCAAAATTATCGACAACGATCAACGGCTGATGGTTTGCGTTGAGCGTACTACGCCCACGAATCTGTATAAAACTCGGATTGAAACGATCGGAACCGGCAGAAGAGGTGTGGAACTGCAGCCCCGAAGCCACCCCGTCCAATCGGTCCAATAAATTTGTGCTTACCCTTCTGTTCAACAGTTCATTATCAATCTGTACAAAACTCCCCGTCGCACGCTCCTTGGGTAACTGTTGATATCCGGTACTCACCACCTCCACTTCCTCGATTTGGTTTTCTAACGGATGTAATAGAATTTCTAATTGTTTCATATTAGCATTGACGTCAATAGACTGGGGCTGAAAGCCGATATGCCTAACCTCTAGCTTCCCCGCATTAACTGTAACTGGTATCCTGAATTTTCCTTGTTCGTCCGTCATGGCCGCCCCCCGGTCACTGCGCAACGAAACTCCTTCGATTGTTTTGTGGTCAGTTCCGGATCGAACTTCTCCCACCAGAATTCGTTTTTGCCCTTCGGCAGCCTCCCCGTTCTCGGGAGACTGCGCCTGGGCTGTTGATAGATTAAAAAACATGAAACAAAGGAACCCATAAGAAAGGACTCCTTTGTTCTTCGTTGCCATTAAAGAAAATGATCGTATTGAAAAACATATCGGTAACATAAGGCTGCGTAATGTTTGGCTTCGCCATAGCGCATAGCTCTCCTTATTGCATAATTTCTGCATTCCTTTAAGTGTTATGCGAAGCGGTTTAAACTATGCGTAAGATCCTGCAGCTATCTTGCAGCTTTAGCCTTTTACCTCGTCGCGATTAATAAATAAGATGAAAAGAATACGTTTAAACGCTCTTCATAATTTTTTGATAATCGGTTTTGCATCCGTATTCCTTTTTAAATTTCATAAACCGACCACAGCTTTTTTGATTACAACAACCAAATGCATCTATAATTAGGGAAACAGGCAAAATCTTTCTAATTTTAAGGTGCGAATTTAAACTTAGAATAGCCATTTACCAAAATCCCTGTAGCGGCTTTGATAGTGGTCGGTAAAGGTGGGAGGCGTTACGTCTAGCAATGTTGTGCGACCGGGCTTGCTATCGTTCACACTACTCCCACCGTTTCTTTAAATCCGCTAGTCCGGCGAGCGGAT
>Ga0079224_100017491_pt1 | contig 10106 bp, 15 predicted proteins | sample Stecom2015_FD_80414 | JGI IMG/M metagenome (GOLD analysis project Ga0079224, IMG submission 80414) | Agricultural soil microbial communities from Utah to study Nitrogen management - Steer compost 2015 | ecosystem: Environmental > Terrestrial > Soil > Agricultural land | place: USA: Utah... | reverse complement strand
GAGGCGCGCGAACTCAGCGGTCCGGTCAACCTGGGCCTCGAGACCCGTGTCGAGTTCCGCCAGGCGGCGGTGGACCTGATGGACACGATGACCGAGCCGGGAGGCCGGCTCATCATCGACCTGACCGGGACGCGATCCGTCGATTCCGCCGGCCTCGGTGTCCTGATGCTGATCCAGCGGCATGCCGCGGAGCGCCGGGTCACGGTGATCCTCAAGCAGCCCAACGACGAGCTGCGGTTCCTCCTCGCGCTCACCAAGCTCGCCGACCTCTTCGAACTGGACGCCGCCTGACGCCCCGGCATGACCGGGGGCGCAACCGGCGCCGGGATGGACGATGCCGATGCGCAGCATTAACGTAACCCGGGGCGTGGCACGCTGGCTGGCGACTTCGCGGCGTGCCGGCCGGCCCGCAGGCCTGGTGCCTGCTTCCCGACAGCGAACGGTTCTCATGGAATCTCCGAGGCGGCGCCGGGTGCTCATCGTGGAGGATGAGCCGGCGCTCCGAGTGCACTACGAACGCCATTTTTCTTCCCAGTACCAGCTGGTGCTGGCCGCCACCGGCGGCGAGGCGCTCGAGCGCATGGCGGAGGAGGCACCCGACATCGCGGTCCTGGACATGCGGCTGCCGGACACCGACGGCGTGGCCCTGCTGCGCGCCATCCGGAGCAGCCATCCCGACCTGCCGGTCATCTTTACCACCGCCTACGTCAGCATCGAGCCGCAGCTGCAGCTGCTGGACGTACCTTATTCCGGCTACATCGTGAAACCCTTCCGGCTCGACGAGCTCAGCGCGCGTATTGATGCGGCCCTCTGAGGGGCCGCTTCTCGTCGCATCCGGACTCTCGCGCTCGTTCGGCGCGCTTCGGGCGCTCCGGGGGATCGACCTCGCCGTGTCCGCCGGCGAGACGCTGGTCGTGGCCGGCCCCAACGGCGCCGGGAAATCGACGCTCCTCCGCATCCTGGCCGGCATCATGCGCCCGGGCACCGGCGAGATCCGGCTCGAGGGCCGGCGGGTCCATTCGGGTGACCCGCGCTCCCGCCGCGCCATCGGGCTCGTCTCCCACCATTCCTTTCTCTACGACGATCTCTCGCTGCTCGACAATCTGGCCTTTGCGGCCCGGCTCTATGGCGTGCCCGATGCCAGGGCGGCCGCGAGGGCGGCGCTCGACGCGGCCGGCCTGGGCGCGCGCCTGGACGACAGCCCCCGCACCCTGAGCCGGGGAATGCAGCAGCGCGCGGCGATTGCCCGGGCGCTGCTGCACCAGCCCAGGCTGCTCCTGCTCGATGAGCCGTTCACCGGCCTCGATGCCGCTTCCGCCGGCCGGCTGCGCCAGGAGCTGGTCCGGCAGTCCGCTCAGGGCCGGGCATCGATCCTCGTCACCCATCATCTCGAGGAGGCATGGGACCTGGCCACCCGGGTGGCGGTGCTGGCCGACGGCCGCTGGGTGCTGGACCAGCCGAGGGCCGGCGATCCGGCCGCGTTCCTGGCGCGGGCCGAGCGGCTGGCGGCAGGGCAGGGATCCCCGGGGGGAACCCCGCATGGGTGAGGCCCTGGCCGCCGCGCTCGCCATTGCCGGCAAGGACCTCCGGGCGGAGCTCCGGAGCCGGACGGCGCTGGTCTCGGCGCTGGTCTTTGCGGCGCTCATCCTGGTGGTGTTCAGCTTTTCCCGCGACCCGGCGCGCCTCGCCCCGGCCGACCTGGCGCCGAGTGCCCTCTGGATCACCTTCGCCTTCGCGGCGATGACGGCGCTCAACCGCGCGTTCAGCGTCGAGCGGGAGCATGCGGCACTCGACGCGCTGCTGCTGGCGCCGATCCCGCGCGAATCGATCTATCTCGGCAAGTTCCTCGGCAATCTCGCGTTCGTCTTCGTCATCGAGGCGGTGACGCTGCCGCTCTTTGCCATCTTCTTCAACGCGCCGATCGGTACGGCCCTCGGCGGGATCGCGCTGACCAGCGCGCTCGCCACCATCGGGTTCGTGGCGGTGGGCACGGTATTCAGTGCCATGGCGGTGCGCACCCGCTTTTCCGAGCTGATGCTGCCGGTGCTCCTCCTGCCCTTCATGGTGCCGCCGCTGATCGGCGCGGTGCAGGTCACGGCCCGGCTTCTGGCCGAGCGGCCGTTGAGCGAGGTGGTGGGGTGGCTTAGGTTACTCGCGGTCTATGACGTGATCTTCGTGACTCTCTGCACCGTCGTCTTTCCCTCGGTGGTGGACGAATGACAGCAGCTCCTCCGGCCGCGGCCGGACCCGGTACCGATGCGACCTCGGCGGCCCGGCTGGTGCAGAACGGGCTCCGGCTGTCCCTGGCCTCGCTCGTGGCGCTCGCCGCAGTCTACGTGATGGCAATCCGGTTCACGCCGGTCGAGGCCACGCAGGGCTTTGCCCAGAAGATCTTCTACCTGCACGTGCCGGCTGCGTGGACGGCGCTGCTCACCTTCTCCATCGTGGGAATCGTGAGCGTGCTCTATCTCTGGCTCAAGGATGCGCGGCTCGACATGTTCGCCGCGGCCAGCGCGGAGGCGGGGGTCACGTTCAGCGTCGTGATGCTGACGACGGGGCCGCTCTGGGGGAAGCCGGTGTGGGGCGCCTGGTGGCAGTGGGACGCGCGGCTCACGCTGACGCTGTTCCTGTTCTTCCTGTACGTGGGCTATCTCTCGCTGCGCTCGGCCCTGCATGAGCCGGGCGAGCGGGCCCGGCTGAGCGCGGTGGTGGCCATCCTGGGGCTGGTGCTGGTGCCGTTCGTGCACCTGAGCGTCTATCTCTTTCGCACCATCCATCCGCTGCCGGTGGTGCTCAAGCCGAGCGCACCGTCACTGCCCGGGTCGATGCTTCAGGTGCTGCTCATCTCGCTCGGAGTGCACATGCTGCTGGCGCTGGGATTCGTGCTGGCGCGCTACGGGGAGGCCCGGCTCGAGGCCGCGCGCGCGGAGGAGGCCCTGAATGGATGAACTCCCCCGCAACGCCGGCTATGTCATTGCCGCCTACGTCATCGCGGCGCTGGTCTATGTCGGCTATTACCTGCGCCTGCGCCGCCTTTCGCGGAAGCGGTAGGCCGGCTCAGGCCGCGACTTCGTCCCGGAGCAGGAACCGGTCCCAGATGAACGCCGCAATCACCGCTCCGACGGCCGGCCCCACCCAGTAGACCACCTGCGCGGTCCAGGTGCCGGAGGCAATGGCCGGCCCGAGCGCGCGCGCGGCGTTGACGGCCGCACCGGTGAGCGGGCCAAGTCCCAGGATCATGAACGCGAGCGTCAGGCCCACGCCGAAACCGCCGACCCGGTGGGTGCCCCTCGACACCGCCGTCCCGAACACCGCCGACATCAGGAAGAAGCCCATCAGCGCCTCGAGCCAGATCCCCTGGCCCAGGCTCAGGCTGAGCGACAGCTGGGGCGTGCCGTAGGCCACCACGTTGGCGATACTGGATGGCCAGGCGTACTTGAGCGCCAGGCCGGCGAGCACGCCGCCGAGCAGCTGGGCCACGACATAGGCCCCGAACGTCACGGCGTCGATCCGCCGGACCACGAACATCCCCAGCGACACCGCCGGATTGAGGTGCCCTCCCGAGATGTACATCGTCATCGTCACGCCGATGCCGAGTACCAGGCCGTGCGCCAGCGCCACGCCGGTGAGGCCCATGTTGGAGCCGGGATAGGCGCTCGCGATGACCGAGGCGCAGCCGAAGAACACCAGCGCAAAGGTACCGACCAGCTCCGCGACGAATCGACGACTCAGAGGGGGCATGAGGCTCCTCGCAGGTTATGGAATGAGTTGGGACAATTCTACGGGTGGGAAGTACCCGGCGCCAGCATCCGGCCGCCGATATTACGCCCGCCGCATCAGCAGTGATGCATTGATGCCGCCGAAGCCGAACGAGTTGCTCAGCAGGTACTCCGGCGAGGCCACCCGGCCGGCGTTGGCGAGGTAGTCGAGGTCACAGGAGGGATCGGGCTGCTCGAGGTTGATGGTGGGCGGCAGCCATCCGCGGCGGGAAGCCAGCGCGCAGATCGCGGCTTCGATGGCTCCGCTGGCGCCGAGCGCGTGGCCGTAATAGCCCTTGGTGCCGCTCACGGCGAGCCGGTAGGCATGCTCGCCGAACACCGACTTGACCGCCAGCGTCTCGGTAGGGTCGTTGAGCGGCGTGGAGGAGCCGTGGGCGTTGAGGTAGCCCACGTCCGACGGTTTCACGCCCTGCTCGGCGAGCGCGATGCGCATGGCCCGCGCGGCCTGGGCGCCGTCGGGACGCGGGGCCGTCATGTGGTGCGCATCGTTGGTGAGGCCGTAGCCGCAGATCTCGCCATACACCGGCGCGCCGCGGGCGAGCGCGCGCGCGCGTTCCTCGAGCACCAGCACCGCGGCGCCTTCCCCCATCACGAATCCGTCCCGTCCGGCGTCGAAGGGGCGGCTGGCGCGGAGCGGATCATCGTTCCGGGTGGACATGGCGCGGATGAAGGCAAAGGCGCCGAAGCAGAGCGGCGCCAGCGGGGCTTCCGCGCCTCCGGCCACCATCACGTCGGCATCGCCGCGCGTGATGGCGCGGAATGCCTCGCCGATGGCGATGGTGCCGGAGGCGCAGCTCATGCCGTTGGTGGCGTTGGGCCCGGTGAGGCCGAACTCGATGGCGATGTTGCAGCTGGCCGCACCGGCAAAGACGCTGAGCGCCAGGGAGGGATCCACCGCGCGCGGCCCGTGCTCGAAGAAGTTGCGGGACTGTTCCTCGCCGTGCGCCACGCCGCCCAGCGCCGTGCCCATCATCGCGCCGAAGCCGTCGCGGTCCTCCCGCGAGAGATCGAGTTCTGCATCGTCGAGCGCCAGGCGGGTGGTGGCCACGGAGAACTGGGAAAACCGGTCGAGCCGCCGCGCCCGCCGCTCCTCGATATGGTCGGTGGGATGGAAGTCGTCCACCTGCGCGGCAATGCGGGAGCGGAACGGAGTGGGGTCGAACCGGGTGACGCACCGCACCGCCGAGGCTCCCCGCCGGAGTCCCTCCCAGAGCGCCTCCACGCCCGTACCGATGGGGGTGATGGCGCCGACGCCGGTGATGAGGACGCGGCGTGGCATCATGAGCGGTTCACATTCTCACCGGCCTGGAGGTGCGGATTCTGGGTCACGATGTCCCCCGGATGATTGATGACGCCCGCCCAGCTACGCCGTTGAACTGCCCTGCGCCTCGAGGTGCTTCCGAATCCCCGCAAGGGTCCGCGAGGCAATGCCGTGCACGAACACCGGACCGATCACCCACTCCGCCGCCGGCCGCCGGATGAGCGGCCAGCGCGGGCCCTCCCACAGATGCACGATGGTGACGCGTGCCGCGTCGCCGTCGGCCACAATCTTCCACTCCACGTCCATCCCCGTGGTGATTCCCCGCACGTGCCGGTAGCGGACGGTGCGGCCGACCGGGTCCGTCTCCATTTCCGAGACCCACCAGGTCGGGTACTTCATGGCGCCGAACGGCCGCCAGGCCGCCATTTCGACGAGCGCGCCCGCCGGATGGCGTTCGAGCATCCGGACCCAGCGATAGTGTGGCAGGATTTCGGGCCAGCCCTCCACGTCGGCCGCAGCGGCGAAGACGGCATCGAGCGGGGCCCGGATCAGGATCCGGTCCACCGTGCGCATCATCGCTGCACCATGGAGACAGCCACCAGGCGCCATCCCGGGCGGCGGCGGATCTCGGCGCCCGGCGGCAGCATGGCCGCGAGCTCGTCCCGGGAGTATCCGCGGCGGATCGAGGTATGGCCGTCGGCGTGGGTGACATGATCGAAGCGAAGCGCGCGCGAGCCGACGGAAAAAGCAAGCGTGGCCAGCCGCGAGCGCCGCAGGTCCGAAACGATGACCGCCCGCCGCGCAATCCGGTGGCAGGTCCCGATCAGCGCCGCCGCGGAGGCCGGGGTAAAGTGATGCGCCACCTGGCTCAGCAGAATCAGGTCCACGCTGTCCGGCGCAATCGGCAACGCAGCCGCGTCCCCGAGCAGGACCGGGATTCCGGCTGCCCGGGTCATCGCAGCGGCAACGCGGCTCCGCTCCAGGCCAAGGGGAACGAGGCGGACCCCTCTGCGCGCCGCTGCATCGACGGCGGCGCGGGGGAGGTCCCCTGCGCCGGTCCCGATGTCGAGAAGGGAGAGTGTCGTGCCCCGAGGAGCGTCGGCGAGCGCCCGGCAAACTCCCCAGAGGGCCGCCGACCGGCCGCCGAACCAGCGATTGGCCCGCTCGATGTGGCGCAGGGAATCGTGGACCGCGTGCGGATCGGCACCGGGATCGTCGAGCAGCTCGCTGCCGAGCGTGCTCGTGGCCAGCGCACCGGATGCGCCAGCCCCCGCTCGCGGAGAGAGCGATTCAGGCGAGCGAGCCGTACCCACCCCGATAGTAGACCAGCGGCCGACCCTCACGGGCGCTGCCGGCGATGACGCGGCCGAGGATGATCGAGTGATCGCCGGCTTCATGGACGGCTTCGCGGGCGCACTCGATGTGGGCCACGACGCCGTCGAGGAGCATCAGCCCGTTCTCGCTCAACCGGTAGCCGACGCCCTCCACGCGGCCCTCACGCGGGCCGGCAAAACGACGCGAGAGCTCCTCCTGATCGTCCGCCAGAACGTTCACCGCAAAATGGGGGGCGGTGATGATCGTCTGGTGCAGGTCGGCAGTGCGCTCGATACACACCGAGAGCAGGGGCGGCATCAGCGAGACCGACGCCAGGCTGTTCGCCGTCATCCCCACCGGGCTGCCGTTCTTCCGGCGGGTGGTGACGACGGTGACGCCGGTGGCGAACCGTCCGAGGAGCTGGCGGAACACGGGTGCATCGACATCGGGCACGGTCAGAGGACCATCCTCGCCAGGAATGAGGGATTGAGCACCGCGCGGGCCGGGAGGGATTCACCCGCCACGCCGATGAGGGTGTGGGCCAGCCCCCGCCGCTCCGCGTTGGCAACGGCCCGATCGAAAAGCCGGGGAAAGCCCATTGCCCTCCGGATCAGCCGTTCCACTGCCCACTTGCCGCCAAACGCGCGCCGCCGTTCAATCACATAGTGCCGCAGCGCACCGGCCTTCACCGGCCCGGGGCGTGCCAGCGCGCGGGCCGCCGCTTCGGCCAGGAAGGCCGCGCCGCGCAGCGCGCTGCAGACGCCGTCGCCGGTGAACGGATCGTAGAACTCCGCGGCGTCTCCCACCAGCGCCACGCCATCGGCCACCACCGGCGTCGAACGCGCCGCGAAGGGGCCGGTCACCAGGATGCGCCGCATCATCGGCGCACTGCGGACGCGAGCGCCGAGCCCGGGCACCTCCGCGAGACGGGACCGGAAGAATTGCTCCGGCGCTCCGCGCGCGGCCCCGGCCCCGGCGGCGGCAACCACCAGCGCGACATTGGTGGCGCCGTCCGGCAATGGGTTGAGGCCGGCATAGCCGTGCGCCCCGACGAACATCTCCGCGGTTCCGGGCGGACCGTCGATCCCGGCCAGGTGCGCCACGAACGCCACCGACCGGCCACCCGCGTGCCGCCGCCGCCCGATGCGCCGGGCCACGACCGAGCGGAGCCCGTCTGCCCCGACCACGAGCCGCGCGCGGATCACCCAGAGCGATCCGGTCGCAAGGTCGCGGACCACGGCGCCGCCGGTGCCGCTCCCGGACTGGACCAGGTCCTCCACGGCCGATCGCTCGAGCACCACGGCGCCCGCCGCGCGCGCCGCCGCCACCAGCCGGAGGTCCAGCTCCCGTCTCGGAATGCAGAGGCCGTTGGGACGGGGCGCGGTAATCCCGGCCCGCGCGAAGGCGCCTTCGAGCACGGAGCCCCGGGCGGCAGTCACGCGGATGGCGCGCAGCGGCACGGCGTGCGCCTCGAGCTCACCGAGCACGCCGAGGTGCTCGAGCATCCTGAGCGCTTCGGGCGAGAGATAGTCGGCGCACGCCTTGTCGCGGGGAAAGGCCGCGCGATCAGCCACTACCACCCGGAAGCCGGCCCGCGCCAGGAGTTGTGCCGTGGCGCTGCCGGCGGGACCCGCCCCCGCGATCAGGACATCAGCCGATTCGCTGGTACTCGAGCCCATCGAGCAGGAGGCGGTTGGCATCGAAGCCGGGGAAGGCCAGATCGAACGTGCCTTCGTCTCCTTCACTGTAACGGATGGTGAGCGAGGCGGGCCCGATGCTCCAGGTGCAGTGGCGGACTTCCGTGCGCGCAAAGCCTTCGTTGGCCGAATGCGTGGTGATCACGCGGGTGCAGCTCGCATCGGCGCCGAACCGCCAGTGAATGGTGGTGGTGATCACGTCTCCCGGCGTGAGGGCGACTTCGAAGCGCTCCCATTCTCCGACGAGCGGCGTGGCGGGCGCGCCGCCGTTGCCATCGTCATTCCCGGCGCCGGCGCCCCCGCTGGTGCCTTCACCGAAGGGGATGTTGCCGTGATCCGACGGCGCGGTGGGCTCCGCAGTGCATCCCGACATGAGCGCCAGAACCAGCGCCGTCACTCCGCCAGCACGAGCCAGGCGCCCACCGATGCCGCAGCCGCGAACATGGTCGCGAGGCCATTGACCCAGTCGTTGGTAAGCCATCGGATTCCTCCCTGCCGGATGGTCGGGGTGCCGCACCGGTGGAGCGGCCATTCGCTGTCCAGGCCGCAGGCCGGGCAGTGAAAGCGCGCCTGCAGCGATCCGCCCAGGGCGGAATCGGCGAGCATCCCCGCAAATCCTATGATAACGCCGGCCGAGAGGAGCGCCGGGTCGCGCGACACAATGGCGGCCGCGGCCGCAGTGAGTGCGGCGCCGGCCAGCGCCGCGCCGCTGCCGACCAGCGACACGCCGCCGCCGGTGCCGGCAGGGACTGCTTTTCCGGTGAGGAGGTGACGCGGGGGGCGGCGGCTCCGGGAACCGAGGGATGTGGCCCAGGTGTCGGCGGCCGCGGCGGCGAGTGATCCGGTGACGACCCAGACCGCCAGGCGCGGCTCCCCGGCCATCGCGGCGATCGTCCCGCCGGCCGCTGCGGCGCCGCCATTGGCCACGACCTGCCAGGCGTCCCGGCGGGAGCTCTTGGGGTCGAGGAGCGACGCGCCCCGGCGCTCGAGCCGCGAGACCGCACTGCTCCCCGCAAAGAAGGCGAGGAGTGCCGCACCGCCCGCCCATCCCGCCGCCAGGAGCACGAACATCCCCACGATGCCCGCGGCCCCCGCCCCGGTCCGCGTCAACGTGCCGAGGCGCTGCGCCGCGGCCGCCGCCAGCACGGCCAGGGCGAGCGCCAGGGGCCAGGCCAGCGCGGGCTCTAGCGTCAGAGCGCCTGGCGGCGGAGCGCCTCGATGATCCGCGTGCGGAGGGCGTCGGGGCAGCGAATCTCGGCGGCGCGGGATTCGAGCATCGCCAGGAAGTTCCGCTCGAAGCTCGCGTGGCGGAGGCAGGGAGCGCAGCGTTGGAGGTGCGCTTCGATGAGCGGCGCCAGGTCCGGCTCCGCTTCCCGCTGGAGGAAATCCTGCAGCTGGGCGAGCGCGCGCTCGCAGTCGATCGGTTCGGTCATGGTGTCCCGGGGGGCGTGAGGTAGCCCGTGGCGACGGCGTACTCGTAGAGCTCGCGCTGCAGCAGCCGGCGAGCGCGGAAGAGGCGGGACTTGAGCGTGCCGAGCGGGATGCCGAGCGCGCTGACGATCTCGGCGTAGGAAAGGCCCTCCATGTCGCTCAGCACCAGCACTTCACGGAAATCGGCGGGCAGCCGGTCCACCGCCTCGAGGACCCGGGTATCCAGGATCCGGGAGAAGAAATGGCCTTCCGGATCGGTCTCCGCCACGGCGTCGTAGATTGCCTGGGTCCGCTCGCCGTCGAGCTCCACCAGGGCCGGCTCCCGCCGCCGGCGCCGGTAGTCGTTGATGAAGGTGTTCCGCAGGATGGTGACGAGCCAGGCGCGTGCATTGCTGCCGGGACGGAACCCGCTCCAGCCGCGCAGGGCTCGCAGCATGGTATCCTGAACCAGGTCCTGCGCGGCCGCGTCGTCCCCGGTCAGCCGGAGCGCCACGCGATAGAGCGTGTCGAGATGCGGCAGCGCCTCGACCTCGAATCCGGCGGGCATGGCGGCGGCGTGGGACATGTCCGAATGCGCGCGGGGCCGCGCCGGGACACAAGCGCCGCCCTACCCCGGCCCCCGGT
>Ga0079224_100017490_pt1 | contig 10106 bp, 5 predicted proteins | sample Stecom2015_FD_80414 | JGI IMG/M metagenome (GOLD analysis project Ga0079224, IMG submission 80414) | Agricultural soil microbial communities from Utah to study Nitrogen management - Steer compost 2015 | ecosystem: Environmental > Terrestrial > Soil > Agricultural land | place: USA: Utah... | reverse complement strand
CCCGGCGCCTGCGCGGTGTGTTCGCGCAGGAACCCTGGCGGCGGGAGATTCTTGCCACGTTGACGTTCAAGGCGCCGGGTGGCGCCGATATCGGATGACCTGGCGGGCAGGCTTCGGGAGCTGCCGGTCGAGGATCGTGGCTGTGTCGCGATGCGTCATCGCTCGCGTGGCGCGCCGATCCGTTCGGCGAGCGCATGCACCGCGGCGTCGAGCTCGCTGTCGATACCGCGGTAGCCTTCGCCGAGCGGTCGCGCGACGGGGACGTCGACCGGGCGCGGATGCATTTCCAGCGGTCGCCCGTCGTTGTCGGTGACCGTGATGAACGGCAGGCGCAGGGTCGAGCCGTCGATGAGTTGCTCGTTCGAGGTGTAGATGATCCAGCCGGCGGTTGGTTCGCCGACGATCGGGCCGAGGCCGAGGCGCCGGTAGCCTTCGCTGAAGTCCTCGCCGTCGGAGAGCGTCACGCGATTGGTGACCAGTACGGTCGGACGTTCCAGCGAGCGCTGGCCGAGGATGCTGCGCGCAGGCGCGACCTGGCCGACGCCGCGAAAGCGCATGTTGAGGTAGGGTCGGCGTGCGAGCACGTCGAGCGCATACGCGTTGACGAAGCCGCCGAAGTTGTTGCGCACGTCGATGACCACGCCTTCGCGCGTCGCGTTCTGTGCGTCGAGGTCGCGGTACAGGCGTTGCAGCGAGTCCATCGACATGTCGCGCAGGTGCACGTAGCCGAAACGGCCGTCGCTCACGCGTTCGACATACGCGCGGCTGTCGGCGACCCACGCCTTGTACGCGAGTGCCGATGCGTCGTCCGACGCGATCGGCTTGACCTCGACTTCGTGCGCGCCGCGACCGTCGGCCGACGCAGCAACGCGCAGCGCGGTCTTGCGACCGATCTGCCACGCGAGCAGCGCGTCGAGGTCGCTCGTCGCGCCGAGTGACGTACCGTCGACCGCTAGCAACCAGTCGCCGACCGCGATGCCGCCCGACACCGCCGCGGGCGACAGCGGCACGATCGCGGAGATGCGGAAGCGCCCGTGTTCCTCGTATTCGCGGCGGTCGAAGCGCAGGCCGATGCGGCCGGTCGCGACTTGCGACCTGGTGTTCGCGCGCACGCCCGAATGCGAGGCATCCAGTTCGCCGACCATGAGGTTCAGCAGGCGGTTGAGTTCGTTCGGCACGCGCGCGCCCGCGATGCGTGGTGCATAGCGTGCGTGGATCGCATTCCAGTCGACGCCGTTCATCGCCGGATCGTGGAAATTGTTGCGCAGCCAGGTCCAGGCCTGCTCGAACGCGACCTGCTTCTCGACATCGAAATCGATGTCCATTTCGGCCGCGATCCCGAGTGGTTTCGGCTTGGCGCCGTCCTTCAGCGCGACCGAGAACACGCGGCCGTCGTCGAGATACCACACGCTCTTGCCGTCGGCGGCGAACTGCGCGGCGCGCTTCTCGCCCGGCGTCGAGGTGATCTGGTTGGCGACCGGCGCTTCCTTCGCGAGCGGATCGAGCGACCAGGTGTAGAGATTGCTCTTGTCGGCGACCGTGGCGGTCAGCAGCAGTTGCTTGCCGTCGGCGCTGATGCGCAGCGCGCCAACATCGAGTCCGACCGGGAGCAGGGCGAGGCGCTCGCGGATGCCGCGCGCATCGATGCGGGTCGGCTCGGACGGCTTGTCCTCCGGCTTCGCGGCCGGTGTCGGTCCTTCGTCCTTTTTGCCGTCGTTCGTCGCATCGCGTGCGGGCGTGCCGGGCGGCGTCGACTCGTCGAACAGGTCACGGAATGCGTCTTCGTGAAACACCGGCGTGTGCGGCACGAGATCGACCTGCGCGATGCGGCCGGGCTCGGTACGCTGGCCGGTCGCGAACAGCACGCTGCGTCGGTCGGCGGCCCAGACGATGTCGTCGGCCGACGTGTTCGCGAGTCCACTCAGGGTTTCGCGGTGGCCGTCTGCGATGCGCAGCGCCTGCGCGTTGCGGAACATGCGCGCGTCCCAGGCAAGCCACGCGATCCAGCGGCCATCCGGCGACCACGCGAGCGGATGCGGCGAGGTGAGTGGCCGGCGCAGGTCGATCGCGCCCTCGGCGAGCCGGCGCGCGCGGCGTGTCTTCATGTCGAGCAGCATCAGTTCGCGGCCGTTGCGCACGAACGCGAGCGACTTGCCGTCCGGCGCGAACGTGGGCGCGGTGTCCTCGCCGTCGCCGGAGGTCAGCGCGATTTCCTCACCGTCGGCGAAGTCGTGCAGGTAGAGCCCGGATTCGGCGCCGCGCTCGGCGCTGTACACCAGGCGCCGGCTGTCCGGTGCCCACGCGAGACCGTACTCGGCGCCGGGCGTGCGGGTGACGCGCTGCGCCGTGCCGCCGCTTTCGGCATCGACCGCGAATACCTCGCCGTGCACGATGACCGCGACCTTCCTGCCGTCGGGCGACAACGCGAGTTCGCGGAAATCCTCGTTCAGCGTTTCATGTTCGACGCCGCCGCCGCGCGTGCCGCCTTGCAGCGCAATCCTCACCTCGCGCGTCTCGCCGCTCGCGGTGTCGGCCGTCCAGATGCCGAAGTCGCGTTCGAACGCGATCGTGCGGCCGTCCGCGGAGATCGTCGGCCACAGCACGCGACCGTCGTCGAAATGCGTGATGCGCGACGCATCGCCGCCGCCCGCATCGACCCGCCACAGGTTCTCGGCGCCACCACGGTCGGACATGTAGAAGATGCCGGTTCCGCCGGCCGGCCACATCGGCCACAACGTGCGCGCGTCGTCCGGGGTGAGGCGCGTGTACTGGTGCGAGCCGTCGTCCTCGAGCAGCCACAGCGCGCCCTCGTCGATATGACTGTGGCCGTTGCGCCACCACTGGAAGTCGCCGAGTCCGCCGCCGACCAGCGCGACGCGCCGGCCATCCGGTGACGGCGCCGCATGCACGGCGTTGCGATACGCTTCCAGCGATACCGGCATCGGCGTGCCGCCGCTGGCGCGCACGCGGTAGATCGCATGCAGGTTGCCGACGTTGTCGCGGGTCGAATCGAAATACAGCCATTCGCCGTCGTGCGACCACGCGTCGAGCTGCTCCGCGCTGTCGGCGTGGGTGATCCGCTGCAACGCCCCGCTCGCGAGGTCGAGCACGTAGAGATCGCCGTTGCCGGTCGTCGCGGACTCGAATGCAAGTTTGCGTCCATCGGGCGAATACAGCGGTCGCTCGGCCGTCTCGTCACCCGCGAACACGAGATGCGCGACGCCGCCCGTGACCGGTACGTTCCAGATTGCACCACCCGACACGAACGCGATGCTGCGTCCGTCCGGCGCGATCGCGGGTTGCGCGAAGCTCGGTTGCGCGATGGGTTCCGCTGCGGCGAGCGCCGTCAGCGGGGTTAATGCGAGCAGAGTGATGACGAAGCGTCGAACGATATGCATGGACGGATTCCCCGAAGCGGACGGCACGGAGTCTAGACGAGATCGCGATCTCTGGGTCCGATCAGCGACGACGCTCAGCTACGCAACGCCCGTCCCCTGGCGTGATGTACCGGGGAAGATCGGGACATCTCGTCGTGACACTCCATTCGCTCGTCGTGGAGCGGAGCTTGCTCCGCTGCTTTGGCCTTTGCGAAAGCCGGACAAGCTCGGCTCTACGATGGCCTTGTTGAAGTCCGGATCACCCAACGCGCCGCTGCAACGCGATCGCCGCGGCGGGATTGCGCTGCTTGGCGGCGCTGATGAAGTACAGGAAAACGTCGCGAGGGGATGGCCGCGCGCTGGATTCTTGCGCGATCGGCGCTTGCACGCGCGGCAGGTCGTCCGGTTCCGCGCCGTCGGCCCACAGGCGCGCACGTGCGGCCCATGCGCCGAGTGCCTGCGCGGTGTAACCGGTTTCGATCGATGCCTCGCTGCGCATGAGTCGCGCATAGACGAAGTCACCGGTCACGTCCGCGAACGACGGATGGTCGGCCGAGTCGGTGAACACGTTCGCGACACGATGCGCGCGGGCGAGATCGAGATACCCGGTGCACAGGAAGCTCTCGTTGCGGACCTCGATCACGTGGCGCAGCGGCGTTCCTTCGAGCGTTGGCGGCAGCAGGTCGAGGAAGGCGGCGAAATCGTCGCGCTCGAAGCGCCGTGATGGCGGGAACTGCCACAGGATCGGACCGAGCCGATCGCCGAACTCGGCGAGTCCACCGGACACGAAGCCCGTGACCGCGTTGCCGGCATCCGCGAGTCGTGCATGTTCGGCGACGTAGCGCGGCGCCTTCAGCGAGAACACGAAGCCATCCGGTGTCTCGTCGCGCCATTTCGCATAGACCGCCGGCTTCTGCGCACGATAGTAGGTGCCGTTGATCTCGATTGCAGCGAGGTGGCGGCTCGCGTATTCGAGCTCGCGCCGCTGCGGCAGGCGATCCGGATAGAACGCGCCACGCCACGGCGCGAACGTCCAGCCGCCGACACCGGTACGGATGCGCGGATTGGCCGCGCGCAGCTTCGCGAGCGGATCGGCGATGGCTGGGTCGGTCGCTTTCATCCGTGCCTCATTCGCGGCCCGCCGGCAGCGGCGGCAGCACCGGTTCGAAATCCGGATACGGCGGCGACGGAATCGGTTGCGGCGGATGCTCGCGCAATTGCTGCATGAGGTAGGCGACCGCGCGTTCGAGCTGCGGATCGCGACCCTCGCGCAGGAGTTTCGGGTCCTGCCAGATCTCGATGTCGGGCGCGATGCCGACGTTCTCGACTTCCCATTGGCCTTCGATGCCGGCCAGTGCCCAGCGCGGCGCGGTCACCGAGCCGCCGTCGATGAGCGGCGGGTAGTTGCCGATGCCGACCAGGCCGCCCCAGGTGCGCGTGCCGATCAGCGGACCGATGCCGGTACGCCGGAAATACCACGGCAGCGCGTCGCCGCCGGAGCCGGAGAACTGGTTGATGAGCATCGCCTTCGGCCCGAAGATCGCCTGGGTCGGCTCGGAATAGGTTTCGCCCTCGCGCGTAATGACGCGCGTCATCGCCGGGCGCTTCAGGTAATCGATGATGTAGTCGGCGAGTTGGCCGCCGTGGTTGTAGCGTTCGTCGATGACCGCGCCGAGCTTGTCGGTCTGGGCGAAGAAATAGCGGTTGAAACTCGTGAAGCCGCCGCCCGCGGTATCGGGCAGGTGCACGTAGGCGAGTTTGCCGCCACTGAGTTCGGCGACCTTGCGCCGGTTCGATTCGATCCAGTCGAGATGGCGCAGGCCGTGCTCGGATTCGACGGGAACGACGATCACGTCGCGCGCGCCGCTGCCGTTCGCATTCGGCCCGACGCGCAGCACGGTCTGCTTGCCGACGGTTTCGGCGAATGGCGCGTACGGGCTCGAATCGGCATCCAGTTCGACGCCGTTGACCGCGAGCAGGTACTCGCCGACCTCGACGTCGACGCCGGGCTGGGTCAGCGGCGCATGCAGTTGCGGATTCCAGTTCTCGCCGTTGTAGATGCGCGCGAACCGGTAGCGGCCGTTGTCCACCGCGTAGTCCGCGCCGAGCAGGCCGACCTGGATCTTCGGTGTGTCCGGTTCGGTGCCGCCGCGCACGAAGGTGTGGCCGACCGAGAGGTACGCGAGCATCTTGCGGAACAGGTAGTTGAGATCCGCGCGATTGCCGATCCCGGCGAGGAACGGCCGGAAGCGCTGGCGCGCCGCGTCGACGTCCAGGCCGTGATGGTTCGGATCGTAGAAGAAGTCGCGCTCGATGCGCCACACCTCGTCGTACATCTGCCGCCATTCGAGCGCGGGCACGACACGAACCTGCATGCCGGAAAGATCGAGCTTGCCTTCACCGGGATTCTTCGGAGCGGAGCCGGAATCGATCAGGAACCAGTCTGCGCCGCGCGCATACAGGAGCTTGCTGCCGTCGAACGAGAGTTCGAACGCGGCCACGCCATCGACGAGCTGGTCCAGCTTGCGCTTTTCCAGGCTGAACTTGTGCAGCGTCTTCGGTTCCTCGCCGGTCGCGACGACTTGCGGCGCCTCGAGCAGGAACAGTTCGCCGCTCTTGCCGGCAGACAGGCCGACATAATTCGCGGCCGCGATCGGCAGCGACAGCGTGCGCTGGTCGATGCCGTCGAAGTCGATCGCGACCACGACCGGCTTCTTGCCTTCGCCCTTGCCCTTGTCTTCGCCGCCGCCGTTCCCGGACGCGGGTTCGGCGCCCTGGTCCTCGTCGCTCTCCGGCGCGAGCGGCGAAGGTTCGTTCTGGCCGAGCACCGCGACGTACACGTTGCGCGTGACCGGCCGCGCGTTGCTGGTCATGTCGAGCCAACCCGCGGCGAGGCCCACGTCGGTGCTCGCGGTGAAATAGAGGTACTTGCCGTTCCGGTCGAACACCGGATACAGCGCATCGCTCATGCCGTCGGTCACCTGGTGCACGCGGCGCGTGTCGAGCGAGTACACGAACACCGCGCGCAGGTGGTTCGGCAACTGCTTGGTGTACGCGAGCCAGCGTCCGTCCGGCGACCAGGCCGGATCGAATTCGTGCAAGGGTGTATCGAAGCGGTCGGTGTCGACCTTGACCGGCGCGCCGCCCGCGGCGTCGACGATCCACAGGTTCAGGCGCTTGTCGCTGTACGCGATGCGCAGGCTGTCGGGCGACCACACGGGCGTGTAGTAGTACGATGGCGGCGTGCCGAGCGGAAGGACGCGCGCTTCGCCGAAGCCGTCCTGAGCGCGGATGTTGAGCGCGTATTCGCCCGACGCATCGGAGAAGTACGCGATCGACTTGCCGTCCGGTGACCAGGCGGGATCGCGCTCGGCGGCGCCGGGCGTGCGCGTGATATCGCGGATGTCGCCTTTCTCGGCGGGCACGGTGAGGATCTCGCCATGCGCCTCGAATGCGGCGCGCACGCCGGTCGGTGAAATCGCCGCGTTGCCGATCTGCTTCGCGACCTTCTCGAAACGCGGCGTCGCCTGGCCGAGATCGGCCGCGATGCGCACGTCGACGCGTCGGTTGCCGCCGCTCGCGAGGTCCACGAGATGCAACGTGCCCATCTGCGAGTAGACGATCGCGCCCGCGCCGGCGGCGGCGGAATCGATCGGGAATCCCGTGTTCTCGACCACGCGGGTGACGTTCGCGGTGCGGACGTCGTAGGCGTACAGCGTCGACGGGCCGTCGCGGTCGGACAGGAAGTACACGGTTTCACCGACCCACATCGGATTGCGATCGGTGGAGTTGTCGCGCGGGATCTTCGTCACGCTGGAATCGGACAGCTGGGCGATCCAGATCGGCGTGGTCTGGCCGCCGCGGTAATTGCGCCAGTCCGGCTGCCACTGGAAATCCGGTTCGTACGCGATGCGTGCACCGTCGGGTGCGTAGGAGCCGCCTTCGGCCTGGGCGAGCGGCAGCGCCTCCGGCAGGCCGCCGTCGAGGCCGGTCACGTAGAGCTTGCCGGAATCGTTCGCGGCTTCGCGGTGCGACGCGAACAATACGCGCGATCCGTCCGGCGTCCATCCGGCAACCACGTCGGCGCCGGGATGCCAGGTCAGGCGATTCGCGTCGCCGCCCGCGGTCGGGATCACGTAGACATCCACGTTTCCGGCGATGTCCGCGCTGTACGCGATCCGGCGGCCGTCCGGCGAGAACATCGGATGGTCGGCGCCCTGGTCGCCGCGCAACAGGCTGCGCGCGGTGCCGCCCGAGCGCGGCACCACCCAGATGTCGCCCGCGTACGCGAATGCGATCTCGTTCGCGGATACGGTCGGACTCTGCAACAGCAGGGGGCCGGCCTGGGCATCGAGCGAAGCCACGGCGAAAAGCAGGAAGGCGAGCACGGTGCAACGAGGCATGGAAATCTCCGGAAGCGATGGTCGGTTCGCGCGGCGGGGCGCTAGCCTCATCCTAGCGTCGCGGCCGCAGGTCACGGCAGTGACATTCGGCACGGTGGCGATTGGATCAGGCGTCGCCGCCGAGATAGCGCGGTTCGCGCGGCACGCGCAGGCTGGCGAACAGCGCGACGACGAGCATCGCGCTCACGTACCACGGGAACGCCGATTCGTGGCCGGTCGATTTCAGGCCGAGTGCGACGTACTCGGCCGAGCCGCCGAAGATCGCGTTGGCGATGGCATACGCGAAGCCGACGCCGAGTGCGCGCACCTCGACCGGGAACATCTCCGCTTTCACGAGGCCCGCGATCGAGGTGTAGAAACTGATGATGCCGAGCGCGATGCAGATCAGGCCGAATGCGGCCAGCGGGCTGGTGACGCGGCCGAGCACGGACAGCAGCGGTACCGTCGCGAGCGCGCCGAGCGTGGCGAACAGCAGCATGTTGCGGCGCCGGCCGATGCGATCGGACAGCGCACCGAACGCGGGCTGCACGCACAGGAACACGAACAGGCACGCGGTCATCACGTTGCTCGCGGTGCGGATCGGCATGCCCGCCGTGTTGACCAGGTATTTGTGCATGTAGGTCGTGAATGTGTAGAACGCGAGCGAGCCGCCCGCGGTGTAGCCGAGCACGGTCAGGAACGCGGCCTTGTGCTCGCGCAACAGCACGCCGAGGCTGCCGGCCTCGCGATTGCCGCGGTCGATGCGCGGCGCGGTCTCGTGCAAGCCGCTGCGCAGCCACAGCGCGAGCAGCGCGGTGATCGCGCCGATCCCGAACGGGATGCGCCAGGCCCAGGCGCGCAGTTCGGCATCGTCGAACACGCGTTGCAGGGTGACCAGGACGAGCACGGCCAGCAGTTGCCCGCCGATCAGCGTCGTGTACTGGAACGAGGCAAGCAGGCCGCGCTGGCCGCGGATCGCGACCTCGCTCATGTAGGTGGCGGTGGTGCCGTACTCGCCGCCGACCGACAGGCCCTGCAGCAGGCGCGCGACGAGCAGCAGCGCGGGCGCGAGCACGCCGATGCTCGCATAGGTGGGCAGCAACGCGATCACCAGCGAACCGCCGCCCATGAGCAGCACCGAAGCCACCAGCGCGAGGCGGCGGCCGTGGCGGTCGGCGATGCGGCCGAACAGCCAGCCGCCGATCGGGCGCACGAGGAATCCGGCCGCGAAGATGCCCGCCGCGTCGAGCAACTGCACGGTCGGGTCGGCGCCGGGAAAGAAGGCCGGCGCGAAGTACACCGCCATGAATGCATAGACGTAGAAGTCGAACCATTCGACGAGATTGCCGGACGAGGCCGCGACGATCGCGAAGATGCGCCGGCGCTGGTCGCCCGCGGCGACGATGACGGGCGCGGTGGTCGGGGTCGTGGCCGTCATCGGGATTCTTCGGCGGGAAGGGCGGTTGGCGTCGCCGCGCATGATCGCAGATCGCCGCGCAGAAATTCCTTGATTACCACAACATTGATCTTGGCGCTCCGCGTCCGCTCCGGTCTGCAAACGGCTCGATGCGGCGGTCCATGTGCGGCGCATTGTGTCGTGCCGGGTCAGTCCCGGTACTTTCCCGCCTCGCGCACCGGCCGCTTGGCAAGTTTGCGCTGCAGGGTGCGCCGATGCAGGCCGAGGCGTTGCGCGGCGTGCGAGATATTGCCGTCGCATTCGGCCAGCACGCGCTGGATGTGCTCCCATTCCAGACGCCGCAGTGGAGGCGGCGCGGACGGTTCGGGTACGGCGGGTTCGCGGGTTCCGCCGCCGAGCAGGGCCTGCACGACCTGGTCGGCATCGACTGGTTTGGCGAGGTAGTCATGCGCGCCGCGCTTGATCGCCTCGACTGCGGTCGCGATCGAGGCGTAGCCGGTCAGCAGCAGGATGCGCAGTCCGGGACGGATCGCGAGCAGTTGCGGGATCAGGGCGAGACCGTTCTCGCTGCCGAGTCGCAGATCGAGCACGACATGATCCGCTGCATCACGCCGCAACGTGGCCAGCGCATTCGCGCCGTCGTGTGCGGTCGCGACCTCGAATCCGCGCGCGACCAGCGCGCGCGCGAGCACGCTCGCGAAGGTCACGTCGTCGTCGATGAGCAGGACGGATTGGCGTGGGCCGGGCGTGCTCATGCGTCACCGCTTGCGTCGATGCGGATGCGCAGGTGCTTGCGGAGTCCGCCGCCGGGCGCGAGTTCGGCGATGAGTTCGCCGCCGAGGCGTTAGGCGGTAGCATTCGCGAGCGAGATGACGAGGCTGAGTACGACTAGCTGTACGGAGCGGAATAGGATACACCTGCGCACACCGT
>Ga0079224_100017489_pt1 | contig 10106 bp, 8 predicted proteins | sample Stecom2015_FD_80414 | JGI IMG/M metagenome (GOLD analysis project Ga0079224, IMG submission 80414) | Agricultural soil microbial communities from Utah to study Nitrogen management - Steer compost 2015 | ecosystem: Environmental > Terrestrial > Soil > Agricultural land | place: USA: Utah... | reverse complement strand
TACGCGTACACGAAGTAGGATTCACAAATGTGCCGCAGAATGATTTAGTAGTTTGTATTCATCATACGAATGGTATGGTAAGTCTTGCTATCGTTGCGAGACATAGAAAGACAACTCATATCCAGGTACCGCAGACAATTCTGCGGTTTTTCCATATTAGTCGAAGGTTGATAAGACCGCATAGATAAGGATACGACTTCCTATGTGTCAAGTTTTGCCAAGTGAGTGTACGAAAACTCCAGAAGCTAGATAACACAAAAATTTAACTTGTCATTTTCGACCCTATTTTTTAACAGTAATTTAGAGAGAAGTGATTCTTTGGTAGAAGCAGCATACCTTCACATACCTTTTTGTGAACAAATCTGTCACTATTGTGACTTTAATAAAGTATTTCTAAAAGGTCAGCCTGTTGACGAATATCTTCAATCTATGGATTTAGAAATGAAAAACACAGTTGAGGCAAATCCTTCTGGTACACTAAAATCCATATTTGTCGGTGGTGGCACGCCCACCGTTCTTAGCACCAAACAACTAGAAATATTTTTAACAAGTATTAACAAACATTTAAAAAATAGAAGTGAGACAATGGAATTTACCTTTGAGGCGAATCCTGGAGACCTTACTGAGGAAAAATTAAAAGTATTACGAGACTCTGGTGTGAATCGAATCAGTTTTGGTGTGCAAACTTTTGATGATGAGCTACTAAAATCAATTGGAAGAACACATCGAAGGACTGATGTTTTTCAAACGATTGAATTAGCAAAAGATGTTGGTTTTAAGAACATAAGTATTGATTTAATGTATGCCCTCCCCCATCAAACGCTTGAAAGTTTTCAAGAGTCGCTTGAATTAGCCTTTTCATTGGATGTGCAACATGTATCGGCATATTCCCTTATTATTGAACCCAAAACAGTGTTCTATAATTTAATGAGAAGAGGTAAGTTACATCTACCAAGCCAAGAAAATGAAGCAGCCATGTATGAAATACTCATGGCAGAGATGAATAAACATGGATTTCATCAGTATGAAATTAGCAATTTTTCAAAAGATGGTTATGAAAGTCGTCATAATTTAACATATTGGAATAATGAAGAATACTATGGAATTGGTGCAGGGGCACATAGTTATATTGCAGGAAAGCGAATCTCAAATGCAGGTCCAATTAAAAAATATATGTCTGCAATTGACGAATACGGCTTTGCTTATGTCGAAAAACATGAAGTAACAAAACAAGAAAAGATGGAAGAAGAGCTTTTTTTAGGTTTGCGTAAAACAGAGGGAGTTTCCGTTCAACATTTTAAAGAAAAATTTTTAGAAAGCATCTTTGACGTTTTTGGAGAACAAATTGAAGAACAAAAGGCAAAAGGCTTACTGGAAGAGAAAGATGATTTTATTCGTTTAACACATAATGGAAAGTTTCTTGGGAATGAGGTTTTTCAAGCATTTTTGTTATGAAGGTAATCGTTGTTTTATCGTTGACAATGAGATTCGTATTTGGTAATTTAATTATAGAATTAGCACTCGCAGTTTAGGAGTGCTAACAGAGGTGATGTTCCTTGCTAACAGATCGTCAGCTATTGATTCTTCAAGTAATAATTGATGACTTTATTAGATCTGCACAGCCAGTAGGGTCAAGAACATTGTCGAAAAAGGATGGGATTGTGTTTAGCTCAGCAACTATTCGCAATGAGATGGCAGATCTGGAAGAACTAGGATTTATCGAGAAAACCCACAGTTCCTCTGGTAGAGTTCCATCAGAAAAGGGTTACCGATACTATGTGGATCATTTATTGTCTCCGAGCCGATTATCTACAAAAGATAAACTTGAGTTAAGATCAATTTTTGCTGAGAAAATTTATGAATTAGAAAAAATTGTTCAAAAATCTGCACAGATCTTATCTGACCTAACGAACTATACTGCAATCGTGCTAGGTCCAGCCTTTAAAGATAATAAAGTAAAGAGGCTGCAAATTGTGCCCATTAATAATGAAACTGCAGTTGCTATTATCGTGACAGATAACGGCCATGTGGAAAACCGTACCATTTCATTCCCAGAGTCGATTGATCCAAGCGATATTGAAAAAATGGTAAACATCCTAAATGAGAGACTTGTTGGAGTTCCTTTGATTGATTTGAAAAACAAAATCTACAAAGAGGTTGCTCAACTTCTAAAAACCAATATACGTAATTATGATATGGTGATTAATGTCCTTGACAAAACACTTAATCTTCAAACAGAAGAGAGGATGTATATTGGTGGAAAGGCCAATATGTTAAGCCAACCTGAATTCCACGATATTGATAAAGTCCGTACTTTATTAACGATGATTGAAAGTGAGCATGTATTACCGCAACTTTTACGAACAGATAAAGCAGGAATTAATATTAAAATTGGTCAAGAAAATAACAATATTGCTATGAACGATTGTAGTTTAATTACCGCTACCTATTCTGTTGGAAATGAACATCTAGGATCGATTGCTATATTAGGTCCGACACGTATGGAATATTCACGTGTTATTTCTTTATTACAACACATCAGTCAGGATTTTACGAAGGAACTGACTAGGTTGTACCAAAATGAATAGTAGAGGCTAAATTATCTTTATTCATAGGGAGTACTTGACTAATATATTGGTGATAATGCAAGTAGAGTACCATTCCCATTTAGGATCAACTAAGTTGGAATAAAGGTAAAAGTCTCTAGCGGATACCACAGTTTTTGTCAGGGTGTTTTCTAATATTAATTTTAAGTCTTAAAACACTACATCCTGATACAACGTATTGTTATACCGCTTTATTTTATGTGCGTCAGATTAATGAGGGTGAATAACCCTCTCATACATATATTTTTGATATAGTAGAATAAGTAATTTCACTTTGAGGGAGGTGAGTGTATTGGCTAACGAGAAAGAGGTAATGAAAGAAGAAATTGAAGTAGTAGAAGCAAACGTAGAAAATGATGTGGTAGAAACGATTGAACAAGCTGAAGCAGAACTTATAGAAGAACAAGAAGAAGATGTGAAAGCTGAACTTTCGAAAGCCAATGAAAAAATTGCAGAACTTGAAGCTAAGCTTGAAGAGGCAGAAAATCGCAACTTGCGCCAAATTGCCGACTTTGAAAACTTTAAAAGACGTGCTCGCTTAGATCAAGAGACAGCTGCTACATATAGAGCGCAAAGTCTTGTGAGTGATCTGTTACCTGCTCTTGATAATTTTGAGAGAGCACTTCAAATAGAAGCGACTAATGACCAAGCAAAATCTATTATCCAAGGTGTTGAAATGGTCTACCGCAGCATTATGGATGCCCTGAAAAAAGAAGGGGTAGAGCCAATTGAAGCGGTTGGACAACAATTTGATCCAAATGTACACCAAGCTGTTATGCAGGTAAGTGAGCCAGATGCAGAATCAAATGTCGTCTTAGAGGAGTTCCAAAAAGGATATAAATTAAAAGATCGAGTAATTCGACCTTCAATGGTGAAGGTGAATGAATAACGAAAAGCTCTAAGCGTGCCCGTTTATCACCTTCAAGCATAGTATGAGTGCTGACAGAAGGTCCTATCATCTTCTAATGGCTTATGATTTGAGGTGATGGCGCCTGGAGCTATACATTAGTTAAGTCTAGGTTATTGTCAATTTAAGGAGGTTTTTATATGAGTAAAATCATCGGTATAGATTTAGGTACTACAAACTCATGTGTTGCTGTTATGGAGGGGGGAGAACCAAAAGTTATCCCTAACCCAGAAGGTAACCGTACAACTCCATCTGTTGTTTCATTTAAAAATGGGGAAAGACAAGTAGGTGAAGTGGCTAAACGTCAGGCTATCACAAATCCTAACACAATCATGTCAATTAAACGTCACATGGGAACAGATTATAAAGTTGAAATTGAAGGTAAGCAATATACACCACAAGAAGTATCTGCGATTCTACTTCAATACTTTAAATCCTATGCAGAAGAATATCTTGGAGAAAAGGTAACAAAAGCTGTAATTACGGTTCCAGCATACTTTAATGATGCTGAGCGTCAAGCAACGAAAGATGCAGGTCGTATCGCTGGTCTAGAAGTTGAACGTATTATTAATGAGCCAACTGCTGCTGCACTTGCATATGGCTTAGATAAAACGGAAGATGATCAAACCATTCTTGTATATGACCTTGGTGGTGGAACATTCGACGTCTCTATTTTAGAACTAGGTGATGGTGTATTCGAAGTTCTATCAACTGCTGGAGATAATCGTCTTGGTGGAGATGACTTTGACCAAGTGATCATCGATTATTTAGTAGATCAATTTAGAAAAGAAAATGGCATTGATCTTTCTAAAGATAAAATGGCATTACAACGTTTAAAAGATGCTGCTGAAAAAGCGAAGAAGGATTTATCTGGTGTAACTTCTACACAAATTTCTCTTCCGTTTATCACTGCAGGAGAAGCTGGTCCGCTTCACTTAGAAGTCAATTTAACACGTGCAAAATTTGAAGAACTTTCTTCAGAACTTGTTGAACGCACAATGGGACCAACCCGTCGCGCACTTCAAGATGCTGGCCTTTCAGCAAGTGATATCGATAAAGTTATTCTTGTTGGTGGATCCACTCGTATTCCAGCTGTTCAAGAAGCAATTAAGAATGAAATTGGAAAAGAACCACATAAAGGAGTAAACCCAGATGAAGTAGTTGCTCTAGGTGCAGCAATTCAAGGAGGAGTACTAACTGGTGACGTTAAAGACGTTGTTCTTTTAGACGTAACTCCATTATCTCTAGGGATTGAAACAATGGGTGGCGTGTTTACACGTTTAATTGATCGTAATACAACAATCCCAACTAGCAAGTCACAAGTATTCTCAACTGCTGCTGATAATCAAACAGCTGTTGATATCCATGTGCTTCAAGGTGAACGTCAAATGGCTGCTGACAACAAAACATTGGGCCGTTTCCAATTAACTGATATTCCACCAGCACCACGCGGTGTTCCACAAATTGAAGTAACATTCGATATCGACAAGAACGGTATTGTAAATGTACGTGCAAAAGATCTAGGTACAAATAAAGAACAAGCAATTACAATCCAATCATCTTCAGGCTTATCTGACGAAGAAGTTGAACGTATGGTACGTGAGGCAGAAGAAAATGCTGAAGCCGACAAAAAACGTAAAGAAGAAGTTGAACTTCGCAATGAAGCAGATCAATTAGTGTTTACAACTGAAAAAACACTTAAAGACTTAGAAGGTAAAGTGGATGCATCTGAGGTTGACAAAGCAAACGAAGCTAAAGATGCTTTAAAACAAGCAATTGAGAAAAACGATCTTGATGAAATCAAAGCGAAGAAAGATGCACTACAAGAAATCGTTCAACAACTTTCAGTGAAACTTTATGAGCAAGCACAAGCAGCACAAGCTGCACAAGGTGCAGAAGGCGCGAGCCAAGATAAAAAAGATGACGATGTTGTAGACGCAGAATTCGAAGAAGTAAAAGACGACAAATAATGGTGTGTCCTGGACGCTAAAGCCAGACATCATTTTGAATTTAATGTAGAAAAAAGTCGAAGTCAGGCCTGTCTTGGCTTTGACTTTTTTTATTCATAGGCATCTAATTTCATAATACAGCGAAAAATTAGATAATTACGAACACTGTTGTATAAACAAGTAATATTGTCTTTTCATAAAAATAAGTGATAAAATGTTCTCTATGTGAATGATGCGGGAGTGGATTTAATGAGTAAAAGAGATTATTATGAGGTCCTCGGGGTTTCGAAAAATGCGAGTAAAGATGAACTAAAAAAAGCATATCGAAAATTATCAAAAAAATATCACCCCGATATCAATAAAGAAGCAGATGCTGCTGAAAAATTTAAGGAAATTACAGAAGCATACGATACATTAACAGATGATAACAAACGTGCTCATTATGATCAATTTGGTCATACAGACCCAAATCAAGGCTTCGGTGGCTTTGGTGGAGGTGCTGATTTTGGTGGTGGCTTTGGTTTCGAAGATATTTTTAGTTCGATTTTTGGTGGTGGAACTAGACGGAGAGACCCTAATGCACCACGTCAAGGGGCAGACTTACAATATACAATGACACTAGATTTTGAAGAAGCTGTATTTGGAAAAGAAACAGACATTGAAATACCAAGAGAAGAAGACTGCTCAACATGTAATGGTTCAGGAGCAAAAGCTGGATCAAAACCTGAAACCTGTTCACACTGCGGTGGTTCAGGTCAAATTAGTGTAGAGCAGAACACTGCTTTTGGCCGTATAGTCAATCGTCGAGTATGTCATCATTGTAGTGGAACTGGTAAGTTTATTAAGAATAAATGCTCTACTTGTTCTGGAACTGGTAAAGTGAAAAAACGCAAGAAGATCCATGTTAAAATTCCTGCTGGAATTGACGATGGTCAACAACTTCGTGTAGCAGGTCAAGGTGAACCAGGAGTCAACGGTGGACCTCCAGGAGACTTATATGTTGTTTTCCACGTTCGGTCCCATGAGTTTTTTGAACGTGATGGCGATGATATTTATTGTGAAATGCCTCTAACTTTTGCACAAGCTGCACTAGGGGACGAAGTTGAGGTGCCAACTTTACATGGTAAAGTAAAACTTAAAATTCCAGCTGGTACACAAACTGGAACAAAATTCCGCCTCCGTGGCAAAGGTGTACCGAATGTACGAGGCTATGGTCAAGGAGACCAACATATTCATGTTCGGGTCATCACTCCAACAAAACTGACAGAAAAGCAAAAGCAATTGCTTCGCGAGTTTACAGAAATGAGTGGAAACGATGTTCCTGATGAACAGCATGATAATTTTTTCGCTAAAGTAAAGCGAGCATTTAAAGGCGAGTAGTAAAAACTTAGGAATAAAGGCGTACAGCGTGTGGCGACTTCTTCATGACCTACTTTCTGTGGGCATATAATCAAGCGCAAATACGTCAAGGTGCAATTGATAATATTGGATTGGAGTTGGTAGGATTGAAATGGTCAGAAATTAGCATTCACACAACACAAGAGGCAGTGGAGCCGGTATCAAATATTCTACATGAAGCAGGTGCCAGTGGAGTAGTCATTGAGGATCCATTTGACTTAACGAAAGAAAGAGAAGATGTGTTTGGTGAGATCTACCAACTTAATCCAGATGATTACCCTGATGAAGGCGTTATTGTAAAAGCATATCTCCCTGTAAATAGCTTTTTAGGGGAAACGATTGAAGAGATAAAAGAAGCAATTAATAACCTTTTACTATTTGATATTGACTTGGGTCATAATCGCATCTCCATTAATGAAGTGCATGAAGAAGAATGGGCTACAGCATGGAAGAAGTATTACCACCCTGTAAAGATATCAGAGCGATTTACAATTGTACCTACATGGGAGGAATACGAGCCTGTTCATAGTGATGAATTAATCATCGAGTTGGATCCAGGGATGGCTTTTGGAACGGGAACTCATCCTACAACCGTTATGAGCATACAAGCTCTCGAACGAACAGTTAAGCATGGAGATACGATTATTGATGTTGGAACGGGCTCGGGCGTATTAAGTATAGCTGCGGCGATGCTCGGAGCAAAGTCTGTCAAAGCTCTTGATTTAGATACAGTGGCAGTTGAAAGTGCAAAACTCAATATTGAACTCAATAAGGTACATGATGTTGTGACTGTCTCTCAAAATAATCTTCTTGATGATGTTGAAGGTCCAGTGGATCTCGTCGTGGCAAATATACTTGCTGAAATCATTGTTCGCTTTACGGATGATGCTGCAAAAATTTTGAAACCTAATGGAGCATTCATTGTTTCAGGTATTATTAATACAAAAAAACAAGAAGTGAAGGATAGTCTTCTAGCATCTGGATTTGTCATTGAAGAAGTACTTGTCATGGAAGATTGGGTATCCATGATTGCTAGAAAGAAAAGTGAATAAGCGAATCTTGCTGCAGGCGGTGGAATAAAAGATGCAACGATATTTCGTCAATCAGATGAATAAGGAAGAGGCCACAATCACAGGTGATGATGTTCACCATATAACACGAGTCATGAGAATGTCAGTTGGAGACCCTATATATTGTTGTTATAATGGAAGGGTAGCACTTTGTGCAATTACTGAAATTACCAATGATACAGTTTTGGCTAATGTTGTAGAATGGGTGGAGAATACAAGCGAACTTCCCATTAAGGTATGTATTGCAAGCGGACTACCAAAAGGGGACAAGCTTGAATATGTAATCCAAAAAGGGACTGAGCTCGGGGCAATTGAGTTTGTCCCTTTTGTTGCGGAACGTTCCATTGTCAAATGGGATGAAAAGAAAGGACATAAAAAGGTAGAACGTTTTGGTAAGATTGCAAAGGAAGCAGCGGAGCAATCTCACCGTGCGACAGTCCCTACTATTACTAAACCTTTATCCTTTCGTGAATTATTGTCCTATAGTAGATCTTATACCTATAAGATCGTAGCGTATGAAGAGGATGCAAAGCGTGGAGAAAGATCGAATCTAGCAAAGGTTTTATCAAAAGCGAAACATGGTGATTCTCTTTTTGTAGTGATTGGCCCCGAAGGTGGTTTAACAGAAAAAGAGGTATCCACATTAATTGAAAATGACTTTATTTCCGCAAGCTTTGGTCCTCGAATATTACGAACTGAAACTGCACCGTTATATGTTTTATCCGCTGTGTCATATCATTTTGAATTAGCGAGGTGACAACAATGTCATTAGTTGCATTCCATACATTAGGATGTAAAGTAAACCATTATGAAACAGAGGCCATTTGGCAACTATTTAAAGAGTCTGGATATGAGCGTACTGAATTTGAAAGTACTGCTGATGTATATGTAATTAATACATGTACAGTTACAAATACAGGGGATAAGAAGAGTAGACAGGTCATTCGTAGAGCCATACGAAAAAACCCTGATGCCGTTATTTGTGTTACAGGCTGTTATGCACAAACATCACCTGCAGAAATCATGGCGATTCCTGGGGTTGATATTGTTGTTGGAACACAAGATCGAAAGAAAATGCTTGAATATATCGAGCAATACAAACAAGAACGTACCCCAATTAATGGTGTTGGAAATATTATGAAAACACGTGTATATGAAGAACTGGATGTTCCTGCTTTCACTGACCGTACACGTGCTTCTTTAAAAATCCAAGAAGGTTGTAACAACTTTTGTACATTCTGTATCATTCCATGGGCTCGTGGTCTAATGCGCTCACGTAACCCAGAAGAAGTAATTAAGCAAGCTCAACAGCTTGTGAATGCAGGATATAAAGAGATTGTTCTAACAGGTATTCATACAGGTGGCTATGGTGAAGACATGAAAGATTATAATCTTGCTGCTTTACTCCGCGACCTAGAATCAAAAGTAGTTGGACTAAAAAGAATTCGTATCTCCTCTATTGAGGCTAGTCAAATTACGGATGAAATCATTGAAGTATTAGATCAATCAACAAAGGTTGTTAGGCATCTACATGTACCATTGCAATCTGGTTCAAACACTGTGTTAAAACGAATGAGACGTAAATACACAATGGAGTTCTTTGCTGAACGCCTTACGAAATTACGTAAAGCATTACCAGGATTAGCGATCACTTCAGACGTGATAGTTGGATTCCCTGGCGAAACTGAAGAAGAATTTATGGAAACTTATAACTTCATAATGGAACATAAGTTTTCAGAATTACACGTCTTCCCTTACTCAAAGAGAACTGGAACACCAGCAGCGAGAATGGAAGACCAAATTGATGAAGAAATAAAAAATGAACGTGTTCACCGATTAATTACGCTTTCTGATCAATTAGCGAAAGAATATGCATCAAACTATGAAGGTGAAGTCTTAGAAGTTATTCCTGAAGAACTAGACAAGGAAGATCCATCAAGCGGTTTATACGTTGGATACACAGACAATTACTTAAAAGTAAAACTAGATGCAACTGAAGAAATGGTCGGAAAAATTGTTAAAGTGAAAATTACAAAAGCTGGATATCCATATAACGAAGGCAAATTTGTAAAGGTTGAAGAGGACCGTCAAATCGAAGAAAAAGCAACAAAAACGACTGCTTAAACATAAAATTATCCAATAGAAGTTAATCCTCTGATTAGCTTCTTTTTTTTAT
>Ga0079224_100017487_pt1 | contig 10106 bp, 12 predicted proteins | sample Stecom2015_FD_80414 | JGI IMG/M metagenome (GOLD analysis project Ga0079224, IMG submission 80414) | Agricultural soil microbial communities from Utah to study Nitrogen management - Steer compost 2015 | ecosystem: Environmental > Terrestrial > Soil > Agricultural land | place: USA: Utah... | reverse complement strand
GGGCCCGGCGCCGCCAGCGGGGCCGAGAGCCAGGCGAGGAGCGACGACGGGCTGAAGGCGGCGCTGCGGAACCTCCACGTGTTCGGTCGCGTCACCCCGCAGGACAAGCTCCGGCTCGCGCGCCTCATGCAGGAGGACGGGGCGATCGTGGCGATGACCGGGGATGCCGTCAACGACGCCGCGGCACTCAAGCAGGCCGACATCGGGGTGGCCATGGGATCGGGCAGCGAGGTCACCAAGCAGGCCGGCAAGATGATCCTCACCGACGACAACTTCGGCACGCTCGTGACCGCGATCCGGCTCGGCCGCAGCATCTACGAGAAGATCGTCAGCTACGTGCGCTTCCAGATGTCGCTGCTGTTCTGCCTCGTCCTGCTGTTCCTCGTGGCCAGCGTGTTCGACATCAACGACGGCGTGCCGCTCACGCCGCTCATGGTGCTGTTCCTGAACTTCTTCATCACGATCTTCCCGCTCATCGTGATCCTGCGCGACGAGGATCCGCCGGATGTCATGCGCCACCCGCCTCGCGATCCGAAGCAGACCATCGCGCGGCCGGGCGCCGTGGCCCTGTGGATGTTCTACGGCGGGCTCATGTTCCTGACGACCCTGGTGCCGCTCTTGCTGTGGCCGGATCAGCTCAGCTCCACCCAGCCGAACGCACCCGTGACGATGGCCTTCACGGTCGCCGCCCTGGGGTCGCTCCTGGGCGGCCTCGCGATCCGGCGCTACCCGGCGTCCGGGCTGCTGCCGCCGATCCTCAGCGCGATCGGGTGGCTCGCGATCCCTGCGGCGCTCACGGTCGCAGCCGTCGAGGTCGGCTTCCTGCAGCGGTTCCTGGGCACGACCTCGCTCACCGGCGAGCAGTGGCTCATCTGCCTCGGGCTGGCGGCGGTCGTGCCGATCGTCATCGAGCTGCAGAAGTGGGTGGTCCGCCGCCGGGCGTGACCGGTGTCAGCCGAGCAGCTTCGCCTTCGCCGCCTCGAACTCCGCGTCGCTGAGCACGCCGGCATCCTTCAATGCGGCGAGCTTCTGCAGTTCGGCGACGATGTCCGTTCCGCCGGCGGGCGCTGCGGGCGCCGCCGGTGCCGCCTGCTCGGCCACCGCCGCCTTCGCCGCGGCGTCGATCTGCGCCTGCTGCTGCGCGGCCTGGTACTGCTGCTGCTCCTGCTCGGCCTGCGCCTTCTTCTGCTGCTTGTTCGACATCGCGCCGGTCACGGCGCTGGCGGTGCCCGCGACGACCGCGGTGCGGGCGGCGAGCCCGATCAGGCCCGGACGGCCCACTCTCCTGATGACCATGACGATCTCCCTCAGTTCTCCAGTTCGTCTTCCAGTTCTGCTTCGATCTCGGCCTCGACCTCATCGACGGCGTCCACGATGGCGTTGACGACGGGCGCCGGGATGCGCTCCACACTGAGCACCTCCGCACCCGAGGCGGCGATCTTCTCGGCGAGGTCGCGTGCATAGGCCATCTCCAGCACCACCAGCGCGGCCGACTGCCCCGGGGGCACGAGCTCGGCGAGCTCGTCGATGTCCTCATCTCCGGCGATGCCGATGGCGGCCAGCTCGAGGTCGCCGAGTCCGTACTCGTCGGCATCCTCCTCGACCTCGACGACCGTCACCTCGCCGTCCTCGGAGCGGGAGATGATGATGAAGTCGAGCAGACGCATGAGGCCGCTCTCCAGCAGGCCGGCGAGCGCGTCGACGACGGCCGGAGCCGGCCGCTCGCCCTCGAATCCCACCAGATACAGTTCGACGGGCCCGTAACGGAACTCTGCCATGGACGTTTCCTCTCGTCGATCCACAAGGCCTTCCGCGGCTCACAGTAGACGCGGCGCGGGCGGATGCGCTAGTGGCGGGGTGCTGGTGGCGCCGAGCCCGCGCGTCCGCTGTGCCACGGGCGGGCGCCTCAGGCGTCCCGCGCGCACCGGAAGCCGATGTGGGTCGCCGCGGTGTCGTCGGCCTGGGGAGAGCGCGCCGCGGGGCGGAAGCGCAGGCAGTAATCGGGCGAGCACAGGTACGAGCCGCCCTTGAGCACACGCCGCGGAATCCGCGATCCGGGCTCGGCGCTCGCCGTGGCGAGCAGCCCGGCGCGCCGGCCCTGGTCCACCGGCGCGCGCCCCGGAACGAGGTGGCGCGTCGTGTAGTAGTCGCTGGTCCACTCCCACACATTCCCGATCATGTCGAACAGGCCGTATCCGTTCGCCGGATACGAGCCGACCGGGGCGGTGCCTGCGCCGAACCGCCCTCGGTTGTCGTAGGGGAACCGCCCGATCCACGTGTTCGCCTGCGGGATGTCCCCCGGGTAGGGCTCGTCGCCCCAGGCGAAGCGGGCGCCGTCCCCTCCGCCGCGCGCGGCGTATTCGTGCTCGGCCTCAGTGGGCAGGCGCTTGCCCGACCACCGCGCGTACGCCGCGGCATCCTCGAACGCGACCTGCACGACGGGATGCCGCATCCGACCGTCTATCGTCGACTCCGGGCCTTCCGGGTGGCGCCACTGGGCACCCGGCTGCCAGCGCCACCACTGACGCCAGTCGGCGAGGTCGACCGGCCCGGGCGTCGGGGTGAACACGAGCGCACCCGGGACCAGGTCCTCCGCGGCGACGCCCGGATAGTCGGCGGCATCCATGGGCCGCTCGGCCACCGTGACGTAGCCGGTCGCCTCGACGAAGGCGGCGAAGTCCTCGTTGGTGACCGCGTGCCGATCGAGGAGGAAGCCGGCGACGGTGCGCTCGTGCACGGGGCGCTCGTCGGGGTAGAACTCCTCCGACCCCATGCGGAAGGTGCCGCCGGGGATCGGCACCATGTCGTCGGGCACTGGGTCGTGGCTCACATCGCACCGCGTCAGATCTTGATGGGGAAGGTGAACACGATGACCGCGCAGGCGACGCCCACCGCGATCGCGAGCCCGAGGAACGCGTGCCGTGCCCACCGCGTGATGTCGCGCTGCGACAGCGCGGTGAGGAAGAGGACCAGGGCGAACAGCACCGTCAGCAGCGAGTAGTTGTCGCCGCGCTGGTTGTAGGTCAGCGCGTCCTGGAATCTGGTGTCGGCGTGCTTGTTCAGCTCCGCCGCCTCGTCGGTGCCGGGCGGCACGTACTCGGCAATGGCGAAGGGTCCGTGCGCCTGCCGCCCGCCGTCTGTCCACGCGTCGAAGGCGACGCGCAGATGCGGGGGGAACCGCGCCTCGACGTACTCGGCCAGTTCGGCGTCGCCGGCGAACTCGGCGCGCACCCACTCGATGTACAGCGAGAGGTCGTACTGCGTCGCACTGCGGGCTTCGCCCGCGGCGGTCGCCGCCTGGATGCGCGCGCTGGAGGCCTGGCTGAAGGCGATCGACATCTCGCCGCCCCACTTGGACGCCTCGAAGCCGCACCAGGCCGTCAGCACCGCGGTGATCGACAGCACGAGCACGGTGACGACCTCGAGCGCGCGTTCCCCGCGCCGCGATCCGGTCCGCTCAGGCGAGCGGTCACCCTCGGGAGTGTCGGTCACGCGCCGAATCTAGCGCCGGGCGGGCGCCGGCACCACTGGCCTTCGGAGCATGCGCGGTCAGACCGGATCGGGCGGCGTCAGCGGAGGATCGCCCGGAGTGCTGGTGACCGTGCCGTCGAGCCCGGCTGCGGCGAGGGCCTGCGAGACGGCGACGACGACGCCCGAGGTGACGGTGACCGACTCGAGCGGATGGTGCCAGAACTGCACGCGCGCGGTGAGGCGGTCCGGAGAGACGGTGACGGCGAGCGAGCGGGCGTGCTCGCGCGTGTGGACTCCGTCGACGGAGTTCGCGGCATCCGTCAGCATCGTGAGCGTCGCGGGGATGTCCGTGCCGGCCGTCCGCGGAATCCGCACCTGCACCTCGCTGCGGCGCATTCCGCGTGCGGAATGATTGACGATCGGCTCGCCGAGCATGGTGGAGTTGGGGATGTGCACCGAGCGGCCGTCGACGGTGTGCAGCACCACCGACCGGCCGTTGAGCTCGACGACCGTGCCGACGACGCCCTCCGACTGCACCTCGTCGCCGAGCTTGATCGGATGCCTCGTCTGCAGCATCACCCCGGCCGCGAAGTTGTCTGCGAACCCGCGGAGCACGAGCACGGCGACGATGCCGAGGATGATCACGATCGCGAGGAGGGGCTGCACGCCGACCCCGAGAAAAGCGAGCCCCACGCCGATCCCGAGCAGGATCACGAGGTAGCGCCCGATGCGGGCGACCAGCAGCGCCATGCTCTCGGTCACGTTCGGCGTCCTGCGCATCAAGGTGCGCAGTCCCCGGAACACGAAGATCGATGCGATCCAGCCGGCCAAGGATGCCAGCACCGCCCACAGCAGATCCCAGCCGCTGATGTCCGATGCTCCGAGCGCGCTGAGGTCGATGCCGCTCATGCGCGACACTGTAGCGGAGCGTGGCATCGATAGGGTGGAGCGGATGGACGGATCGGAGGCGGCACGGGCCCGCGGCGCGCGTGCGGTGATCGCCTTCATCGGCATCGGGCTGTCGGCCGGTCTGCTCTCGGGCCTGTTCGGCGTGGGGGGCGGAACCGTCATCGTCCCGCTGCTGGTGATGGTGCTCCATTTCGATCAGCGGCTCGCGGCGGGGACGTCGCTGGCGGCGATCGTGCCCACCGCGGCCATCGGCGTGATCTCGTACGCCGTGCACGACGGCGTCGCCTGGATACCGGGTCTGATCCTCGCGGCCGGGGCGGTGGTCGGCGCCCAGGTCGGCACGTGGCTGCTGCCGCGCATGTCGCAGACCGTGCTGCGCTGGTGCTTCGTGGGATTCCTCGTCGTGGTGATCGTGGGACTGTTCGTCGTCGTCCCCTCCCGCGACGCGGTCCTCGAGCTCACCTGGGTGACGGTGCCCGGACTGGTCGTGCTCGGCGTCATCACGGGTCTTCTCGCGGGACTGCTCGGCGTCGGGGGCGGCGTGATCGTCGTGCCGGCACTCCTGCTCCTGTTCGGCACCAGCGACATCATCGCCAAGGGCACGTCGCTGCTCATGATGATCCCCACGGCCATCTCGGGCACGATCGGCAATCTGCGCCGGCACAACGTCGACCTGCTGGGCGCCGCGCTCGTGGGCGCCTCGGCCTGCACGACCACCGCCCTGGGGGCCTGGATCTCGACGCTCATCAGCCCGCTCGTGGGCAACATCCTCTTCGCGGCCTTCCTCGTGTTCATCGCGGTGCAGATGGCGGTGCGCGCAATCCGGGGCCGCGGCCGCTGAGCGCGCCCCCGGTAGGATGCCAGGGTGCCCGTGAATCCCGATCTGGTCGGCCGCGCCTTTCCGCCGACCGCCCCCTACCTCGTGGGGCGCGAGAAGGTGCGGGAGTTCGCGCGCGCCGTCTTCGCGACCGACCCGCAGCACACCGATCCGGCCGCCGCACAGGTGCTGGGCTATCCCGATGTCGTCGCGCCGCCGACGTTCGCGATGGTCATCCAGGATCTGACCCTGCAGCAGCTGCTGGCCGAACCCGACTCGGGCATCGCGCTGGAGCGCACCATCCACGCCGAGCAGCGTTTCCGCTACACCCGCCCGATCGTCGCCGGCGACGAGCTGACCGCGCAGCTGAGCATCAGCGGCGTGCGTGCGGTCGGCAAGGGGGCCATGGTCACCAGCGAGGCCGAGATCGTGGATGCCGCCGGCAGCCACGTCGTCACGGCCACCTCGGTCCTGCTGATCGGAGGCGAGGAGTGATGCAAGTCGGAGACGTCGTCGCCGAGCGCACCGTGCACCTGACCCGCGAGGCGCTGGTGCGGTACGCGGGGGCGTCGGGCGACTTCAACCCGATCCACTACCGCGATGACGTCGCAGCACGGGTGGGCCTGCCCGGGGTGCTCGCGCACGGGATGCTCACGATGGGTCTCGCCGTCGAGACGATCGTGCCGTGGCTGGGCGATGCGGGCCGCATCGTCGAATACGGGGTCCGCTTCACACGCCCGGTCGTCGTCGACGCCGAGGACGGCGCCGAGGTCACCGTCGTCGCGAAGGTCGGCGCCGTCGACGACGACACCGCGCGCATCGACCTGACGGTCGCGCACGGCGACACCACGGTGCTCGGCAAGGCGCAGGTCCGCGTCCGGCGCTGACACGACGATCCACGACATGGCCGAAGTCACCCCCATCCCGCTCGCACGCCTGACGACGCTGCGCACCGGCGGCGCCCCGCAGCGCATGATCGACGCGCACACCCGCGACGAGCTGGTCGAGGCGCTGCGGGAGGCCTGGAGCGGCGACGAGCCCTGGCTCGTGCTGGGCGGCGGATCCAACCTGTTCGTCGGCGACGAGCCGCTGGAGGGAACCGTCATCCGCGTGCTCACCAGCGGAGTGGAGCGGATGCCGGGGGCGCGGCCCGGCACGGTGCGACTGCGTGTCGCGGCCGGGCACTCCTGGGACGACCTCGTCGCCTGGACCGTCGACCACGGGCTGGCCGGCATCGAGGCGATGTCGGGGATCCCCGGCACGGTGGGCGGCGCTCCGGTCCAGAACGTCGGCGCCTACGGGCAGGAGATCGAGCAGACCCTCGTCGAGGTGGGGCTGCTCGACGAAGGCGCCGACGAGCCGGTGACTGTGCCGGCATCCGAACTCGGGTTCGGGTTCCGCACCTCCGTGCTCAAGCACCACTACGGCTCTGCGCCCCGCCGCCGCGCCGTCATCGTCTCCGCCACCCTCGAGCTCGCCGAGGTGGGCGATGCCGAGCGCCCCATTCCCGGCGAGCAGCTGCGCCGCGCCCTGGCCCTGGAGCGCGGGCAGGCCGTGTCGCTGCGCTGGATCCGCGAGCACGTGCTGGCCACGCGCCGCGGCAAGGGGATGGTCGTCGACGACCACGATCCCGACACGCACAGCGCGGGTTCGTTCTTCCAGAATCCGATCGTGTCGGCATCCTTCGCCAGAACCCTCCCCGCCGCCTGCCCGCGCTGGCCGGTGCGCCCCGACCTCGACCCCGTCACGATCATCCCCCTCGCCGAGTTCGACGGCTACGTGCCGCGGCCGTCGGGGGAGGCCCCCGACGTCAAGGTCAGCGCCGCCTGGCTCATCGAGCAGTCCGGCATCCGCAAGGGGTTCAAGCTGCCGCGTTCGCGTGCCGCTCTGTCGTCGAAGCATGCGCTGGCGCTCACCAACCGCGGCGGAGCGACGGCGGCCGAGATCAGCGAGCTGGCTCGCTACATCCAGAGCCGCGTCGCCGCGGAGTTCGGGCTGATCCTCCAGCCCGAACCCGTGCTCATCGGCGTCGAGCTGTAGGCGCGCGCCGTTCGGTCAGTTCGCCGCAGCAGCCCGCGCCGGCTCGGCGGCATCGGTCGCGGTCCACTCGCGCACCGTCGTCCAGTCGCGCAGGTCGCTGCGAGCGGTGACCACGGCGAGTCCGCCGAAACCCACCACCAGCAGGACCGCCGACGCGAGGCTCGCCCAGATGCCGAGTCCGGAGAGGAAGAACTCGACGACGACCCAGCCGATCAGGACGATCCCCAGCCACGCGACGCCGAGCCGGGCTCGGAACAGCGCGATCGCCAGGACGATCGTCCCGCCGATGATGCCGACCATCGTCGGCGGTGCGATGAGGTCGAGCGCCCACGGGGCGGATGCGGCATCGGGATCAGGGGCGACCAGCATCGATCCGGCGAAGGCGGCGTGCCCGAATGCGCTGAGGAAGAGGAGGCCGGAGGCGATGGGCGCCAGCACGGGCGTGCGATCGCGCAGCAGGTGGCCGAGTCCGACCGCGGAGACGCCGAGCGCGGCCTGAGCGCACAGGAAGGCGAGCGCGGAGACGGGCGCGGCGTCTGGATCGGAGTTCAGGGCCGTCGCGATGAACGCGACGCCGGACGCCGACCACAGCGCGAGGGCGATGACGGTCGTGAGGCGGTAGAGACGGGCGAGGTTCGACATGGGCGGATCCTTGATCATCGAGGTGCGGGAGGTCCGCACGGTGCCGCCGACGCTACGGAGCATTCGCCGCGGCGCCATCGGCCTGCGGTCTGCGCCGGGTCGACCTCGGCGGCGATCGGATAGACCGCGGTCGACAGCCCATCGACCGCAGGAGGATCACCGGCGACCTGTGACGCAGTAGCGTGAGGCCATGTCGCGGCGGCAGCTCTGGATCGGCCTGCAGGATGCATGCCTCGCGCTGGTCGTCGTCGTCCTGGGGCTCGCCGAGCTGTGGGTGCCGTTCGAGTCGGTCTACGGCGACGGCTCGCCGGTCGTCAGCTCGATCGGCGTCGTGCTCGCCGGCGGCGCACTCGCACTCCGGCGGCTGCGCACCGAGGCGTGCGTCGCGGTGTTCCTGATCTGGCTCGTGATCGGCATCGCGACGCTCGGCCACATGCACGCCTTGTTCTTCGGGCAGGTCGTGCCCTTCATGCTCGCTCTGTACTCGCTGGCGCGACACGGCAGCGGGCGCCTGCCGTGGGTGGGCGCCGCGGTCGCGGCGGCCACCCTGCTCTTGGGCGACTTCGTGATCGAGGCGCTGCAGGGGCTCGACGAGATCGTCTTCCACTGGGCCATGTGCGTCATCGCGTTCGCCGTCGGGCGGGGCCTTCGGCTGTCCGAGCAGCGCGCGGTGAGCGCGGCGCTGCGGCTCAGCGCGGCCGAGCACGAACTGCGGGAGGCGACCATCGCGGCGGTCGCCGCCGAGCGCACCCGCATCGCGCGCGAGCTGCACGACATCCTGGCCCACTCCGTCAGCGTCATCGTGGTGCAGGCGGGCGCCGCAGAGCAGGTCGTCGAGGACGATCCCGCCTTCGTCGCACGCGCCCTCCGGGACATCCGGTCGGTCGGGACGGCATCGCTGGACGAGGTCAGGCGGGTCGTCGAGATGCTGCGCGGGCCGGGCGACGCGGTCTCGCTCGATCCGCAGCCGGGTCTTGCCGCACTGCGCGAACTGGTCGAGTCATCCGATTCGCAGACGCTGCGCACGACCCTCGACACCGCCGGGGATCTGGGCGCCGTATCCCCGGGACTCGGCCTGGCGGTCTACCGCATCGTGCAGGAGGCGCTCACGAATGTGCGCAGGCACTCGGATGCCTCGCAGGCGCACGTCATCGTGCGGGCCGCCGATGACCGGGTCGAGGTGGATGTGCAGGACAACGGGACGGCGATCCGAGCGGAGGGGCCCGGGCGGGTCGGTCACGGCCTGATCGGGATGCGGGAGCGGGCAGCGCTCTACGGCGGTCACGTGACGGCCGCGCGCACCGACGCCGGCTTCCGCGTCACGGCCGTGCTCCCCACGCCGGAGGTGACGCATGGCTGAGGATGCCGGGCACGCACTGCGCGTCCTCGTCGCCGATGACCAGGACCTCGTGCGCACGGGATTCCGCCTCATCCTGGAGCGTGCCGGGATCGACGTCGTGGCCGAGGCCGCCGACGGTGTCGAGGCGGTGGCGGGGGCGCGCGAGCACCGCCCGGACGTCGTCATCATGGACATCCGGATGCCGCGGATGGACGGCATCGAGGCCACCCGGCGCGTCGTGGCCGTGCCCGACCCGCCCAAGGTGCTGGCCCTGACGACCTTCGACCTCGACGAGTACGTGTACGGCGCGATCCGCGCGGGCGCCTCGGGATTCCTCCTCAAGGACGTGTCCCCGGCGGGGCTCGTGCAGGGCGTGCGTGTGATCGCCGCCGGTGAGGCGATGCTGGCGCCGGCGGTGATCGACCGCCTCGTCGCCCGGCATGCGATCGCCGAGCCGGAGGCCGACCTGCCCGCCGCGATGCAGGCGCTGACCGACCGCGAGACGGAGGTCCTCAAGCTCGTCGCCCGGGGGATGGCGAACTCCGAGATCGCGGCGCAGCTGCACCTCAGCGAGGCGACCGTCAAGTCGTACGTGTCGAGGCTGCTGTCCAAGCTCGGACTGCGCGACCGGGTGCAGATCGCCGTGCTCGCCTACGAGACGGGGGTCGTCCGGGCGGGTGAGCGGGAAGACCCGTGACACCTCGGCGGTGTGCGGGCGGTCGGCGTCAGGAGAACAGGGACTGGAGGCGCTGCAGGCCCTCCTGCAGCTGCTCGTCGCCGAGTGCGTACGACAGCCGCAGGTAGCCCGAGGGGCCGAACGCCTCGCCGGGCACGACCGCCACCTCGACCTCGTCGAGGATGAGGTCGGCCAGCTCCAGTGACGTCTCC
>Ga0079224_100017486_pt1 | contig 10106 bp, 6 predicted proteins | sample Stecom2015_FD_80414 | JGI IMG/M metagenome (GOLD analysis project Ga0079224, IMG submission 80414) | Agricultural soil microbial communities from Utah to study Nitrogen management - Steer compost 2015 | ecosystem: Environmental > Terrestrial > Soil > Agricultural land | place: USA: Utah... | reverse complement strand
GCCTTCGGACGCGCCGAACATCGCCTTGGCGTACTGGATGCCGAGGCCGTAGCCCCCGCCATGCAGCCTGGCGATACCGGTGGTCAGGTCATAGGTCCCGCTGCGCGCCCAGTCCCGCTGCAGTTCCAGCAGGTACTGCAGGCTGGTCAGCGGACGAGCGCCGGCCTGGATCATGCGCTGCATGGCCCGCTCGTGCGCTTCGGCGGTGACATCACCGCAGGCATCCGCGATCACGTAGACCTCGAAGCCCTGCTCGAGCGCCGACAGCACCGGGCCGACGATGCAGACGCTGGTCCACAGGCCGGCCATCACCAGCCGGGACTTGCCGAGCTGATTGATGCGCGCGATCACCGGCACATCCTCCCAGGTGTTCATCGAGGTGCGGTCGAGCAGCGCGAGGTCGGGGAGCGCGGCCTGCACCTCCGGGAACACCGGGCCGGCGAAGGAGGCCGAGGCGATGGTGGTCACGATCGCGTCGACCTTGAACCCGGCCGCGGCCTTGCACACGAGGGCCACGTTGTTGCGCAGGTTGGGGATGTCTATGGAATGGGTGGGGAACGCCATCTGCGACTGGAAATCGATCAGCAGCAGGATGTGGTCGGTCGGGGTCAGCAGCGACTGTCCTGCGGTGGCGGTGGCGGTGGCGGTGGCCATGGTGGTCTCCGGAGGTGGAACGGGAAGTTGGGGAAGGAAGCGTCGCGATGCGATGTCGTGAGCGGCTGCGGTACAGCCCTGTCAGCCGCGTCGGGGAACCGCGCGGAACGAGATCTCCACCAGCTGTTCCGGCAGCGCCAGGCGCGACACGGCGACGATGCTGTTGGCGACCCGCGGCCTGGCCGTCCCGTACATCTCCTTGCGTACCCTGGCCGCGACCGGGAACGCGCTGTCCATGTCGATCACGAAGATGGTCTCCTCGACCACGTCGTCCAGCGTGGCCCCGAATCTCGAGAGGAGTTCGACTGCGTTCTCGTAGGTGCGCCGGATCTGCGCTTCCGTGTTCGAGAAATCGACCGGACGCCTGGCGGCATCCACCCGGGCGGGGGCGACCAGTGCGCCCGCCATGTCGTGGCTGAGCTGGCCCGAAAGGTAGATCACCCCATCCTGCTCGACCGCCTGTTCGTAACCGAACGCGGCCTCCCATGGAACGCCGAAACTCTCTGCCTGCCTGATGGCCTTGTCAGTCGGCTCGTTCATCGGTAGCTCCCGTAGTGTGGTGGGTCGCGTCCTGGACGTGCCCGATCAACGGGCGGGCGCAATGCGCTGGACCTGTTCCAGGTACCAGGCGATGACTGGCCGCGCCTCGGCGGCCTCTGCCGACTTCCAGTCCCGGAACAGCTCGGTCGCCCAGGCCAGCGCGGTGTTGGGCACGGCCCCAGCGTGGGCCATACGGTCGAGCGCGGTGGCGTGCGCGATCTGCGACATGCCGCCGACGGCATCGGCGATGTACATTGCCTCATAGCCTTCCTTCAGCGCATCGATAACGGGGAACGCAAGGCAGATCTCCGTGTACAGCGCGCCGAAGACCAGCCGTTTCCTTCCGGTGGCCATGACCGCCGCATGGAAGGCCTCGTCCTCCCAAGAGTTCATCGAACTGCGGTCGATGATCCCGGCGCCCGGGAGTTCTGCTGCGATGGAGGCAAGGGTGGGCTCGTTGATGCCCATCTCCACCGCGACGGTGCTGAGGATGACGGGAATGCCTAGCGCTCGCGCGACGCGGATGAGGAAGCGGGTGTTGAGTTCGATCAGGGCGGGCCCCGTCTCCGAGCGGATCTGGCGGAACATCTCGGGCTGGTAGTCGATCAGCAGTAGCGCCACTTCGTCGTGGTTCCACACCGCGCCCTGCGGTGATCGTCGCTGAGAGCCGAAGGCGGGGCGCCCGGCTGGCGCCGCAGCGGCCGTCTGGGCGGCCGCGCCGCCCGGGATGGCGGCGGCAGCGGCTGCCGCAGCCGTCGCAGTGGCAAGAAGAATGCGCCTGCGCGTCATCAGCAGCGGATCTGTTTGCGGCACGATGGTCATGGTCATCTGGATGTCCTCGGTAGTCGCGTGATGCGGCCGGCGGTACAAGCCTGGAGCCGCTCGCCTGGGCACGGAATCCCCGGTCGGGTCAGTCTTCGCCTACCCGATCAGGGGGACGTGTCCGCAGCCGGATGACGCGGCGACCATGCCGTCGCGCATCGACCGAGAACGCGCCCGCTCCCACGATCGCCAACGCAGCGCAGCCGCCCAGCAGACCGGCGAACAGCAGTTGCTGCACCGTGCCCGCCATCGACAGGGCGGCCGCCACCGCGACCGCGAGCAGCAGCGCGGCCAGCCGGGTGGCAAGGCCGATCAGCAGCAACAGTGCGAGCAGCGCGGCCGCCGGATAGGCCGCGCCCGCGCCGACGGTTCCGGCCAGCATCGCCGCCGCCACAAGGGCCGCGCAGGCGCAGCACAGGCGCAGCGCGAGCAACGCCAGGCCGGCGGCACCATCCGGATAACGGCAGGCGTATCGGATCATGGCCCGACCATAGGGCGGTGCCGGGGTCGACCTAAGCCCCGAAAGGGGGGCAGGCCCCGCCTCGGATGGGGGGTGGGATCCAGACACCCAGGGGGCAAACTGCCGGCCGTGCGTCAAGAGCTTGCCCGTACCGCGAAGCGCAGATGCGAGGTCCTGGTGATCGCCGTGCTGGCTTTCCTGCCCGCCGCGGCGTGGGCGCAGGAGCCGCGGACCCTTGCCCAATATTCGCATCATCGGATCGAGGCGCCCGGGACGGTGGTCTCGGTCGCGCAGGGACCCGAGGGCTTCCTCTGGATTGCGAGCAGCGAGGGGCTGTTTCGCTACGACGGGAGCCGGTTCGAAAGGATTGCGCCGGGAAACCGAACCTTGGGGCACGAGCTTCCCGGCGTGCTACTGGTCACGAGGTCGGGTGAGATCTGGGCGCATTTCGCCTCGTCCGGCCGCTTCGGGGTCTATCGCGATGGTGCGCTGCAGATCGTGGAGGCCCCCGACCGCCTTGCGGACGTACGCCAGATGCTGCAGGGCCCGGATGGGGCCATCTGGATGCTGACCGCGAACTTCGATGCCGAGCTGCTGCGATTCCACGAGGGGCGCTGGCGGACCTTCGGCGCCGCCGAAGGGCTGCCGCGCAGCAATGCCAGGAACATCCTGGTCGGCGCCGACGGTGCGCTGTGGATCTCGACGAGGACGTCGGTCGCGCGCCTGCCCCCCGGCGCCGGAGGGTTCGAGGTCGTGGTCGAGGGCAGCGACGCATGGCTGTCGCAGGATCCCGAGGGCCGGATGTGGATCACTGACGCCCTCGGCAGTCGCGCCATCACCGGCCCGGACGGCCGGGGGCACATGCGGCAGGCGCGCCGCCTTGCGGGGACCGGCGAATCCGTTCGGCGCGCGCCGCTGTTCGACCGCGACGGCAACCTCTGGATCGCCACCAGCTACCACGGACTGCGCTACATCTCCTCCAACGCATCGCCGCCGCAAGAAGCGGCCGTGGTCGCGTCCTTCACCGAGCGCGAGGGACTCTCGTCCGGCGTCGTGCACCAGATTCTGCAGGACCGCGAGGGCAACATATGGACCGCTACCGAAGGCGGTCTCGATCTGTTCCGTCCGGCGACGCTGATGCGCGAGCCGGCGCTGGACCGGCCCGGTCGTTTCGGCGACAAGCTGCTCGCCGCTGCGGACGGCAGTGTCTACATCGGGCAGGCGCGGACCATCTACCGCGTCCCGCCGGGCGGGAAGCCGATGCCGCTGCTGCGCGACATGATGGAGCCGCAAAGCCTCTGCGAGGCACCCGATGGCGCCCTCTGGATCGGCCTGGAGTCGACGATCGTGGTCTGGGCCGACGGCGCCATCCGCCGCACGATCGCGCGGCCGGACGCTGATGTCATGCATAACATCATCTACGACTGCGCGTTCGACGCGCATGGCGGATTCTGGATCTCCGCATCGGGCGGAGGCGTGCATCGGTATGCCCAGGGGCAGTGGGCCAGCATGCTCGATCCCGGATCCGTGGCCGACGGGTTTCCCACCACCATGGTCCCGTCGCCGCATGGCGGCATCGTGGTGCAGGCCGGCGAACGGCTGCACTGGATGGAAGGGACGTCGCCCGGCTCCAGGGCACTGGACTTCGGCCAGGGCAGGCCGGCGGTGCTCACGCTTCATGCGACCGGGGACGCGGTGTTCGCCGCCGGCGTGTTCGGCCTGTCCCGCTTCCGCGACGGACGTGTCGAAACCGCGTTCAATCCCGCGCCGTCGCAGATGAGCCGCATCAGTGGTGTGTCGGTGACGGCTGACGGAGACGTGTGGCTGGCGTTGCCGACCTCGCTGGTCAGGCTTGGGCCTGTCGAACTCGAACACGCGTTCGCGACCGGGAAGATGCCGGCTTCACTTGCCGCGGCGGGGCGCGGCTACGAGCTGCCGGTCCGTCCGCACTCGCATTCGCAGCGCACGATCGTTCAGGGCGGCGACGGCCGGATCTGGATCGCGACCCAGACCGGCACGGTCTGGATCGATCCGGCGCGCACCGTCCCCGATGCCGTGCCGCCAGGCGTGGCGATCACGTCGCTGGAGGTCGACGGGCGGGTGTTTCGCGACCCTTCGCCCAGGATGGGACTGCCTGCGTCGGCGGCGAAGATCACCATCGACTTCTCGGTGCTGCGGTTCTCCGAACCTGGTCGCGTCCGTGTGCGCTACATGCTCGAGGGCGTCGACCACGACTGGCAGGATCCCGGCGCTGGCCGGCAGGCCTCCTATAGCAATCTTCCTTCCGGGACCTACCGCTTCCGCGTAACCGCGGAGAACAGCGACGACGCCAGGAATGGCGCCGGCGATGTGCTGGAGTTCGACATTCCAGCCACCTTCTTCGAGTCGATCTGGTTCCCTGTGCTTGTCGCGGCGGCCGGGCTGGCCCTGCTGTGGCTGCTATACGGGTTGCGGGTCGCACGCATCTCCCACGACATCCGCAGCCGGCTGGAGGAGCGGATCCGGGAGCGCGAACGGATCGCACGCGAACTTCACGACACCCTGCTGCAGGGGGTGCAGGGGCTGATCCTGCGGTTCCAGGCGGCTGCAGAGCAGTTGCCTGCGCAGGCGCCGGTACGCGGGCAACTGGAGGCGGCCCTGGCCGTCGCGGACGAGGTCGTGATCGACGCGCGCAACCAGGTCCAGGACCTGCGCGTCGACGACGGCAGCGGGAACCTGTGCGCCTTGGTCGGCAAGCTCGTGGCCACGACCCCGTTCGATCCGCCGATCGCGGTGCGCATCGTGGTGGAAGGAAATTCCAGGCCGCTCAACCCGATGGTCTCTGCCGAGATCGTCCGGATAGTGCGCGAAGCGCTGCTCAACATTGCCCGCCACGCGAACTCGCCACGGGCCAGGATCGCGATCGGGTTCGAGGCCTCGCACCTGGCCGTGCGCGTGCGCGATTACGGCGTGGGCATTCCACACGCCGTCCTGGCGTGCGGCGAGAAGACCGGCCACTTCGGTATGATCGGCATGCGTGAGCGCGCCCAGCGGATCGGCGGCAGCCTCACCATCAACGGCGGCGAAGGCGATGGCGCCGAGGTCATTCTGGTCCTGCCGGCGAGGCTGGCGTTCTTCAGGTGGACGCCCCGGCGAGCCCGTTTCCCACATTTCCGGCGAGGGAGTTCGACGGATGGATAACCCCGTGATCCGCGTCCTGGTGGTCGACGACCATCCCGTGCTCCGCGATGGCGTCGCGGCCATCCTGGCGAACCAAGCGGAGATGGAGATGGTGGGGGTGGCCCGCGATGGCCTTGAGGCCATCGAACGGTACCGCTCGCTTCGGCCCGATGTGACCCTGATGGACCTGCAGATGCCGCGCATGGGGGGCGTCGACGCGATCGGCAGGATTCGCGAGGTCGATCCGGCGGCCCGAATCATCGTACTCACGACATACGCAGGCGACGCGCACGCCGTGCGGGCCTTGAAGGCCGGAGCCACGGGCTACCTGCTGAAGAGCAGCCTGCGCACCCAGATGATCGATGCCATCCGCAGCGTGCGTGGAGGACGGCGCTACGTCCATGGCGACATTGCCGGAGAGATCGCGCTACACCTCGTCGACGATGCGCTGACCGAACGAGAGATTGCGGTCCTCCGCCTGGTGGCCGTCGGCCAGGCGAATAAACGGGTGGCCGTAGAGCTGGGCGTGTCGGAGGAAACCGTGAAGGGTCATCTGAAGAGCATTTTCGCGAAGCTGGCCGTCGCGGACCGGACCCACGCAGTGACCACGGCTGTCCGAAGGGGAATCATCGAGCTCTAGCGTCGCGGCGCCGCGGACCGCGGCGGGGCCTCCGCTGAATCGCTCGGGCGTTCCAACTCGCAGGCAGTAGAAGGCGCGCATGCGGGCTATCGCTGTCGCGGCCACCCGGGCCAGCGAAACCGGACGCGGTTCGGCCGGACATGATCTGGGAGGCTGGTCCATGGCAGAACCACGGCTATGCGCGTGCCCGAGGGCTCCTGACTCCAGATCTTCAGCCGCGCGCCAATCTTCCCGGCCCGCTCGCGCATGCCAATGATGCCCCAGTGGCCGGCGCGCCCCCGCGCCTGCATCACCCCGAGCGCCATGCCGGCGCCATCGTCGCGAATGCACAGTCGCATGCCCTGTTCGTCGCTTTTGAGCGTGATCTCTACCAGGTCCGCGTCGGCGTGGCGAAACGCGTTCACCAGTGCCTCCTGTGCGATCCGGAAAAGTTCCTCCTCGATCATCGGTGGCAGCGGTGGCACCTCGCCCACCGCAATCGCTTGGAACCGGACGCCATGGACGGCCGACAGTTCTGCGCCAAGTGCCGTCAGCGCCTCCAGAAGTCCACCGGGCCGGTACGGCGGAACCCGCAGGTCGATCACCCGGTCCCTGCCTTCGATCAGGACCTCGTCGGCCTGGTCCAAGGCGCGTTGGAGCGTCTTGCGCACCGGATCTTCCGGCCGCATGGTGTCCAGTGCCGCCTGGAGTCGAAGCATCAGCCCCTGCACACCCTGCAGCAGGGTGTCGTGCAGTTCCCGGGCAATGCGATCCCGTTCCAGGTGCTGTGCCTCGAGGCGGGCCTTCATTTCCTTGGCGAGCTGTCGCGTTCGCGCGCTATGGGCGAGCCACAGCAACATGAGTGCGGCGACGGCGCAGAACACGAGGAACTGCCAGGTCTGGTGGATTGCCGGCGGTATCTCGAACTGGATCGAATCCGGGGCGCTCCACGGACCATCGCCGTAGGCCGATGACAGCTCGAAGCCATAGTGGTCCGGAGGCAGCCCGATATAGGTGGCTTCGCGGGCACTCCCGGGATACTGCCAGCCGTCGTCGGAGCCGCTGAGGCGGTATCGGAAGCGCAGGGTCTCCGGCGCCCTGAGTGCCGCGGCCGTATAGGTAATCGAGATTCGATGCGTCAACGCCGGCAGCACCACACGTCGCTGCCTCTGGATCGGGCCATCATCCGCACGCAAGGACAGGACATGGGCCGGAGGTGGTGTTGCATCGGCGGCGAGTCGTCGCGGATCCGCCATGCGAACGCCGAGGCTGGTCGCGATCCAGATGCTTCCGTCCTGTCCCGAGACCGTGGTCGGAAGGGGCCGCAGTCGCCAGGCGTCGTCGGCCAGCGGCTCGATTGGGCCGAGTCGCTTCGGGCGCACGGGGAAGGCAGGCGTCTGCATGAACCTCGTGAGCTGGTCCGCGTCGATGCGGAAAAGCCCGTCATTCCCGTGCAGCCAGAGTTCGCCCGTCACCGTTTCCACCAGCCCGTGCAGCCCACTGATCCGGAACCCTTCGGCGAAGTGCATCGACACGAACGTCGCGCCATCGAACAGGCTGAGGCCCTCGGTCCCGCCCACCCAGAACCGGGACTCGGTCACCAGCAGTGCGGTGACGTGGCCGACATCCAGGCCATCCTCCGTCCCCCAGTGCAGCACCTGCCCGTCCTGCAGGCTGACGAGGAGGTTGTCCCGGTAACCGAACCATGGCCGACCAACGCCGTCGAGGACCGCCCGCACCGGCATTTTCTGCGAGGGCAGGGGACCGCGGAAGGGCTCCTGAGACCACTCGCCTGCTTCCCATCGGTACAGACCGTGGTCGTGCATCGAGGCCCACAGCTTTCCCTTGCCATCGTCCACCACGGCACGCACCACGGCCGGGTATGCGACTCCGGCGGGGACACCCATCCCGTACTCGATCCGGGGGGGCCGGCTTTTCCAGAACCCGTGTGGACCCGCGAGCCAGACCGCGCCATCCGGACTGCGGTGGGCCGCCGTGACCGGAGCCGGCACCGGCAGACTGGTCAGCGTCCTGGCTTTCAGGCGCATCGCGTTCCGGTTCATCGAACCGCCCCAGACCGCGCCATCGGCATCGACCGCCAGTGCGAAGTTGTGGGCCGACATCGGGAATGGCGCCTTCACCAGGTCGGGCTGGCGGAAGCGGTCCAGCCCTCCATTTGTCCCGAACCAGAGATTGCCTTCGCGATCCCTGAGCGCCGCGGTCACCACCTCGCCGCTCAAGCCCTCGGCGCCGGTAAAGCCGAGGGTATGCCGCTCCGTGTCCGAGCCGGGGGAGGGGACGTGGCGGAGCCCGTCTCCGGTCGTGCCCATCCAGAGTCCACCGTTCCGGTCGAAGGCCATCGCAGCGGGCAGGGTGGAATACCGCAAAGTCGACGTAGCGGCGCGCAAGCCCGATGTCACCGCGACCACCGTTGCCGACGCCCACTCGCCGGCCCAGACCGTGCCATCAGACGCCTGGGCCAGTGCCGTGACGCCATCGACAGCGATCGGCGATGGAAGAAAACCTGCACCCCCGGGCGCCCGGTACCAGAGCCAGGCACCACCCGCCCAGGCCCCACCGTCCCGATCCACCAGGACGTGCCGGATGGTGGGGTTGCCTCGGGCCTCCGGGAGTGTCTCGACTTTCCAGGCATGCTCCCGGCCGGTCACCAGTTGGTCGGCGATCGCGGCGACGACGACCCCGTCCTCGCCGATCGCCAGGTCGTGGACCGGCCCGGGCGGCAAACCATGGCCGACGCTTGTCAATGTGGTACCGCCATCCGAGAGCCGGATCAGTCCACCGCGTTGCAAGCCGGCCCAGAGCGATCCATCGGGGTGAGCCGCCAGCGCCAGCACGCGAGGAAAGGGCTCATCTTCGTCCGTCCGCATATGTTCGAACGTGCCGCCGTCGAACCGGAAGAGCGTCTGGCCGGTTGCCAGCCATAAGTACCCATCCCGTGTCTGCGCCAGTTCCGTCACCTGGCCAGGAAGCCCGTGGCGGGCCTGCCACTCGGTATGTTCAAGACCGGACAGGTCTGGACTGTCGTCGTTGGCCAAGCCAGCCAATGGCAGCGCCAACGCAAGCCACGCCATCCCCGACGCGGCAAGGCCGCGCATGACGATCGTCTGACGATGCAGCCACGCGTCGTGGGCCATTCGGGTGGGTATGCGCCATCCGGCGGCGCGGGAAACGGGCCTGAGAGTCTATTCCCTCTCCGCGACCCCAGCCGACGGTAGCGCACGCAGTGATCCACGCGGATGAAGAGGCTGCCGCCGAACACGCCGGTCACCGCCCAATGCATGAAGGTGTCGGAAGTGCAGATCCCAAGCCACCATGGGCCGCAAGCTCCGACGCGCTCCATGTAACGTATCGCCTCGTATCAGGCCAACACATGGACCGGGGTAGACCGGCCCAGTCCCCCCCTGGGAAGCTACCACCCGTCCAACGAAAGCAGGCCAATGATCCAGCAGCTAAACCGATGTACCTGATGAGGCCGCTGGAGTGTGGGCCTCCCAGCATGGGAATAGCGCAAACCATTGCCGCTAGCTCAGGCAGTATCGCTCGATACTAATGGGCAGGAGGTTAGCTGGCTCTGCAGCAACGCGTTTGCCAGACTCTAAAGTACCTCCTGTAAAGACAGCTGTTCCCAGCACGAAAAGAAGCCCATGGTGGAGGGCGGCGGATTAGGGAAGATGGCGGAGCCAGTAGCGAGTCCACTTGGCGCCGTGTGGCCTGGCGCAGAGATTAGGGATGTTTATCGGGGGTAGGGAAGGGCAGCTACCGACCCGAAGCGGTCATCGGCTTGTCGTCAGAGGATGTCCAGGCACTTTATTTCCGGTAGCGTTGTTGGTG
>Ga0079224_100017484_pt1 | contig 10107 bp, 9 predicted proteins | sample Stecom2015_FD_80414 | JGI IMG/M metagenome (GOLD analysis project Ga0079224, IMG submission 80414) | Agricultural soil microbial communities from Utah to study Nitrogen management - Steer compost 2015 | ecosystem: Environmental > Terrestrial > Soil > Agricultural land | place: USA: Utah... | reverse complement strand
TGCGCATGGCGCCGGTGTCGCTGCCGGTGCTGGTCGTCGGTCTGCTGACGGTCGTCGCGCTCGAGCGCTTCAAGCTGTTCGGCTACGGTGCGACGTTGCCGGACGCGGTCAGGACCGTTCTCGAGAGGTTCGACGCCGAGGAGAGCCGCAAGCGCGACTCGCGCGATACAGCGATGCTCGCGATCCAGGCCGGCGTCGCGGTGTTCCTGATCGTCGGGCTCGCGCTGCATCTCGCCGCGGTCGGCATCATCGGCCTGACGGTGATCGTGCTCGCGACCTCGCTGAACGGCATCGTCGAGGAGAGCCGGCTCGGCCACGCGTTCGAGGAAGCCCTGCCGTTCACGGCGCTGCTCGTCGTGTTCTTCGCGATCGTCGCGGTGATCCACGAGCAGCACCTCTTCCAGCCGGTCGTCGACTACGTGCTTGCGCTCGAAGCGAGCGTGCAGCCCGCCGTGTTCTTTCTGGCGAACGGCGTGCTCTCCGCGATCAGCGACAACGTGTTCGTCGCGACCGTCTACATCAACGAGGTCAAGGCAGCGCTCGACGCCGGCACGATTTCCCGCGACCAGTTCGACCTGCTGACGGTAGCGATCAACACCGGCACGAACATCCCGAGCGTCGCGACGCCGAACGGCCAGGCGGCGTTCCTGTTCCTGCTGACGTCCGCGCTCGCGCCGCTGATCCGGCTCTCGTACATGCGGATGGTCGTGATGGCATTCCCGTACCTCGTCACGATGACCGGGACCGGCTTGGTCTGCGTGATGCTGCTCGCCGGCTGACCGAACCGATTGCCGCGCCGCGCGGCGTACACTAGGCTCGATCGCCGCACCGGTCGCGGCTCGACAGCCGCTCCTACCGCGCTTGGCGAAGCGGTAGGAGCGGCTGTCCAGCCGCGATCCCCCGCGCGCGCGGGTCAGGAGGGGAAACATGAAGCACATCAGCACGTTGTGGCTCGCGGCGGCCGCCGCGACCGTCGGTCTTTCCGGGCTTCCCGCAGCGGCACAGCCGCCCGCCCCGCAGGTGCACCTTCCACCGGGCGAAGGCAAGGCGCTCGTCGAAGGGGTCTGCGTCGCCTGCCACCAGCTGAACCTGATCACGGGCTCCACCGGCTACACCGAAGCCGGCTGGCGGCGGCTCGTCGGGCAGATGATCGCGCTGCCGGAGCCGACGCTCGGCACCGTCGCGCGCTATCTCGCCGAGCACTTCCCGGAGACCACCGAGCGCCGGCCGACGCTCGTCGCGGGCCCGGTGACCGTGGAGTTCGAGGAGTGGACGCCGCCGACGCTCGGCCAGCGTCCGCGCGATCCGCTGCAGCTCGCCGACGGCACGATCTGGTGGGCCGGGATGTACGCGAGCCTGCTCGGCCGCCTCGATCCGCAGACCGGCGAGATGCGCGAGTATCGTCTCGCGCCGGACGCGCGTCCGCACGGCATCGCCGCCGACGCGGACGGCGGCATCTGGTACACGGGCAACGGCAACGGCACGGTCGGGCGGCTCGATCCGGCGACCGGCGCGATCGACGTCTATCCGATGCCCGATCCCGCGGCCCGCGATCCGCATACGCCGATCGTCGCGCGCGACGGGATCCTCTGGTTCACGCTGCAGCAGAGCAACATGCTCGGCCGGCTCGATCCGCAAACCGGCGCGATCGAGCTGCACCGGATGCCGACCGAGCGGGCGCGTCCGTACGGCCTCAAGGAGGACTCGAGCGGCAAGCTCTGGATCTCCTACATGGGCAGCAACAAGATCGCCGAGGTGGATCCGGCGACGCGCGCGATCCGCGAGCACGTGATCCCGACGCCCGAGACGCGGATCCGCCGGCTCGCGATCGCGAGCGACGGCATCGTCTGGTTCGTCGACTCGGCTCGGGGCCAACTGGGCCGGCTCGATCCGCGCACGGGAGAGGTGCGCTCGTGGCCGTCGCCTAGCGGGCCGCAGTCGCATCCCTACGCGATCGAGATCGTCGACGACGTGATCTGGTACAACGAGTCCGGGCAGCGGCCCGACGCGCTCGTGCGGTTCGATCCGAAGACGGAGCGCTTCCAGAGCTGGGCGATCCCGTCCGGCGTCGGGATCATCCGGCACATGAACCGCACGCCGGACGGCAACCTCGTGATCCACCAGAGCAGCACGAACACGATCGGGCTGGTTCGCCTGGGCCACGGCACGTAGGAGCGGCTGTCAGCCGCGACACCTGCGCGTCGAGCGAAGCCGGGGTCGCGGCTGGACAGCCGCTCCTACCCCCGCGGGAACCCGAAGTCCGCGCCCTCGGCAGGCATCCGCTAGAATAGCCGGACCACCCCGACCAACACCCAGCCACGCCGAGGACGATCGTGAGCAACTTCGAACAGCAACTAGCGAAGGTCAAGGAGAAGAGCGGCGCGTTCATCGCAGCGCTCGATCAAAGCGGCGGCAGCACTCCGAAGGCGCTGAAGCTCTACGGTATCCCGGAGGGCGCCTGGAAGAACGACGACGAGATGTTCCGCATCGTGCACGAGATGCGGACGCGCATCATGACGAGCCCCGCGTTCGACGGCAGGCGCATCCTCGGCGCGATCCTGTTCGAGAACACGATGGATCGCGACGTCGAGGGCAAGCCGACGCCGACCTACCTCTGGGAGGTCAAGAACGTCGTGCCGTTCCTGAAGGTCGACAAGGGCCTCGCCGAGGAGCAGGACGGCGTGCAGCTGATGAAGCCGATCCCGGATCTCGACTCCCTCCTTGCCCGCGGCAAGGCGAAGGGCATATTCGGCACGAAGATGCGCTCGGTGATCAAGCGCGCGAACGAGAAGGGCATCGCCGCGAACGTGAAGCAGCAGTTCGAGATCGGCCGCCGGATTCTCGCGACCGGCCTCGTGCCGATCATCGAGCCCGAGGTCGACATCAAGGCGCCGGACAAAGCCGAAGCCGAGGAGCTTCTGAAGGCCGAGATCCTGAAGGAGCTGAACGCGCTGAAGCCCGACCAGAAGGTGATGCTGAAGCTCACCATTCCGACGAAGGACAACCTGTACGCGGACCTGATCGCCCACCCGCAGGTGCTGAAGGTGGTCGCGCTCTCGGGCGGCTACACGCGCGAGGAGGCGAACGCGAAGCTCGCCCGGAACAACGGCATGATCGCGAGCTTCTCGCGTGCGCTGGTCGAGGGCTTGACCGCGCAGATGTCGGACGAGGAGTTCAACGCCGCGCTCGACCGGTCGATCGAGAGCATCTACCAAGCCTCGAAGACCTGACGACTGTGTAGGAGCGGCTGTCCAGCCGCGATCTTAAGGTCGCCGAGAAAGATCGCGGCTGGACGGCCGCTCCTACGTGTGCGCAGCCGCAGGGGGAAGATCGCGGCTAGACAGCCGCTCCTACCCGTCAGCGCGCACGGAGCGCGCCTCGCGCAGGAACGGCGCGATCGCCTCGATCAGCTCGTCTGCCTTCCCGTACTGCGCGGCGTGTGCGCCGCCTTCGATCACGACGAGCCGCGCGTTCCGCGTGCGGCCGGCGAGGTGCGCGAGCCACGGCTGCGCTGCGACGCGGTCGTGCTCCCCGCGGACGAGGATCACGGGCACCTCGATCCGCGGCAGCTTCTCCTCGATCCGGTCCTCGAGCATGAAGCGAAGCTCCTCGAGAAGCCGCGGCCCCATGCGCGCGTAATCGCGGAGCAGTAGCGGCGTCATGGTCAGGCGCTCGTGCAAGCCGCCGCGCAGAAAGCGCGGCACGAGCTTCCAGAGCCGCCGGGCGCTCGCATCGATCGTCGGGCCGATCAGCACGAGCCGGTCGACGAGCGCCGGGTGACGAAGCGCAAGCTCGGCCGCCGTCTGACACCCCATCGAGTTCGCGACGAACGACGCGCGATCGATCCCGACTGCCCGGCACCAGCGCGCGAGCGCTTCGGCCAAGCCGGGCACGTCGAGCGCGACCGGCGGCGCGTCGCTCTTGCCGTGCCCGGGAAGGTCCGGCGCGTAGACGTCGAACAGCGCGCCGAGCCGCTCGGCCGTCGGCACGAAGTACGAGCTCGAGATGCCGAAGCCGTGGACGAGCACGACGGGCAGCACGCCGGGTCGGCCGCGGCCGCGTGCGACGCGGGCGTACCAGCGGCGTCCGGCGATCTCGACGTAGTGATCCTCGAGCTCGACTCGCTCGGCCACGCGGCCTCCAGGAAGTGCCGAGGCAAGCATGCAGCGGCCGTGCCACCGCGCGAGGCCGTCCCGCTCAGGCCCCGCGCAGCAACCGGTCTTCGAACGCGTAGTCGATCGGGCGGCGCGGCTGCGCGAGGTACCACGCGTAGGTCTCGCGGAGCGCGTTGGCGAACGGCGTCGGCGTCACGCCGAGAATGCGCGGGGCCTTCTCGACGATCTCCGTGATCGGCGGGCGGTCGAGCGCCTCGCCGAAGTACATCCGCTCGCCGGAAAGTTGCCCGCCTTCGGCCTCGATCCGCGCGCGCGGCACCGCGACGAGCTCGGGCTCGCATCCCGCAACCTGCGCGAGCAGCTCGACGTAACCCCGCTGCGTCGTCGGCTCGTGGGCGACGTTGAACGCTTGGCCTACGGCCTCCGGCACCTCGAGCGCGCGGACGCACGCCTCCGCGAGATCGCCGACGAACACCCACTGGATCGCCCTGCTGCCGCCGTCCGGCAGCACGATCGGCCGGCCGTCCCGCAAGCGGTCCCAGAAGAACTGCTCGCGGTAGAGCGTCTGCCACGGGCCGTGCACGTAGGGGGGTCGAAACGTGACGACCGGGAAGCCGGACGACGCATGCAGCCGAAACAGCGCGCGCTCGGACGAAGCCTTGTGCGCGGCGTACGGTCGCGGATCGTCGTCGCCGACGAGCGGATCGTCCTCGCGGCGATCGAGCCCCGCGCCGTAAGCCGCGATGCTCGAGATGAAGACGTAGCGGCGGAGCTCGTCGCCGCACGCGCGTGCAGCCGCCTCGACGTCCGCGGCCGTCGTGCCCTTCGCCCAGTCGTAGGCGACGTCGAGCACGGCCTCGGGCCGCTCCCGCCTGATCGCAGCAGCCAGCGCGGCGTGGTCGCCGCGGTCGGCTTGCACGTTCCGAACCTCGGGCCCGAGGTCGTGGCGATCGGTGCGGTGCAGCACGGCGACGTCGTGCCCGCGGGCGACGAGGCGCCGAACGATCTCCCGGCCGATGAATCGCGTGCCGCCGATTACCAGCACTCGCATCGCAAGAACCTCCGCTCGCTTCTCTCGCCTTCAGCCGACCCTCGGCGGATCGGGCTCGACGACCCACTCCGGCTCCTCGAACTCGCCGATCACGCGGATCGTGCAGTGCTCGGCCGCCTCCTCGAGCAGCTCGTCGACGCGCGGGTCGCGGCGGCGCTCCATCGCGTCGCGCGAGGTCTTCGAATCCCAGCTCGCGATCGCGAGCAAGACGCTCGGGTCGCCGATCCTCCGATGCAGCCGCGTGCCGCGCGCGCCCGGCGAGCGCTGCAGGATGCGGCTCACGCGCACCCACGCGTCGGCGTACTGCTCGGCCGTATGACCCGGCTTCACGTGTACCTCGAACAAGTACTTCATCGCGCGGCCTCCGTTCCGCTCCCGGCGCTCGTGGCACGGAAGTTGAATTCGTCGGTCCTCGAACACTCGCATTGTCTCACGCCGTGCGCCGCTTCTCGCGGCCCGGCAGCGCGGCGTCACGACCAAGGAGCGACAAGCGATGGCCGAGAATGCGGACCAAGATCTCGACTGCCTCGTGATCGGCGGCGGACCAGCCGGGCTCGTCGCGGCCGTCTACCTCGCACGCTTCCGCCGCCGCGTGCTCGTCGTCGACGCGGGCGAGAGCCGCGCTGCGCTGATCCCGACGTCGCACAACTGCATCGGCTTTCCGGACGGCATCGCCGGACCGGAGCTGCTCGCGCGGCTCGCCGCACACGCGAGCCGCTACGGCGCGCCGGTGCGGCATGCGACCGTGACCGCGCTCGAGCGCTCCGCGGGCGGCGGCTTCGAAGCGGTGCTCGGCGACGACGCGGACGGCTCGCTGCCGCGAGCCATCGGCGCGGCCACCGTGCTGCTCGCGACCGGCGTCGCCGACATCGAACCCGAGCTCCCGAACGTCGAGCGTGCGATTCGCCGCGGGCTCGTGCGCCATTGCCCGATCTGCGACGGCTACGAGGTCGTCGGCGAGAACATCGCCGTGATCGGCTTCGGCTCGAGCGCGGTCGGCGAAGCGCTGTTCCTGCGAGCGTACTCGCCGCACGTGACGCTGCTGACGCTCGGCGAGCCGATGCAGCTCGAGGCCGACGAGCGCCGCGCGCTCGCCGAGGCCGGCGTGGCCGTCGTCGAGGAACCGATCGCCGAGGTCGTGCTCGCGGACGAAAGGATCGGCGCGGTCAGGATCGCGAGCGGGCGCGAGCACCGGTTCGACACGCTGTACTCCGCGCTCGGCACGCACGTGCGCTCCGAGCTCGCGTTGTCGCTCGGCGCCGAGCACGACGCCGAAGGCGCGCTCCGCGTCGACGAGCATCGGCGCACGTCGGTCGCGGGGCTCTGGGCCGCGGGCGACGTCGCCTGCGACTTGAACCAGATCGCGGTCGCAGCCGGTCACGCGGCGATCGCCGCGACCGACATCCACCGGCAGCTGCCGCGCGCGCTCGCTACCGCTCGCGCCTGAACCGCCCGACGTACGCGGCCTTGCCGACGACCTTGCCGGCCATCGCTTCGAGCAGCTCCGGCCGGCTCGCGCTCGGCGGCAGATCGAGACGCTCGCCGAGCGCGTAGAGCTCGAAAACGTAGTGGTTGTAGCGCGGCCCCGCCGGTGCGCCCGGGCCGAGGTACGCATTCTTGCCCTCGACGTTCCGGCCGACGACCGTGCCCTCCGGCACGCGGCCTTCGGGCAGGCCGCCGGCCTCGACCGGGATGTTCCACACGACCCAGTGCAGGCCGTCCTCCGGGCCGTGGTCGAGCGCGACGTCGATGTCGTGGAAGATCAGCGCGTAGCAGGCGGTGCCGGGCGGTGGATCGGAGAACCGGAAGCCGGGTTGGACGTTCTCGCCGAAGCAGCCGTGCTTCGGCGGCACGATGCCGCCGTCCTCGAACGCGTCGCTCTCCATGCGCAAGGACATCTCGCGATTTCTTCGTTTGCGGCGTCCGTTCGAGTATAGCGAGCGAGGCGATCCTTGCTGATAATCGAGGTCGGTCGAGCCGTTCCGTTGCTCCGGAGGCCGCATGCGCGTCGTCGTCTTTCTCGCGGTTTCGGCCGCCGGTTTGAGCACCGTGTTCGCTCAGACCGCGCCGCGGCTCGCCGAGTCCTTCGCGGGCCCGGCCGCGATCCACCCCGACTCGGGCTCCCGCCTTCCGCTCCTCGCGCGCGAGGACTTGGACGAAGCGAGCGCCCGGATCTACGACGCGCTCGCCGCGGCGAACGGCGCGAGGCCGCGCGGCACGCTCGCGATCGCACTCTACAGCCCGGAGACGGCGGCCGCGCTCGGCCGCATCGAGACCTATTTGCGGAGCGAGAGCCCGCTCGGCCCCCGGCTCGCGGAGCTCGCGGGCCTCGTCACCGCGCGCGAGCTCGACCTGCCGTACGAGTGGAGCGAGCACGAGCCCGCGGCGTTGCTGGCAGGTGTCGAGCCCGCGGTCGTCGAAGCGGTGCGGACGAACGCGGACGTCGACGGGCTTCCCGCCGACGACGCGCTGCTGATCGACTTCGGCCGGCAGCTCTTCCGCAACCGCCACGTCGATGCCAAGACGTTCGCGGCGATAGTCGAGCGGCTCGGCCGCCAGCAAACGTTCGACGCGATCATGGCGCTGACGTACGGCGCGATGGCCGGCATCCTGCAGCGCGCCGTCGACCAGCGGCCGCCGGCCGGCTGGGACCCGCAGGCTTTGCCGGACGTGCCGGGCGTCGGCACGCCGAGCGGCCGGCCGGGGGAATTCGTCGTGCTCGGTCCGCGGCCGCCTCTGCCTGCGGACGTGCACGAGGAGTCCTATTACCGATTCCCGCTGCTCCGGCGGGACGAGCTCGATCCGCGCGGCAGGGAGATCTTCGATCGAGTGGTCGGCGCCGATCGCGACACGGCGCCGCTCGGCCCGGTCGGCATGACGCTGAACAGCCCGGAGCTCGCCGAGCCGATCCAGCAGCTGAACAGCGCGCTGCGCCAGCGCGGCGTGCTCGGCACGCGGGCGGCCGAGATCGTGATCGCGGCGACGGGCCGCGAGATGAACAGCCAGTACCAGTGGGTCGTGCACGGCGCGGCGGCCGAGCGCGCGGGCGCGGGCGCCGACGTGCTCGACGCGATCCGCGACGATGGAGATCTGTCGAGGCTCGACGAGCGGGACGCGGTCGCGATCGCGTTCACGCGCGAGCTCTTTCGCGAGGTGACGGTGCGGCCCGAGACGTTCGCCGCGGCCGTGGAGCACTTCGGCACGAGAGGTGCCGTCGAGATCGCCGCGCTCGTCGGCGATTACCTGATGGTCACGACGATGTACAACGCGCTCGGGATGCGGCTGCGCGCCGATCAGGAGCCGACGCTGCCGCATCGCGTCGGCGCGCCGGTCGGGGCGGAGTGGCGCTAGCGCGCGAGCGCTATAGATTCGTCGTCAGGACGACGTAGAAGTACGTGGGGTCGCCGCGAAAGCTCGGGCCGCTCGCCTCGCGCATGAAGCGGCCGGCCCAGAGCTGCGCGAAGCCGGCCTCGAGCGAGAGCCGATCCTCGATCGCGCTCCAGTTGAAGCTTCCCTCGAGCTGAGTCCCGATCGAGCGGCCGGATTGCCCCGTGAGATCCCGCAGCCCGACGCCCGACCACGCGTCGCGCGCGGCCGCGAGCTCGAACGATCGGTAGCTCAGCATCGCTCGCCAGCGCGGCTTAGGCCGGAACGTGAGCCGGATGCCGGGCGTGCGCAGGTTGCCGCGCGCGAACGCGCCGTAGATGCCTTGCGGCGCGAAGTCGAAGCGGCGCTCGCCGAACAGCGTGTCGTAGCCGTCGTTGCGGTCGTCGAACGGATCCTCGTCGCCGCTCGCATGGTCGTGCTGCAGCAAGAGGACCGGCGACCATCGCGCGGCGAACGCGTAGCCGAATTCCCAGTGGTAGAAGTACGCCTCGTGATCGAGACCGACCCGCCTGACGCCGGCGGCGGTCGCGCTCGACTCGCCCCGTTGCCACACCGCCTCGACCTCGTAACTCCAATGACGAGGCTCGCTCGGCCGGAAGAAGCGAAATCCGAACGTATCGAGATCGCGCGGAGCGCCGTCGTTCCGCGGCCGGTTGCCCCGGTCCATCCCGAGCCAGAAGAGCTCCGCGTTGTCGCGATTGCCGAACGCCGGGAACCGGTAGTACGCGCCCCGAAACGCCGTATCGCGGTTCCCGCGGTCGAGCTCGCGGTCGTTCCCGAGCAGCGCATCGGGCGCAGACGGGAGGATCCGCATCGGGACGACGTAGAACGCCCGCGCGTTGTTGCCGTCCGCTCCGCGCCACTCCCAATCGATACCGGTGAACGAGCTGATCGTGTTCCGGAAGCCGCTGCGCGCGAGCAGGCGCCGGCTCCCGAGGTTCATCGTCATCCGGCCGGCCCGCACCGTCGCCGTGCTGCCGGCCCGGACGACGTCGCGGAACGTCCACGAGCCGTAGGCCTGCAACGGCTCGAGGGTGTTCACGTTCGTCGTCGTGACGAACGAGCCGGCGTCGACCAGCTCGGCCCGCGCGTCCATCAGCTCGCCGAAGAACCGCACGTCGCCGCGTCCGGCCTCGACGAAGAGGCTCGTCTGCAACGCGAGAATCTGATCGCTCCGGCTCAAGCCGGGGCGGTATTGATCGTTCAGCAACTCGTAGCGCGTGCGCTGCTGCACGCGGAAATCGATGCGCGGCTGCTCGGCGTCGGCCTCTTGCGCAGCGGCGTCGCCGCCTGGCGCAGCCGCGAGGCCGACGACGGCGATCGCGGCGACGACGAACCGCGCGCCATGCGCAAGATCAAGCAATCGCATCGACGGGAAGAGATCCTATGCGCCGCCGCCGAAGACATGGCGAGATGGTGGCCAGGGGCGGGATCGAACCACCGACACGCGGATTTTCAGTCCGCTGCTCTACCAACTGAGCTACCTGGCCATTCGCGGGCGGGTGCCGCGGTAGCCTCCGCGGCGGGCGCCTATTACAGCGGCCCCCTTACCGG
>Ga0079224_100017483_pt1 | contig 10107 bp, 7 predicted proteins | sample Stecom2015_FD_80414 | JGI IMG/M metagenome (GOLD analysis project Ga0079224, IMG submission 80414) | Agricultural soil microbial communities from Utah to study Nitrogen management - Steer compost 2015 | ecosystem: Environmental > Terrestrial > Soil > Agricultural land | place: USA: Utah... | reverse complement strand
GGAAGTAATCGCTCTAATCGATCATTTGCCCAACAAACCTTCCGGCTGGGCTATCGGTAAGTAAATCGTCAGAACAGCAACTTCTATAGGGGCTAATTACCTGGCTGCCTGTAGGGCAAAATCCACGGCTGATTTTATCTATAAGATGAAAATTGTAGAAGAAGAGCGGATGAGATCCTATTTTGAATAGAAATGATCGAAGAAGCGGGACTGTTGCCAACTGAGAGAATCGTTTTGATAAAGAGAGACACCCATGAAGTCCTATCCATCCTTGTTTCCTCCATCAAAACCCTAAAAGCCAAAGACATCACCAAGCCTTAATTCTGACTTCATAAGGAAAATCCCTACTCCTACGGACAAAGAAATTTATCTCTCCGCCGGGCTTCAACCAAAATGCCCGTTTTACATGAGGCTAAAGCCCAAACATGAATTATTCATCTATCAATTGAGCGGCAATAATTCGAAATTCGTAAATCCCAATTGGTGATTCATCGATAAAATTCCTAAGCCCCCTAGATCGCAACTCCTAACTCCAGCCGCCACTTATCATCTAATTCCATCATTTAGCTTTAGGATCAATTGTTTTGTAGGCGTGAATCCTTATTTTAGCTTTTGGATTAAATCAATGATATATGGCCTTTGGGAAAAATGAACGCTACGCCTTTTCGATCCTTGTCCTTGTTCTTTTTACCTTCCCCAGCTTTTTGTGGGCCCAGTCTTCATCAGAAATCTATCACGACCTTCTAAAACTAAAAGATACCAAACGCATCCTCTATATCGCTGCCCATCCCGACGATGAAAATACCCGTCTCATTGCCTACTTGGGTAATAAAGAACATGCCCAAGTGGCCTATCTTTCCCTTACCCGGGGAGACGGCGGACAAAATTTGATTGGAAAGGAACTGGGGTTGGAACTGGGAATGATCCGGACGCAGGAGCTGCTCAAGGCCAGGGAAACAGATGGCGGCAGGCAATACTTCACCCGCGCCATTGATTTTGGCTTTAGCAAAAACCCGGACGAAACCCTAAACAACTGGGACAGGGAAAAACTGCTGTCTGATGTCGTGTGGGTAATCCGGAATTTCCAACCCGATATCATCATCAACCGCTTTAACACCACTCCCGGCACTACCCATGGTCATCATACTACTTCCGCTATCCTGTCGATTGAAGCGTTCAGGGCCGCGGCGGATCCGAAGGCTTTTCCGGAACAGCTTGGTCATGTGGAGCCCTGGACCACCAAAAGGGTGTTTTGGAACGGCTACAATTGGGGTGCGCCTTATCAACCTGAAGAAGGCAAGATCTCCCATGCTTTCCCGGTAGGCGAATACAATCCTCTGCTGGGGACGACCTATTCCCAAATTGCGGCGGACAGCCGGACCATGCATAAGTCGCAGGGGTTTGGCGCCACCGCCCAAGTGGGCAAAAGCGAAGATCACATAGAGTTAATTGACGGGAAAAAGTTTAAGGAAGATCCATTTGAAGGTGTTGTGAACCGCTGGACTACGGTGGCACAGGGTACAGAAATCGAATCTGCCATTTCAACCGCATTGGAGAAATTCAATTTTTTAAATCCGGAAGAAAATATCCCGCAGTTGCTTCGGATAAAGAGAATGCTGGATGGATTGGAATCCGATCAGCCTTGGATTAAGGAAAAGCAAGCTCAGATCGATGAGATTATCCTAGATGCTTTAGGGACTAAGGCAGAATTCTTAGCAAGCAAAGAGCTGTCTTTCCCTTCCGAGACGATAAACGCCTCTCTTGTCGTCAATAATCCTTCGAGCATCCCCCTTCGGGTTTCTTCCTTTAGCTACCTGAGCCAAGCCATCTCCGTTGACCAAGGCCTAAAAGATAACGAAACCCTTTATCAGGATCTGGCTATTACGCTTCCCGAGGATTATCCACTGTCACAACCGTATTGGATAGAAAAAGCACCGGAAGATAACCTGTATGTTATAGAAAATCAGTTGGCCATTGGGAAGCCGTTTAACTCTCCAGCGGTGGAGGGGAGGTTGGTATGGGAAATAGAGGGGCTGGAAGTCATACAAGCGCTTCCTTTGAAGTACAAATATAATGATCCGGTGGACGGGGAAATCAACCAGCCCTTTACGGTTGTACCTGAGATCAAGCTTTCCATTGATAAAGACAATGTGTTTGTGATCAACGGCCAACCGGAAACAGTCGAGGTACAGGTCAGCTTTGAGGACGGGATAGTGGAGGGTGAACTGTTGTTAGAAGGTTTGTCTTCCAATGAATATCAACAGCTGGAAAAACGGGTAGACGAAGCTAAAAACAGCATTACCTTTAAAGTCGAGCTTCATGGGATCTCCACTGAAGGAAAGCAGGTGATCGAAGTCGCTTACCGCACGGCAGAGGGTAATGTCTATGACCAAGGAATGAGGAGGATCAGCTATAAACACATTCCCAATCTCATTTATTTTCCTAAGGCGGAATTTAATCTGATCAATTTGTCTCTCCATATGAGTTCCCAAAGGATCGGCTATATTCCGGGAGCTGGGGATGATATCCCGGTGGTATTGACCAATTTGGGTTACGACGTGACCTTGTTGGAAAATGGGCTGTTAAATGCAGTAAGACTCAGCCAGTTCAGCACCATCATAGTTGGCATTCGGGCTTTCAATACCAATACAAACTTGGCCAATCATGTAGATGATCTGATGGAATATGTTTACTCCGGCGGCAACCTTATCATACAATACAACACCAGCGGGCCTCTTCTGGCCAAACAATTAGGACCTTATCCTTTCCAGATCTCACGGGATAGGATAGCCGTGGAAGACTCACCCGTTAGCATTGATGGGGATCATCCTGTGTTGAATTTGCCCAACCCCGTCGGCTTGGCGGATTTTGAAGGATGGGTACAGGAGCGGGGGCTGTACTTTCCGGGGGAATGGGACAGCAACTATACGACACCTTTGGTTATGCAGGATCCGGGTGAGCCGGAAACAAGAGGATCTTTGCTGCTGGCAAATTATGGGAAAGGAACCTACACTTATTCCGGAATATCATGGTTTAGATTATTGCCTGCGGGCGTGCCGGGCGCGATTAAGGTATTTGTAAATTTAATAGAACAAGGATATGAGTGATACGACAAACTGGAAAAAGGTGTACGGAATGCTGATCCTTGCACTGGTGGTTCAAATTATGCTTTATTACGGACTAACCCAATATTTCTCGTGAGCACCATTGACTGGGTCATTTTATTCGGCACTATCTTCCTCATTGTAATTTATGGGGTGTACAAAACCCGTGGGAGCCAGGATCTGGAGGGCTATCTCAAAGGAAGCAATGACAATTGGTGGACCATTGGCCTTTCCATAATGGCCACGCAGGCATCCGCCATCACCTTCTTGAGTACGCCAGGACAGGCTTATGCGGATGGCATGCGCTTTATTCAGTTTTATTTTGGCCTGCCTATCGCGATGATCATTCTCTCTATTACGTTCATACCGATATATTATAAGTTGAAGATTTATACTGCCTATGAATTTCTGGAAGGCCGGTTTGATCTGAAGACCCGAACTTTGGCTGCCCTTTTGTTTTTGGTACAGAGAGGCTTGGCAGCGGGTATTACGATATTAGCACCCTCTATTATCCTATCTTCCCTGTTGGGCTGGAGTTTGGTTTTTACCAACATTTTCATAGGTGTAGCGGTCATCATCTATACCGTGTCAGGCGGAACTAAAGCGGTATCGGTCACCCATAAACAGCAGATGGCGGTGATGATGGGGGGGATGGTCTTGGCGGGCATACTGATTATCAATATGCTGCCGGTGACATTTACAGAGGCCTTGCATGTAGCAGGGAAGATGGACAAATTAAATATTGTCAATTTCGAATTTGATCTATCCGACCGCTACAATTTCTGGTCGGGCATGACCGCAGCGGTGTTTCTTTTTCTATCCTATTTCGGAACCGACCAGTCGCAGGTACAGCGTTATCTAACCGGTAAGTCTCTACGGGAAAGCCGGATGGGGCTGGTTATGAATGGCTTCTTAAAAATCCCTATGCAGTTTATCATCCTTTTCATAGGGGTGATGGTTTTTGTTTTTTACCAGTTTTACCAGCCGCCGATTTTCTTTAACAAGGTGCAAACGGAAAAACTGGAGCAAAGTGAATATAGGGAAGATTTTCAGGTTTTGCAGGAAAGTTACTCCCAGGGTTTTGAGGCTAAAAATAAAGATATTTTGTCTTTATTGGAAGCAGTGAAGGCTCAAGATCAAGATAGAATAAATGAATTAAAAGAGGAAATCGCCCTCAAAACAGACCAGCAGGAGCAGACTAGGGATGAAGTAAAAGATTTGATGGTGAAAAATGATCCCCTCGCCGAAACGAGGGATACCGATTATGTATTTATGCGCTTTGTCATGGATTATCTCCCGCAAGGGGTAATTGGGTTGTTGTTTGCCGTTATTTTTTGTGCGGCAATGTCTTCGACATCCTCGGAGCTGAATGCCTTAGGCTCGACCTCCACCGTAGACTTGTACAAGCGATCGATCAAGAAGCAGGAATCACCGGGTCATTACCTCCTTTCTTCCAAATGGTTTACGGCTTTATGGGGGATTTTTGCCATTATCTTTGCCAGCTATGCGATGTTATTCGAAAACCTCATCCAAGCCGTTAATTTGTTGGGTTCCTTGTTTTATGGTACCATTTTAGGCATATTCCTAGTGGGTTTCTACATGAAGTGGGTCCGGGGCAATGCTGTTTTCATTGCAGCTCTTGTTGCCGAGGCTCTGATTCTGCTAATTCATTGGAAAAATGGAAGCGAGTTGTTTGGCATCTCCATCAACATTGGCTACTTGTGGTATAATGTCATCGGCTGTTTGGCCGTCATGGTACTGGCGGCGCTTTTACAACCGTTTATGTCTGCTAAAAACACCTGATCAACTTGTCGGCAATTCCATCCATTGGACATTTGAGGGCGAAAGGATTTTGTTTAATTTCGGCATTGTAAAAATATACAGATAGCCTCAGAAGAAGTTAATTGATGATCACCATTAAAAGCTTGATACTGACCGCTGGGATTGTGCTCACCGTGTCATCCTATGCCCTCAGCCAGTCTACTGATTCCATTTCTTTGACCAAACAGCTTGAGGAAGTTACGGTTACCGCGCAGAAGCAGGAAGAAAACCTACAGAAAGTGCCTGTATCTGTTTCCCATATTCAGGAGCGTGAAATCCGCGAATCACGGTTATGGCAAACAAGGGATATGGGCGGAATTTTTCCGAATTTCTATGCAGCCCATTCGGGGGACGGCAGAAATGTAATGGGAATCAGGGGCATTACCACCACCTCCTACGATCCGGCTGTGGCCGTATATGTAGACGGGGTGATTCAGTTTGGCTTGGATACCTATTCCAACGGTCTTTTGGATGTGGAAAGAATTGAGGTTTTGCGCGGGCCTCAAGGAACCTTGTACGGTCGGAATGCCATGGGCGGCGTAATCAATATCATTACCAAAAAACCCACAAATGAAACTACTGGATTTGCTGAAGTGGGGTTTGGAAGCTATGGCTTGTCCAGGTATAGCTTAGGCCTGAAAACAGCTTTGGTGCCCAACAGGCTATTTTTAGGTGCATCGGGATTGTATGAAAGACACAGCGGATTTTTTACCAATGAATTTAATGATTCCGATTACGATAGGCGGAACACGCTCCTGGGCAATTACTACTTAAGGTATTTGGCCAATCCTTACTGGTCTTTTACGTTGAATTTTAAGCACAGCGGGGTGAGAAACGATGGTGCCTTCCCTTTGGCCGGAAGTATAGACCAAGCCATGGATGAACCTTTCCGGCTCAACCAGAACACGTCTACTACTATGGTGGACAATGTAACCAATGGTTCTTTGGTAATAGATTATGCAGGGAATATCAATTTCACTTCACAAACCTCCTTTCAGTCCAACTACCGAATCTATGAAGAGCCCATCGACGGGGATTTTTCACCATTGGATATCGTATCTATTGTCAATAACTATGGACGAGATTGGAATAAAGTAAACGTATGGACGCAGGAATTTAGACTGTTTTCCGAAGAAAATAGCAACTCGAAGTTTTCTTGGCTGGTTGGTTTTTTTGGTTTTGTAAAGGAAGATCCGGTGAAGCAAGGTACCTATTTTGGTGAAAATGGAGACATGTATGGTAGCCCGCCTTACACCACCTTGCTGACCACCAATAGGGGCAAGAGCAATGGCATCGCGCTGTTTGGGCAGGGGACTTACCGAGTAGCCGAAAGATTGGATCTTACTTTCGGCTTACGTTATGACCGGGAAAACAGGGAGCTCACCGGAAAGGGAGAATTTCTGATGGAGGGAATAGATCCCATGGTTATTCAGCCGGATACTACAGGGAAAGCCGATTTCAGCGCCTTGTCCCCCAAAGTGGCTTTATCTTATGATTTGTCTGATGATCAAATGCTTTTCCTTTCCTACAGCAGGGGCTTCCGCGCGGGCGGTCTTTCGCAGGTGACCGGTGATCCTTCCCAGCCGGCCTTGCGGTCTTATGACCCGGAATTTAGCAACAACTTCGAATTGGGCTTAAAAAATGAATTCTCGGATCAGCGGGTAAGATGGAATTTAAGCGCGTTCTATAGTACGGTGAGGGATATACAGGTACCCCAGTTGATCTTGCCGGAAGCCTTCGTCGTCACCACTAATGAAGGCGAGTTGAGCAGCATGGGACTAGAGTCGGAGTTCACTGCTCTAATGGGAAATAACCTGATGCTGACTTGGAATGCGGGAATCACGGATGCGGAATTTAAGGAACTATTGATAGCGGGGGAACAAGGCAATGAAAGTCTCGTGGGGAATAAGCAGTTGTTCACGCCTGAATTCACTTCAAACCTCAGTGTGCAGTACAGCAAAACCATCGACAGCTCCCGGCAGATTCAGCTGTCGGCCAGAGCTGAGTGGATGTGGCTTGGCACCACCTATTTTGATCTCCAAAACCAGCTAAAGCAAGATCCCTATCATTTAGTAAATGCAAGACTGGCGGTGGAAAAAGGGCCGGTGGGTCTTTCCGTTTGGGCAAGAAATATTATGGACGTAAGGTATGTAGATTATGCTTATAACTTTGGAGCGGCCCATCTCGGTGAACCAGCCACCATTGGTGCATCGCTGAGGGTCGGCTTCTGAGAAATTTATGATATACGGGCTAGAGAAGTCAGGTGAACAGGAGAAACCCACGGGGCTTGATTTCTCCTATGTTTTTAGGTGACTTTAAAAGGAATTGTCTTTTGGGTGGATACCATATTGTAGTTTTTGTTTTTTTTATCGTCGATATTGTTTAAGTTAGATTTGTATTAAACTATGCATGCCTGATATTAGTGTTTTACCCCAGCGTTTTTATTTAGAAGGGGATGTGGTTCAGATTGCACAAAAACTCTTGGGAAAGATTATCGTGACAGACATTGACGGTCAGCTTACCATGTCCCGAATCGTAGAGACGGAAGCCTACGACGGGCGTGTGGACAAAGCCTGTCATGCTTATCCCCAACGTCGAACACCGCGGACGGAGGTGATGTTTAAGGAGGGGGGAAGGAGTTATGTCTATTTGTGCTATGGGATCCATTATTTGTTTAATATCGTAACGCACGCAGAAAATGAACCCAATGCGGTATTGCTAAGAGCAGTAGAGCCGGTGGCCGGCTTGGATTATATGGCCGATAGGAGAAAGGTCAAAAACCAGATTAATTTTACCAACGGCCCGGGAAAGTTAGCCAGTGCTTTGGGGATTACGCTGAATTTCAATGACCTCATACTTTATGATTCCGGCTCTCCCATATGGATTGCGGAGGAGAAAGAGAATAGCTATAAACCTGATATCATACAAACTACCCGTATTGGCGTCGACTATGCGGATGAGGATGCTTTGCTCCCTTGGAGATTTTACATAAAAGACAACCCCTATGTTAGTAGAAAATAATAACTAATGGCCTCGATTTTGAGTACAGTCTTAAAAAAGGAGTAACAGCGCCCGGGTTCTAGGGGAGCTTAGCGCTGCTCACTATGTAGAATTTAAAAACTACAGATATGAAAGCTTTTACTATATTATGCCCTACTGATTTTTCCGAATGTTCTCTTAATGCCATTGAATATGCCGCCAAGTTAGGGGAAAAGCGTCAAGCCCGACTGGTTCTTTTTCATGTGCCTGATAAAGAAGATTACCTCAAGTTGTTCAGTAAGAGCCAAGAGGAGGAGAATTTCCTTTTACTTTCCAGGGCTAAATTGGATAATTTAGTCCGTGAGGTGGAGAAGGAGAGCCTGCCTCTGGGTTTAACTGCTTGCGAGGGGATAATTCGTGAAGGAGATGCGGTAGATACTATTCTAGATTTTGCGGAGGAGTATGACGTGGACCTCATTGTCATGGGAACAGAGGGGGTCAATGACTTCAAAAAGAACTATATCGGTACCCGGTCGAGCCGGGTGGTTCAAAGAAGCGGTCGGGATGTGTTTGTCATACCGAGGAAAGTTTTTTTTAAGATTCCAAAAAAGCTGGTGTATGCCACTGATTACGTAGAAGAAGACAAGCTGGCGATACAGAAAGTGGTGGAATTTGCGGCTTTTTTTGATGCGGAAATTGATATTGTCCATGTCGCAACAAGGCTGCGAACCATCGATAAGGCCTTGCATCAGACAATGGTGTCGGAATTGAAGCCGTTTGTCCGATATGAGAAGGTCAACTACCTACTGAAATCCTACAGGGATGAGCCTGGATTGGGACTTGAGAGTTACCTCATCACTGCGAAAGGTGATGTTTTGATCACCTTGAGTAAGAAGAAGACTTGGTTTGACCAGATCTTCACCCAAAACCTCTCCAAAAAGATGTCTTATTTTATCAATAAGCCATTGCTCGTGATCAAGCAGGTGTAGGAAGGGTTATGGCGAGTGTCTGGCCCCTACTTTTTTCCTTTCAATTTGTCTGAGACAAATTTGAAGAAGTCTTTTCTGACACTTTGGTCAGTAATTACATCCCCAAGCGTGGAAAGATAGGAGGAAAAGGTCACTCTTTTCTCCTCTTGACTTTCATTGTCTGCGATATGGGAATCTTCGGCAGGTACAGTGGCATCAGGCGGGGCTGTAGTCCCGTTAGTTTGATAACCAACCAGTTCATCTGCTCTTTTAAAACTTTCATTTGCCCGCTCCTTATAGCCTAGCTTTTCTTCGACAATGCCTTTGTTGTTGATCGATATAGCGTCTTCAGGATCCATTTCTATGGCTTTCTCATAATCGGCAATGGCTCCTTCAAGATCACCGGTGCGGTCTTTAAGAAAAGCCCGGCTGGCATAGCGGTAGGGGTTTTCCGGATCCATGGCAAGCGCCCGGTCTAATTCCTTCAATGCTTCTTGATTCCTCTTCAATAGGTGTAACACTACCGCCCGATCGCTTACATAATCGGCATTTGACGGTTCCATCTCTAACAGTTGGTCAAAATCCCTCAGAGCCAAATCAAACGATCCCATTCTGGAGTGGATCCGTCCCCTGTATAGCAGGTAGGTAGGGTTGGATGAGTTGTTGGTAACCAATTGGTTAAATATAACCAACGACTCTTTAAACTTTCCTTCCTTAAAATAGGCAATGCCTTGCTGATATTGATCCATGACAGTTGAGTTTGTGGTAATCGTTACACCTTAGTCTATGAAGCTAAAACAAGCTTTTGCAAAGGTAGTTTCAAATTCCGTTGTTTTCCTTAAAAAAAGCCGGAACTTCGTAGGTATAGCTTTACTGGAAATTGGCGGTTGGGATTTCCCTCAAGGTGAAGCACCTAGAAAGAGGACTGCAAGAAACCCTTTGTGTGGCCTTTTCGTTCTCTTCATGATCATCTAAAAGCACTTATTGTCCATGTCAAGGATCTTAATCATTTTACTGTTGTTGACGGCCACCTTTGGCTGTGAGGGCCAACAGCACCGGACGGCTTACCAAAAGCCTGTGTTGGATCATAGCCGATTGGATACAGCTACGTTCGCAGGAGGCTGCTTTTGGTGTGTGGAGGCGGCCTTTGAGCAAATAAAAGGTGTGGAAGAAGCCGTGTCAGGTTATTCCGGAGGAAAGGAGAGCAATCCGAGCTACGATGCGGTAGCCAACGG
>Ga0079224_100017482_pt1 | contig 10107 bp, 7 predicted proteins | sample Stecom2015_FD_80414 | JGI IMG/M metagenome (GOLD analysis project Ga0079224, IMG submission 80414) | Agricultural soil microbial communities from Utah to study Nitrogen management - Steer compost 2015 | ecosystem: Environmental > Terrestrial > Soil > Agricultural land | place: USA: Utah... | reverse complement strand
CGGCGCTCCAACTCGAGCGACTGCTGCGTGATAGTGGGTTGAAGGGTTGTGTGCTTGATGGCTTCGCTCATGGCGTGTTACCCCATATCCTGCTGCGTGAAATCGCGGCGCAGCACCACGCGCTGATAGCCGAGCGAGAACACCAGCGTGATCAAGAACAGCACGACCGCCACCGCGCTACCGTAGCCCATGTAAAAGCGTTGGATTCCGAACTTGTAGAGATAGGTTGCCAGCACGTGCCCTGTATTGAACGGGTTGCCGCCGCGTGTGAGCGTCTGCACGATCACGAACTGCTGGAACGAGCCAAGCACCGAGAGATAGACGGTCAGGCGGATGGTCGGCCCCATCAGCGGCATCGTGATGCGCGTCAGCGCCTGCCACCAGTTCGCGCCGTCGACGCGCGCCGCTTCTTCCAGGTCTTTCTGGACGCCTTGCAGCCCGGCCATATAGAGGATCATGTAATAGCCGAAATACTTCCACGTCAGCACGAGGAAGATCGAGTAAACAACGACGTTTTTATCACCCAACCACTCGATCGGCGTGAGGCCGAGGCTGGTGAACATCGTCGTCGCCAGCCCATCATTCGGATGGTATACGTACCACCAGATGAGGGCGACAATCACCTCGGAAAAGACATACGGAATGAACAATAGCGCGCGGAAAAAACGCCGTCCAGGCAGCGATCCGCGCCCGACAAGCAGCGCCAGCGTCATCGCGATCGGAAGCTGCACCACCAGCGACAGCAGCATAATCGTGAAGCTGTTTTGCAGGGCCGAGCGAAAGACGTTGTGCTCGTAGAGCCGTTCGTAGTTGTCGAATCCGATGAAATCGGTGGGCTGCCCGAACCCATCCCAGTCATACAGGCTGTAGCGGGCCGACTGCGCCACCGGAACCAAGACGAACGTCAGGAATAAAATCATCCCTGGCGCAACAAGCAGCACGACCATCAGCGCTTTATTGATATTTTGGCGCAGCAGCGTGCGGTCGCGCGGTGATGATGACTTGCTAGGCAGCACCCGAAAGCTCGTCGCTGACATCATGCATCCTTTGCGTTCAAACAATAAGATTGCCCAGGCCGGTGCGGAAAGTGTGGCATCGGACAGCGCACCGAACCCGCTGCCGACGCCACACCCGTCCCTCAGGGCTTATCTATATTTTACTCGAGTTCGAAGGCTGCCGTATCTTCAATCATCACGGCAGCTTCTTCAGCGTCGATCTCGCCGGCGAACAGCCCCTGAACCGCGTCGAGCACGGTCTGAGCGACCGCCGGCGGCAGGAACTGGTCGTAGTAAAGCTGGAAGTACGGCGCCTCGTTGCGGGCCTGCAGAATGGTGCTCATGATCGGGTCATCGGCCAGCACGTCTTCCGCGCCTTCAACCGTTGGCACGATCCACAGCTCTGCGCCACGACGCTGGGCATCCACGCTGGTCAGGAACTTCAGGAAGTCCACGGCCTCGTCGGGCGCGTTCTTGCCGACCGAGTAGCCATCACCGCCGCCCAGCACGTCGTTCGGGTCTCCAGCGCCCTCAGGAATAGCCGGGAACGGGAACCAGCCGAGGTCATCGCCGATGCCCTCACCGGACTCGCTGTTCGCGGCCTGGTTGCTGACCGCAAACTGACCCATCAGTTCCATTGCAGCTTCGCCGTTGCCCATGACGCGGCCCTCGTCAGGGAAGGAGCTGCTCATGAAGCCATCCTGGAACGGCTCAAGCGCGATCAACTCCTGAAGGTATTCGCCCGCCTTGACAAACGGCTCATCGGCGAACGTGCCTTCGCGGTTGTAAGCATTGATGAAGGCATCCTGGCCACCGAGACGCGTCGCCAGATACACCCACCAGAAGTGGCCGGGCCACTTGTCGCCCTCGCCGAGCGCGAACGGGGTGATGCCCGCGTCCTTCAGCGTCTGAACAGCCTCAAGCAGTTCATCCCAGGTCGCCGGCGGATTATCGGGATCCAGTCCGGCCTGCTCAAAGAGAGCCTTATTGTAGAACATGCCCACCGCGCCCCAGGTCCACGGAACGCCATAGTACTCGCCGTCCTGGCCGAACAGATCAAGCGCCGCCTGGGTGGTGAAGGAGTTCTTCCACTCGCCGTCGTTCGCCTCAAGCTCTGGCGCGATGTTGCGGACCATGCCCGCATCCGCGTACTGCCACAGCACGCCACCGCCCCAGCTCTGGAACAGGTCCGGCGGCTCGCCCGCCTGCATCACGGTCACCAGCTGGCTCTTGAACGCTTCGTTCTCCAGCACAGTGATCTCGATATTGACGTTCGGATTGGCATCCATGTACTCGGCAGCCAGCTCGTCCCAGTAGGCGCGATCCGGCGGATTGGTGGTGATGTGCCACCAGGAAATGGTCACCTCTTCCTGCGCCGAACTGGTGGGCAGCCCAACCAGTCCACTGATGACCCCAACGGCTAGTGCTAAGATCAGGAAGCCTCGCAACAATCTCATCTTACGCTCCTTAAATACCCGGCGAGGAGTTCCCCGCCAAAAGCGAATCAGTATCGCCGGAGTTTCCCGGCGCGATACCCAACCTGCGTCTGACCGGCGCGCACGACTCGCGAATGACCAGTTCGGTCTCCATTTCAACCCGCTCGCCGGGCAGATCGGGGTTACTCAGCCGCTTGAGCAGCAGCCTCGCTGCGGTGCGGCCCATGTCTTCCAGCGGCTGGCGGACGGTCGTCAACCCAGGATGAACGTGCCCCGCTTCGATGATGTCGTCGAAGCCGACAAGCGAGATATCTTCTGGCACGCGCAGCCCATGCTGAATCACGCTGTCGATCACGCCAAGCGCCGACAGATCGTTGGCAGCAAAGATAGCAGTTGGCGGATCGTCCAGGCTCAAGAAGTGGTTTGCCGCGGCGTACCCTGGCGGGCGGAAGAAATCGCCCGGGAAGATCAGATCGGGATCTTCTGGCAAGCCTGCGTCAGATAGCGCTGCACGATACCCGTCCAGGCGATCCAGCGAGCACTGCATTTCCTGCGAGCCGATGATGTACCCGATCCGGCGGTGGCCCAGCCCGATCAGGTAGGTCATGGCGTCGTATGCGCCGCGGAAGTTGGTGGATTGGACGGTGGAGGTCAGCGGGTTATCCACGTGCTGGTAGTCGATCAGCACATGCGGGAACTGCTGCTGTTGCAGCGACTCCATATACTCGCGTGCGTTCGTCGGCAGCAACAAGAGCAAGCCGTCAGCCATACCACGCGTGATCGTCGCGACATAAGTCGACTCTTTGGTCTTGCGGCGATGCGTGGTGTAGAGCATCAGGTCATACTGATGCGCGGCAAGCTCTGCGTCAATACCTCGGATGATCTCGCCCACGTAGTTGTTCCCGACATCCGGCACCAGCAGGCCGATCACTTGCGAGCGCCCGCCCCGCAGGCTGCGCGCCTGCTGGTTGACGACATAGCCCAACCGCATCATCGCGTTGAGGACTTTCTCCCGCGTTTCAGGCAGCACGTGAGCATTGTTGTTGATCACGCGAGAGACGGTGGAATAGGACACACCAGCTTCGCGAGCCACATCGACAATCGTCACGGCACTACTACGCCTGGGAGTTTTCATCGTCCTCTTGGGTAAGGCACGGCCTTGCGGGCAAAGCACCTTGTAAGTATCAGAGCGTCGCGCTTGTATCAGCGCCGATAACCCACAATCTTGATGACAACGTTTTCAGGTTTTTGCGACCGACAACCACAGACTGAAACGAAGAGACTCGCCTTGAACTCGCCTGAGGAAGCCATTCTACTACTTTTAGGATATACCGTTTCACTCTGAAATGTCAATCTATTCATGTGAACGTTTGCAAATTCGGACCAATAATTCCTCCTACGCCGTGCCCGCCCTAGCAGTGGCCCGGCCATAGGACCAATGGATAGTGGACATCCGGTCGCGATGGACTACAATGAGAATCGTGAATGGTATTGTTAGCGATGTATTGTACTGAAATCGGATGCTATTGTCGGAAGTAGTTTGGAGTTGTCGGAAATGAAGCTGAGTGTTCGGTCTCTACCCCTCAACGAGGTGTTGGCGCGCGCTGTGAGATTGGCCCTGCGTGCACTCGATACCGTTGGTATCGGCGCGTGGTTGGTCACCAACTATCGTCGCGCGGCCCGCCGGTTTCTTCTCCACCCTGCCTCCAGCAACAGCCTGATATCGCCCTACGCACACACATCGAAAAAGCAAAGGCAGCCTGCCTGATTTCATCGTGACAGATCGGTAAAACGAGGTGGGGACAACGATGAGCGCTCTCAAACGTGCCCGCGCGGGTGCGAAATCCTTCCTATCTAACGACACCGATGACTTTTCGCCAAGTCCGATACCTCGCCACAGCCTCGCGCAGACAGCCGTTCTGCTGGTCGTGCTGGCTGTGGCGCTGCTGGGGACGGTGCTTTTCTTTGACTTCCTCTATCCGCTCTCGCCGGCGCGGCTCGAACGTCCGGCCACCGCGCTCATGCAGAACCTCGCTTTTTGGCGCCGGATTCGCCAGAGTCCGCCAGACGCCCTGAACGATCCGGAATCACTTGCTGTGCTGATTGTGCTCGGCGCCGTGATCGGCTTCGCTGCATATGCGCTGGCGATTTGGCTTGCCTGGAGAAAGCCCCCCACTCGTCCCCTGTTGGCGATCTCGGTCGGTAGCTCGGCGCTGTTCATGCTGGTAACGCTGTGGTCCCTGCCCAACTTCAACACCGATGTTTACGACCATATCCTGTACGCGCGCACCGCCACTGAATACGGTGAAAACCCATACATCGTTACGCCGGTTGACTTCCGATCTGACTCGATATATCCGTACGCCAGCCCCAGGTACGTCAATGTGCCCACCAACAAGCTGCCGGCCTGGACACTGCTCAGTATGGGCGCGGCGGCGCTAGCCGGTGATGATCCGGTAACCAACTTGTTGGTAGCGCGGGGCAGCATCACGCTATTCAGCATTGGCAGCGTGATCCTGATCGCGCTGATCTTGCTGCGATGGAACCCACACTACGCGGTCGCTGGAGTGATCATCTACGGCTGGAATCCGCTCACGATCGTCATGGCACAGGGTAAGACCGAGCCGATGATGGTGTTCTTCGTGATGCTCGGCGTATTGATGCTGATAATGAAACACTACCGCTGGATGGTGGTCTTTCTGGCTGTCGCGACGCTTGTCAAATTGATTCCAGTGCTATTCGTTGGCGTGTATTTACTGCGCGAGATCAAGGCGCGCCGCTGGCGCGAGGTCGTGATTAGTGGGGGGTTGTTTGCGCTGGTGATCGTGGCGTTATCGCTGCCGTTCATTAACACCGCCGACACCGTTCAAGATCAACTCGCGCTCTTGCAGCGCAGCGGATCCGAGTTACCAGGTAGCGTCCGGCTCGTCTTCGCCGCCGGGTTCGTAGGGTTATTGCTCTACTTGGGCCTCTACCGCGCAAGATCTGACCGTCAGATGCTGTGGAGTTGGGCGTTTGCGATGCTCTACTTCGGGCTGTTCCTGACGGAAATCACGCTCGCCTGGTATCACCTGCCGTTCATCGCGATCGCCTCAGTCGCGATCCGCTGGCCGATGGTACTGACGATGCTGGCGATCACGTGGACCTCATTTCTGTTGAATGCATGGCGTGCAGCGTCAACACCGGCATTCACGTTGCCTAGCCCCGACGTGCCACGCCTGGCCCTGTACCTAGCGCTACCGATGGTGGCGCTGCTGGGGTCGCTGGCGCTGTATGCGCTCCGCACGCGACGCGCGGCGCATCCGAACAACGCTTGAGTGCAACTCAACTCGGCCCGCGTGGACCACAAAGCCCGCTTCACCCCGGTTCGGCACCATGACGGGTGGACTGCCCGGTTGAGCAGATAACACCATCGCGCCGGCTTGTGAACCGTCGCTGCGCAAAGCTTTGAGCGAGCGCTGTTGTTATCTCCTGCCGCTACGGTCCGCCGCGGAAGCTCACGATTTCTGACAACTCGCGGGCGGGTTAATTGATCTCATCGGAATCGCGCGCCAGCGAAAAATGGGTCTATAATAGGCAGTTAAAGGCAATCGTAGTCTTAGCGTGATTTTTTCTCACACCCAGGAAAGGAGATCTTCAACCTCTCATTGCTGGGTGAGCGAGGCAGGTTGTTCGCCTCGTCACAGCGTGTCGCAATGCCCCAGCCATCGATGCAGGCGACCGCAACCTTCCCCAATCCCTGCCCAAGACCTGCCGCCCGGCGAGATCGTTCGCAGAGTGAATTGCCAGTGTCAGACAGCAATGGAGTTTTTATGTCAACCGATACTTCCTATCAATATGCGCTCCAGATGATCGGCATCGAAAAATACTTCGGCTTGGTTTGCGCGCTCAAGAACATTAACCTCAATGTGGGCCGCAACGAGATTGTCGGGTTGATTGGCGATAACGGTGCCGGAAAGTCCACGCTGGTCAAAATCCTCACCGGTGTGCACCGTCCCACGCGTGGCGAGCTATACGTCGCCGGGCGCAAGGTAAACCTCGACAAGTACAATGTAAAAACCGCCCACAAGTACGGCATCGAAACGGTCTACCAGGACAAGTCCCTCGGCGAGAAGCAGGTGCTTTGGCGGAACTTTTTCATCGGGCGGCAGATCACGGGACGCTTTGGCTTTATCAACGTCAAAGAAGAAAAACGTATCGCGCACGAGATCATGGTCAACACCATCGGCTTTCGTGGCCGGGGGATCACCGTTGAATCGAAGGTGAGCAAGCTCTCTGGTGGTGAGCGTCAGGGCGTGGCGATTGGCCGCGCCATGCATTTCGAAGCCGAGCTGATCGTGCTTGACGAGCCAACCGTTGCGCTTTCGCTCAAAGAAGTGCAGAAGGTGATCAACTTCGTGCACAAGATCAAAGAGGGCGGCAAAGCCTGTGTCTACATTTCGCACGCCATTCAGGATGTCTATGAAGTTGCCGATCGATTTGTCGTGCTGGATCGCGGCGAGATCGTGGCGAGCATCGACAAAGAAAACACGTCACTGAAAGAGCTGGACGAATTCTTGCTTGAATATGCTCACGGCCGGAAAGACAGACGAGAATTATGAGCCGCGTACGCCCCTATATCAAACGTCTTACCAGGATCGAAGGTCTTCCGATCCTGGCGGTCCTCGCGATACTCTACATCGTGTTCATCATCACCGCGCCGGATGTGTTCACCAAGCCACGCATCTATATGTCGTTCCTGCAGACGGTCGCGCCGCCGCTGATACTCGGCTTGGGGCTGACCTTCGTGATCACCGCAGGCGAGATCGACCTCAGCTTCCCCGCAGTGCTGGCCTTCACCGGGTACGTGTTCACCTGGGGATACCAGGAGCTTAGCACAGTCGTCGACCCGTCGGTCGCCGCGTGGGGTGGCTTCTTTCTGGCATTAATCGCTGGCGCTTTCGTCGGCTACATCAACGGCCTGCTTGTCGCCCGGATCGGCGTGCCTTCGATTATGGCGACGCTGGCGACGCAGTTCTTCTGGTATGGCGTCACCGTGCTGCTGGCGGGCGGCCTGCAAGCCACGCTCAAAGAGATTGACACGACCTCGGTACACAAACTGTTCGTGGGGCGCATCTACGGCGTGATTCCGTCCGAGGGGCGCGGTCAGATCGGCATCCCCCAGCAGGCGTTATGGGCGCTGGGGCTGGCGATCGTCTTGTGGTTTATCCTGAACCGCCACAAGTTCGGCGAGGCCGTGATGTTCCTCGGCGACAACGAGAATGTGGCGCGGGTCATGGGTGTTAACGTTGAGACCACGCGCATCCAGTTATTCACCATGATGGGCATGATCGGCGGCTTCGCGGGGGTGATCTTGACGCTCCAAGCGCGCGTCTTCTATCCGACACAGGGCCAGGGGATGTTGCTGCCTGTGATGGCGGCGGTCTTCATCGGCGGGACTTCGATCGCAGGTGGCCTGGGGACCATTGTCGGCACATTCTGGGGATCGTACATCATCGGGTCGCTGGAAGCCGGCGTAGTAGCGACCGGAATCAGCGGCTTTTACGTGCAGTTGGTCACGGGGCTGGTGATGGGCGCGTCGGTCGTGCTCAACATCATCATCGGCGAAGGGAGGCTTGTCGCGATGTCCGACCGGGTTCGCCACTGGACCGGTCAGAAGCGCGCCGCGCCCCCTGGCGAAGCGCTTCCGCACGAGGGAGCCGACTGACGCTGCAGCATCGTGCTTGCACGCCGGATCAGCCGCGAGAAAGGAGATACGCTATCGAACGCACAACGGACAGCGCACCCCGACGGGTGCACAGGAGGCACAGCACACGCGTCTTTTCATTGAAATAAGGAGTTTACAATGAAACGCTTAAGTCAACTGGTGGTCGTTATCGCCATCGTTTCGATGGCGCTGGGCATGGCCTTTGCGGCCCAGCCCGCATCCGCGCAGGATGATGATCGGATCGTAGTGTACATGCAAATGGGCGGCACCCAGGGCGACGGTACGACGCTGGCGCGGACAATGGGCGCGCAGGCCGCAGCCGAGGCCTTCAACATCGAGTTGCACGAACAGTACTCAAGCTGGAACGTGCAGACGATGCTTGACCAGTTTAACGAAGCGCTGGCCGCCGACCCGGATGGCATCGTGATTATGGGTCACCCCGGCGAAGACGCCATGCGCCCGCTCGTTGAGGAAGCGATCAGCCGTGGCATCATCGTGACCAGCGGCAACAACCCGCTCCCCAATCTCGAAGCCCAGTACCAAACGCTCGGATTCGGCTACGCTGGTGCGGACCTGTACCAGGGTGGCTATCTGACCGGCACGGCGATGGTGGCGTCTGGCCTGGAGCCGGGCGACGAAGCGCTCGTCTATGACATCTGGCACCAGGAAGGCCGCAGCCAGAGCTCGCAGGGCGTCTTTGACGCGCTGTCCGACGCAGGGCTGGTGGTTGAGAAGCTCGACGTCTCGCAGGAAGTGGACTCGGACGTGTCGCTTGCGTTCCCGATCCTCACGGCCTATCTTGAGGCGCACCCGGACCTGAAGGCGATCGGCACGCAGCATGGCAACATCACCGCGAACATGGTGAACGTGCTGCAAGACGCTGGCCTGGAGCCGGGTGAGATCATCGTTGGCGGCATCGACCTGTCGCCCGCGACGATTGAAGGCATCCAGACCGGTTACATCAGCGTCAGCTTCGACCAGGTGCTCTACTTGCAGGGCTTCTATCCGGTAATGCAGGTCTGGCTGACCGCCAACTACAAGATCCCGGGTCTGCACATCAACACCGGCGTTGGCACGGTCACGCCGGACAACGTCGAAGAACTGATCCCGCTGATCGAGGCGGGCTACCGCTAGGCCGTTACGCCCCGACCTGCTCTACTTAGAGACCACGCCTCTGCCTTCCCCGGCAGGGGCGTTTTTTGCGCCGCATGGCTGGATCACGCCTCATCCACCGGAAGGCCCGCCACCTGCATCACGCCATAGCGTCCGGATGTCCGCCAGTCGTCGCTTTGCGCGTCGAGCGCGCGCTGCGTCGCAGAGTCCACCCCCACCAGCGCGTCGCTCTTGAGGCTGCGGAGCGCGGCGACCGGCGCGGGGAAGCTGCGCATCACCTGCGCGAAGGTAACGTCATCGCCCCAGATCGCGTCACCCACCAGGCGCCGGTAGTTCGCGTCTCCCTTAACAATAACCGCGCGCGCCCGGCTGAGCGTTTCACGCAACGTGGGTGTCATCTCCCACACGAAACGGCTGCTGACCCACAGCAGCGGCGCGGTGAGCCGCAGACGTTCCTCAGCCCACGCCTGCCGGAGCCGCTGCGCCAGCGTCCGCGCCCGGCCCTCGGCACGCCCCATCGCGTCCAGCGTGCGCCACACGTCCGGAATCGTCGTGTCCGAAACAAAAACGGGGTATGCCTTCGCGTGCACGATGACCAGATATCCCAGCGCCAGCAGCGCATCAACCAGCGCGAGGTCGGCGGCGAGTTCCATCCCCGCGTTATCGAGCACGATGTGCATCGCCCGCGCGCCATCGCCCGGCGGAGCCAGCAAGTGCTCAACCAGCGCGTCTCGATCATCAACCAGCAGATCGTCGTCGCTCGCTCTCTGCCCGGCTATCTCGCCGGATGAATGGCTGAGATCGGCGCGGTTGCCCCACAGCGCAGAGAGCAGCCGGTGCGCCAGCAGGCCGCGCT
>Ga0079224_100017481_pt1 | contig 10107 bp, 7 predicted proteins | sample Stecom2015_FD_80414 | JGI IMG/M metagenome (GOLD analysis project Ga0079224, IMG submission 80414) | Agricultural soil microbial communities from Utah to study Nitrogen management - Steer compost 2015 | ecosystem: Environmental > Terrestrial > Soil > Agricultural land | place: USA: Utah... | reverse complement strand
GTCCGAGACGTCGTCGCCCACGGCCATGAACATCGGATGGTCGTCCCGGATCAGGAATTGCCCTCCCGGTCGCAGCAGCGAGGCGACCACCTGCGCCCATGCCGTGACATCCGGCAGCCAGCACAGCACCCCGATCGAGGTGTACACGAGATCGAAGTCGCCGGTGACCGCCTCCCGTGCGTCGTACACGTTCGCTTCGACGAACTCGATCTCCGCGCCGGCGCGTGCAGTGATCTCCCGGGACCGGGCGAGCGAGCCGGGGGAGAGGTCCACCCCCACGACTCGCCTTGCCCCGAGCCGGGCGAGGCTCAGCGTGTCCGTGCCCAGATGGCACTGCAGGTGGATCACGTCGCGTCCGGTGAGGTCCCCGAGCCGGTCGCGGTCCTGGGCCACCTCGGGCGTGATCCGTGCGGGATCGGCCACGAGCTCCTCGATCCCGTACCCGGCGGCGACATGCAGCGCGGCGCGGTCATCCCAGTTCGCGCGGTTGTCCTCGAACAGGCGGGCGCGACTCTCGCGGTCCATCTCGGTGTCCTCCGTCGGTGCAGGGGTCCGAGCTGACGTGCAGGGGGCAGCACCGGACCAGGCGCATCAGGGAGCGCCCACGGGCACGCTACGGGAGGGGCCCGCACGCGGCCAGCGATTTCTGCTCGCGCCGCGGTGCGCTGACCGGTAGGTTCAGGACATGAGCGACGACGACGCCCTCACCGCCGCCCCTGACGCACCTGCCGCCGATGCACCTGCTGCTGACGCGACAGCCGCCGACACCACCGCGGAAGCCCGGGTCTACCTGCTGGTGGGCCCTCCTGCTGTGGGCAAGCTCAGCATCGCCAAGGAGCTCGCGCGCCGCACCGGCACCCTCATCGTCGACAACCACCTCATCAACAACCCCGTGTTCGTGCCGATGGGTCTGCACTCCGGGGAGGGGCTGGACATCACCGCGACGGACGAGCTGCGCCAGCGCGTCTGGGACGTGGTGCTCGAGGCCGCCGCGCAGGCCCCGCCCGAGTTGTCCCACGTGATGACGAACTGGCTGCCCGACGACCCCGAGAACGAGGCGCATGTGGCCCGGCTGCGAGGCCTCGCAGAGCGGCGCGGTGCGCGCTTCGTGCCCGTGTGGCTGACAGCCTCGGACGAGGAGCTGCTCACACGGGTCGAGGCCCCGGGACGCGCCGAGCGGTCCAAGCTCACCGACCCCGCTGTGCTCGCGCAGATCCTCGCCGTGCCGAACATGCCCGCCCCGGAGGATGCCCTGCAGCTGGACGTCACCGACATCCCGCCCGCGCAGGCGGTCACCGAGATCCTCAGCTTTCTCAGCGACGCGGACTGATCGGCCGACGGGCCGCTCAGCGGGCGCGTCGACGCTCAGCTCGCGAGCGCGTCGAGGGCGAGCAGCACGTTCGCCGCGGTCCACGCGAGCGGCGCGAGCTCCGCGGGACGGCCGTCGAACAGGACCTTCTCCGGCAGGGACCCCTCCGCCGTCCGATGCGCGGCAAGCCAGCGCAGCAGCGCGGTCGCGGGCTCGCGATGACCGGCCCTGGCGAGGCCGAGCGCGAGCAGGCTCGTGGACGGAGTCCAGCTCACTCCGTCCTTCCGCCATCCGGCGCCGGGCGCGATCCCGCCCGCAGGACGGGCGAGCGCGGCCTGCAGCCCGTGCAGGCGTGCGGGCGGGACCACGTGATGGCTCCCGGTGGCATCGAGCAGAGCGAGGGCGGAGTCCGCACCACCACCGGTGCGATAGCGCTGCCAGCCGCCCGCCCCGAAAGTGCCCGCGAGCAGCGCGGTGAAGGTCTCCGCCGCCGTCGCCGCCACGGCGTCGCCGGTGAGCTCTGCCCCGGCGCGCATTCCGGCGAGCGTGGAGGCCATGAGCCAGAGCGTCACCCCGTCCTCGGCCACCTCCCAGTAGTCGGGGGAGACCGGCGGTAGCGAGGTCCCGCCGGAGGTCGCGTGGTGCAGGGCACCGAGGGAGGTGGTGATCAGCGGTGCGAGCCGGTCCGTGATCGCGTCCGCGTCGGTGCCGCTGGCAGCGTCCGCCGCGTCGACGGTCTCGGCGCACGCCCACAGCAGCAGCCCGGTCCCGTCGAACTGACGGGACCGACGGTCCGGGGCGCGATCCGTGCCGGGCACGTAGCGGGCCTCGAACCAGCCGTCAGCCGCCTGCACCTCACCCAGATGCGCAAGGACCGAGGTGGCCTGCTCGACCGCGCCGAGGCGGGCGAGCGCGACCGCGCAGAACGCCGCATCGCGAGGCCACACGTACCGCCAGGGCTGAGGCCAGCCGGCGACCGGGGCAGGCAGGTCATCGCTGAGCACCCAGAGGTCCGCGAGGGCGGAGTCGGCGAGATCCAGAAGGACGTCAGCTGACCCGTCGGTCCCCTCGCCCACCGCCGCCAACCCAGCGGCGAGGCGCTCCCGCCAGGGCGCGGCCGTCGCGGTGAAGGCGGCGGCCCGTTCGCGGGCGGGGGAGCAGGCGGGCAGTGCGGCGGTGAGACGTGTGCCGGGTGTGAGCGCGAGCTCGGCGGCGCGGCCGCCTACGAGCGTCCGCCCGCCCGTCACGGTACGGGCGACGGTCCCGGACCACAGCGGGATCACGGTGCGGGGGTCGACTTCGTCCGGCAGCATCCGCCGTGCGGCGATCGCGCCGGTGCCGATCACGCCGAGGCCCGCGACCGCACCCGCGCCGCGCAGCAGCTGCCGGCGCGAGGCAGAGCGAGGGCGCGGGGCCGGCTCCTGCCCCGTGCGCGCGGACCCCGCACCGGCGGGGCCGTCCGGTCGATGCATGCCGCCAGCCTACCGAGCGGGCGTTCCTGCCCCAGCGCCCAGTACGATGGGCACGCGCACGCCATCGCCGGCACCGCGCCCCCGCACCCCGAAAGGCCGCCCTATGCTCCGTCTGTCCACGCTGTTCGTCCGCACCCTGCGGGAGGACCCTGCCGACGCCGAGGTCACCAGCCACAAGCTGCTGGTGCGTGCGGGCTACATCCGCCGTTCGGCCGCGGGCGTGTACACCTGGTTGCCGCTGGGCCTGAAGGTGCTGCGCAAGGTCGAGCAGATCGTGCGCGAGGAGCAGGACGCGATCGGCGCGCAGGAGGTGCTCTTCTCCGCCCTCCAGCCGCGCGAGCCCTACGAGGCGACCGGTCGCTGGGAGGAGTACGGACCCACCCTGTTCCGTCTCCAGGACCGCCGCCAGGACGACTACCTCCTCGCCCCCACCCACGAGGAGATGTTCACCCTCACGGTGAAGGACCTGTACTCCTCGTACAAGGACCTCCCGGCGATGCTGTACCAGATCCAGACCAAGTTCCGCGATGAGGCCCGGCCCCGCGCCGGCCTGCTGCGCACCCGCGAGTTCATCATGAAGGACGCCTACTCCTTCGACGTGGACGATGCGGGACTGGACGCCTCCTACGAGAAGCAGCGCCTCGCCTACCAGCGCACCTTCGAGCGCCTGGGTCTGCCCACCGTGATCTGCCAGGCCGATGCCGGCGCCATGGGCGGCTCGCGCTCCGAGGAGTTCCTCCACCCCACCCCGGTGGGCGAGGACACCTTCGTGGTCTCCGACGGCGGCTACGCCGCGAACGTCGAGGCCGTCACGACGCTCGCTCCCGAGCCGCTGGATGAGGCCGCGATCGCGGCGCTGCCCGCGATGCATCGCGAGGCCACCCCCGGCGCGTCCACCATCGCGGCGCTCACCGACTTCTCCAACGAGACCTTCCCCGGGAAGGGCCCCGTCACCGAGGACGGCAGCTGGACCCGGTACGAGATGCTCAAGCACCTCGTCTACCTGCTCACCTACCCCGACGGCACCACCGAGCCGCTCGTCATCGCGTTGCCCGGTGATCGCGAGGTCGACCCCAAGCGCCTCGAGGCCGCCGTCGCCCCCGCGCTCGCCACCGCCTTCACCGATGAGGACTTCGCGAAGCACCCCGTGCTGAAGAAGGGCTACATCGGACCCGAGGGCCTGGGCCTCGAGTCCGAGTCCGGCATCCGCTACCTCGTGGACCCGCGAGTGGTCCCCGGCACCTCCTGGGTCGCTGGCGCCGGCGAGAAGGACACGCACGTCTACGACCTCGTCTACGGGCGCGACTTCACCGCCGACGGCACGATCGAGGCGGCCGAGGTGCACGACGGCGACCCAGCACCGGACGGCTCCGGCCCGATGCGCCTGACCCGCGGCATGGAGATGGGTCACATCTTCCAGCTGGGCCGGAAGTATGCCGAGGCACTGGGCCTGAAGGTCCTCGACGAGAACGGCAAGTCCGTGGTCGTGACCATGGGCTCCTACGGCATCGGCGTGACCCGCGCCGTCGCGGCCGTCGCCGAGCTCTGCCACGACGAGAAGGGCCTGGTCTGGCCCCGCGAGCTCGCCCCCGCTGACGTGCACATCGTCGCGACCGGCAAGGACGCGGCCGCGTACGAGGAGGCCGAGCGCATCGCTGCGGAGCTGACCGCGCAGGGCCTCGAGGTGCTCTACGACGACCGCCCGAAGGTCTCCCCGGGCGTGAAGTTCAAGGACTCCGAACTGCTGGGCCTCCCCACCGCCGTGGTCGTGGGCCGTGGCCTCGCCACCGGCGTGGTCGAGGTCCGTGACAGGAAGAGCGGCGAGGTGCGCGAGGTGTCTCCGGCCGAGGTCGTCGACGCCGTCCTCGCCGAGGTCCGCGGGGCCTGATCCCACGGGCCGACGGGCCAGCTGGCTCCTCAGCCGACGAAGGACGGGCGCTCCGGCCGACGGGGCGCCGGTCGGCCGTCTTCCACCGGCAGTTCAGCGGCCGGCGGGCGGGTCCTCCGCGGTGAGGCTCGGCAGGGGCGGCAGCTCCTCCAGCACCGCGCCGAGCCGCTCCGCTTCCGCGAGCGCGGCGGCGATCGGCAGCGGCCTGCGCTCGAAGGGTGCCGCGCCGACCAGGGCGAGGTGGTCCACCAGCAGGCTCTGCGAGAGCCTGGTGGGCAGCGCCCCGACCGCGTCCTCGGCCAGGGAGCCGGCCGGCAGCGCGTAGACGGCCTGCCGGGCGACCACCTCGGCGCCGTCCTCCTCCGCGTAGGCGCCCAGCTCCGCGGCGCGGTCGCGGTGGATCTCGCACAGCGCCAGATGCGCCTCGCGTGTCGCATCCGCGGTGCGCCCGGCCATCACCTCATGCGCATAGCCCGCGTACCACTCCTCGGCCTGGGTCGCGGCGAGGGAGGAGTGGTAGTCCTCGCTCGCCCCGATCGACGGCGGATCCGTGGCGGGCACCTCCCGGGTGGGCTCGAGGTCCTCGGCAGCGGGCGCGACGGGCACCTCGCCGAGCTCCTCCGCAGCGGCGTGCAGGCGCACCAGCGCCCAGGCGGTGTGCGCGGAGACCGCGGCGACGGGCCGGGCGAGCGAGCCCGAGACCTGCCGGGCCGCATCGGCCGCGAGATCCCGCAGCGCATGCAGCACCTCGGCCAGACTCGGCAGATCCTCCGGTGCGTCCGCAGGCACGGGCGCCTCGGTGCTCGGATCCGCGGAGGCCTCCTTCTCCTGCTCCGCGCCGGTCAGCAGCGCGATGCGCTGGACGGGCAGGGCCTCCGCGAGGGCGGTGAGCACGCTGGTCACAGCGTCGTCGGCACCCTCGGACAGGAGCCGCTGGGCGCCCGCTCGCGCGGTGACGATCTGCGCGAGCAGATCCGCGCGATACAGGTCATCGATCCCGGGCGGGGGAGGGGTGTATTGAGCCGGAGCGCCGAGCCGCACGGCTCCGCAGCCGCTCAGCGCGAGCGCGAGAACGGAGCCTGCAGCCCCACGCAGCACGAGCCGACGGGACGGCGCAGAACACGGCGCAGAACGGGGGCGGGGAGCGAACGCGGCGGAGGACACACAGTGGATTCTCGCATCGGGCCCCTTCTCACGGGCGCAGGACCTCGCCGACCACTATCCTTGGGACACCGCTCCGGGCATGGCCCGGGGCATCACAGACACCCATAGCAGGAGGAGACGAGCGGCGATGACCGGACTCGACGACCAGGCCATCCTGCGGGAGACGGCCACCCGGGTGCTGGGCGCCCACGGGCTCGTGCTCGAGGACGTCGAGATCCGGCGCGGCTCCGGCATGCCCCAGGTCCGCGTGATCGTGGACCTGCCCGAGGACCGCACCGGCAGCGCCGATCTCGACACCGTCGCGGAGGCCTCCCGCGAGCTCTCCGAGGCCATGGACGCAGATGACGCCGTGCTCGGCAGCGCCCCCGTGCTGCTCGAGGTCACGACCCCCGGCGCCGACCGCCCGCTCACCGCACCCCGCCACTTCCGCCGCGCCCGCGGCCGGCTGCTCACGCTCACCACTCAGGACGGGCTCGCCCTGCGCGCCCGCCTCCTCGCCGTGCGCGGCGAGGCGGACGCGGAGGAGCTCGACCTGCGCCAGGAGCCGGGCCGCGACGCCAAGGGCCGGCCGCTGAAGCCCGCCGTCGGCACCACCGAGCGGATGCGACTGCTGCTCGCGCAGGTGAGCTCCGCCCGCGTCGAGGTCGAGTTCGACCCGCCCGCGGATCTCGAGGAGCTCCTCGCCGAGGCAGTGCAGGACGCGCCCGCCGACGAAGCCGCCGACCCCAAGACCCCCGCGACCGGCACCGCCGGCACCGCGACCACCGCACCGAAGGAGAGCTGAGATGGACATCGACATGGGTGCCCTCCGGGCCCTCGAGCGCGAGCGCGAGATCAGCCTGCCCGTCCTGCTGGACGCGATCCGCTCCGCGCTCCACGCCGCCTACCTCCACACCGACCACCCGGTCCGCGACTCCGAGGTGCTCATCGACGAGAGCACCGGCGAGGTCGCCGTCATCGCCCGCGAGCGCGACGGGGACGGCGTCGTCGTCGAGGAGTGGGACGACACCCCCGAGGACTTCGGCCGCGTCGCCGCCTCGACCGCCCGCCAGGTGATCTTCCAGCGCATCCGCGATCTCGAGGACGAGGCGGTGCTGGGCACCTACGCAGACCGCGCCGACGACATCGTCTCCGGCGTCATCCAGCAGGGCCGCGACCCGCGCATGGTGCTCGTGGACCTCGGCGAGGTCGAGGCCGTGCTGCCGCCGCATGAGCGGGTGCCGGGGGAGGACTACTCCCACGGCCGCCGCCTGCGCGCCTACGTCACCGAGGCCCGCCGCGGCCCCAAGGGTCCGCAGATCATGCTCTCCCGCTCCCACCCGAACCTCGTGCGCCGCCTCTTCGCGCTCGAGGTGCCCGAGGTCGCCGACGGCACCGTCGAGATCGCGGGCCTCGCCCGTGAGGCCGGGCACCGCACGAAGATGGCTGTGCGCGCCACCGCCCCCGGCATCAACCCCAAGGGCGCCTGCATCGGCCCGATGGGTGCGCGCGTGCGCTCGGTGATGAACGAGCTCGGCGGCGAGAAGATCGACATCGTGGACTACGACGAGGACCCCGCGGCCTTCGTCGCCAACGCCCTCTCGCCCGCGAAGGTCTCCTCCGTCACCGTGATCGACGAGGTGGGCCGGGCCGTGCGGGCCGTGGTCCCGCACTCCCAGCTCTCCCTCGCGATCGGCAAGGACGGGCAGAACGCGCGCCTGGCCGCGAAGCTCACCGGATGGAAGATCGACATCCGTCCCGAGGGCGACCCCGAACCCGGCGAGGGCGCTGCCCGCTGACACGGGCGCTGCCAGCTGGGACAGGCGCCGCCTGCTGACCCGGGCCCGGGTGTGTCGCACACCTCCTCGCTGAGGCTGTGCGGCAGGCGGTCCGTTACACTGGTGAGGCTGTCCATCGCGCGGAGGCGCTGATCGCTGGTCGATCCGCACCCTTGCGCGAGGACGCTCGGAACGGAGGGCAGGAGTCGTGGAGAACCAGGCCCCCACCCCTCGACCCGAGCGCACGTGCGTCGGCTGCCGCAAGGTGGCCCCGCGCGATCAGCTGGTGCGTCTGGTCCGGGAGCACATCCCCGACGGTGTCGCTCCTCGCGTCCGCCCCGATCTCACCGGATCGGCCCCCGGCCGCGGAGCGTGGCTCCACCCCGATGCAGCATGTCTCGAGCTCGCCCTCCGGCGTGGCGGCTTCGCCCGGTCCTTCCGGGAGAAGGTCGACACCGGGCATCTCGCCCAGGAGCTCGAGCACCTCGATCCCACCCGAACGTGGAACAGGTAGAAGACCCATGGACATCCGATGAGTACTCACCAATGAGCACCCTCAGGAACTGATGGTCCGAGCCCTCTTGTCGGCCGGACCGAGACAGGAGAAAAGTGGCTAAGGTCCGCGTCCACGAGCTCGCTAAGGAGCTCGGACACCCGAGCAAGGTCGTTCTGCAGAAGCTGCAGGACATGGGCGAATTCGTTCGTTCCGCCTCCTCGACCATCGAAGCGCCCGTCGCACGGCGTCTGCGTGAGGAGCTGCCCGCCAAGGGTGGCGACTCCGCTCCCGCACAGAAGCCCGCCGGCAAGGCCGGTGCGAAGCCCGCCTCGGCTCCGAAGCCGGGCGCCGCTCCGAAGCCCGGTGCGAAGCCCGCTCCGTCGGCCCCGGCGGCAGCGAAGCCCGCTGCCGAGAAGCCGGCCGCCCCGGCCCCGAAGCCCGGCGCGGCCCCCGCCCCGTCGGCCCCGGCGGAGAAGCCCGCCGCCCCCGCTCCGAAGCCCGGCGCGGAGAAGCCCGCCCCGAAGCCGTCGGCCGGCACCCCCGCGCCGAAGCCCGGTGCGGAGAAGCCTGCTGCGCCGAAGCCCGGCGGTGAGCGTCCCGCGCCCCGTCCCGGTGGTGCACGCCCCGGCAACAACCCCTTCGCCAGCTCGCAGGGCATGCCCCGTCCGGGCGGTCGTCGTCCCGGCCAGGGCGGTCCCCGTCCCGGCAACAATCCTTTCGCCAGCTCGCAGGGCATGCCCCGTCCGGGCCAGCGCCCGCCGCGCCCCGGCGCGGACCAGGCCGGTCGTCCGCCGCGTGAGGGCGGTGCGCCCCGTCCCGGCGGCGCTCCCCGTCCCGCAGGCGGCGGTGCACCGCGTCCGGGCGGTCCCCGCCCCGGCATGCCCACCCCCGGCATCATGCGCCAGCACTCCAGCGGCGGCCTCGCCGAGACCAACCAGGGCGGCGGCCGCGGTCGCGGCGGTCGTCCCGGCCCGGGCGGTCGTCCCGGCGGCGGTCCCGTCGGCGGCGGCGGTGGTCCTCGTGGCCGCGGCGGTCGCGGCGCGACGCAGGGCGCCTTCGGGCGCGGCGGCAAGCCGGCCCGCTCCCGCAAGTCGAAGCGCGCGAAGCGCCAGGAATTCGAGCAGCAGCAGGCTCCCGCGCCGGGCGGCGTCTCGATCCCGCGCGGCAACGGCCAGACCCTGCGTCTGCGCCGCGGCGCCTCGCTGACCGACTTCGCTGACCGCATCGACGTCAACCCCGCGTCGCTGATCACGGTGCTCTTCGCGATGGGCGAGATGGCCACGGCCACCCAGTCGCTGGACGAGGACACCTTCGCGCTGCTCGGCACCGAGCTCGGCTACAAGATCGAGATCGTCTCCCCGGAGGACGAGGAGCGCGAGCTGCTGGAGCAGTTCGACATCGATCTCGATGCGGAGCTCGCCGAGGAGGACGAGGAGGATCGCCTCCCGCGTCCCCCGGTCGTCACCGTCATGGGTCACGTCGACCACGGAAAGACCCGCCTGCTGGACACGATCCGCAAGGCGAAGGTCGGTGCGGGCGAGGCCGGCGGCATCACCCAGCACATCGGTGCCTACCAGGTTGAGGTCGAGCACGAGGGCTCCGAGCGTCAGCTCACCTTCATCGACACCCCCGGTCACGAGGCGTTCACCGCCATGCGTGCCCGTGGTGCTGACGTCACCGACATCGCGATCCTCGTGGTCGCGGCGGATGACGGCGTGATGCCCCAGACCATCGAGGCGCTCAACCACGCCCAGGCGGCGAACGTCCCGATCGTCGTCGCGGTCAACAAGATCGACAAGCCCGAGGCGAACCCGCAGAAGATCCGGCAGCAGCTGACCGAGTACAACCTGATCGCGGAGGAGTACGGCGGCGACACCATGTTCGTGGACGTCTCCGCTCGCGAGAACCTCAACATCGACGACCTCCTCGAGGCGGTGCTGCTCACCGCGGACGCCGCTCTGGAGCTCACCGCGAACCCGGACAAGGACGCGCGCGGCGTGTCGATCGAGGCGAACCTGGAC
>Ga0079224_100017480_pt1 | contig 10107 bp, 8 predicted proteins | sample Stecom2015_FD_80414 | JGI IMG/M metagenome (GOLD analysis project Ga0079224, IMG submission 80414) | Agricultural soil microbial communities from Utah to study Nitrogen management - Steer compost 2015 | ecosystem: Environmental > Terrestrial > Soil > Agricultural land | place: USA: Utah... | reverse complement strand
TGGACGGCCATAGCCGCCTACGCCTTCGTCGCACTCGATTTCTTCATCGGACTCGGAAGGGAAGTCGACGAACTTCGCACCTTGTGTCTCGGCCTGCTCCTTCACGGTGGGACGTACGTCAGACGCCACGATCACGGCTCCCAGACGCTGGGCGGTGGCGATGGCCTGCAGACCGGCCACACCAGCGCCGAGGATCAGCACGCGAGCGGCCTTCACGGTACCGGCAGCGGTCATCAGCATCGGCATGAAGCGCGGGTAGTGGTTGGCAGCGAGCATCACGGCCTTGTAGCCGGCGATGTTGGCCTGGGAGGACAGCACGTCCAGGCTCTGCGCGCGGGAGGTACGCGGGGCGGCTTCCAGCGCGAAGGCGGTCACGCCGCGAGCGTTCATGCGCGCGATGGTCTCGTTGCAGAAGGGGTTGAGCATGCCGACCAGCACGGCGCCGGACTTCATCAGGCCCAGCTCGGCCTCGGTCGGAGCAACGACCTTGAGCACCAGCTCGGCACCGAACGCCGCAGCCGCGTCGCCGATCTTGGCGCCGACGGCTTCGTACTGGCTGTCCGGGAGACTGGCATTGACGCCAGCGCCGCTCTGTACGGTTACCTGATGGCCGCTGGCGATCAGCTTCTTGACTGTCTCGGGCGTCGCGGCAACCCGCGTTTCACCAGCATGGGTTTCGAGAGGAACACCAATGTGCACGGAAAAATCTCCTGCATGATCGTTGTAATCAACCAGCGCACTGCGGTGGCGCCCTGGGGTGGCTGATCAGCACTTGCCCTTCGACCAAAGTAGGGGTCGTGACGGGGGCGCGGCATTGTGCAACCGAACGGAAAAGCCATCAAGAATTTATGGAGTTTCCAAAACGCATTACTACAAGTTATCGGTACATAGCCTTTTTTCATGCCGGTCAGCAGCCCAGAGCCCGCGCGGTTTGCGGGCTCCAGCCGGGTCCGTCGGATGACTGAACCTTCACGTGCTGAATGGTGGTTCATCGGCTGCGCCTGGGTGTCGCACCTTTTCAGGGCGCTTCGCCTTCGGCCTGCCGATACTGCGCCGCCTGCTCCAGCAGCCAGTCGCGCAGACTGCTCAGAGTGGCCGACTCGGTTCTGCGTTCCGGAACGATCAGGTAATAAGCGCGATCGCTGCCACAACTATGCGGATGGGCGATGCACAGCCGGCCTTCGTCGAGCTCGCGCTGGATCAGAAACGGCGGGATCAGCGCCACGCCCATCTGGTGAATGGCGGCCTGGGCGAGCATCGAAAACAGCTCGTAGCGCGGGCCGCTCATGTCGCGGGCCACGCTCAGGCCGAGCGAGTCGAACCACTGCCGCCAGGCGTAGGGGCGGGTGCTCTGCTGTAATAAAGGCATCTGCGCCAGCTCTTCCGGGCTCAGCCGGCTACGCCCGCCGAGCAGCGCCGGGCTGCACACCGGCACCGAGCGCTCGCCCATCAGGTAGTGGGCCTGGGTACCGGACCAGTCGCCGTCACCGAAATAGATGGCGGCGTCGAAGGGCGTGTCGGCAAACAGGAACGGCCGGGTGCGGTTGGTGAGGTTGACGGTGATCTGCGGGTGGCGGGCCTGGAAGTCCTTCAGCCGCGGCAGCAGCCACTGGGTGCCGAAGGTCGGCACCACCGCCAGCTCGATGCTGCGCATGCCCTGCTGGCCCATCACCGCCAGGGTGTCACGCTCGACCGCGTCGAGCTGCTCGGCCAGGCGCCTGGCGTAGGCCTGTCCGGCCTCGGTGAGCTGCACGCCGCGGCGAATGCGGCGGAACAGCTCGACGCCCAGGAAGGTCTCCAGAGCAGCCACCTGCCGGCACACCGCGCCCTGGGTCAGGGCCAGTTCCTCGGCGGCGCGGGTAAAGCTCTGGTGGCGCGCCGCCGCCTCGAAGGCCACCAGCGCAGCGGTGCTGGGAATCTTGCGACGCATGATAAACACTCATTCCGCAATGCGTTTTTGCCGTGCCGATGCTATTACGGAGTGAGTCATATGCACAATTAGGTGCGAAATCCTCGTTTGCCCCGGCGGGCTCCGGCCCCTAGCATCCGGGGCACGATTCACCGCCCCCTTTCGAGAGGTTCACGTCATGGCCGCCAAGGCACCCTTCAACTGGATCGACCCGCTGCTGCTCGACAGCCAGCTCACCGAAGAAGAACGCATGGTGCGCGACACCGCCCAGCAGTTCGCCGCGGACAGGCTGGCCCCGCGTGTCACCGAGGCGTTCCGCAACGAGAAGACCGATCCGGCCATCTTCCGCGAGATGGGCGACGCCGGCCTGCTCGGCGCCACCATCCCCGCCGAATACGGCGGCAGCGGCCTGAACTACGTCTGCTACGGCCTGATCGCCCGCGAGGTCGAGCGCATCGACTCCGGCTACCGCTCGATGATGAGCGTGCAGTCCTCGCTGGTGATGGTGCCGATCTTCGAATTCGGCAATGAAGCCACCAAGCAGAAGTACCTGCCCAAGCTGGCCAGCGGCGAATACATCGGCTGCTTCGGCCTGACCGAGCCGAACCACGGCTCCGACCCGGGCTCGATGATCACCCGCGCCAAGAAGGTCGAAGGCGGCTACCGCCTGACCGGCGCCAAGATGTGGATCACCAACAGCCCGATCGCCGACGTCTTCGTGGTCTGGGCCAAGGATGACGAGGGCGCCATCCGCGGCTTCGTGCTGGAGAAGGGCTGGGAAGGTCTGTCCGCCCCGGCGATCAAGGGCAAGGTCGGCCTGCGCGCCTCGATCACCGGCGAGATCGTGCTGGACAACGTGTTCTGCCCGGAAGAGAACGCCTTCCCGGACGTGCGCGGCCTGCGCGGCCCCTTCACCTGCCTGGATTCGGCCCGCTACGGCATCAGCTGGGGCGCGCTGGGCGCTGCCGAGTTCTGCTGGCACACCGCCCGCCAGTACACCCTGGACCGCAAGCAGTTCGGCCGCCCGCTGGCCGCCAACCAGCTGATCCAGAAGAAGCTGGCCGATATGCAGACCGAAATCACCCTCGCACTTCAGGGCTGCCTGCGCCTCGGCCGCATGAAGGACGAAGGCACCGCCGCGGTGGAAATCACCTCGATCATGAAGCGCAACAGCTGCGGCAAGGCGCTGGACATCGCCCGCCTGGCCCGCGACATGCTCGGCGGCAACGGCATCAGCGACGAGTTCGGCGTCGCCCGGCATCTGGTCAACCTCGAGGTGGTCAACACCTACGAAGGCACCCATGACGTGCACGCGCTGATCCTCGGCCGCGCACAGACCGGCATCCAGGCGTTCTTCTAGGCCTCGCCGCATCACACAAGGAAAAGGGCCCCGCGGGGCCCTTTTTCGTTGCGTCGCTGGCTACTGGGCGATGTTGGCGTCGTCCGCATCCACCGAGCTGCCACCCAGGGCGGCAGCCAGGCGCCGGGCTTCTTCCAGGTGCTCGCGCAGCGCCGGCAGCTGCTGCTCGGCGAAGGCCTTCAGATCGGCATCCTCCAGGCTGGTGGCGGCTTCCTCGTAGAGCGCCACGGCCTGCTCGTGGGCGACGACCTGGTTGTTGGCATAGGCCTGGTCGAAGGACTCACCGCTGCGCAGCTGGAGGACCTTGGACTTGGCGCGGTCCAGCAGGTTGGCGTTGTCAGCCAGGTTGAGATTCTTGCGCGCGGCAATGCGCGCCAGCTCGGTGTTGGCGGCGCTGTGATCGTCGAGCATCTGCTGGGCGAAGTTCTGGACTTCCTGGGACTTGGCCTTGGTCACCGCCACGGTGGCGTTGTGAACCTCGGCGACGCCCTGGGCGGAGGCTTCGTTGACGAATTCCTCGGCGCTGCTGTCGGCCTGCGCCAGCGGGGCCAGCCCCAGGCAGAGCGCCGCCAGCCCGGCGGTCAGACAACGGATGGATGAGTTCATGGCGCACCTCGTCGGCAGGAAAGGGAAGGGGCGTGAAGCGCCCATGCCCTTGTGACTCGTCCACGCCCGGCGGGTTCAGGGCCGGGGCGGGAACGCCGGACGCCGGGCGCGCCTCCAAGCAGCATCCCTGCGACGGAAGGACCGCCATGCGAAGCGTTGAGGAAGTGATCGACTACCTGAAGGCGCACGAGCTGCGCCTGAGCACCGCGGAATCCTGCACCGCCGGCACCGTGATCGCCCTGCTCTCCGACGTGCCGGGCAGCGGTGCCTGCCTGGAAGCGGGCTACGTGGTCTATTCGCCACGCGCCAAGCAGCAGGTGCTGGGCGTCAGCGACGACTGCCTGGCGCGCTTCAACCTGACCAGCGAGGAAGTCGCACGCTGCATGGCACTGGGCGCCCTGCAGCGCAGCGTGTCCTCGGTGGCGGTGGCGACCACCGGGGTCGCCGGCCCGGAGCCGATGGACGACATCCCGGCGGGCACCGTGTGCTTCGCCTGGGCCTTCGAGACGGACGCCGGGCCGCGCCTGTTCAGCGACACCTGCCATTTCGACGGGGATCGCAGCACGGTGCGCGAGGCCGCCGCCCGCCACGCCCTCGGCGCCATCCCGGACTATCACCGGCGGCGCGACGAGGGCAGTGCTCAGGCGTATCCGGGACCGGCCGGCTGAGGATCGTAGGCCGGCGCGCAGACCGGTCCGGCCATGTCGAAGTCGCAGGCCGCGATGCGTTCCAGATGCACGCGACCCTGGCGCAGCGCCGCCTCGCCCAGCGGCTCCTCGCCGAGCAGTTCGGCGACTGCAGCGTAGACGCGCTCGCCCGCCACGGTTTCCTCGGCCAGCAGCTCCGCGGTCAGCGCATCCAGCGCCGGACGCAGGCGCTGCAGCAGCGCCAGACATTCGCGATCCAGGTCGCGGAGCAGGGCATCGGCGGCCTTCAGGCTGTCACGCGGATCGCTCTCGATGCCGGCCTCGCGGATCGCCTGCAGGCTGAGCAGCGAGCCGTCCGGCCCCATACCCAGCGCGCCGACCATGGACAGCGCCAGGCGGCTGGCTTCCTGCAGATCCTGAGCGGCGCCCGAGGAGCATTCGTGGAAGTGCAGCAGCTCGGCGCAGCGGCCCGCCAGCAGCATGCGGATGCGCGCACGCAGCTCCGATTCCAGATGCAGGCGCTTGTCCTCCACCGGGGTCACCAGGGTGACGCCGAGGGCCTGGCCGCGCGGCAGGATGGTCACCTTCTCGACCCGGCCGACGCGCAGCGCGGCGGCGACCAGCGCGTGGCCGGCCTCGTGCACGGCGACCCGGGTGCGGTCGCCAGGGGAGGCCGTACCGCCGCCTTCCGGCGCCTCGCCGATGCGGCTGGTTTCCAGCGCGTCGACGAAGTGCTGCATGCCGACCTGAGCTGCGCCGGCACGGGCCGCCAGCAGCGCCGCCTGGTTGGCGATGGCGGCGATGGCCGCCGGACTCAGACCGACGCTGTTGCGCGCCAGACTGGGCAGGTCGAGGTCATCCGCACAGCTCAGGCGGCCGGCGTAGAGCCGGTAGAGCGCCTCGCGGTCGGCCAGACCGGGCAGACCCACCTCGATGCGGCGGTCGAACCGCCCCTCGCGGAGCAGCGCCGGGTCCAGCGAATCCGGAAAGTTGGTGGCGCCGACCAGCAGCACGCCCTGGCCGCCGGCGAAGCCGTCCAGCTCGGTCAGGAACTGGTTGATGATGCGGTTGCTCTCGGCGTCGCTGGAGCGGGTCTGCTCGCTGCGCTTGCCGAGACCGTCGATCTCGTCGATGAAGACGATGCAGGGCGCCTTGCGGCGGGCACTGCGGAACAGCGCGCGGACCTTCTGGATGCCGACGCCGAAGTACATCGAGGAAAACTCGCTGCCGGTCACCTGGATGAAGCTGGCACCGCACTCGCTGGCCAGCGCACGGGCCAGCTGGGTCTTGCCGGTACCCGGCGCGCCGGTCAGCAGTACACCCTTGGGCGGCCGCGCACCGAGTTTGGCGAAGCGCTGCGGCTCGCGCAGACAGGCACTGATGTCCATCAGCGCCTGCTTGGCTTCGGCGGCGCCGATCACGTCATCGAAGCTCACCCCGGTGTCCTGACGCTGCGCCCGGTAGGGCCGCACGCGCAGCGCTACGTAGCCGATGCCGGCCAGCAGGATCAGGGCGAACGGCCAGTAGCGCAGGGCGGCGGCGAACCAGGGCGCCTCGCCATCGGTATCCACCAGCAGCAGCGGGAAGGGCGCGGCCAGCTCGGCGTTGCGCCCCAGCAACAGCTGGCCGATGCGCCCCGACTGGTCGGCCAGCCAGTAGCGCTGACCATCGGCGAGGCTGACGAAGAGCGCCTCGTCGCTCAGCGCGGCGCTGGCGATGCGCTCTTCGCGCAGATCGGCGAGCAGCGCCGAGAGATCACGGCGCTGGGCCAGCCAGGGTTCGCGGGATTCCTGCAGTTGCTCGAGCATCTGCAGGGCGGGATCGGTGACGGGAACGCTGGTGGCCGGCTCGCGGCTCTGCCACCAGTAGCCGGCGGCAGCCAGCGAAAGCAGAACAAGACCGCACAACGCGGCCAGGACACGGATTTTGAAACTATCGGACATAGGGCACCGGAGGCGAACGAAAACAAAAAGCCACCCCACGCGGGTGAACTGCAAACTCGCGAAGGCCCCCGGCTGGAGGGCCCTCGACGCCGTCCTGGATTGGCGTTAGCAAGCTAACAGTGCTGCCGTTTGCGTTTCGCCCGGCAAAAGACGAACGGCAGCGCCGTCGGTCGATTTCCCGGGAACCCGTTGCCCCTGTCCGGTCCCGATTCTAGCCGCAGGTGATCATGCTGACCTTGCCCTGGGCGTCCAGGTAGAGGTTCAGGCGCTGCGAGTCGTAGTCCATGGTCATCATCTGCTCCGGCTCGATCAGCCGGGCGCGCTGGGCACCGGCACGCTGGCGGGCCTGTTCTAGCATGGCAGCGTCGGCCGGGCGGCCAAGCAGATCGTTCACGGCGTCGCTGCTGCAACGGTCGCTCGCCGCAGCGGCGGGTTTGGCAGGCGCCGCGGGCGCGGCAGCCGGAGTGCCGGCAACGGGCTGGCTGGCGGCGGGGGCGGTCGGTTCGCTGGCGCAGCCGGCGAGCAGCACGACGCCGAGCAGGGCGCAGGAAAACGATGGGCGCATGGAGTCCTCCTCTGACAAAGTGCGGTCACCTTACCATCGGTCGTGCCGCCCTGCGCGGCACTGTGAAAAGCCCGGAATGGGCGGTTCTTGATCAAAAACAAGGCTGCCCGGGCGAATCCTGGTCCATGCTGTGCCCACAGGTTCACCGCAAGGCCAATCGTCATGCAGATCATCGACCGCCGTCAGGCACTCTCCATCCCCCCGCTGTTGCGCCTGGGCTTCCGGCCCTTCTTCCTGCTCGGCGCGCTGTTCGCCGCGCTGGCCGTACCGCTCTGGCTGATCGCCCTGGAAGGCCATGCCGGCTGGCAGCCGAGCGGCGGCTGGCTGGCCTGGCACCGCCACGAACTGGTGTTCGGCTTCGGCCTGGCGATCATCGCCGGCTTCCTGCTCACCGCCGCACAGAACTGGACCGGCATCCCCGGCCCGTCCGGCCGCCCGCTGGGCGTGCTGGTGGCACTCTGGCTGGTCGGCCGTGTGGCTTGGCTGGGCGGCCTGCCCGGCGGCTGGCTGCTGGCGATCGAGCTGCTGTTTCCGCTTGGCGTCTGCCTCGCCCTCGGGCGGATGCTCTGGAAGGCGCGCCAGCGCCGCAACTATCCGGTGCTGGTGATCGTCACCCTGCTCGGCCTGGCCGATGCGCTGAGCGTCTGCGGGCTGATCCGCGCCGACGAGGCGCTGCAGCGGCAGGGCGTGCTGGCCGCGCTCTGGCTGATCGCCGCGCTGCTCGGGCTGATCGGCGGGCGGGTGATTCCCTTCTTCACCCAGCGCGGCGTCGGCCGCATCGAGGCCATCCCGCCGGTGGTCTGGCTGGACTTCGCGCTGCTTGGCGGCGGGGTGCTGGTCGCCGTGCTGCACGCCGTGGGCGTTGCCACCCTGCCGGTGCCGGCCATCGGCGCGCTGTTCGTGCTGCTCGCCGTGGGCCACGGGGTTCGGCTGGTCCGCTGGCAGGATCGCCGGCTCTGGCGCGTGCCGCTGCTCTGGTCGCTGCACATCGGCTACGCCTGGCTGATCCTCGCCTGCCTGGGCATGGCTGGCTGGCACTTCGGCCTGATCCACAACGGCAGCGCGGCGCTGCACGCGCTGAGTGTCGGCGCCATGGGCGGGCTGATCCTGGCGATGATCGCGCGGGTCAGCCTCGGCCACACCGGCCGCCCGCTGGAGCCCTCGAAGTGGATGATCCTGGCCTTCGCGCTGCTCAACCTGGGCGGGCTGGCGCGGGTCTTCGGGGTCGGCTTCTGGCCGCACGGCGCACTCTGCGTGGCCGGCGCCTGCTGGGTGGCAGCCTTCGCCCTGTTCGTGATCTGCTACGCGCCCATCCTCGGCCGGCCGCGGCCGGACGGGCACCCGGGCTAAGGAGCCGGTCATGTACGGACTGCTGCTGATCCTGCATCTGGCCGCCGCGGTGCTGTTCATCGGCGGCCTGTTCCATCAGCTGGTGATCTGGGGGCTGGCGCGCCGCAGCCTGCCGCCAGCCACGCAGGACACCGTGGAGGCCGTGCTGATGCCGCTGCACCGGCACCTGCTGCACGGCGCGGCGCTGGTGCTTTACGTCTGTGGAGCGGGCATGGCCTGGCGCTACCGGGCGCTGCTGGCGGCGCCCTTCGACAGCCAGTTCGCCACCCTGCTGAGCCTGAAGATCCTGCTGGCGATCAGTGTGCTGCTGCACTACGTGGGGCTGGCGCTGCTGTCACGCCGCGGCCGGCTGACCCCGGCGCGGCGCCGGGCGATCAATGCCTCGGTGCTGCTGCATGGGCTGGCCATCCTGGTACTGGCCAAGGCGATGTTCCACTTCTAGGTCCTCAGGACCACCACTCGTGGCCGTTGCGCTCGAGGAGCTGGCGGGCGCGCTCGGGGCCGTCGGTGCCGGCCGGGTAGGTCTTCGGCTTGCGATGGTAGCCCTGCCAGCCGCGCAGGATCGGATCGACCCAGCGCCAGGCCGCCTCGACCTCGTCGCGGCGCATGAACAGCGTCGAGTCACCCTCGATCACGTCCAGCAGCAGGCGCTCGTAGGCCTCCCAGCGACGGTGCGCATGGAAGGCCTTGGCCAGGTTCAGATCCAGTTCCACCGGCTCCAGCCGCATGCCCTTGCCCGGTGTCTTGGCCATCAGCTGCAGGCTGATGCTCTCGTCCGGCTGCAGGCTGATCACCAGGCGGTTGCGCTCGCCCTCGTCGAACAGCCGGTGCGGCACCGGGCGGAAGGTGACGATGATCTCCGAGCGCTTGCGGGACATGCGCTTGCCGGTGCGCAGGTAGAAGGGTACGCCGGCCCAGCGCCAGCTGTCGATCTCGGCGTGCACGGCGACGAAGGTCTCGGTGTCGCTGTCGCTGTGCACGTTCTTCTCGAAGTAGTAGGCCGGCACTTCCTGGCCGCCGATCAGGCCCTTGCCGTACTGGCCGCGCACGGTCCGGTCCATCACGTCCTGGCCGGTGATCGGCCGCAGCGCCTGCAGCACCTTGAGCTTTTCGTTGCGCACCGACTCGGCGTCGAAGCGCACCGGCGCCTCCATCGCCACCAGGCAGAGCAGCTGCAGCAGGTGGTTCTGGACCATGTCGCGCATGGCCCCGGAGTGGTCGTAGTAGCCGCCGCGGTTCTCCACGCCGAGCGTCTCGCAGACGCTGATCTGCACGTGCTCGATATGCCCGGCGCGCCAGATCGGCTCGAACAGCGTGTTGGCGAAGCGCAGCGCCATCAGGTTCTGCACCGTCTCCTTGCCGAGGTAGTGGTCGATGCGGAATACCCGGTGTTCGTCGAACACCCGGCCGATGCTCTCGTTGATCGCCTGCGCGGATTCCAGTGAATGGCCGATCGGCTTCTCCAACACGATCCGCGAGTCCGGACCGGCCAGGCCGGACATCGCCAGGTTGGTGGCGATGCTGGTGAACAGGCTCGGCGAGGTGGCCAGGTAGTAGACCCGCGGCCGCTGCGCCATGGTCCCCAGGTGGCGGGCCAGGCGGTTGAATTCGGCGCTGTGGGTGACGTCCAGGCCGAAGTAGTCCAGGCGCAGGGAGAAGCGCGCCCAGGTATCGGCGTCGAAGTCCTCGCGGGCGATCTGCGCGCGGCAGTGGCGTTGCACCAGTCG
>Ga0079224_100017479_pt1 | contig 10107 bp, 11 predicted proteins | sample Stecom2015_FD_80414 | JGI IMG/M metagenome (GOLD analysis project Ga0079224, IMG submission 80414) | Agricultural soil microbial communities from Utah to study Nitrogen management - Steer compost 2015 | ecosystem: Environmental > Terrestrial > Soil > Agricultural land | place: USA: Utah... | reverse complement strand
GTGATCGATCTGGCGGGTTTTGCCCTGCGCGAGTTGTCCGGTTCGCACAACGGCGGCTACGCGCGGGCGGGCACCGAACTGGACGGGCGGTTGCAGGGCGAGGCTCCGCGTTTGTCGGCCGGGCTCGCGTTGAGTCCCGAGGAATTGCGCGCGGCCGGCTGCCACGTTTTCAACGTCGGCGGCGTCGAGGTTTTCGAGGTCTGTTTCAAACGCGACCAGTCCAGCTACCACCTTTATCTGACCCGGCGGAGCGACGCGCGGGTGGAGCCCGGCGACGAACATCCGATGCAGGTGACGCGGCGCGATGGCACCGCGCTGACCTGGGCGGACGAACGTTACGTTTACGTGTTGGCCGGCCGTGGAGAGGGGGCGGACTTGCGTCCGTTGCTCTGAATCGTTTTTCCCGACGGCAACAACCGACAGCCGTCATGAACATCCTCCTCTGGATCGCCCGCATCGTCGTCGCCCTGATTTTGGTGCAGACGTTGTTCTTCAAATTCACCGGCGCGCCCGAGTCGGTTTATATTTTCGAGACCGTCGGCCAGGAGCCGTGGGGGCGTTATGGTGCCGGCGTGGTCGAGCTGATCGCGGTGGTGCTGCTGTTTGTGCCGCGTCTGGTCGCGACGGGCGCCGCGCTCGCGCTGGGCGTGATGACCGGAGCGATCTTTTTCCACCTGACCACGCTGGGCGTGGTGGTGCAGGACGACGGCGGCCTGCTCTTTATCCTCGCGCTGGTGGTCTGGACTTGCAGCGCGTTCATCCTCTGGAGCCGGCGTCGCACGCTGCCGATCATCGGGTCCAAGCGGTAACCTCCGACACACGCACGCACGCCATGAAACGACTCGTTTGCATTGGTCTGTTCCTCTCGCTGGCCCTGTTCGCGCGGGCCGAGAAACCGGTCAACACCACTTGGCGCGGCATCGCGATCAAGGGTTACGATCCGATCGCCTATTTCACAGCGGGCAAACCGACGAAGGGCGACAAGGCGTTCAGCCACGAGTGGAACGGCGCGATGTGGCGTTTTGCCTCGGCGGAAAACCTGGCCGCCTTCAAGGCCGATCCGGAACGCCATGCGCCGCAGTTCGGCGGGTATTGCGCATGGGCGGTGGCCCAAGGTTATACCGCGGGCATCGATCCGGACGCGTGGAAGATCGTGGATGGTAAACTTTATCTCAATTACAGCCTCGACGTTCAAAAAAAGTGGGTGAAAGACATCCCCGGTCATATCAGTGCGGCCGAAGCCAACTGGCCCAAACTCCTTGCCGAATAACGCAATTCTCATGCTCGCCGCCGCCATCCGTGCCAACCTCCACGTGCTCCAGCAGGGGCGCGATCTGCTCGTCGCGATCAACCCCGCGCTCTACGCCACCCGCGTCCCGGCCTGTTTCAACGCCGCGCCGGGAGGCCATTTGCGGCATGTGCTCGACCATTATTTCGGACTGCTCGACGGCTTGCCCGCCAGCCGGGTGGACTACGAACACCGGGCGCGCGATCCGCGCATCGAGGGCGAGGCGGGCTACGCGGCCGGCCGGGTGGACGCGATCATGGAACGCCTGCGGGCGCTCGTCGCCGAGGACCAGGCGCTGCTGGTGCGCGCGGAGACGTCCGGCGATGACGGCGAGGCCTGGAGCGCGTCCTCGTTGCTGCGCGAGTTGGAATTTCTGCTCAGTCACACGGTCCATCACTACGCGCTGATCGCCACGATGTGCCGGTTGCTCGGCCACGAACCGGCGGCGGATTTCGGCATGGCGCCCTCGACGTTGAAACATCTGCAGGCCTGCGGGATGGCCGGCGCGTGAACCATGTGCACCTTCACCTGGTGGCCGTGCGCGGAGGGCTACGGATTCTTTTTTAATCGCGACGAACTCGACACGCGCGCGGCCGAAACCCCGCCGGTCTTGGGCGCGACCCGCGGGATCGCACATCTGGCGCCGCACGACGGCGACGGCGGCGGCACCTGGCTGGGGGTCAACGCGCGCGGAGTGAGCGTGGTTCTGCTCAACGATTACACGGTCGCGTGGCGTCCGCCCGCGCCCGCGTTGAGTCGCGGCGCGTTGGTGAAGGCCGCGCTGGGCGGACGCTCGCCGGCGGAGGTCGGGAGCATCGTGGCGGACTTCGACGTGGGACGCGCGGGAGCGTTTCGTCTGGTGGCGCTGGGGCGCGCGGGCGACGCGCATGTTTTTCATTGGGACGGTCGCCGGCTGGACCACGCCTCGGGCGACGATGTGGATCAATTTTTCAGTTCGTCGTCGTTCAGTCCGACCGAGGTGATCGCGGCGCGGCGCGCGGCCTACGATCAATTGCCGACGAAGTCGGACGAGGATGTGTTGCGCGCCTTTCACTGGTCGCACGATCCGGCGGACGGGGCGCGGTCGGTGCTGATGCGCCGACCCGACGCGGCCACGCGCAGCGTGTGCGAGGTGAGCGTGGGCGAGCGCGAGGCCACGCTGGCCTACACGCCGGTGGTCTGGGAAGGGGAGACGCTGGCATCCGGCCGCACGGGGGTGTTCACGCTGCCGTTGTTATGAGTAACTGGATACAAACGGCCATGGCGGCGGCGGGCTCGGGCGGGGCCTGGGCGCTACCCGCGCTGGCGTTGGCGACGCTGGTGAGCGAGGATCTGGCGTGCATCGCGGCGGGGCTGCTGGTGGCGCGGGGAACGCTGGAATTCGCGCCGGCGGCGACGGCGTGTTTCGCGGGGATTTTCGCGGGCGACCTGTTGCTGGTGCTGCTCGGGCGGGGGCTGGGGCGGACGGTGTTGACGCGCTGGCCGTTGCGCGGCCGGGTGAGCGCGGAGGCGCTGGCGCGTTCGGAGCGGTGGTTCGCGCGGCGCGGGGCGTCGTTGATTTTGGCCAGCCGGTTCATGCCGGGCACGCGTTTGCCGACCTACGTGGCGGCCGGGGTGCTGCGCATGCCGGTGATGAAATTCATCGGCTGGTTCGCGCTGGCCTGCGCGTTGTGGACGCCCCTGCTGGTGCTGGCGGCGATGTTGGCGGGGGAGGCGGCGCTGGGCTGGTTCGAGACCTGGCAGGGGCTGGTGCCGGCGGTGTTGCTGGCTGGGTTGGCGGCCTGGCTGCTGATGCGGCTGGCGGCGGGGTTGGCGACGTGGCGCGGACGCCGGTTGCTGCTGTCGCGCTGGCGACGGTTGACGCGTTGGGAATTCTGGCCGGCGTGGGCGGTGTATCCGCCGGTGGTGGTTTACATCCTGTGGCTGGGACTGCGGCATCGCGGCTGGACGTTGTTCACGGCGGTGAATCCGGGGATGGGGCGCGACGGCGGATTCGTGGGCGAATCGAAGAGCATGATCCTGCGCGGGCTGGCCGGCGCGGGCGGGCGCGTGGCCGATTGGACGGTGTTGCCGCCGGGGCCGGTGGAGGCGCGCGCGGCGGCGCTGGCGGCGTGGCGCGCGAAGGTGGGCGCGGGCTGGCCGGTGGTGCTGAAGCCCGACGTGGGCGAGCGGGGCGGCGGCGTGGCGATCGTGCGCGACGAGGCGGCGGCGCGCGCCAAGCTGGCGGAGACGCCCGAGGCGTTGATCGCGCAGCGCCACGTGCCGGGGGTGGAGTTCGGTGTATTCTATTATCGGATACCGTCCGAGGAGGGGAGGGAGGGGGGGATACTGGCGGTCACGGAGAAGCGTCTGGTGTCGGTGACCGGCGACGGGCGGCGCACGTTGGAGGAGCTGATTCTGGCCGACGACCGCGCGGTGTGCATGGCGCGGTTTTTCCTGAGGCGGCACGAGGCGCGGCTCGACGAGGCGCCGGCGGCGGGCGAGGCGGTGCGGTTGTCGGAGCTGGGCACGCATTGTCTGGGCGCGTTGTTTTTGGACGGGGAGCGGTTGATCACGCCGGAGCTGGTCGCGGCGACGGAGCGGGTGAGCCGGAGCTTCGAGGGATTTTATTTCGGCCGCTACGACGTGCGCACGGAGTCGGCGGAGGCGCTGATGCGCGGGGAGTTCACGGTGATCGAGTTGAACGGGGTGACGTCGGAGGCGACCAGCATGTATGATCCGGCGCATTCGGTGTGGTTTGGCTGGCGGACGCTGTGCCGGCAGTGGCGGATCGCGTTTGCGATCGCGGCGGAAAATCGGGCGCGCGGTGTGCGGCCGCTGACGGTCGCGGAGTTTTTCCGGCTGGTGCGGACGCGGGGGAGGACGGCGGCATGAGCGCGGGCGGCACGGTGCGGGTGGAAACCGGGGGGTATCTCCTGCGCATGGCGACGATGCCGGGCGACGTGGAGGCCGCGCAGCGGCTGCGTTTCGCGGTGTTCAACCTGGAGCTGAACGAAGGCTTGGACGCATCGGCGGCCACGGGTCTTGACGCGGACGAGTTTGACGCGGTGTGCGACCATCTGCTGGTCGAGGAGCGGGCGAGCGGCGCGGTGGTGGGCACGTATCGGTTGCAAACCGGCCGACGGGCGGCGGAAGGCGTCGGCTACTACAGCGCGCGGGAGTTCGATTTCACGCCATTCGAGCCGGTGCGGGACCGGTTGCTGGAACTGGGACGGGCGTGCGTGGCGAGCGAGCATCGCAACCAGACGGTGCTGGGTCTGCTTTGGAAAGGCATCGCGCGGTATGCGCAGGCCGAGGGCGTGCGTTATCTGACCGGATGCAGTTCGCTGACCTCGCGGGACGAGCGGGAAGGGCTGGCGGCCTACGCGCAACTGGCTCCGCGCAACCTGGTGGCCGAGCCCTGGCGAACGTCGCCCCGACCGGAATGGCGCTGTCGGCCGGTGGACGGAGCGTTGCCGGAGGTGAAGATCCCGCGGTTGATGACGTCGTATCTGCTGCTGGGCGCCAAGATCTGCGGCGAGCCGGCGATCGACCGGGAGTTTGGCACCATTGATTTTTTGACGTGGTTTGATCTGGAGGCGGCCACGGCGCGGGTGTTGCGCAAGTATCTGACGTGAGTTTGGCTGGGCGTATGGCGATGCGGCGTGTGGGCGACAACGTGCGGGGAATTTTTCGGGCGCTGTGTTTCATGGCGCTGTTGTGCGGCGCGGCGGCTTCACTGCTGTTGCGACCGCGGCATCGCCGGGACGCGGAGTCTCGGGCGCGCTGGTTGCAGGCGCTCTGCAAGCGGCTGCTGCGGCTGTTGGCCGTGCGCGTGGACTCAGCGGGCGAGGTGTCGTCGGGCGCGTTGATCGCGGCCAATCATCTCGGTTATCTGGACATCCTGGTGCTGGCCTCGTTGCGGCCGGTGGTGTTCGTCGCCAAGCGCGAGGTGCGGGGTTGGCCGGTATTCGGGTGGTTCGCGGAGAAGGCCGGGACGCGCTTCATTGACCGTGGCCGTCGGGGCGACGTGGTGCGGGTGACCGGGGAGTTGACGCCGTTGATCGAGGCGGGATTGAGCGTGGTGGTGTTTCTTGAGGGCACGAGCAGCGACGGGCGCGACGTGTTGCCGTTCAAGGCGTCGTTGTTGGAGCCGGCGGTGCGGCTGGGCTGGCCGGTGGTGCCGGTGGCGTTGGGTTATCGGGTGCCGGAAGGGCGTTCCGCCGAGTTGGAGGTGGCGTGGTGGGGCGACATGACCCTGCCGCCGCATCTGGTGAATTTTTTCACGCTGGCGTGGGTGGAAGCGCGGGTGCGCTGGGGGATGGAACGTCGCGCCGAGGGGAATCGGAAGGTGCTGGCGGCGGCCCTGCGTGATGAGGTGGCGGTGCTTTTGTCTAAATAGCATTTGGTTGCGGACGGCGGCCGCCGGACGGCGCACGGAAGTGTCTTGGTCGAGAAACCTTGCCCCGCAGGTTGACCGCTCCTTCAAGGTGGGCTAAGCGTTTCAAATAGGTCACTTTCGTGACTTAAATTAGTCTCGCAAAATGCATGCTGTTTGCCACAAGGAAATGATATGAAATTTTCACCCCGTATCGCAGTTTGGTTTCAGGCTCTCGTCGTCATCGGTTGCTTTTCCGCGCTTAAGGCGGAGGTAAAGCCCGGCTCCTACACGGCGGCCGATGTTCGCGGCACCGTCACTTGGACTGATCCGTCCACCAAGGCCGAAGCTCCGCTCGCCAGCGGCCAAAAGCTTCCTCAAGGTGCGATCGTCAGCACCGGTGAGGGTTCGACCGTGGTTTTGGTCTTCGCCAGCGGCGCAACCGCCACCCTCGCGCCCGAGTCCTCCGTCGAGGTTTCCCGCTTTTATCAGCAGGCTTTCTCCGAGGAAGCTTTCCTGAACGAATCCTTGGAACCTTCGGTTTCCGTGACCGAGATGAACCTCATCCGCGGCGAGATCACCGGTCAGGTCCGCAAGCTGCGCACCGGTTCCGAGTTTGTCGTCAACACTCCGGTCGGCGCCGCCGGCGTTCGTGGCACCACCTTTTCGGTCAGCTACAATCCCAATAACGGGACCTTAATCATCAAGACCGCCACCGGTCTGGTGGTTTACAAGTCGGTTGATGGCGTCGAAGTCCCCGTGCCCGCCGGTCAGAAATACACCAAGGATGGCGAGGTCGAGGAGCTCACTCCCGAGGAAATCGCGGAGATTGTCGCCGCCGCCACCACCGCCGTGGAAGCCGCCCGCCAGGAGCGTGCCGCCAGCGGCTCTCCCCGCCGCAACCCGATCGAGGTGACCATCACGGTGCCGGATCCGGACGAAGTCAGCGGCTCCCAGCCCTGATCTGGTTGTGATTCAAATCTGATTTTCCCACGCGGGACCGTTTTCGAACGGTCCCGCTTTTTTATGCCCCGGGGGGCGGCCGGCGCGGGTGGTGTCGGATTTTTTTTACTCCAAGAAGGAGGATTGCACGGGGCCCTTCGCGGCGTTGCGGGCGATCTGATCGCCGGGGTGTTCGTTGAGATGCCGGGGAGGCTTGGACACGCGGCGGGCCACGGCGGCCTCGCGATCGCTGACGATGCGGTCGCACATGCCGTGGATGTGCAGGCGGAGCCACTGGGCCGTGCTGCTCTCCAGGCGATAGTCGGCCGGGCCGTAGTGGTCGATGCGACCGACCTGGCGGAGGCGGTCGTTTTGCGCGAACTCGTCCGACTTGGACGGGTTGTAAACCGCGTAGGCCTTGCCGCCGCCCTTTTTCACGACGGAGAAACTGGGCACGTCGCTCGGGCCGTCGGCGATGTAGATCATGTTTTGAAACGGGATGCGGCGGTCCTCCGGCGTGATGTTGGCGTTCACGTCGATGGCCGGGTTTTTGTTGGTGCCCTTGTTGATTTCGAACAGCGCGCGGGTCTTGGTCGTGTTGTCGATGACCATGCCGATCTGCGCGATGACCGCATCGGCCTCGATGCCCAGTTCGTTCTGGCTGAGGAAGCCGGGTTGCAGAGGGTTCTCGATGAATTCGCAGCCCCAGATGCCCTCGACGTGCGGCGCGATGGCGCTGCCGCGGATCATCTCGGCCAGTCCGGTGCTCACGATGTAGTGCTCCAGCTGGATCTCGTGCTTGCGGTAGATTTCCTTCTCGGCGACGAAGCGTTTGGCCTGGCCGAAGAAGTCGGGCAGGCCGGGGTAGAACGCGATGTCCGCGCCGCACTCGCGCAGGGCGCGGTTGCCGAGCTTGGGCATGGCTCCGGCCAGCACGTAGGTGAGCAGGTGGTTGAGGTAGGCGATCTCGCCCGAGAGATGATAGCCGCGCTGCCGGTAGTGCTCGACCATGCTGTTGGTCTCGGCCCAGAAGAGAGACTCGTCGATTCCGTGGCGGCGAAACAACGGCGACTGCATGTAGTCGGGGATGAGCGTCTTGTCGAAGTCCCAGATGCAGGCGATGATGTTTTGCGTGAAAAGCGTGGTGGACATGGGTGCGACGTCGCCGGCCGGGAGGACGTCCGCCCGCCGTTGACATGGCGTCGAGGCAAGCCATTGGCGCGCCGCTTCGCAATTCGCAAAACGCCGCGCATCCGACCTTGCCCCGGCCGGGGTTTCGGCTCCGTCTGATAAATCCAGTCCGCATGGATTCCCTCCCCGACATCACCCTCTTTCAACGCCGTCTCGACGAGCTCGACGCGCGTATGCGCGACCCCGCCTTTTACGCCAACGCGCGGGCCGCCGCCGAAGTGACGCGCGAGCATCAGCGCCTGCAGCAGATCGTCGCCTTGCGCGCTTCCTGCGAGCGCCTGCAACGGGAGATCGCGGAGGCTCGCGGGCTGGTGCGCGATTCCGCGGCCGACCCCGAACTGCGCGAGCTGGCCGAGGCCGAGATGCCCGAGTTGGCCGATCGCGCCGCGGCCGCGGAGGAGAAGTTGCTCCGCGCGATGATCCCGCCCGAGCCTTCGGATTCGCGCAACACCGTCCTGGAAATCCGCGCCGGCACCGGCGGCGAGGAGGCCGCGTTGTTCGCGGCCGGGCTGGCGCGCATGTATCAGCGTTACGCGGACACCCGGGGCTGGACGGTCGAGCCGCTGGGCACGAGCGTGAGCGAGCGCGGCGGGTTTCGCGAGGCGAGCTTCCTGGTCCGCGGCGTTGATGTGTATCGACAATTGAAATACGAGAGCGGCGTGCACCGCGTGCAACGGGTGCCGGCCACCGAGGCCAACGGACGCATCCACACGTCAACCGTCACGGTGGCGGTTTTGCCCGAGGCCGAAGAGGTCGATCTGCACATCGATCCGCAGGACCTGGAGATCACCGTGCAGCGCGCCAGCGGGCCCGGTGGGCAGGGGGTCAACACGACGGACTCGGCGGTGCGCATCATCCACAAGCCGACCGGCACGCTGGTCTATTGCGCCGACGGCCGCTCCCAGCAGAAGAACAAGGCGAGCGCCATGGCGGTGTTGCGCGCGCGCCTGCTGCGCGTGAAGGAGGAGGAGGAGGAGGCGCGCTATGCCGCGCAGCGCAAGAGCCAGATCGGCACCGGCGACCGCAGCGAGCGCATCCGCACCTACAATTTCCCGCAAAGCCGCCTGACCGATCATCGCATCGGGCTGACGTTGCACAGCTTGGCGCAGGTGATGGAGGGCGAGCTCGAGCCGATCATCGAGGCCTTGCAACAAGCGGACTTCGAGGAGAAATTCGCGGCCCTGACCGGCCGTCCCGCGCCGTCGCGCACGGTGCGTTCGGAGGATTGAACACGGTCTCGCGCGCCAGCCACGTCACGCCCATTTTTTCGCCGCATGCTCACGATTCTGGAGGTCATCCAAAAAACCACGGACTTTTTTGTCTCAAAGGGCGTCGAGTCCGCCCGGCTCAACGCGGAGACGCTGGTCGGGCACGCGCTCGGGTTGAAGCGCATGCAGCTTTACCTGCAGTTTGAAAAGCCGCTGGCGGACGGCGATCTCGACCGGATTCGTCCGCTGGTCAAGCGACGTGGTCAACGCGAGCCGTTGCAGCACATCCTGGGCTCGGTGGAGTGGGGCGGACTGGTGTTGAAGTGCGATCGGCGCGCGTTGATTCCGCGTCCCGAGACGGAGTATTTGCCGGAGCTTCTGGCGGCGCGGCTGGACGGGGTTTCGCCGCAGGCGGTGCTCGATCTGGGCACGGGCTCGGGGGCGCTGGCCTGCGTGCTGGCCGTGCGGTATCCGGAGGCGCGGGTGACGGCGGTGGACACGAGCGTGGAGGCGTTGGCGTTGGCGGCGGAGAACGTCGCGGCGCTGGGCCTGGGAGAACGCGTGCGGTTGTTGGAGTCGGATTGGTTCGCCGCGCTGCCGGCCGGGGAGACCTTTGATTTGATCGTGGCCAATCCGCCTTATCTGGCGTCGGAGGAGACGTCGGCGGCGGAGCCGGAGGTGCGGGTGTTCGAGCCGGCGGCGGCGTTGACGGCCGCGGAGGGCGGGTTGGCGGACTTGCGGCGCATCGTGGCGGGCGCGCGCGAGCGGTTGCGGCCGGGCGGTTGGTTGGCGATGGAGACGGGCATCGCGCACCACGCGGAGTTGCTCGCGTTGCTGCCGGCGGCGGGCTTGTCGGCGGCGGAGTCGGTGGCCGATCTCACGGGGCGCGACCGGTTTGTTTTTGGGCGGGCGTAATCGCTGTCGGCAGCGGGAGGAGGGTGGGCATTTCTTGCCCACGCAGTTTGATATGATGACGCGGAGAGGGGCGGCGTTCGGTTTGACGTGATCTCGCGTCGTTCTCGTGGGCAGGAATGCCCACGATCCTTCAGAGGCTCTTGGTGACCTGGGTGGCGGGCTCGACGGGCTGTTGGGCGGGCACGCCGGTGAGCAGCATGTCAACG
>Ga0079224_100017477_pt1 | contig 10109 bp, 8 predicted proteins | sample Stecom2015_FD_80414 | JGI IMG/M metagenome (GOLD analysis project Ga0079224, IMG submission 80414) | Agricultural soil microbial communities from Utah to study Nitrogen management - Steer compost 2015 | ecosystem: Environmental > Terrestrial > Soil > Agricultural land | place: USA: Utah... | reverse complement strand
ATCACAGAGGTCGCACCGGATGACACGCTGGCGGCCGGTACCGAGCAGCCGCCAGTTGCCGGTACATTCCCCACTCGTATGCCGCAGTTCCATCATCCTGGCCTCAGGTTGCCGGTGTCGTCGAAAGGTGCAATCTCCGAGCCAGCCGAGGCCTCGCCGCTCACTGCGGAACCGTGTCGGGCTGCACCCGCATCGAATCGCGGATTTCCCGGAAAACGCGGCCGATTCGCTCCGGATCGCTCGAGGTGGCGTTGATCCACGCGTAGAGCGCGGAATCGCTGACGCCCGCCGCGTCGAGGATGCTGTCGCGCATGACCACGAAGCCGCTCGTGTCGGAACTCGTGACGGCCGCGGCCCGGCGAAGGTCCACCATGACCCGGACGAACGTGTCGTCTGACATGGGCGCCCCCTCGCCGCGGCCGCACGCGCCCAGCAGGAGCGGCGGCATGACGGACAGCAGCACGAGCAGCGGGCGCAGCAGACGCTGTGGAATCACGGGCTCCGGTGTCAGCAGGGGCGGACAAGGTCTGCGCCGCGAGCGCGCGTTGTCAAGCGACCGCGCAACGGGTACGTTGCGGCACTCCCATCACCGCAGGAACGAACGACGCATGCGAACCATTACACTGACGATGGTGGCAACGGTCCTGGCGCTCGCAGGGCCCGCCGCCGCGCAGCAGGCACCGTCCCCCGCCGACGTGCTCGGATACGAGCTCGGCGAGCATTTCACCGACCACGCTTCCATTCTGCGATACGTGGACGCGATCGCGGCCGCGTCGCCGGAGCGGGTCCGCGTCGAGCGATACGGCGAATCGGTCGAGGGCAGGCCGCTCGTACAGGTTGTGGTCGCGCGGCCCGACTACCTCTCGCGCCTCGATGGCATCCTCGCCGCGAACGCCGAGCTGGCGCGCATCGAGACAAGCGCTGAGCGTGCCCGCCAGATCGCCGCGACGAACCCTGCCGTCGTGTACTTCTCGTACGGCGTCCATGGCAACGAGGCGTCGTCGAGCGAGGCGGCGTTGTACACCATGTGGGACCTTTTGCGCGGCGCATCCGAAGTGCAGGGCGTGCTCGATTCGGTCGTCGTCGTGTTCGAGCCGGCGGTGAACCCGGATGGTCGTGAGCGCTACGTGCAGTGGTACCGCCAGGCGCGCGGCGCAGTGCCGCACCCGGCTCCGGTGGCGCGCGAGCACGGTGCGCCGTGGCCGGGCGGCCGGTCCAACCACTCTCTCTTCGCCCTGAACCGTGACTGGGCGTGGCTGACGCAGCAGGAAACGCGCATGCGCCTGGTCACGTGGTCTCGCTGGAACCCGCAGGTCCACGTCGACTTCCACGAGATGAGTCCGGAAGCGACCTACTTCTTCTTTCCGGCTGCTGCGCCGATCAACCCGAACTACCCGCCGCACGTGCTTGCGTGGGGCGAGCGCTTCGGTGCTGCGAACGCGTCGGCGTTCGATCTCCACGGCTGGCAGTATTTCACCGCCGAATCGTATGACCTGTTCTATCCGGGCTACAGCGACAGCTGGCCGTCGCTGCTCGGTTCGATCGGCATGACATACGAGCAGGCAGGCAGCGGTCGTGCTGGCCTCGTCTACGAGCGCAATGACGCTACGCTGCTGACGCTGCGGCACCGCGCAGAGCAGCATCGCACGAGCGGCCAGGCGACGCTGCGCACCGCGGCATCTGGCAAGAGCACACTCCTGGGCGACTACGCCGAGTTCCACCGCAACGTCGGGCGCGACCGGTCCGACGTCCTGCTGGTCGATGACGGTGCCGGCCGTGCGGGCGCGCTGGTCGCTTTGCTGCGCGCGCAAGGCATCGAGGTCGAGCGTGCGGGCCGTGCGTTCCGCGCGAGCACGGAGCCGCACACCGGCTTCGCGACGCGACGTGAGTTCCCGGCCGGCACATGGCGGGTTCGTGCGCGCCAGCCGCGCGGCCTCCTCGCCGTGACGCTGCTGCAGCCGGAAGTCACGCTCGATGCAACGTACTCCTACGACGTCAGTGCGTGGTCGCTCCCGTTCGCGTACGGCGTCGAAGCACACAGTACACGCGGGACGCCGGACGCGGGATGGACGCCGGCGCCGACGGCCTCACTGGCGTCGGCCGGAGAGTCGGCCGCGTCGTACGGCTGGGTGCTGCCCGCGTCCTTCGAGAGCTGGCAACCGGTGACGCGCTACCTGCGGGACGGTGGTGTCGCGCGCGTGATCGAGGAAGCGATCACAGTCGCCGGCCGCGAGCTGGCGCCCGGCGCGATCTTCCTGCCACGGATGGGTGCGGACTCGTTCGACGTCCGCATCGCGCGTGCGCAACTGCCGGCCTCCGCGATTCCGGTGACGTCGGGCCGAACCACAGCGGGACCAGACCTCGGTACGGGCAGTGCCTACACGGTGCGCGCACCACGCATCGCGCTGCTCATGGGCGAGGGCATCTACGCGACGTCGGCCGGCGCCCACTGGTTCTTCCTCGATCACACGCTCGGTCTCGATTACGACGTGGTCGACGTCCGACGCGTGAGCAACATCGCCCTGCGGGACTGGGACGTGATCGTGCTGCCTGATGCCGGCGGCAGTGCCGTAAACGAGGACGGTAGGAAAGCACTCGAGGCGTTCGTGCGTGGCGGCGGGACACTCATCGCTGTCGGCTCGGCGGCGCGTTCCATCGCCGCACCGATCGCAGGCATCGAGCCACGCAGTGCACCCGAGCATCCCGAGGAGTCCCGGATCGAGCGCGCACTGCGTGGCCGTCAGGCGCGCGAGGTCGAAGACTTCGAGGAAGGCGTGCCCGGCACGATCGTGCGCGCGCGCGTCGACCGGGATCACCCGCTCGGCTTCGGCGTCGGCACCAGCGATGGATGGCTGTATGTCCTGCACGGCGGCGGCTCCGTCTTCGAGCCGACCGAAGACTTCGAAACCGCGGCATACTTCCCGGCGGATCTGCAGAAGGTGAGCGGCGTGATCAGCGAGCGGAATCTGCAGCGTTTGTCCAATGCCAGCTGGATCGCGAACCGTGGTGTCGGCAGCGGCAACATCATCCTGTTCGCCGATGATCCGCTTTTCCGACATTTCTGGTACGGCACGTTTCAGCCCTTTGCCAACGCGCTGCTGCTCGGGCCACAGCTGTAAACCTGCGCGAACGGCCGGCGCCAGTGTGAAAATGCCCCGTTCTGCTGCCGATTCGGCAGCGGGACGGGGCATGCCGCTTGCCCATCTGGCGGGTGTCTCCCGATGCGAGGTGGGGTGTGTTGAATCCGGACCGGTTGACCGTCAAGGCGGCGGAATCGATACAGGTGGCTGCGCAGGACGCGCAGCGTCGCGGCAATCCGGCAATCGAAGATCTCCATCTGCTGAGCGCGCTGCTCGGACAGGAGGAGTCGATCGTCGTTCCGATCCTCCAGAAGGTCGGCGTGAGCGTTGCGCGGCTGCGCGAGTCGCTGGGCGCACGCATCGAGCGCCTGCCGAAGCAGTCGGGCGGCTCGCAGCCCACGGTCAGTCGTGAACTGAATCAGATTTTCGACGTTGCGGAGCAGGCCGCGCGTACGCTGCGGGACGAGTACGTCTCCACCGAACACCTGCTGCTCGCGCTGGCGGAGAAGAAGGGTTCGACCACGCGCGAACTGCTGCAGGAGCAGGGCGCGACGGTGGAGTCGCTGCGCGAAGCGCTCGAGGCAGTACGCGGTCCGCACAACGTGACTGACCAGGAGCCGGAACAGAAGTATCGCGCACTGGAGCGCTTTACGCGTGACCTGACGGAGGTTGCTCGCCGCGGCAAGCTCGACCCCGTCATCGGTCGTGACGAGGAGATCCGTCGCGTAGTGCAGGTGCTGAGTCGTCGCACGAAGAACAACCCGGTGCTGATCGGCGAGCCGGGCGTCGGCAAGACGGCGATCGTAGAGGGTCTCGCGCAGCGCATCGTAAGCGGGGACGTACCGGAATCACTGCGTGAGAAGCGGCTCGTACAGCTCGATCTCGCTGCGCTGATTGCCGGCGCGAAGTTCCGCGGCGAATTCGAGGAGCGGCTCAAGGCGGTGCTCAAGGAGCTGACCGAAGCGGAAGGCCGCTACGTCGTTTTCATCGATGAGCTGCACACCCTGGTTGGTGCGGGCAAGGCCGAGGGTGCAATGGACGCGGGCAACATGCTGAAGCCCGCGCTCGCGCGTGGCGAGCTGCGTGTGGTAGGTGCAACAACGCTCGACGAGTACCGCGAGAACATCGAGAAGGACGCTGCGCTCGAGCGGCGCTTCCAGCCCGTCTACGTGGGCGAGCCGAGTGTGCAGGACGCGATTGCCATCCTGCGCGGTTTGAAGGAGCGCTACGAAGTGCATCACGGCGTGCGAATCACCGACGGTGCGCTGGTCGCCGCTGTGCGCCTGTCCGATCGCTACATCGGCGGGCGCTTCCTGCCTGACAAGGCGATCGACCTGGTGGACGAGGCCGCGTCGCGGCTGCGCATCGAGATCGACTCGATGCCGCAGGAGATCGACGAGGTGGAGCGTCGCATCATGCAGCTCGACATCGAGCGGACGGCGCTCGAGGGCGAGGCGGAGAAGGGCGCGGTCGAGAGGCGCGAGCGCATCGAGCAGGACCTGGCCGGGCTGCGCGAGCGCGTGAGCGGGATGAAGGCACGCTGGCACTCGGAGAAGGATCAGATCCAGCGGATCCGTGAACTGAAAGAGCGCATCGACGATCTAAAGGTCGAAGCCGAGCGTGCACAGCGGAGCGCGGATCTCGCGCGTGCTGCAGAGATTCAGTACGGCGAGATTCCGAAAACGGAGCAGGACCTTCTCGATGCAGAGGCGCGTCTCGGCGAACTGCAGAGCGAGGGCAAGTTTCTGAAGGAAGAAGTCGATGCCGAGGACGTCGCCGACGTCGTCTCGCGCTGGACGGGTGTGCCTGTCACGCGGATGATGGAGTCCGAGAAGGAGCGTCTGCTGCATCTGGACGAGGTGCTCGCATCGCGCGTGGTCGGTCAGCCCGAAGCGGTCGCAGCCGTGGCGGACGCGGTGCGTCGCAGCCGTGCCGGGCTGCAGGACCCGAACCGGCCGATCGGCAGCTTCATCTTCCTCGGCCCTACCGGCGTCGGCAAGACGGAGACTGCGCGCGCGCTCGCGGAGTTCCTGTTCGACGACGAAGAGGCGATGGTGCGGATCGACATGTCCGAGTACATGGAGCGCCACGCCGTCGCGCGACTCATCGGCGCACCGCCCGGATACGTCGGCTACGAAGAGGGCGGCCAGCTGACCGAGAAGGTGCGGCGCCGTCCGTACAGCGTGATCCTCTTCGACGAGATCGAGAAGGCGCACGCGGACGTCTTCAACGTGTTCCTGCAGATCCTGGATGACGGACGCTTGACCGACTCGCAGGGACGTACGGTCGATTTCCGCAACACGGTCGTCATCATGACGTCCAACATCGGCAGCCACGCAATCCTGGAACGCAGCGGCGGCGACTGGTCCGAGACGGAGCGCATCGTGATGACGGAGCTGCGGCGTCACTTCAGGCCCGAGTTCCTGAACCGTGTCGATGACATCATCGTGTTCCGTCCACTCGGTACCGAGCAGCTGCGCGTGATCGTCGGGCTGCAGCTCGAGCGCGTCCGGGACATGCTCGCGGAGCGCGGCATCACCGTGCGCTTCACCGAGGACGCCATCGATTTCATCGCGCACGAGGGTTACGACCCGGCGTTCGGCGCGCGTCCGCTCAAGCGCGCGATCCAGCGCCTGGTGCAGAACCCGCTCGCCGTCCGCCTGCTCGAAGGCGAATTCTCGGCGGGCGCCGTGCTCGTGGGTGATGTCGAGGCCGGCCAGCTCCAGTTCGGACCGGACGTGGCAGCAGAGCTGCCGACGGCTTGACAGTGCACGGGCGGGCTCAGACCTTTCCGCGTGCCCTCACGGACAGGCGGAATCGAATGCTGCGACGCACTGCACTCGCCCTGATGCTCACGGCCGCCGTGGCCGCGTGCAGTTCCACGCCAGCGCCCGCGCCGAGCGGACCGGGCTCGAGCGTGGCTCCTGCGCTCGTCGTCGAACAGTTCCTGCGCGCGGCCAACGCGAACGACCTCGACACGATGGCCCGCCTGTTCGGTACCATCGACGGGTCGATCACCAAGCGTGACACGCGCAAGCAGGTCGATGACCGGATGTTCGCGCTCGCGTCCATTCTGCGCCACAACGACTACTCGCTGGAAGGCGAGCAGATCGTGCCGGGGCGCCGTGATGTCGCAACACAGCTGCTCGTGCGCATCGTACTGCCCGATGGACGCTCGACGGTCGTGCCATTCACGCTCGTCTACAGTAGCGAACGGACCTGGCTGATCGAGCAGATCGCCGTCGAGCGGATCACGAACCTGCGCTGAGCGCGGACGCGGAGGACCGTTCGAGGGAGTGTAGCGCGGTTGCGCTCAGCCGGCGGCAGGGACCTCGACGAGTTCGACGAGCACGCCCGTAAAGCTCTGCGGATGCAGGAACGCGATGCGACGCTCATGCGCGCCGCGGCGCGGGACCAGGTCGATCGCTCTGATGCCCGCAGCGATCTGCGCAGCAAGGGCGGCGTCGATGTCGGGCACACGGTAGGCGATGTGATGCAGCCCCGGACCACGCTTCTCGAGGAAGCGCGCGACGGGTGAGTCCGGGCGCAACGGCTCGAGCAGTTCGATCGTCGCTGGGCCGCTGCCGATGAACACGACCCGGACACCTTGCGACTCGACGGTCTCGGGCAGGGAACCGCGAGCGCCCAGCAGGGTTTCGTATTGAGGAAGAACGTCGTCGATCGATGGAACCGCGATCGCGACATGGTCCAGTACACGTTCCACGGTCTGCTCCCCGGCCGGTTTCTTGCAACCCGTTGCGGAGCGCCAAGCTAACACGCGCGCAGCGTCACGGCCATGCGCGCGGGGCAGAAGAGGAGATGCGTAATGGCGGGTAATGGCGGTCCGGTCACAGTCTCGGACAGCGATTTCGGGAGCGAAGTCGAGCAGGGTGAAGGCCTCACGATCGTGGACTTCTGGGCCGCATGGTGTGGCCCGTGCCGCATGGTGGCGCCGGTCATGGAGCAGCTGGCCACCGAGTACAGCGAGAAGGTGAAGGTCGCCAAGCTGGACGTGGACGCGAACCAGCAGACGGCGATGAAGTACAATATCCGCTCGATTCCGAGCATCCTGTTCTTCAAGGACGGCAAGCACGTCGATACGGTGGTCGGCGCGGTGCCGAAGCAGTACCTCGAGCGAAAGCTGCAGGAGCACCTCTAGGCGTTCTCCTGCAACCCGCAAGTGGCGGGGCGGCGGTTGTGACCGCCGCCCCGCTTTCTGTACCCCGTGCCCGGAGGCCTACCGTAAGTCGATGTCAGTTCTATATATTGTGAGCACACCGATCGGCAATCTGGGCGATGTCACGCACCGCGCGCTGGAGGTTCTCCGCGAGGCCGATCGCGTGCTGGCGGAGGACACACGGCGCACGGCGGTCCTGCTGCGGCACTATGGCATCGAGACCCCGCTGATCTCCGCACACGAGCACAACGAGGCGGCACGCGCCGCGCAGGTGACGGCATGGCTCGATGCCGGCGAGACGCTTGCGCTCGTGTCGGATGCCGGAACGCCGCTACTCTCGGATCCCGGCGAGCGCATCGTGCGACGCGTGCTGGACGCCGGTCACAGTGTCGTACCGATTCCCGGCGCGTCGGCCCTGCTGGCGGCACTCGTCGGTGCGGGTCTGCCTGCCGTGCCGTTCACCTTCTACGGATTCGTGCCGCGCGCGGGTGGTGAGCGGACGGTTCTGCTGGACGATCTGGCCGCCCTGCCACACACGGCGGTGATGTACGAGAGCCCCGCGCGGCTGTTGCGACTGCTGCGCGACCTTGCCTCCCGTTGCGGTGGGGAGCGTGCGGTCGTGGTCGCCCGCGAGTTGACGAAGCTCCACGAGACGTTCGTGCGCGGAACCCTTGCCGACGCGGTCGCCTACTACGAGGAAGCGGGGGAGCCCCGGGGCGAGGTGGTGGTCGTGCTGGGGGGCGCGGCGCGCACCGGCGTAAGCGCCGAGGACGTCGCTGCGCTCGCACGCACCCTGCTCGCAGCAGGCGGGCGGCCCAGCGTGGTCGCGCGGGAAGTCGCGAAGCGGACCGGCCTGGCGCGCAACGACGCGTATGCGATCACGCTCGCCCAGGCCGCCGAGCAGGAGGAAGAACCCGAGTGATCCGGCTGCTGCCCGTCGTCATCATTGCTGCGCTCGCGGCTGCGGCACGTCCAGCGCCTGAACCGGTGCTGACTATCGCGCAACTGCAGTACGGCGGTGGAGGCGACTGGTACGCGAATCCCTCGGGCCTGCCGAACCTGCTGCGTGAGATCGGCGTGCGCACCGGCCTGCCGGTCGCCACCCGTCCGGCGCAGACACAGCTCACGTCTCCCGACCTCTGGACCTATCCGTACCTGTATCTGACCGGGCACGGCAACGTCCGTTTCACCGAGGAAGAAGTCCGCCTGCTGCGGCGCTACCTGGCGAGCGGCGGGTTCCTCCACGCGGACGACAACTACGGCATGGACGAGAGCTTCCGTCGCGAGATCCGGCGCGTCTTTCCGGAGTATCAACTCTCGGAGATCCCGGCGGATCACCCGGTGTTCCATTCGTTCTACGACTTTCCGCGCGGCATGCCGAAGATCCACCTGCACGACGGCAAGCCGGCGCAGGCGTTCGGTATCTTTCATGAAGGACGGCTCGTCGTCTTCTACAGCTACGAGACGGACCTGGGCAATGGCTGGGAAGATGCTGACCGGCACAACGATCCGCCCGAGATTCGTGAGGCGGCGTTCCGAATGGGCGTCAACCTCTTCGTCTATGCACTCGCGCAGGTGGTATCATGACACCCGCACCCGATCTCCGTAGCATCATCGAGGCGACGCGCCGTCGTATCCGCAGCGCGGTCGTGGTCGCGATCGCCGCCGGTGTCGCTGCTGCGATCCCCGCGGCACTGCTGGTTGCCTGGGCACTCGGAAACTGGGCCGGCTGGAGCGCGCCGAGTGTCGCGCCGCTCGTGCTGGAGATCGGTGCCGCACTGCTCGCGGGTTCTGCGGCATATGCCGCCGTTCGTCGCTGGCTCGAGCCGCTGGACTCGCCGCGCGTCGCGGCGGACACGGAAGAACGGCTCGGCCTGCCGCCGGGCGAGTTGCGCACACTGCTCGAGCTCGAGCATGCGACGCCGCCCGGCACATCCGACGCGCTGATCCGTCATGCCGGCGCGCGCCTCGCGCCACAGCTCGTGGGACGGAACGCGCGCGATATCGAAGGCACGCTCGGGGAGCAGGCACGGCGGCGGCGCACGCTGGCGCTCTCGACGCTGGGTGCGCTCGTGCTGCTCGTCGCAGTGCTCGGTTTCGCCGCACCCGAGCGCTCGGCCGCGAGCTGGACGCCCATGCTGCACCCAGTCGCACACCTCTCGCCGCCACCTCTGCCGGAGATCATCGTCGAGCCCGGCAGCAGCGAGGTCCCGCGCGGCAGCGATTTCGAAGTGCGCGTGCGCGCACCGGGACGCGCGGCGGCGTCCGTCGCATGGCGCGCGCAGGGCGATGTCCCGCGACAGCACACGCTCGAGGTGGTTCGCGACAGTGCGGCGATGCTGATCCCGCGCGTCGAGACGGTGACCACCTACTGGGTGACGACGCCGGACGGTGCACGCTCCGAGCGGTACACCATCACGCCCGTCGATCCGATGCTTGTCGCCGACCTGGTCGTCGAGGTACATCCGCCCGCGTATGTCGGGCGCGGCGTCGAGCGCTACCAGACGGACGTTCCGCCGCTCGAGATCGAGGAAGGCACCGAGATCGTCGTGAGCGGTCGCGCGACGCGCACGCTCGGCGCTGCACTGCTCGAAAGCGCCGATGCCTCGTTTACGCTGAACGTTGCCGACGGCGCGTTCAGCGGTCGTATCGTGCCCACCCGCAGCGGCATCTACCAGTGGACGCTCCGCGACGCGGGTGGTAGTGCACCCGCTCTCGATCCCGCGCCACTCGAGCTGACGCTCATCAATGATGCGCTGCCGCAGGCAATCGTCACGTTCCCCGGCACGGACACGGTGATCGCGCCCGACCTGCGCCAGCTGATCGCAGGGGAGGCACGCGACGACTACGGT
>Ga0079224_100017476_pt1 | contig 10109 bp, 7 predicted proteins | sample Stecom2015_FD_80414 | JGI IMG/M metagenome (GOLD analysis project Ga0079224, IMG submission 80414) | Agricultural soil microbial communities from Utah to study Nitrogen management - Steer compost 2015 | ecosystem: Environmental > Terrestrial > Soil > Agricultural land | place: USA: Utah... | reverse complement strand
TCTTTGTCAGTGGTCGCGGACGGAGACGCCCGGGACACGTGTATCGATCCCGCTTGCCGTATGATATTACCTCATTCGAACATGTGGCCGAGAATGAGTTCACCTACCCGCAGCCGTGGTGGGTAGATGACCACGGCTTCGTCCTGCTGTTCACTAAATATACCCAGGGGCGAGAATTGTATTGGCGCACCAGCGATCCGGAGGGGAGGCATTGGGCAGAAGACCGCAAGCTAGTGGGAATGGGTGGACACTATCAGGTGAGTAATGAACGCCAGGGGCGTGTGATTACCGCCTTCAATATGCACCCGGACGGCAATGTGGACCGACGCACCAACCTGTATTTTGTCCAAACCGACGATCGGGGCCGGACCTGGCGAACCGCGAGTGGGGAGATTGTCGACACCCCCATCAGTGACCCCGCAAGTCCGGCTTTGGTACGGGATTACCAAGCCGACGGTCGGCTCGTCTACCTCAAGGACGTTGCTTTCACTGTGCAGGACAACCCGGTGATCTTATACGTGACCAGCGCCAACCACGAGCCGGGGCCTGGAGGCGAGCCACGGACATGGACCATCGCCCATTGGACCGGCGATGCATGGGCCTTCCACGAAGTTACGACATCGACCCACAACTATGACATGGGATCCCTGTACATCGAACCGGACGGATCATGGCGAATCATCGCCCCGACCGAATCGGGACCGCAGCGCTGGGGAACCGGGGGCGAAATCGCCATCTGGATCAGCGACAACGAAGGGAAAAGCTGGACAAAAGTCCGTGACGTTACGCGCAACAGTCCGCGCAACCACGCTTATGTACGTCGACCCCTGAATGCCCATCCCGATTTCTACGCGTTCTGGGCTGACGGCAACCCAGACGAGATGTCGGAGTCTCGACTGTATTTCACTGAGAAATCCGGGGAGCAGGTTTGGTCTTTGCCTTATGACATGGAGGACATGTACGCTGCGCCGATCCCCATTTATCCTGAGGAATGAATGCGAAAGTGAGTGAATAGGGGCCTGGAAGCGCTTTGATTCCTGTTCTGCAGTAGTATCTGGAAGTTCCATCGCTGGCGCGCTAGGCTGTTCAGTCAGCAGAAGCATCGGTCAAGAGAATTCCAGTAGTGTACGGTATCGGGCTTGGTGTCGTAATGTCCTCAGTGTTGTGGGCTGCCAACCTGGCGAAATCCGTTCCCGGGACGGTGTACATATTCCCCGACATCATTACGTTGATTGCCCTTCCAGCTCTCGTCTTGCTAGCACTTCGGTTTCTTGCCTTCCAGGATAATACATTGACACGATGGAGTCTGCGCCGCGCCGGAACGACCATGGTGGTTTTTGGAGCACTACTCTTTGCAACGACTCTCACCATCCTGGGCTTTGTCTCCTTTTCTGAGCCATCGGCTCGTATGCTACTCATCGGGTCTACCATGGCATTTGCAGGATTTCTCGGCGTCGGCTGGCTCACTGTCTTGATGGCAACGTCGTGGTTCCCCTACGCTCACGGACGACGATAGCGCTCCGCTTACTCTCCCTTCTTGCACCTGAACACCCTTAGAGTGAATCGGCATCGACCCTAGAAAAGATCAGGTCGGCCTCTTTCTCTATGCTACCGCGGAGACGCCATGGTCTTACGACCCTCGATCGCGAAAGATAGGCTCTGGCTTCATAGGAGTTCAGCAATTGATAGCAGTGAAAGCCGAAAGGCTTCAAAAGACGATAGATCTGATCATACGCCACGTCGGCAGAGGGGGCCGGTGGCAGTGCTCCGCCAACTTCCACTACTAGCTCACAGTCGTCACGAACTTCGGACAATACTGGAACCAGGCCACGGATCGCCTTTATTTCTGAACCTTCGACATCGATCTTGATAATACGTGCCCGGCGAATTTCTTCCCGAGTGAGCATCTCAGCCAGCGTTCTTGCCCTGATTACCCCTCTTGATCGATAGCCCGGTATGTTGATAAGCGAGCTTGCCGCTGTATTCCACGGCAGACCATGAAAGAGTTCAACCTCCTGCGCCCTGTCCGAAACGGCCTCGTTGACGACACGCACATTGCACAGGTGGTTACGATTGATGTGTTGCGTCAGGGCGGCAGAGATGTCTTGGAACGCCTCTATCGCCACGACGTGGCCGTGGGGGCCGACCCGTTTGGCGGAGAGTACAGTGTAATAGCCGATGTTCGCGCCCACATCGACAAAGACGTCCCCCCTGGCCAGGCGGCCTGATAACCAGGTCGTCAGATTCGGCTCCCACACTCCGTAAAGATATAGATAGCGCTGGAGAATTTCCCTGGTGTTGCCCTGAAAATGTCCACCCCATACGGTCGTAGTGACGAAGTCCCGAGACCAGGACCGCAGGAAAGCATCAACCAGGGCGTTGAGACGAGGACTCACAGGCCACGCCGTAGTGTGACGAATGTACCATCGCCATATCAGAACCATTGCAGGTAAGCTGTGGAACGACCTCTTGACCATCCTCTCGGAAACACGGTGGCGTGCCAATGTAGACTCCCCTTTCCCCCGGGGTAGGTCACCCCGATTATGTCAGCCCCAAAATCTAACGAAGTATACTACTGACTCTTTTGCACACCTAACTAAAATTTTAGCGATGGACATAAAGTCGGACTGTGAAATACTGAAACACTTGCCACCCCCAGGCCTATCCTGTGGACGATAAAGATGAGCTTGAATACGCAATTCACGCAGTCGAAAAAGGGTTCTAGAAAGGGACACGCTTGAATTCGATTGGTCTCTTTGTGGGAATCATCGCGGTCATCCTGATTGCTCCTTTCGAGACCCTTTCTCCTGTTGTTCAAACCGCTATCTTTAAAGTCTCCAATGTCGAACTCATTGTCTCTCTTGTCTTTGCGATCGCTGCAGCGCGGTTTCTGTGGAAAGGTGACTGGGAAATCTTTCGCACGCCGCTGGCCTTTCCAGCAATAGCTCTCCTCAGCATAATGATCATTTCAAGCCTGGCCACTCCTTATGATCAGGGCGAAGCGCTTCGCCAGACCGGAAGGTTCGTGGCAGGATTCGGCTTTTTCTTGCTGACGATCGCCGTTGTGGGGACTTCAACCCGGCGCATGAAAGTTCTGTGCGTGAGTGCCGCCGTGATTGGTATGGCGGTCGGCATAGTGGGCATACTGGAATACCTGTACCCCGACAGAGTGCGACTGCTGTTAGCTCCCTTTCAGGGGGGACCTTTCCTCGTAGGAGGTTTGCTTCGTGTCAGTTCCACCCTGCAATATCCCACCATCACTTCTATGTATCTTGAGATTGCATTCGGGCTGGGACTGGTACTTTTCATGGGTTCGTCAGGGTTTCCCGATCTTGGCCGAGTGCTCTGGTTCTTAAGCTTGTTCGCTATCGCAGTTGCGATCATCCTTACCTGGACGCGTGCCGGAATTATTACCGTTGGGGTGCAACTGACACTGGTTCAATATCTATATTTTCGAAAACAAGGACTCGACGGCAGACTCCTCTGGCTGTCTGCCCTGATGGCCGCAATCGGCTTCGTACTTGCTGTCTTTCTCGTCTCCGACCCGACTTCCCGATTGCGTCTCATTACTCGTGACCACCACGACTGGTATCGCGCGGAATTCGTAGTTCCCGACAACCTCAGCTTTTCTCCTGGAGAGATCAAGGAAGTTAACGTTCAGGTCACGAACCGGGGGAGGATGCCCTGGAGGTCGGATATCGAAAATCCGTTTCTGCTGTCCTATCACTGGATGGAGGAAAAGAGCACGACGATAGTGATTTTTGAGGGATTGCGGAGCTTTTTTCCGCATCCTGTACAGCCTGGCGAAAGCGTCGGGATAGAGGCAGTGGTGCAGGCTCCTCCTCAGTCCGGGAACTACCGGCTTGTTTGGGACATCGTGCAGGAAGGGAGGTTGTGGTTTTTGCGCCAGGAATCGCAGCTGGCATTAACTAAAGTGTCCGTGAAGGGGGAACCTGCGGGACTGCTGCCGCTGATCGACGGTCCTCGCTTTCTTCCGATCGACGAAGCTCGATACCAACTTGACCGAATGGTTTTATGGAAGGCGGCCTTTTCTCTACTGAAGGAAAGACCTCTTCTGGGAGTAGGGCCAGGAAACTTCAGGCTTCTATATGGTGACGTGCTGGGACTCAAGGTCTGGAATCTCAACCTGCACGCTAACAATACTTACCTTGAATTTTTGGCCGGTACCGGTATTTTCGGCGGGGCGGCTTTCATTTATCTCTGGATGTGCCTGGGTGCGTTGCTGAGACGAGGCTGGAAGAATGTCAAGTCGGCGCATTTTCCGTTCTTTCTTGGAAGCGCGGCGGCAGTTGTGGCTATTGCGGTGCATGGCCTTGCTGACCACTTCTTTTCTTTCACGCCCACTTATCTCATGATCTGGGTCGCATTTGCACTGTCGGTCGTCATCTCAACGGGGCACGTCGGCTCATCAGATTCTTAGGAGCACTTTCTATGGTAGACAGGGGAGGAGGCCCCACTGCCGCCGACCGATTCTCGTGGGCCTGCCCGGAGTGTCATGGACCACTCGATTCACTGAGCGTGTTCTGCAAACGGTGTTCAAAATGTTCCCAAGATTATGTTTACAGGAATGGGATTTGGCGATTTCTCATGCCTGAACGAGATCAGTACTTCAGGAGGTTTGTCGAGGATTACGAAGCAATCCGGAAGGCTGAAGGCCGGGGGTTATCCGACGCTGCCTATTACCGTGCTTTGCCCTTCGAGGATTTGACACTGGAACATTCGGCTTCGTGGAGAATCCGGGCCGCCAGTTACCGGATGCTTGTCAAGGAAGTTATCGGAGAGGACATGGCACGGCATTCAGAAAATGCGCGCATCCTCGATCTCGGTGCCGGCAACTGCTGGCTCTCCAATCGCCTGTCAGCGAAGGGGCTGGATGTGGCGGCGATCGATCTCTCCATCAATATTAGAGACGGGTTAGGAGCTCACATACACTACGACGAAGATTTCGTTCCCGTTCAGGCCGATTTCAACGCTCTTCCTTTTGATCGCGGCCAGTTCCAACTGGCGATATTTAACGCATCATTTCACTATGCTGTCAACTTTGAGCGGGCTTTAAACGAAGTGAAGCGAGTTCTTCAGGATGACGGGCAGGTTGTGATCCTGGATTCTCCGCTCTACCATGACGAATCGAGCGGTCAAGCAATGCTTCGGGAACAGCAGGAAAGCTTCTTGCGTCTCTATGGTTGCCGTTCAAATGCGCTTCCCAGCCAGGGCTTTCTAACCTACCAGCGACTTGAAGAGTTGGCCCGAGCAATGGGAATCAAGTGGAGGATGGCCTGGCCAAATTATGGTCTCAGCTGGGCACTTCGCCCCTGGAAAGCTCGGGTTCTGGGAAAGCGGGAGCCCGCCCGGTTCGCCCTTATTATCGGCAGGAAGGAGTAAAGGCTGATGGCTGGCGTGGCGGTGAGACGGATCTGGCGAACCCTGCTCCGGTGGTATTTCAAGTTCTTTTACTCGCACCGACTTCAGCGTCCTGCTGTGGTGGAAGTGGACGGTTTCCCTTTTCTCATAATGCCGGGAGTTTTCAATCCCTGTCTCTTTTTCACTGGAGAATTCCTCGCCCGACACCTGCGTCGTGAGCCGATTTTGCCAGAAGCTCGAGTGCTCGACCTCGGAACAGGGTGCGGAATTGCTGCAGTCTTCGCTTCGCTCCAGGCCAGAAGAGTAGTTGCCGTAGACATTGAACAGGCAGCCGTGCGCTGTGCCCAGATCAATGTTTGGCTTAATCAAGCCGAACATTGCGTAGAGATTCGTCAGGGCGATCTCTTTTCAGGTCTCGACGGAGAACGATTTGATCTGGTCCTCTTTAATCCGCCGTACTTCAGAGGAGATCCACAGACGCCGCTAGAACGTGCTTTTCGATCCCAGGATATCGACGCTCGCTTTGCTGATTCACTAAGGGAGCATTTGGTTCCAGGCGGTTCTGCTCTTCTCGTCCTTTCCTCAATGGGAGAGGAAAGGTCTTTCCTGGAAAAGCTACACGCCAGGGGATTCCGGTGTGATCCAATAGCGGAAGAAAGAAAACTTCTCGAGATCTTTCGAATCTACCGGGTAGAATTTGAGTCAGATGCTCTATAATAGCCCCACTTGATTTCATGAACGGCTCCTTTTGACCCGGGGCGTCCCATGATTGTTTTCTTCAACCCGCGAAGTTCGGCTGCTCGTAAGCCCGTACTTCCATTATCTCTGTTGTCTTTGGCTGCTTGTCTGGAAGGGGAGGAGGAGTACTGCTTTGTTGACGGGAATCTGGAAGAGGATCCTGCGACGACGCTTCACCGAATTATCAGCGAGACTGGTGCGGATCTGCTGGCCGTAACTGTGATGCCTGGGCCCCAACTGGCTCAGGCGGTGCCCCTGTGTCGCGAACTCAAATCGAGATATCCCCATCTGAAGATTGTCTGGGGCGGGTACTTTCCGACCCAGCATTTTGACGTCTGTCTCTCAGGAGGGCCGGTAGATTACGTGATTCGGGGGCACGGAGAAGATGCATTCAAGAAGCTGGTCGCGTCGCGAAGAGCGGAAGGGTCGATCGAGGAGATCCCTGGTTTGAGCTACATGACCACTCGCTCCGGTGAGCTCGTTGACAATGGGCTTGCTCCTGTACCCGATCCGGAGGGTCTACCTGATTTCCCTTATCATCGCTTGCCGGTCGAACGGTATGTTCGTCGCACTTTCATGGGGAGGACACTCTCCCATCATTCCAGCTACGGATGCCCTTTTATCTGTAATTTCTGTGCAGTCGTCAACATGGTGAAGGGACGCTGGAAAGCGCAGTCTGCCGAACGGACCGCTGATGCAACTCGTTTTCTGGTCTGTCGCTGGAACCTTGATGCAGTAGAGTTCTTCGACAACAATTTTTTCGTCGATCAGGCAAGAGTGGCCGAGTTCTCTGAGCGAATCTGCGATCTCCAAATCAGCTGGTGGGGAGAAGCACGCATTGACACACTGCTCATGTTCTCCGATCAGACGTGGAGCAGTATGGCGACCAGCGGTTTAAGAATGGTCTTCCTGGGTGCCGAATCCGGCTCAAGGTCGACCCTCTGGCGGATGAACAAAGGAGGAACGGCTTCGCCTGAAAAGACGCTGGAGATTGCCGAGAAAGCTGCTCGTTTTGGGATTATCCCGGAGTTCTCGTTCGTACTGGGCACACCCCCCGAACCGGAGGCTGAAGTCGAAGAAACAGTCGAGTTTATTCGGAACCTCAAGAAGGTAAATCCGGCCTGCGAGATCATCCTGTACCTTTATACTCCTGTGCCCCTCGCCGGCGAACTCCACGACGAGGCCTTGCAGGCCGGCTTGAAATGGCCGACGACGCTCGATGAGTGGCTTTCCCCTTTCTGGCAGGAGTTTGTTCTTCGTCGAAGTGAGGGTCTTCCATGGATCAATCGCAACGTTCGCCAGCGTATCGGTAATTTTGAAAGGGTGCTGAATGCCTACTACCCGACCACCACTGACATTCGGCTCACACGTAGCCATCGGCTGCTGCTCAGACTCTTGAGTGGCTGGCGCTACCATCTGAGGATTTACGAATTGCCCTTGGAGCTGAAACTGCTCCAGCGTTTGACGAGCTATCAACGGCCGGAAACGATAGGGTTTTGACAATGGGCGGAAAACGCAAAGTAGTTTTGTTCTTCCCTTCATATGGAAGTGCCGAGGTATCCCCACCACTTTCCCTGATCTCGATTTCTGCACCTTTGCTTCAAGACGGTTTTCAGGTGGAGATCGTTGATGAAACGTTGGAGCGGGATCCGGTTGAAGCCGTGTTGCGTCAGGCGGAAGATGCTCTCTGTCTGGGCATTTCTCTCATCACCGGGCCAATGATCAAGGGAACGATCACAATCGGCCAGGCAGTCAAGGAACGCTATCCCAGCTTGCCGATCGTCCTGGGTGGTTGGCATCCATCGATTCTTCCCGAGCAGACTTTGCTGGCGCCCTTCGTGGACATCGTCGCAATCAAGCAGGGGGAGATGACCTTGCTGGAGTTGGCTCGAGCTTTTCGAGAGAAACAATCTCTGAGTGGGGTCGAGGGAATTGTCTGGAAGAATCAGGGAGAGATTGTGTGGAATCCTCCCCGTCGGTATCCAAGAGTGGCGGAGCTTCCCAGCCGTCTTCCCGGGTATGACCTGGTCGATTACAATCGCTATCAGAAGCGAACCGGCTTACGCTGGGTGATGTACAGCTCCAGCCATGGATGCCCTTACAACTGCAGCTACTGTTCGAACGCCTCAGTGTATGGACGAAACTTGGACTTGCTGCCGGTGGAACAAGTAGTCGACGAAGTCAGTTATCTGGTGCGCATGCATGGAATCCGGCTACTGGGCGTTATTGACGATATCTTCTTTGCCTTTAGAGACCGGTGTCTCCAGATAGCAGAAGGCTTCATTCGCAGCGGCCTCAATTTCGAATGGTACATCCAGGACCGTGTGGATTGTTGGGCGCGGCTAACGCGGGATCAGGCCCGACTGTACCGGCGCTCTGGTTTAGTGCGTGTGCACTTTGGCGCCGAATCGGGATCTGACCGAGTCTTGCGGTCTATCGAGAAAAGGGCCACAGTCGACCGTACCCTCAAGGCGCTTGAGCGCTGTTCGGAAGCCGCCATTCGGGCAAGTTTCGGATTCATTTTCGGACTGCCCGAAGAAGGAGAGTCAGAGCTGCTTGAGACGGTCGATTTGATTAGACGAATCTACAAAACGAGTAACCGTGCGGATTGTTACACCAATATCTTTACTCCCTATCCTGGTTCTCCCTTGTGGCCTGTAGCAATTGAGAAAGGCTTTGTTCCTCCGTCTTCTCTTGAAGAATGGAGTGACTTTTATCCTCGCGTGACACGTTTGCCCTGGCTCAGCGACAAGCAGCATCGCAGATTGCAAGTCATCCGGCAGTACCTGCGCTTTGGATATCACCAAGTCAACGTCGGGGAAAAACCCTATCCCCTTAAGCATAGAATGATCCAGACGCTTTTCGGTCCCCTGTCGCGATTTCGAGTCAAGACGTCCAACTTTGATTGGCCCTGGGAAATCTACGCATATCAGGGTCTGAGGTATTTGCGAGAGGGAGTGGCGCCACAACGCTTCTGATTGGAAATCTAGTCGAAGGAGGCTGACGCTTCTGTGCTATGTTAGCTGACAATGGATCTCCTCCTCTCTCATGGGTACTTTTTACAGGAAGATTCGCACGAACAGGCGGTCATGAAGCCTTACCCTCCACTGGGACTCCTTTATATCAGCTCCTATCTAAAGTCTCGGGGTTTCCAGGTTCAGGTCTTTGATTCCACATTTTCCAGCCGCGAGCATTTCAGGAGATTCGTCCAGGAAAACCACCCTCCGGTAGTGGGACTTTACTGCAATATGATGACCCGCAGCAGCGTCCTCGATTTGATTGCTGTATGCAAGCAAACGGGGAGTCGCGTGGTTTTGGGTGGGCCCGAACCAGCCAATTACGCCGTCGATTACATTGCCAGAGGGGCGGATGTGATTGTGATCGGCGAGGGGGAAGAAGTGCTGGAAGAGTTGTTGCCGGCTCTGGGTCGCCCCGGTCCCGCACTTCGCAATATTCCAGGAATCGTGTTTCGAAACGAGAACGGTGAAATCGTGCAGACTCCGCCCTCTTCGCACATTCGGGAACTGGATTCTCTGCCATTTCCTGACCGTGAAGCGATTGATCTCGAGCAGTACCTGTCTGTTTGGAGAGATCGTCACGGGCATGGAGCTGTCTCTCTGATCACATCGAGAGGATGCCCTTATACCTGCACCTGGTGTAGTCACAGCGTCTTTGGCTATACCTACCGTTCTCGGTCTCCGCAATCCGTAGCCGACGAAGTTGAGTTGATCCTTGGTCAGTACGGTCCTGACATGCTGTGGGATGCGGATGACGTGTTCACGCTGAATCACCGCTGGCTCAGGGAATATGCTGCTGAACTCCGAAAGCGGCAGATCAGCGTCCCGTTCGAGGCAATTTCGCGCGAGGACCGTTTGAACGTACAGATTATCGACCTGTTGGCAGAAATGGCTTGTTTCAGGCTGTGGATTGGGGCAGAAAGTGGCTCCCAGAGAGTACTGGATGCCATGCAGCGAAAAACTAACGCCCGC
>Ga0079224_100017475_pt1 | contig 10109 bp, 7 predicted proteins | sample Stecom2015_FD_80414 | JGI IMG/M metagenome (GOLD analysis project Ga0079224, IMG submission 80414) | Agricultural soil microbial communities from Utah to study Nitrogen management - Steer compost 2015 | ecosystem: Environmental > Terrestrial > Soil > Agricultural land | place: USA: Utah... | reverse complement strand
GCGCTCACGTCCTGTCCTCGACGAGAAGCGTCACGGATTGGACGTCGACCGAGCTCGAGCCGACCATGATCTCGAACTCGCCGGGCTCGACGACACGCTCCATGCGCGCGTCCCATAGCGCGAGATGCTCGGGCCCGAGCGTGAACGTCACCGTGCGCGTCTCGCCCGGCTCGAGCGTGATCCGCTCGAAGCCCTTCAGCTCCTTCATGGGCCGGGTCACGGAGCTGATCACGTCGCGAACATAGAGCTGCACGACCTCGTCGCCCGCGCGCTCGCCGACGTTCGTGACGTCGACGCTGACGTCGACAGTGCCGGCCGTGCCGATTGAGGGCGCCGAAAGCCGCGGGGTGCCGATCTCGAAGCGCGTATACGACAGGCCCCAGCCGAATGGAAACAGCGGCTCCGCGGTGTCGAACAGATAGCCGCGCCGCGCGGAAGGCTTGTAGTTGTAGTACATCGGCAGCTGACCGGCGCTCCGCGGGATCGTCACCGGTAGCTTACCGCCCGGATTCGCGTCGCCGAACAGCACGTTCGCGAGCGCGATCCCGCCCTGCTCGCCGGGATACCACGCCTCGACGAGCGCGTTCGCGCGCTCGGCGATCTCGACCGTCGCAGCCGGCCGGCCGTTGATCAGCACGACCGCGATCGGTTTGCCGAGCGCATCGAGCGCGTCGAATAGCGCCTGCTGCTCGCCGACGAGATCGAGGCTCGTGCGGTCGCCGAGATGATTGCGCGCCCATGCTTCGCGGCTCGTCTGCTCGGTGTCGCCGAGCGCGAGCACGATCACGTCGGCGTCCCGAGCCATCTCGACGGCCTCCGCGATCAGCCGCGCATTATCAGCCGGATCCGCGAGCTCGACCGAATCGGCCCACCAGTCGTCGTCGACCGTGATCCGCACGCCGGGCGCATGCACGATGCGCGCACGCTGGCCGGCCTTCGCGCGGATGCCTTCGAGCAGCGAGACCGTCTCCGGCGGCTCGCCGCTGTAGCCGCCGAGACGCGCGACGTCGGCGTTCGGGCCGATGACCGCGATGGTCGGCCGGCGATCGTCCGCCGCATCCGGCAGCGCGAGCGGCAGCAGCCCGTCGTTCGCGAGCAGCACGACCGCGCGCTCGGCCGCGATCCGCGCGAGCTCGCGCGCGGCGGCGTCGTTCGTCACGCCGGCCGCGCGTTTCGGATCCGCGAACGGCTGCTCGAAGAGTCCCGCACGAAACTTGAGCTCGAGCGCGCGCCGCACCGCCGTATCGATGGCCGCTTCGGAGACGAGGCCGGATTTCACCGCACCGGTCAGCGTCGAGTACGCGTTGCCGTTCGGCAGGTCGACGTCGACCCCGGCCGCGAGCGCAAGACGCGACGCGGCGGCAACGTCGGGCGCGACGCGGTGCAACGTCACGAGCTGCTCGATCGCGTAGTAGTCGCTGACGACGACGCCGCGGAAGCCCCACTCGCCGCGCAGCACGTCGCCGAGGAGCCAGCCGTTCGCATGGCTCGGCACGCCGTCGATCTCGTTGTACGACGCCATCACCGCCGCTATGCCGGTGCGCCGCACCGCCTGCTCGAACGGCGGAAAGAAGAACTCGCGGAGCTCCCGCTCGGCAAGCGGCGCGGGGCCGACGTTCGTGCCGCTTTCCGGCTGACCGTGACCCGTCATGTGCTTCAGCGTTGCGAACACCTTGTCCGCCGGAAGCGGTCCGCCGCGCATGTCGCCTTGCAGCCCCCGGACGGCCGCGACTCCCATCTCGGCGACGAGGTAAGGATCCTCGCCGAACGTCTCCTCGATCCTGCCCCAGCGGGGATCGCGCGCGACGTCGACGACCGGGGACAGCACGAGGTGGACGCCGCGCGCACGCACCTCGCGCGCAATCGCCGCGTTGACCTGGCGCACGAGCTCCGGATCCCACGTCGACGCAAGCGCGATCGCCTGCGGGAAGCTCGTCGCGCCGCGGGCGACGTAGCCGTGCAGCGCCTCCTCGTGAAACAGGATCGGAATCCCGAGCCGGGTCTCGTCGAGCGCGTGACGCTGCATCGCGTTCACGAGCTCGATCGTCTCGTCGAGATCGTAGCCCGGCGCGACACGCGGCGATCCCGGACCGAGCGCGTCCTGCGGCCGCGCGAACTGACCTATGCCGTGCGGATAGCGCGCGGACATCTTCGCGGGGTCGAAGCGCAGCGCGTCGTCGAGAATCTGCGTCTTGCTCTCCCAGACCGCGCTCACCTGTGCGACCTTCTCCTCGAGCGTCATGCGCGCGAGGAGATCCTCGACGCGCACTGCAACGTCGAGTCGCGCGTCCTTGTAGTCTTGCGCGCTTGCGCCGAGCACGAAAGAAAGCAATGCCGCAGCCGCCGCGAGCCGCGCTAAAGAGGACGCCGCCATGGACCCTCCCGGACTTTTCGAGCGCAAAGCATGTCGTTGTTGTTGCCGCTCGATCGTCCTGAACGATAATGCAGCGCCTGACGCGCTGTCCACGCCGGAGCCGGAATGCCTTCGAAGCTGCGACGATTCGTGCTGCCGCTAATGACGTGCGTTGCGCTCGCATCCGTCGCGATTCCGAACGCGAGCGCCGAGGACGGCTACGATCTCTGGCTCCGCTATGCGCCGCTCGAGCCCGGCGCGCGCGAGCGGGTCGCCGCGCGAATCACGTCCGTCGTCGCGCCGGGCGAGGTCTCCGCGACGCGGCGCGCGGCGCTCGACGAGCTCTCGCGCGGGCTCGAAGGCTTCCTCGGCGCAGCACCTCCTCTCGGCCACGAGCTCCGCGACGGCACGCTCGTCGTCGCGACGCCCGCACAGGCGCTCGAGCTTGCGGCGCTCGGCCTGTCGCTCGAGCCGCTCGGCGACGAGGGCTATCTGCTGAGGCGCGTCGACGTCGAGGGTCACGACATCACGGTCCTCACGGCGAATACGGACATCGGGCTTTTGTACGGCGCGTTTGCGCTGCTGCGCCGAATCGGCGCCGGCGACAGCCTCGATCGCATCGACGAGCGCGACGCGCCGCGCATCCGCATGCGCCTGCTGAATCACTGGGACAACCTCGATCGCTCCGTCGAACGAGGCTACGCCGGCCGCTCGCTGTGGGACTGGATGACGCTGCCGGAGCATCGCGCGCCGCGCTACGTCGACTACGCGCGGGCGAACGCGTCGATCGGCATCAACGGCGCCGTGCTGAACAACGTGAACGCGAACGCCGACATCCTGACGGCGACGTACCTCGAGAAGGTCGCCGCGCTCGCGCAGATCTTTCGGCCGTACGGCATCCGCGTCTATCTCTCCGCGCGCTTCAGCGCGCCGCTCGAGATCGGCGGGCTCGGCACCGCCGATCCGCTCGATGACAGCGTGCGTCGCTGGTGGCGCGAGAAGGCGGACGAGATCTATGCGCTGATTCCCGACTTCGGCGGCTTCCTTGTGAAGGCGAACTCCGAGGGCCAACCGGGGCCGCAGGACTACGGCCGCACGCACGCGGACGGCGCAAACATGCTGGCCGACGCGCTCGCGCCCCATGGCGGCGTCGTGATGTGGCGCGCGTTCGTCTACAGCGCCGAGAATCCGGAGGACCGCGCGAAGCAGGCATACGACGAGTTCGTGCCGCTCGACGGGCGCTTCGCGCAAAACGTGATCGTCCAAGTCAAGAACGGTCCGATCGACTTTCAGCCTCGAGAGCCGTTCCACCCGCTCTTCGGCGCGATGCCGCGCACGCCGCTGATGGCCGAGCTGCAGATCACGAAGGAGTATCTCGGGTTCGCGAGCCATCTGGTCTATCTCGGCCCGCTCTTCGAGGAGGTCCTCGACGCGGACACCTACGCCGACGGCCCGGGCTCGACGGTCGCGCGCGTCGTGGACGGCTCGCTTCACGGCCATGACCTGACCGCCGTTGCCGGCGTCGCGAACACCGGGGACGAGCGCGACTGGACCGGCTCCTCGTTCAACCAGGCGAACTGGTACGCCTACGGCCGGCTTGCGTGGGACCCGTACCTCGCGTCCGGCGACATTGCGCGCGAGTGGCTTTCGATGACGTTCTCGCGGGACCCGGTGTTCGTCGAGCGCGCCGCGGAGCTGATGCGCCGCTCGCGCGAGGCGCCGGTGCGCTACATGACGCCGCTCGGGCTCGCGCATCTGATGGCGACGGGTCACCACTACGGCCCCGGTCCGTGGGTCGACGATCTCGGCCGACCCGAATGGAACCCGGTCTACTACCACCGTGCGGACCGGGACGGCATCGGCTTCGACCGCACGAGCACCGGAAGCAACGCCGTCGCGCAGTACGCGCCGCCCGTCGCCGAGCGCTTCGCCGACCGCGACACGGTGGGCGACGAGTACCTGCTGTGGTTTCATCGCGTGGGCTGGGACGAGCGGCTCGGCTCCGGCCGGACGCTTTGGGAGGGGCTCGTCGGCCGCTACGACGCCGGCGTCGACGACGTGCGCTGGATGCAGCGGGAATGGGCCGCGCTCGAGCCGTATGTCGATCCCGAGCGCTTCGCGAGGACAGCCGAGCTGTTACGCGTGCAGCTCCGCGAGGCGAAGTGGTGGCGCGACGCGTGCGTCGCGTACTTCCAAAGCATCTCCGGAAGGCCGCTGCCGGACGGCGCCGAGCCGCCGGAGCACCCGCTCGAATACTACGAGGGCCTTCGCCACCCGTATGCGCCGAACTGAGACGCGCTCACGAGGCGCCGCGCCGATAGACGTCCGGATCGTGCCGCTCCATGAAGACCTGGGGCCTCTTCAGCGGCGTGAAGCCGAATCGGCGATAGAGCTCGTGCGCGTCCCGAGTCGCGAGCACCCAGCGGCGGAGCCCCTGCAGATCCGGGTGACTCGTGACGCATTCCACTAGCCACTTCCCAAGCCCGCGATCGCGGTACTCGTCGAGCACGAACACGTCGCCGACGTACGCGATCGTCGCATAGTCCGTAATCACGCGCGCGAAGCCTATCTGCTCGTCCTCATGAAGCAATGCGAAACACAGAGAGTTCTCGATCGAGCGGGCAACGGTCTCCGCCGAAATCCCCGCAGCCCAATACGAAGTGGCGAGAAACCCGGCGACGAGCGGAACATTCACTTTCCGCCGGTCGCAGGTGACCGTGTACGGCCCTCTCGTCCATTCGCTCTCGCTTGCCACGATCGATCCCTTTGGACTTCGCGCGCCTCCGCGCCGCAAGACGCGCATTGTCGATCACGGCGTCGACCATGGGTAGCGTCGTCTACGACATGAACCAGTCGAAAGCGGCGCGCCGAGGACCGGCGCGCCGCGGACGAGGCAGACGGCGCTCAATCGTCGCCGCCGCTCCATCGGGCACCGAGGGCGTACGTCGAAAGCTCGTCGCCCGCGTCGACCATCAGATTGATGCTCCACGCATCGGTCAGCTCGAACTTGAGGTTCCCGATCAGGCTCGTGTTGTCGACGTCCTCGATGTCGACGTAGCGAACGCCGATGCTGCCGTCGAGCCGGTCGTGGAGCTGCGAGCGGACGCCCGCGTCGACGAAGAAGCCGTCGCTGCTGTCGTCGCCGAGGTCGCTGAGATCGAAGTCGTCCGTCGTCCCGCCGATGTCGAAATCACCGTAGTCGATGTCGGTATAGCCGAGCCGGCCGACGAAGTCGGTCCGCTGCGCGATCTCGATGCCCGTGCCGATGCCGGCCATGAGCTGCGTCACGTCCTGATCGGCCGGGATCGGGAAGACGTTGTCGCTCGCATACTCGACGTCCGATTCGACCTCGGAGTACTCGCCGAAGACGAAGAAGTTGTCCGTGACCTCGAACGAGCCGCGCAGCGCGAGACCGTTGCCGTCATCGAAGTCCTCGATGAAATCCTCGTCGTCGTCGAAGACGTCGATGTCGCGGACGATGTAGTCGAGCTGCAGATAGGTATAGCTCAGGTCCTCGGTGGCGACAGCGGAGCCCGCCGCCCCGATCGCCGTGATGCCCAATGCGCATCCAATTGCATGTTTCAGCGTCACCGTTAGCCCTCCTTTGCATGTTCGGTGGTGGCCAAAAAGATGCAATCGATATGCCAAGGATCGATACCGCCGTCCCATTCGCAGCCTATTGGAAATATAAATGGAAAGCGCTTCCGGCCCGTCGCCTGGGAACGCCCCGGTCCGATAGAATTTGGAAAAAGGCAACAAAATTCCCACGCGGGATGGCGTTTCGGAAGGCGGCGCCGACGCGGAGCGCGCCGGACCGTCAACGGGCGACGTCGAGCGTCAGCTCGAACGACAGCCGATGCCGGCGCGTCTCGTCAGTCCGTGATCGGCGGGGGCCTTTTCAGCACGGCCGCGAGGATCAGCGACGCGATGCACCAGCCGATGACTCCGGTGATCGCGGCCGAGACGAAGATTCCCCCCGGCGTAAACACGCCCTCGAAAAAGCCCCGCAGCATCTCGAGCGTCTGGGCATCGACGCCCGGATTCGCCTCGACCTGGCTCATCGTGTTCTCGAGCAGCGCGTCGAGCTGCGCCTGACCCGCGGTCGCGAAATAGATCGCGTCGACGGCCGCCGACACGATCGTCGAGACCGCGCTCGCGACGAAAGCGATCACGAAGCCTTGCCCGAACGTGATGTAGCCGCCGTTTCGGCCGCGAAAGCTTCTGAGCGCCATGACGAGGATCACGACCGCGACGACGAAACCGACGAGGCCGAGCCCAGGAGTGCCGGCGAGGCCCGTCATCTGCACGAGCAGGCCATAGACGATCTTGAACGCGGCGAGGATCAGCGCGAACTTCCATACCGTCGGCCAAACCGATACCTCGCGGCCTGCGAGATCCTGGTCGTAAGTGTGAGCCACTGTGGTTGTCCCGGTAGTCGAGCGGATTCGTAGTCTAACTCATTTCGCTCATGAGATTTTCCAGGCTCCGCGGGTGGAAGGCCGACGGGCGAAGGATGCTGCATCGCCGGTCAGCATCCTGCACATCCGCGCGGCGATCAGCATGCGGAACGCGAGCGCGAAGGAATCGACGTGCAGCCTGCCGAGGAGCCGCCTCTTCGCCCTGCGGAACAAACGTCCGATCCGGGATCGATCCGACGCGAGCCCGCTCAATGCGGCGCGGCGCGCCGACGCCTCGAGCGCCGAGCGGATCGGACTGACCGCGGCGGCCCCGAAAAGCTCGGCCGTGCGCGCGGAGCCGAGCTCGTCCAGCATCAGCGCGAGCATCTCGGCGTCCGTCGTCAGCGCGCGCGGGGCCGGCACCGCCACTTGGGTCGCGTACGGCACATCCGGGCTCCAGGCGTCGACCATGCCGCGCCACAGCCGCTTGTCGGTGCGCAGCGCGTCGGGAAGCCCGCGCGAGAACGCGAGCACGCGCGCGTACAGGAACGGGTTGACCACCTCGACGTAGGAGGTCTTGAGGTCCGTCAGCGCGGCGAGCATGACCGGGAGGCGGTACTGCTGATAGAGCCTGTCCCGCCATGCCGCGAGCGATTCGTCGTGCCGCCTCGCGAGCGCGTCGGGAACATGCTGCGACGGCAGGCCGAGATCCCGCGCCGCCCGCGTGCCGCATACGTCCTCGAGCGTCGTGAGATGCACGCTCTCGAGCACGTCGGCGTCGCTGCGCACGGCCTTCCAGCCGAAGGCTTCGTCGCCGCGGATGACGCCTTCGACGCCCGCATCGTAGAGCCGCTTCCAGACCGCGAACCCGTCGACGTACCCGCCCATCGCGTCGACGCGGCCCTCACCCGCGACGAGGAAGCGCTCGAGGAAACGCTCGCGCGGCTCGGCGGTCGCCTCGACGACGAAGTAGTCGTGCTCGACGCCGAGCCGCTCGGCAAGGTCGCGCGCAACACGCGCGTCGTTGCCGGATTCGTCGAGCGCGGCGCGCCGCCCCCACGTGATCGAGCGGACGCCGTCGAAGCCGCCGCGAGCTCGGCCGAGCGCAAGCAGCAGGCCGCGGCTGTCGACGCCCCCGGACAGCGGCACGAGCCAGCGCGAGAAGTCGAGCTCGAGGCTCGCAGCGACATCGTCGACGAGCGCCTCGAGCTCGCGGCCGAGGTCCCGCGAGTCGCCGAGCCCGGCCGCGGCGGCGATCGAGACTTGCGGTGCGCTGACATCGAGCCGCCACGATCGCCGGCGCAGCAGTATCCTTCCGCCGGGCGGGACCCGCTCGACCCGGCTGTCCCAGCCGCCGCCCGGGCCGAGCGACCCGGACGACAGCAGCCATGCGGCCGCCTCGAGGTTCGGACAAAAGTCGCCGAGCACCGCGACGACCGCACGCTGCGATGTCGATGCGACGAAGAGATCATCGGTCTTCGCGTACCAGATCGTGCGGCTTGCGGACGCGTCGGCGACGAGCTCGACGTGCTCATCGTCCGCGCGAAAGAGCGCAAAGCAGCCGTCCGGCACGTCGGCCCGCGGCCGGCTCCAATGCGGGTCGGCCTCGAGCACGCCGAGCGCGACGCTCGCGCCTTCACGCCGGCCGGACCCGGTAGGGTTCGCGACGACCGATACGAGCCCATTCGCGCGGGCGATGACCGGCGCGCGCGGCGTGATGTGCTCGGGGAAGAGGCCCGCCATCAGCCACGACAGGTCGTCGTCCGAAACGGTCGACGGGAGCGGATGGCGATGGCAGATCAGGAGCGCTTTGGCCACTGCCCTGAGGCTCCCATAAGCTTGCGAAGCGCTCAAGCGGCGGCGCTACCGGTATCATCGGCGTCCCATGCGCTTGCAGACGAATGCTTGCATTCGACGAGTGCTTGCATTTGCGGCAAGAAGCAGGTCAGGAAGATGTTGCCGCCGGCCCCGGCGAAAGTCGGGCCGCATGAAACGCGAGGATGTGAATGGAGCTCGATACCGAGATCGAGGCGCGCGGCGCCAGGCACAGGCTCGGAGGGACCTACGCCCCCGAGTTCAGGCCCGTCGTCGACGCGTTCATCGAGAACTTCGAGGTCGAGGACGAGGTCGGCGCCGCGTGCTCGATCGTGCTCGACGGCCGCTCCGTCGTCGACATATGGGGCGGCTGGCGCAACGGGGCGATGACGGTTCCGTGGGACGCGCCGACGACCGTCTGCATGATGTCGGTCGCGAAGGGTATCACTGCTATCTGCTTCAACATGCTGATCGACCGCGGTCTCGTCGATCCCGACGCGTTGGTGACCGAGTACTGGCCCGAGTACGGCCGAAACGGCAAGGAGAAGACGCGCGTTCGTCACATCCTCGACCATACGGCCGCGGTGCCGGTGCTGACGACGAATCCGCTCTGGCCCGGCGCGATGTTCGACCGCGAGGCGATCGTGAAGGCGCTCGAGGAGCAGGAGCCGCTGTGGGAGATCGGCACGAAGGCCGCGTATCACGTGCATCATCAGGGCTTCCTGCTCGGCGAGATCATGCGGCGCGTCTGCGGCAAGACGGTCGGTCCGTTCCTGCGCGAGGAGGTCGCGACCCCGCTCGGCGCCGAGTACTACATCGGCGGCATGACGGCGGCGGAGCAGGCCGTCGTCGCCGAGGTCATGCCGAACATGGAAGCGAAGCTCTTCGCGGCGAAGGACAGCGAGGAGCAGACGTCTCTGCGCGCCCTGGCGTTCAAGCAGAACCCGGACGAGCCCTGGCCCGTGACGCTCAACAAGCCCGAGTGGCGTACCGTCGAGATCGCGAGCGGCAACGGCCACGGCAACGCGCGAGGCGTCGCCCGCATATACGGCGCGCTCGGCAACGGCGGCACGCTCGACGGCGTGACGATCATGAGCCGCCGTCAGATCGAGGCGATGATCACGATGCAGCACAATCAGGTCGAGGCGTTGCAGGACCGTCCGTATCGGCAGGCGCTCGGGATCCTGCTGAACACGCCGGAAGCGGTCTACATGGGCCCGAACATGCGCAGCTTCGGCCACCACGGGATCGGCGGCTCGATCGGCTTCTGCGATCCGGATGCCGGAATGGGCTTCTCGTACGCGTGCAACAAGATGCACGCGGTGGGGACGAACGGCCCGCGCGCGGCGCGCCTGATCGACGCGTTCTACGCGTCGGAGTCGTGACGGCGCGCTAGCGGCCCGGCTGCCGGGCGCACGACCCGCGGCGGGCTAGCGCCTTTCGCCGTCGCAGGCGTCAGGCCGTCGCCGCGACGCCGCCGTCGACGTTGAAGATCTCGCCGTGGACGAAGCTCGCGTCGTCGCTCAGGAGGAAGGCGATCGCCT
>Ga0079224_100017474_pt1 | contig 10109 bp, 3 predicted proteins | sample Stecom2015_FD_80414 | JGI IMG/M metagenome (GOLD analysis project Ga0079224, IMG submission 80414) | Agricultural soil microbial communities from Utah to study Nitrogen management - Steer compost 2015 | ecosystem: Environmental > Terrestrial > Soil > Agricultural land | place: USA: Utah... | reverse complement strand
TTCTGGTAAACATCGACAGTCAAATTATACCGTCGGAGGAGCTGTAAGTCTAAACCGATATTGGTTTGTTCCGTTTTTTCCCAGCGCAGGTCTGGCACCGCCATATTGCTTTGAAAGGCCCCTGGAACATAGCCCTGGTTGGCGCCCAGTATATAGCCACTATTCGAGTTGACACTAAAAAGGTTGTATGCCACGAAATCCCCTACACGGTTATTTCCGGTAGCACCCCATCCACCGCGAAGCTTAAGATCGGTGATTGCTTCAATCGGTTTGATGAAAGGTTCCTCCGAAAGCCGCCATGCAAGCGAAAATGAGGGGAAATAGCCCCAGCGGTTGGCTGTGCGAAACTTAGAAGAGCCGTCTGTACGCATCGTTGCGGTCAGTAAATATTTGTTGTCGTACGTATAGTTTATCCTTCCAAAGACCGAAAACAACGAATTTCTGGAATAGTCTGTACTGGCAATGGTTGACGCGGTCGCGATCCCAAGATTATATATACCAAACTCATCGGTAGGCAGGTTGGTGTTCTGTAGGCTATTGAACTTTGATGTATTGTACTGCGCCTCGAGTCCAGCCAATACGCCGTAATTGTGTTTACCAATTTGGTCTTTATACCGCAATGTATTGGAGGTTGACAACACATCCCAGCGATTGTTCGTCAACGAACCATTGATTCCCCGACTGGTACGGGTTGCTTCGTAAGAGTCTCGTTTGTGGAAAGTCGTCGTTTCTCGGAGACTCGCTCGATAATTACCCATCATGCTCAGTTCCAGCTTATCGTTTATCTTATAATTGAAACCAAGCGTACCCCCCAATACATCGTCGAGCCGAAAGCGATCTGTACTGTGCATCTTCCGAACGGGGTTTAGTAGATAAGGGTCGGTATCTTCGACACCTGCTTCATCTTCTTCCGTCCAATTGAGCGGTGTCACGGGGCGGAACGAAATCGCGTCGCGGATGATACTGTGTCGGGAGTTGCCCGAGGCGATCTGCCCGTCGTGGTTGTTCCGACTGTATTCCAATTGCACATTTGCCTCAAAATTAGAGGCGATCTTGTGTGTAAACTTCAAACGGTTGTTAATCTTCCGGAAACTCGTTTCAATCAACGTCCCCTGTTGGTTCACAAAGTTTCCGCTATACAAGAAGGTCGTTTTGCTATTGCCTCCGCGCAAAGAAAGCGACTGGTTTGTCGAGTTGGTCGAACGGAATATCTCGTCTTGCCAATTGATTCCCTCTACACCGCGATACAATTCCGGATCTACATATCGCCGGTTAAAAAACTCTACATTGGTTCCTGGTACATAATTGTCGTTGGCGTAAGCCAATTTTTGCTGGTAAACGACGTACTCGTAGGGACTCATCACATCCAGACGGGTGGGGACGTGCTCAAACCAAGCCGAAGATCGGATGTCGACATCCGTACGTCCGTCGTTATTCCCTCCGTAGGTATTGATCACGACGACTCCATTTGCGCCCCTTGAACCATATATCGCAGTCGCCGAGGCGTCTTTTAGGATATCAAAACTCTTAATATCACGGGTATTGATGGTTCCCGGATCAAATCCTTCCAAAGGCACCCCGTCTACCACATACAGTGGCGAATTGTCACCGGTTATGGAGTTTCCTCCCCGAATCACAATCTGTAAGGGCGCGCCCGGCGTTCCGTCCTGCGAAGTCACTTGTACCCCGGCTACCCTACCGGCCAGCGCCTGATCGAAATTAGCCGCAGGAGCTTCCGCGAGTTGCTTCGTGTTGACACTGGCCACCGAACCCGTTAGATCCTCTTTACGGACCACGTCGTAACCAATCACCACTTCCTCCAGCTTCACGTCTTCTACCTCCAATACAATGTCGATCTGCTGCCTGCCCCGTACCGCTTGTTCTTGTCGATGAAATCCCAGGGAAGAAAAAACCAACACAGCATCGGATGGCACATTATTGATCGTATATGTTCCCTGATCTGTCGTGGTTGTCCCTCCAGCCGATCCCTTAATGGAAACGCTAACGCCTCCGATTGGCGCTCCATTCGCCTCTTTTACCGTCCCTTTCACATTTTGTTGCGCCTGCGCGGTGAAAGTGAAAAGAATACTGGTAATTAGTATAATAAAAACATCACTCCTCATATTTTTCTTTAATTAGTATATCCAACAGCTTAATTTTCTGGTTCTACCGCCCTATAGTGGAAGTCCGAAAGGAAGAAAATTCCCCCTCTTCCCGGCGCGGTGGCGTTGTTCAGCAATTCTCCCTCAAAATAAGACGCAATTTTAAAGGCCACGGTAAACGTCGTGGAAACCTTCTCCACAGGAATATTATAGGTACATTTCACCCATTTACCGTAGAAGGTGCCAAGTTCCGGTCGTTTACGTCCTTCCGGATCGGGTCCGCTTTGGTTGCCTGGATAAGGGGTGCCGATAAATTCTGGCCCCCAAGGTGGCCCGGAGGAATTACTGCCCGCCATGCCCTCGGAACGTTGACAACGCATCACGTCGTTAACCCGTGTCCAGGTACCGTTCAACCAGTTGCCATTGGCGTCCTGAATGGTGCCTCCGGTATAGTCTGTTGAAATATACACTTCCATGTCTGCGGGCGTCCGCCCGTCTGCCATATAGGTTTGAAAGTGCGGCATATAATAATAGTCAAAGGATAAGTCGTAGCCATATTCAAAAGGCGTTAAGTCCTGCGTGGTGGTAACCATCCAGCTTGTAGTCGGTGTGGTGACCCCCGAACCGTTGTGTAGTTGATTTTCAAGTATCGTCTGCGTGGTGTTCTGCTGTGGTCGTTCTGGTGGTGCTACGAACGCCCGGCCCGTGCTGTTATCGATTTCGCCCCAGATATCTTCGCCCACGCCGGGCTGGATAACTTGTACCGTGAAACCGTCACCTCCGGTAGGATACGATCCGGAAGTCCGCAACGTAGGATAGAAGAAATAAATAGTTTCTCGTGGCATAATTTCGGGCCGATCGGTAATGATGGTTGTCAATTTCCCGTCGAATAAGACCTCTTCGCCAGTAATGTTACTAACAACGCGCACGACTGGCGTCAACGTGTCATAACCCGAGTAGGCATAACCTGGCGAGAGGGAAACCTCTCCGGTTTTACCATCGATGACCAGCTTGTCTTCTTCTGTTGCCAGCTCATAGGTCACATGCGGATTGGCACTGGGCAGAAGCGGAGCCGAGGTTTTACTATCCATTTGGCCATACACCAAGTTTTGGTTTTTTGGTGTATAAACAAGATTGGTCGGCAATAGCGGACCCACGTTCAAATGGAATGCTTTCTTAAACACCGTTTCATACTTGGTGGTACCATCCTGCGTCGTTACCTTAATATCAAAATAATAGTCGCCCGCAGAAAAAGTGTGCCCGGCAGCTACCGTGATAATACCATTGCTCGCTGTGTTCTCCGAAGCAAAAAAAGTAAGTGGGTTCCCATATTCGTCCACATAACCTGCATCTGGGCTAATGGGAATATCCACCGTATGGCTCTCGCCAATATGCACGTATTGCAGGTAGGAATCATCCAAAGATGAGCCGTCGCTCCTCGAAATACCCATCAGCTCAAACGTTGGTGTCAATCCGCCGGTCTGCACGGTAGGTGGAGCCGTAACAATCTGGGCACCCTCCCGGGCGTTGCCGACACTTACATACCGTAGATCGTAGGGAGCTCCAGGTGGGTTGGTTCTAAAATCGTCCTTACAAGAGAAGGAGACTATCACCCAACAACAGAGCAGGAATAAAAGCCGTGTCTTATTTTTCATGATCGAATCGTTTATAAAAGCTAGCATGTACACCACATGCTTCTTTTGGTTTTATAATTGTATTTAAATAATGGTTTTAATAACTGCGTGTTGCAAATATCTAAAAACAATCCGCACAGCAAAGGGGGTAAAGTGTCTAAATTAAGGGGGCATTTTAAACACTGGACATTTAACACCTTTCATTCAGACGATTACCCCCCTACCTCGCCAGTTAAAATTTCTTTAATTTGTTTTGTCGCTAACAATTTGGTAAGACTAATGAAAAGAAATCAAATCATAAGCCTTTTCGTTCAGATCGGATGGAACACCTTTAAACGACATATCAGCCGAACAAACACATCGCTTTAAATAAATATACAACAGAATGAAGATAATCAAGTCAACCTTACTTTTATGCTCCTTGACGTTTTTTAGCTGCCAGATAGACGATAGCAGCAAAGCATTACTGGATAGAGGTGAAAAACAACTTTCAGCGCTGCGCGACGTAGCACTCCAAGAGAACAAGAATCCTAGAACCTTGACGAAGGACGGTCATATTCATTGGATCCAATCTTCTTACGATTGGACCGAAGGATTTTGGCCAGGTACTTGTTGGATGCTATACGAGGTCTCCAATGATAAAAAATGGAAGGAGGCAGCCGAAGCTTCACAGCAGTTATTTGAAAGACATAAAGATCTGACCACAGATCATGATTTGGGCTTCATTTTTAACAACTCGTATGGAAAAGCTTATAGAATAACGAAGGAAGAGCGATATAAACGAGTATTGATTGATGCCGCCAATGCATTATCCACCCGGTTCAACGATACGGTGGGGTGCATACAGAGCTGGGACGTAGATCAAGGCTGGCAATCCGAGAGAGGTTGGACGTTTCCGGTCATCATCGACAATTTGATGAATCTGGAGATGTTATTTGAAGCAAGTAATATCACGGGCGATAGTAGCTATAGGAAGGTAGCTATCGCGCACGCCAATACAACCATGGCGAACCATTTTAGGCCCGACGGCAGCTCTTTCCATGTTATAGACTACGACCCGGAAACAGGGAAAGTGGCTCATAAAGTAACGGCGCAGGGTTATTCGGATGAAAGTGCGTGGGCGCGTGGACAAGCCTGGGCCTTATACGGATACACCATGTGTTATCGTTATACAAAGGATGGAAAATACCTTGCTTTTGCGGAGAAAATAGCCACTTTTATTCTGAATCATCCTAACTATCCCGAAGATGGTGTTCCCTATTGGGATTTTGATGCTCCCAATATTCCAAATGAAATCAGAGATGCTTCAGCCGGTGCCATTATTGCTTCTGCGTTGTTGGAACTGAGCAAATATACAGATGATAAATATCTCTCATCTGCCCAGCATATTATTGATTCTTTGTCGAGTGACACGTATACCGCAAAGAGCGGAGAGAACGGAAATTTTATTTTAAAACATAGTGTCGGAAGTATACCTCATGGAAACGAAATAGACGTTCCGTTAAACTATGCTGATTACTATTATATAGAAGCACTGATTCGCCTTAGGGAAAGAGGGCTATAATGCTTAAATTTGGCTCATAACTGTGTTTCGAATGAACATTTATTTCTTTTCTTTTGCACTTTTTTGGGGAACATTTTTTCAGGCGGCATATGCACAAAAACTAAATAATATACCGGAGGATCTAAAATTCCAGCATTTCACTTCTGTAAATGGTTTATCGCAAAGATCTGTAGCAGACATTATACAGGATAAGAAAGGATATATCTGGTTCGGAACACGAGATGGCTTAAACAAATTCGACGGTCAAAAATTTGTGGTCTATCGACACAATACAACAGACAGTACTAGTCTAAGTAACAGCAACATACATGCGATATATGAAGATCAGGAGGAGAATCTCTGGGTAGGTACCGAAAGAGGCTTAAACAAATACAATCCTTCTGCTGACAATTTCATTCGTTACACATTCGCGGATTCCCCCCATGCCGTAGCGGATAACTTGATACGCGGGATTATACAGGTAAGTAACCGTATACTATGGGACGCCACCGAGAACGGTATTATTCAACTAGATATAAAGACAAATGAGGTCAAAAAAATTCAAAAAGAATCTGGAAAATACAATTCACTGAGTGACAACAATCTACGATCCTTCCTAAAGGACAACGAGGGAAATATCTGGATTTGCAACACCAAATATATCGATGTGTACAACACGGAGAAAGGCTTTTTTAAACGTCTACATTATCCACAGAAAGCTGACAATAGCCGTATCCATCTCAATGACCTACCCACCTTATTTATCGATAAAAAAAACACGCTTTGGCTTGGCTATGAACAGGGTCTTGCATGGTACGACCGTTCCACCGAGAGTTTCATAGACTTCGAATTTCAGCATAAAAAAGCTGTTGCATCATCCACACGTACGTTATGTGAAGATCATTTTGGAAATCTATGGATAGGGAGCTATTCGGGACTTTATATTTTAAGCAACGACCGCCAGAAATTAAAGCATATTGTGCACGATCCGGACAATTCCACGAGTTTAAGCCAAAACTCGATTTATAGGATTATCCGTGATTCCCGCGGCGACATGTGGATTGGAACATGGGCGGACGGTGTCAACTATTATAACCAGGATAATGGTGCTTTTAAGAGCATCTATTCGGGCAATACCGACAACAAATTAAACTACAAAGTCGTTAGCGGGATAGCGGAAGACGCCGAGGGAAACCTATGGATCGGGACAGAGGGAGGTGGATTAAACTTTTATGACAGACGCACGCATAAATTCACCTACTACAACCATAACCCACATGACCCAAACAGCCTGAGTGCCAATAATATCAAATCAGTTCTAATAGACCGAAATGGCAATATCTTGATTGGAATACACGATGGTGGACTAAATTTTCTAAATCCCAGACAAAAACCTTTTAAATTTCAAAAAATAGATTTTCCTCAGAACCAAAATATCTCTTTAAAAGCCTATAAAGTTCTAACACTTTTTGAAGACTATAAAGGAAATATATGGATCGGGACTCTTACGGGAGGTTTGATTTTTTATGATACACATAAAAAAACGCTTTCTAAAATCGACAAAGATATTAAAACCGTCATGAGTATCGCCCAGACCCACAATCCAAATATCTTACTCATTGGCGGAAACAATGGCTTAGAATCCATTGATATCGAAACAAAGCAAAAACAGCGCGTACAAGTAAAGGAAGTCGCCCGAACCGAGCCGCCACTTTACGTAAATAGCATATTCGTAGATCCAACCGGCTATTTCTGGATCGGAACAGAAGGGCAAGGCTTGTATATATATAACCCTAAAGGAAAAACAACAAAATCTTACAGTACAAAAGACGGTTTACCAAATGATATTATTTATGGTATCCTACCCGACGACAACGGTAAGATCTGGATAAGTACCAATAACGGCCTTAGTCAAATAGAAACAGCATCCAACTCGATAAGAAACTATAACCAATCCGACGGGCTCCAGGGCAACGAGTTTAATTATGGTTCTTTTTTTAAGACAAGCAAAAAAGAACTGTTCTTTGGCGGAACAAATGGGCTGACTTATTTCGATCCAAAGAATCTTCGAAGAAATACCTTCGTTCCGCCTATTGATATTACCAATATCGACGTAAATAATACTTATTTCACCAAAATCACCGATTCCATTACCTCGATCACCTTAACATACAATGAAAATAATTTTAGTATAGATTTTACCTCGCTCAGCTATATGCGTCCTGAGAAAAACGAATTTGCATATAAATTGGAAGGAAATGACGACAACTGGAATTATATAGGCAATCAGCGACGCGCGGTATACACCAATATTCAACAAGGGGAATACGTTTTTAAAGTAATCGGTGCGAACAACGATGGAATCTGGAATGAGCGAGGGACAACACTTCGCATTCGTGTACTCCCTCCACCATGGAAAACCTGGTGGGCGTATTTACTTTATTTTGTCGCGTGTAGCGGCCTGTTTCTTTACATCCGAAAATTAACGCTCCTGCGTATAAAAGAGCGAAAAGAAAAAGAGCGAGCAGAAGAGACCAACCAATTAAAGCTGCAGCTGTTCACCGACATATCCCACGACTTCCGAACACCGCTGACATTAATTATAGGCCCGCTCGAAAAGATGGTTCGCAAGAAGCTGGGCGATTCTTACATCAGACAGCAACATGACATTATGTTAAAAAACGCGAAGATGCTATTACAGTTGATCAATCAGATATTGGATTTTAGAAAAAGTGAATCCGGAAAGCTTACCTTACAAGCCACAAAAAATAATATTATACCTTTTATAAAGGACGTTAAAAGCTCCTTTGATGCACTTGCAAATAAAAAAAACATCCAATACCGGCTAATCACCAGAAACGAAAATATCCAGGTATGGTTCGATAAGTCCATGCTGAAGAATATTTTGTTTAACTTATTGTCCAATGCTTTTAAGTTTAGCGATGGCGGCAGCGAAATAATAATTTATGTTTCCACTATCTCCAAGAAAGTAAGAAGCAGGCTCGTGAGCTATGTCAAAATCAGTGTGCTCAACTTCGGGCCGGTTATCTCCAAAGAAGACATTCCACTCATTTTTGAACAATTTTACCAACTACCTTACAAACAAAAGAATCTCGGATCCGGTATAGGACTTTCCCTGACCAAGCGACTAGTGGAACTTCATCGGGGCAAGATCATCGTCAGTAGCTCAGAAACCAAGGGTACACGTTTTAGTATCTTATTAAGGTTGGGCAACGAACATCTGGAGAAAAACGAATGTATAGAACAAGCAGAAATCTTAGAAGGATGCGAAGAGGACTTCTATTACATGGACGTAGGAGAAGATCAAGTTGACATACAGCAAGAGGCAGGAGTAGATGTGGAACCCACCTCCGATATTCCCTTTGAGGAAAGTCGACAAAACCTTCTCATTGTGGAAGATAACATCGATCTTCAAAAGTTCATCCAAGAAATATTCAAGGACAAATACCGTGTTTTCACCGCCGAGAATGGAGAAGATGCTATTGCGGTCGCTCATCACGAGGCTATTGATCTGGTCATCAGCGACGTGCAGATGCCGGTTATGGACGGTTTTGAACTCTGTCGGCATATTAAAACAACGCTGATCTGCAGCCATATCCCCGTAATATTATTAACGGCAAAAACGTCCCCCATCCATCAGGAGAAAGGGTATCGTACAGGGGCAGATGCCTATATTACCAAACCGTTTAATGCCGAAATTTTGGAACTTAGGGTCGACAACTTATTAAAAACAAGAGCCAATCTCGTCCGCAAATTTAAACAAGATACCATATTGGAGCCCAAGAAGCTGACAATATCATCGCCCGATGAGCTTTTTTTGGAAAAAGCAATTTCTGTCGTGGAGCAGTATATTAGCGACCCGGATTTCAACGTTAGCGCATTCATCGATCAGATGAACATGAGCCGCACGGTTATTTATACTAAACTCAAAGCACTTACAGGTCAGAATCTTTCTACTTTTATACGGCTCATCCGGCTTAAGAAGGCAAGCAGACTGATTACCGAAACACAAATGAACGTTTCGCAGGTGGCCTACGAAGTCGGCTTCAACGACCTCAAGTATTTTAGGGAGAGTTTTAAGGAATTGTATAAAGTGACACCCTCGGAATACAAAAAACAACACCAAAAGAGAAGACATCAGGAATAGGAAAACACCATCTCCCGCATAAACACAATCAGGACAACCATCGCTAAAAATGTAGCCAACATAACGCCGTTCGCTGTAGCTTCCTTTCCTTGACGGTACAAGAAACGGACCGCGATAAGGTTTATGGTAGCGGCAATTATATACAAAGCAATAGGCTTGTGCGCGAAAAACGATGTTTGAATGGAGGTAAAGATATTCGCTAAATAAGCCGAGAGGGGAAAAATAACGCCTAATGTCGTCCCTAGTATAAAGTTATTTTTCATCTGTATAAATATGTCCCATCACTACTACTTCCAATTTCTTTTTTATCACACGTCAAAACTCCAGGAATTTAATTCTGTAATCGTATGATGAGCAGTCATATCAAACTGCGTGGGCACGATAGAAACGTAGCCGTTGCTTAGCGCATAAGCATCGGTATCCTCTCCTCTATCCAGCAATTGAAATTTACCCGTCATCCAAAAATATTCTCTGTCATATGGATCCAGACGTTCGTCAAACTCCTCAAACCATTTTGCGGTAGCTTGTCGGCATATTTTAATCCCTCTCAATTCCTTGCTGATATGCGGAAAATTTACATTTAATAACGTCGCCTTTTGCAGTCCATTATCCAAAACCTGCTGCGCAATAGTCCGCACGTACGGCCTGCAATGGGAAAAATC
>Ga0079224_100017470_pt1 | contig 10110 bp, 9 predicted proteins | sample Stecom2015_FD_80414 | JGI IMG/M metagenome (GOLD analysis project Ga0079224, IMG submission 80414) | Agricultural soil microbial communities from Utah to study Nitrogen management - Steer compost 2015 | ecosystem: Environmental > Terrestrial > Soil > Agricultural land | place: USA: Utah... | reverse complement strand
TTTGCCGTTATGTCCCTTGCTGCGTCTCGATGTAGATCCTCAATGCTTCTTCAATGATTGGCGCACGACTAGGTACGCCGCGCTGCTCCTTAATCCGGTCGATCGCTTCGACAAGATCACCTGGAACATAGGTGTTAATCGCCACCCGTCCGGCTGCCGCTTGCCGAGCCCTATGAGCAGCAACGTCCAGCCGAATCTTTTCAGTGTTCCGCTTCATGCTTACATGTAAGCAGCGATTCCGTCGATTCTGGCAACCCCTCTTTTTTGCTAGGAAACGAAGACCTCTATTTGAGCGTGCTATCAAGATCATTAGACACCGTCTGAGCGCTTCTCTAGTGCCCTGTAAAGGGTGGCGCGATGCACGCCTAAGAGCCGGGCGACTTCCGCTACCGGCTTCTTGTCCTCTTTGATGAGCTGGCGCGCGTGCGCGATTTGCGCGGCCGACAGGGCAGGGGAGGGACCAAATCTCACGCCGCGCGCCTTGGCCGCGATCCGGCCAGCGCTGGTGCGCTCCACGATCAAGGACCGCTCGAAATCTGCGATGCGGGCAAACGCGGTCCGCACCATGCGCCCGGCCGGCGTCGTCGTGTCGGCCAACGGCTCGGCCAGGGAGCGCAAGCCTGCGCCAGCATTCTTGATCCGCTCCGCAATATTGAGAAGGTCGCCGGTCGAGCGGGCGAGGCGGTCTAGCCTGGTGATCGTCACCACATCGCCGGCGCGCAAATGGTCGAGCATCCGCGCCAGATCGGACCGATCGCGCTTCGCCCCAGAGGCCTTTTCCTCAAAAATCCGGATGCAACCGGCCGCGCCCAAGGCGGCCCGCTGCTGGTCGAGATCCTGGCCGCGCGTCGAGACGCGGGCATAGCCGATGAACACCCGGCCAGCGTCGGAATCTGATTGGCGGCTCACGGCTCCCCCTGTCGCAAATAATGTCGCGGGATTTCTATCACGAGCGACAATGATGCGCGACACGGAAAAGGCCGGGGAACCTCGCCCCGGCCGATCTGTTGCAGGTTTTAGGAGTTCTGCAACATATGCACCGATGATGATAGTGGCGGCTCCGAACCAGGTTCTGGCGATTTGAATCAAAAACGATGATCCAACGCAGATCGGCGGAGCAACAAAACTCCGGAAAGTATACGGTGAGCTACGGGCAGCATGAAGCGCTTTACATTTCGTTTTTTGAAACTTAAGGTGTCAAAAAACGTCGCTAATGAATGGGGTACTTAGCTCATGCACAGCCGGATTGGCGCCGATATCGGTGGCACCTTCACCGACCTCATCCTGCTTTCGGATGATGGATCTAGATTTCAGATTGGAAAGGTTCTCACTACTCCTGATGCGCCGGATGATGCGGTTGTCAAAGGGGTCGACGGCGTTCTGGCTGATTCCGGTATCGATGCAGCAGCAATTTCGCATCTTTTGCATGGCACTACACTGTTCACCAACGCACTGATCGAACGAAAGGGCGCAAAGACTGCGTTGGTTACCACTGCCGGGTTTCGCGATGCACTCGAAATAGCTCGCGAGCATCGTTATGACATGTATGATCTGCGTATGGTCCGACCAACGCCACTGGCTCCGCGCTATCTGCGCTTTGAGCTGGATGAGCGCGTGCTGGCGGACGGATCTGTACGCAAGGCTCCCGATCCGACCCATATCCGAGGTATCGCGGCGCAGATCCGGGCCGAAGGTGTGGAGGCTGTAGGCATCTGTCTGATCCACTCCTATCTCAATCCGGCGCACGAGATCTTGGTCAAGCAAGTACTGCAGCAGGAACTGCCAGATGTCGCGATCACGACTTCCTCGGAACTTGTGCCTGAGATCCGGGAATATGACCGGACCTCGACTACGCTCGCAAATGTCTATGTGAAAGGCATTGCCGAGAAATATCTCGGCCGCCTGCAGAACCGTTTGCGGGACGAAACAAAGCTATCTGGACCGCTTTATGTAATGCAGTCGAACGGCGGTGTCTGTGACATCCGGACGGCGCAGGACTATCCGATTCGGCTGGTGGAATCCGGCCCGGCGGCTGGGGCGATGGCGGCTGCTTACTATGGCCGGCTGACGGGAAATCCCAATCTTCTATCGTTTGACATGGGTGGAACCACGGCCAAGGCCTGTGTGATCGTCGACCACGAACCGCTGATCGCACCGGAGTTCGAGGTCGATCGACAATATCAGTTTAAGAAAGGCAGCGGCTTACCGGTTAAAGTCCCTGTCATCGAAATGATCGAGATCGGTACGGGCGGTGGCTCCATCGCGCAAATCGACGACCTGCACCGTTTGCAGGTCGGTCCGCACAGCGCTGGATCCAAGCCAGGTCCCGCCTGTTATGGCCTCGGGGGTACGCGCCCGACGGTTACTGATGCCGATCTGATGCTCGGTTATCTCAACCCAAAGTACTTCCTCGGTGGACGTATGTCGCTCGATATTGAAGCGGCCAGCACCGTCATCGCGCGTGAAATCGGAGCCCCGCTTGAACTTGAGACAATCGAGGCAGCCTGGGGCATCCACCAGTTGGCGAATGAAAGTATGGCTTCGGCAGCCCGGATACATGCGATCGAGCGCGGTAAGGATGTGCAGAAGTTTCCAGTCTTCGCCTTTGGTGGGGCTGGGCCGGTTCACGCCTATGGTGTAGCGAGGATTCTGGATGCGCCATCGGTCCTCTATCCTGTCGGAGCCGGTGTGCTGTCGGCTATAGGTTTCCTAACAGCTCCTCTGTCTTTCGATTTCGTGCGTTCGATGCCATCCTCGATCGATGCGCTTGATTTTGCTGCGATCAACAGGTTGATCGCTGGCATGGAGGAAGAGGGGCGCGCACTGCTAGGCCGCACCGTCGCGCCCGAGCTCGTCAGCTTCCGTCGGATTGCTGACATGCGTTATCACAAGCAGGGCTATGAAATCCGGGTTCCGATTCCGGATGGGGAGCTTTCGCCGGATTCGATCGCGACGATCCGCGAGAATTTCGAACGTCACTACCAGGATCTTTACGGTCATACTGTCAAGGACGCCGACATCGAGATCGTGTCTTGGCGCATAATCGCCCAAGGGCCCACGCCGGAACTGCATCTGCCGCGTCTGCCTGAAGGCAGCGACCCGGCTCGCGCGATCAAAGAACATCGCCGCATCTACTTGGCAGACAAACGCGATTTCGGCGACGTGCCGGTCTATGACCGCTATCTTCTTGGAGCAGGCAGCAGCTTCGATGGCCCTGCGATCATCGAAGAGCGCGAATCGACTGTGGTGATCAACGGTCCTGCCCGCATCCGCGTCGATGACGTCGGTACGCTGATCGCGGCTCTTCGCTGACCTTCAAGTCCCATTCACTTTGAACGAGATTGCCATGCCCTTTGATCAGATCACCCTCGATGTGCTCTGGAGCCGCCTGATTGCCACCGTGAACGAGCAGGCTGCTGCACTCATCCGCTCCTCTTTCACCTCTATCGTACGCGAAGCCGGAGATTTGTCGGCAGGGGTATTCGATCGACAAGGCAGGATGGTTGCGCAGGCGGTCACGGGTACGCCAGGTCATATCAATTCAATGGCGACGGGGATGATCCATTTCCTCGAGACTTTTCCGGTCGATACCCTAGTCGAAGGTGATGTGCTGATCACCAACGATCCTTGGAAAACCGCCTCGCAACTAAATGATATAACCATTGCCACGCCGGTGTTCCTAAATGGTCGCGTGGTCGCATTCTTTGCCAACTGCTGCCACGCTCTGGATATCGGAGGCCGTGGACTCTCTGCAGATTCGCGGTCAGTGTACGAAGAGGGCCTCTTCCTTCCGGTAATGAAATTGCACGACGCTGGGCGTCCGGTGCAGGCAATCTTCGATCTGATTGCAGCCAACGTTCGTACACCTGAGGAAGTGCTGGGAGATCTGCATTCGCAAATCATCGGCAATGAGGTCGGCGCCCAGCAATTGCTACGCTTCATGGAAGAGTTTGGCCTGTCCGATATCGAAGAGCTATCTGAAGAGATCATATCGCGGTCCGAGGCAGCGATGCGGAGCAAGATCCGGCAACTTGGGAACGGAACATGGCGTCATGTTCTGCGTGTCGACGGCTTCGACACACCGATCAATATCAATGCTACCATTATCGTTGATGGCGACGAGTTAATTGTCGATTTTGACGGTAGTTCTGGGCCGGTGCCGCTTGGGATTAACGTGACCCTGAATTACACGCGAGCCTACACAACATATGGCATTAAATGCGCGATCTCGCCGGATGTGCCAAACAATGAGGGCAGCTTCCGTCCTATCAAGGTGCGCGCGCCAAAAGGAAGCCTGCTGAATGCCAGCTACCCGGCTGCAGTGGGCGGGCGTCATCTCGTCGGCCATTTTCTGCCTTCGGCGGTGATGAGTGCGCTTGCCGGGGCGCTGCCGGCCCGTATTATGGCGCCGGGCTTCGACGGGTTAGGGGAGACCCACATCTCCGGCACCTCACGCAAAGATGGCAGCCATTGCTCCTATACTGGGTTTTCGGCAGGCGGCACAGGCGCGATGCAAGGCAAGGACGGTATGTCCGCGACAGCCTATCCGAGCGGCATCGCCGGCGTCCCGGCTGAGGTGATCGAAACGCTGTCGCCGCTAGTTGTTCGACAGCGTGCGCTACGGCAGGACTCCGGCGGCGCAGGTGAAGCGCGCGGTGGATTGGGGCAGGTGATGGAAATCGAGGTGCTTACCGACGAACCCTATCTGTTCTCAGGACTTTACGAACGCTCAACCTTTCCGGCAGAGGGGCTGCAAGGAGGGCTCCCCGGCGCCATCGGAGAAGTGCTGACCAGCAACGGCGTTGATCTTCGCCCAAAAATCAGCCGACTGTTGCCGGCAGATACGGTCGTTACGCTGGCAATGCCCGGTGGTGGTGGATTTGGAGATCCGCAGAAGCGACCGGTCGAAAAAGTACTTGACGATGTGCGCAACGGCTATGTCTCATGCGAGGCTGCCGAAAAGTTCTATCGCGTGAAGATTGACCCTGTACACTGGACAGCCAACCGCATCTGATCAGCTTCTGACCTCGGCAATAGCGCACAAGGGGCGTAGCGCATGATCGGGTTAAGGAAGAGAGAAATGATAATCGGGCGGGGCCGTAGACTCCGCCTGAAAATTCGGGCAGGAGAGTTCACAAGCCAAACAGCGGGAATTGCCCCCGGCTTGGTCCAGGCAAATCTGGCCATTTTGCCTGCCCGCTATGCCGATGATTTCGACAAATTCTGTGCCGCCAACCCGCAGTCCTGCCCCCTGCTTTTTCGTGGTCAACCAGGGAATCCTCGCCTTGATCCGCTGGGTGCCGGCATCGATGTACGCCACGATCTCCCAGCCTACCATGTATTCCGAGACGGCACATTTGCCGGCGAAGTAACCGACATTGCTGCCATCTGGCGCCATGATCTGGTGACTTACATGCTCGGCTGTTCCTACACCTTCGAGAATGCTCTGCAGGAAAAAGGGGTCCGGCTACTGCACATCGAGGCCGGCTGCGATGTCGCAATCTATCGTACTTCCCGCCCGTCCATACGTGTCGGGCCTTTCGGCGGTGAACTGATCGTATCCATGCGGCCGATTCATCCGGATCAGGTGGATCTGGCCTGTGCCGTAACCGCGGAGTTCCCAATAGTTCATGGCGCGCCGGTTCACATCGGAGACCCAGCTGATTTGGGTATCAAGAGCCTCGGACATCCTGATTGGGGGCCACCACCCCATGTACCAAAGGGCTGGGTTCCCATGTTCTGGGCTTGCGGCGTCACCGCGCAAAGCGCACTTCTGGCCGCCGGCATACCACTGGCAATTACCCATAAGCCCAGTCATCTCCTAATCACCGATTTGGTGGGAGATGATTTCCATCGCCGGGTCCCAGGCAAAACCTTTTCTTTGGCGGTGCAATCCCTGCTTACAGTATCTCAAGGCAACTGTTTTGACGCATGCACCATATGATTTTTCGTTTTTTGTAATCTCCATATTACATTTTTGTTGATAGCGTTCCGAAAGAAAGCTAGCTTCTCCCCTAAAAAATGAAATCGGCGATCTAGGCACGCCTACGCCGCAGGGCATTGGAGCAGATGTCCGCATCAGGGAGGGTAGAAATGCACCAAGGTTTTCTGAGTCGCCTTTTGGCGGCCCTGTATCAGGCCGCCGGATTTCTGGCCGCATTATTTCTGGTGCTGATCGCTGCAACCATGTTCGGAATGTCTCTTGGGAGACTGGTTGGCATTAATATTCCGTCGGGCGACGACTTCGCCGGGTGGTGCATGGCTGCGATGGCGTTTCTGGCGCTCGCGCATACATTCAAGAATGGCGATCTATTGCGCATAGGGCTGTTGATCGATCGTTTCCCATTCCATCTCCGCAAACTGGTCGAGGTGATCTGTCTTGTTCTGGCTGCGGGATTGGCCGGGTTCATGGCTTGGCATATCGTCCTGATGAACTGGCACAGTTATCAGTTCAGCGACATGTCAAGCGGCGTCATCGCCGTGCCGCTGTGGATTCCGCAGCTTGGCATGTCAGCAGGTATTATTTTGATCACCGTCGCTTTGATCGATTCGCTAGTGCGGTTGTTACTTGGGCTGGATCCGGGACATCAGAAGAAGAAACCTGCCACGCGCGAAGAATTCCTTGATCAGGTCTCGGAGGGGAACCTCTGATGCTGGCAGGATTGGGTATGATACCTCTTGCGGGACTGATCTTCGGCGCGCTCTGTGTGCTGCTGGCCTTCGGGCTGTGGATCGGCTTCGCGCTGCCGTTCATCGGCTTGATCGCCATGACGGCAGCGCAAATTCCGGCGGGGCCGGTGCTGGCGACGACGCTCTGGTCTTCCTCCTCCTCCTGGACCATGGCTTCACTGCCACTGTTTATCTGGATGGGTGAAATCCTGTTCCGTTCTCGCGTTTCGGAACAGATGTTCGATGGACTTGCGCCATGGATGAGTCGTCTGCCCGGTCAGCTTCTGCATGTGAACGTTGCGGGCTGCGGCGTTTTCGCGATGGTGTCGGGATCTTCGGCAGCGACATGCGCTACTGTGGGCAAGATTACTCTGCCCGAGCTGCAGTCGAGGGGGTATAACGAGCGGATGAGCTTCGGCAGCCTCGCGGGTGCCAGCACCCTGGGGTTTCTTATCCCGCCTTCGGTGCCGATGATCGTCTATGCCATCGCGGCGAATGTCTCTGTGATACAGATGTTTTTGGCAGGATTTCTGCCAGGTCTGGTCGTGATGGTGCTGTATTCGGGTTACATCGCGATCTGGTCGCGGTTCAACAGAAACAGCCAGCCACGTGCCGATACTATCTTACCCTTTGGGGAGCGACTGCGCCGTTCGGCAAATCTGTTACCGGTGCTGGCGCTCGTAGCTTTTGTCTTTCTGGCGATGGTCTTGGGGTTTGCCACCGCAACCGAATGCGCCTCCTGGGGTGTGGTCGGCGCACTGATACTGTCGGCTAGTACCCGGTCGCTAACCTGGCGCAGTTTTCTAGACGGGGTGATGTCGGCCACCCGGATGTCGGTCACCATCCTGCTGATCATCAATGGTGCGGCCTTCACTACTGCGGCCATGGCCTATACCGGCATTCCTTCGGCCTTGGCGAACTGGGTGAACGGCTTTGGACTGTCTCCCTTTATGCTGCTGACGATCCTTGCGCTGATGTATGTGTTTCTCGGTATGATCCTCGAGGGGATCTCGCTGATTGTCCTCACTACGGTCGTGGTTCTGCCGATGATCCAGCAGGCCGGATTCGACCTGATCTGGTTCGGAATCTTTCTAATTATACTGGTCGAGATGTCGCAAATAACTCCGCCGGTGGGTTTCAACCTCTTTGTTCTACAGAATATGAGCGGTCGCGACAGTCTGCATATCGCGCGCGCAGTTTTTCCATTCTTCCTCCTTCTGTGCCTCGCCTTGGTGATTATCGCGGTTTTCCCGCAGATCGCTCTGTGGCTTCCACAACACTTCTATGGATAAGCGTCTACCTGCCGATATCCATCATAAGACAATCTCGATACTTCAATCTGGAAGGAGACCCGATATATGAGTTTCTTCAGCAAGAACCTGCTGGCCGCCATTGCGTTGGCCACCGGCCTCGGTACAGCTCAAGCGCAGAGTGTTTGGCACCTGCCTTCAGCCTATCCAGGCGACAACCTCCACGGACAGGGCTTGGCCCTGTTTGCCCGCCGCGTCGAGGAAGGCACAGAAGGCAAGATTAAAATCAACCTACATCCTAGTGGCTCGCTGTTCAAAGCGCCGGAGATCAAACGCGCAGTGCAGACCGGGCAGGCTCAGGTCGGCGAAGTGTTGATGTCCATCCACGAAAATGAGAATCCGATCTTTGGTGTGGACGGGTTGCCCTTCCTTGCAACCTCATACGAGGAAGTAGACCGGCTTTGGACCTATGCTCGTCCCGAGGTGGAAAAGGCGCTGGCTGCACAAGGGTTGACCCTGCTCTACTCGGTGCCATGGCCGCCGCAGGGGCTTTATACCAAACAGCCAGTCAACTCGGTCGCTGATCTCAAAGGCTCGAAGTGGCGGGCCTACAACGCGATCACAGCACGGTTGGCCTCAGCAATCGAGGCGCAGCCAATCACGGTTCAGGCCGCTGAGCTGCCGCAGGCCTTCGCGACGGGTGTGATTAACTCCGCGATGATGTCAGCTCAGACCGGCTACGATTCACGAATCTGGGAGTCGATCAAATACTTCTACGATGTTCAGGCCTGGATGCCGCGCAATATTGTGTTTATCAACACTGCGGTGTTCGAGCGCCTAGACCCCGAAACGCAGAAAATTGTGCGTGACGCAGCAGCCGAAGCCGAAGCCTTGGCCTTGGAGCTGTCCAAGGAAAGCGCCATTCGCTTCCCGCAAGAGTTCCGTAATAAAGGGATGGAGGTTCCCGAAGTCCCAGAGGTGTTGACGGACGGCCTCAGGGCGATCGGCCAGCAAATCGCTGAAGAATGGCGGGAAAAGGCTGGGACGGTGGGATCTTCCGTACTGGACGGGTACGCGGCGCAGTAAGCAGTGGACTCGAATTGAATTGAGGGCTGGCGCTGTGTGCCAGCCTTCTTTTTTGCTGATATTCCAGTTTGGCTGTTAAAATCCAGTCGAGATTTCCTGCAGTGCGGAACTAGAGACACGGTTTGCTGCCGACCGCAACTGATCAAGGCATTTTGTTACCAAGTCCGGTTCTTCAGTTGTACGAGACAGGAAAGTGATAACGCCTAGGCAATAAGAAACCGTTCCAGCCCCCTCATGGATTGGCACTGCCATACCCCAGAGTGCATTGTCGCTTTCTGCAGCAGAAATGGCATAGCCCTTCTCACGTATCTCAGCGAGATGGACAAGAAACTCGCGCGGATCTGTGATCGTATTGTCGGTAAAACGATCCAACGGTTTGGACAGGAAACGGCGCATAACCCATTGCGGCTGGAATGCGATCAGCGCCTTGCCACCCGCCGAGGCGTGTATCTTGAATTGCCGACCCGGATGAATGAGCGGTGCCTCTGCCTTGGTGGGCAGATCAACAGCGAGCAGATAGGCCTCGAACTCAAACAGACCGGCAATATAAACCACCATGTTGAGATTGTTGGCGACTTCCTGCGTCACTTTACGTGCCGCTTCGACGATAGAGCCATGGCCGGTGAGGCTTTGAGCCAAGCGGTGAAGTCGAGCACCCACCACATTGCGGGCATTCCGCCCTTCGTCGCCTTCGACCAGACCTAGATCCCTGAGCCGCTGCAGCAAACGAAAACTGGTGACAAGCGACAGGTTCAGATGTTCGGATACCTCAGAAGCCGTCAGGCCGGCCGGGTTCAACGCTAGCAGCTCAATTACTGCGAAAGCCCGGCGAAGCGGCTCGGACCCAGCTGCTGTGCTAGTTGCCGGTTTTTCTGAAGTCATGGTGTTTGCTCTCAAGGTCTAGTTAAACGGAGTTCTTGGCAGATACTTCGCACACGTGCCAATCTGCGGGTAAATCGTAACATGACGCGGCGGATGCCCCGCGTAGTTCAGAATCGGATCGAGTGCCTCTCCAACAAGCTCAAGAAATGGCAGCGTGTTGCGACACGATATGAGAGAACCAAAGGATTTTGTGTTGGCTTCGTCATCATCGCCGCAGTTAACT
>Ga0079224_100017469_pt1 | contig 10110 bp, 8 predicted proteins | sample Stecom2015_FD_80414 | JGI IMG/M metagenome (GOLD analysis project Ga0079224, IMG submission 80414) | Agricultural soil microbial communities from Utah to study Nitrogen management - Steer compost 2015 | ecosystem: Environmental > Terrestrial > Soil > Agricultural land | place: USA: Utah... | reverse complement strand
GCCACAGCTGTGCATAAACGCTGAACGCATCAATGTAGAAGCTCGCCAGGCTTTCGCTGCGAAACTTCTCGTCGTCTCCGAACGGGAACAGCTGGTGGTGGCTTTCCATCTCCCCGTTGTCATGGGTAAGACCGGGGAGCATCGAATGCAGCACCTAGTAGAAATTCTCCGCGAAGAAGTTCGTGCGCTCGAAGACATCCGCTTTTCCGGGGAGGTAATCGCGCAGCGTGGCGTAGGGAATGAGCGAGTAGTCGATCATGTACACGCCATACTGGCCGCCTTCCGCGGGTGTGCCGCCGCGGCCACCGCCGTGGTTGTAGTAAGGCAGCAGCACGTTGCCGAGACGATGGCCCACGTACTTCACGCAGAGTTCCTCGGCGGCGGGATTCTCGTCGTGCGTGGCGATCACCCACTCGATGGCGTTGCGCAGGTAGCCCTGGAAATAGTTGTTCGCCGGCATCGGGTCATGGCCCCAGTTCTTCTTGAACAGGAGCCGCAGCGCGTGGTTGAAGTAGTCAATGCGATCCTGGCGCTGCGCCTCACGCATCCTGTCATGGCACCAGTCGTAGATCAGGATGGCGGACTCCATGTGCCAGCGGGCGTAGTCGTTCGAAATGGCGCTCTCCAGCTCCCGGAGCTCGAAGTTCATCAGCCATTCGATGGCACGGTCGGCATTTTCTGCGGCATCGTTGCCCCTCATGAGGTAATCGAAGCAGTGATTCAGTGCCGCGGTGGAACTTGCGGGCTCATCGACGCGAAGCTCGCCGAGGCCGGGCCTTGCATGGCTGTACCATTGCCGCGCGCTGTCGAGGCGATCACTCTGCGGGGTGAACCACAGGCGTGGATGCGCCGCGGGCAATGCCGGTTGCAGTTCCGCGAAGGATGGCAGCGCCGGATTCGGCGTCGGCCAGGGCTCGTCATCGCCAGGATTGCCATTGCCAGGATCGTCGTCGCCGGGGCGTCACCGGGGTTGCCGTCACCGGGGTTGCCGTCACCGGGGTTGCCGTCACCGGGATTGCCGTCGCCGGGATTGCCGTCGCCGGGATTGCCGTCGCCGGGATTGCCGTCGCCGGGATTGCCATCGCCGGGATTGCCATCGCCGGGATTGCCATCGCCGGGATTGCCATCGCCGGGATTGCCATCGCCGGGATTGCCGCCGATGGGCGGCTGCTGCTTGCCGCCGCCGTCACCACTGCTGCAAGCCTGCAGGGCGGCGGCGCAGATCGTGCAGACCAGGAGAATGCGCAGCACGCGCAGTGCCGCGGAAAGGAAACGAACAGCCATGGGAATCTCCAAGCTCCGTTTGGGATGCCGGGAGTAAAGAGTGGGCATGCGTTCCCGGCAAGCAGGGAGCGCCTGATTTTTACGGGCATGAAAAAAGGCGCCTTGCGGCGCCTTGTTTCGTCCCTGATCAGTACCGGTAGTGTTCCGGCTTGAACGGGCCGTCCGGATCCACGCCGATGTACTCGGCCTGTTCCCTGGTGAGCTTCGTCAGCGTGGCGCCGATCTTCTTCAGATGCAGCTCGGCGACCTTCTCGTCCAGCACCTTGGGCAGCACGTACACCTGGTTGCCGTAGTCGCCCTGGTTCCGGAACAGCTCGATCTGCGCCAGCACCTGGTTGGTGAAGGAGTTCGACATCACGAAGGACGGATGGCCCGTCGCGCAGCCGAGGTTCACCAGGCGGCCGCGGGCGAGCAGGATGATGCGCTTGCCGTCCTCGAAGATGACGTGATCGACCTGGTCCTTGATGTTCTCCCACTGGCAGTGCTTCTCCAGCGAGGCGACGTCGATCTCGTTGTCGAAGTGGCCGATGTTGCAGACGATGGCCTGGTCCTTCATCTTGCGCATGTGATCGAAGTTGATCACGTGGTAGTTGCCGGTGGCGGTGACGAAGATGTCGGCCTTGTCGCAGGCCTCGTCCATGGTCACCACGCGATAGCCTTCCATCGCCGCCTGCAGCGCGCAGATCGGATCGATTTCCGTCACCCACACCTGCGCACCGAGGCCCTTCAGCGACTGGGCGCAGCCCTTGCCGACGTCACCGTAGCCGCAGACCACCGCAATCTTGCCGGCGATCATCACGTCGGTGGCGCGCTTGATGCCGTCCACCAGCGATTCGCGGCAGCCGTAGAGGTTGTCGAACTTGGACTTGGTAACCGAGTCGTTGACGTTGATGGCAGGGAAGGGCAGCGTGCCGTTCTTCTGCATCTGGTAGAGGCGGTGCACGCCCGTGGTCGTCTCTTCGGTCACGCCCTTGATGTTCTTCACGAGCTCGGCGTAGAAGCCCGGCCTGGTCTCAAGGCGCTTCCTGATGGCGGCATACAGCCATTTTTCTTCCTCGTTCTGCGGATTGGCGATGACCGAGGGGTCCTTCTCCGCCTTCGCGCCGAGGATCACCGCCAGCGTGGCGTCGCCGCCGTCGTCGAGGATCATGTTGGGCGTGCCGCCGTCGCCCCATTCGAGGATGCGATGCGTGAACTCCCAGTACTCTTCCAGCGACTCGCCCTTGTAGGCGAACACCGGCGTGCCGGTCGCGGCAATCGCGGCGGCGGCGTGATCCTGGGTGGAGTAGATGTTGCACGAGGCCCAGCGCACGTCCGCGCCCAGCGCCTTCAGGGTTTCGATCAGCACCGCCGTCTGGATGGTCATGTGCAGCGAACCCGCGATGCGCGCACCCTTCAACGGCTGCGACTTCGCGTATTCCTCGCGCGTCGCCATCAGGCCCGGCATTTCGGTTTCCGCGATGCGGATTTCCTTGCGGCCCCAGTCGGCGAGATTGATGTCGCGGACGTGGTAATCGGTGAAGTTCTTGTCTACCACTGCGTTCATTTCAAAGGACTCCTGAAATTGAACGAGCGCCGTTGAAAAGATGCCGGTGATCTCGAGCCTCGCGGATGTCCGCTGCAGCGCTCCTCGATATCACTGGAGAAGGATCGAAGGTTCACGGGATCGACAGGATGCCAGGGCGTTTATCGAATCCGATAAAAATCCTGTCCATCCTGTCAATCCTGTCCGGATGATGTTTACAGGCCTGCCGCCTCGCGCAGCGCCTCGGCCTTGTCCGTCTTCTCCCAGGTGAAGCCGGGCTCCTCGCGGCCGAAGTGGCCGTAGGTGGAAGTCGGACGGTAGATCGGCCGCACCAGGTCGAGCATCTTCAGGATGCCGTACGGGCGCAGGTCGAAGTGTTCGCGCACCAGGCGCTCCAGCTTCTCGTTGTCGATGCGGCCGGTGCCGAAGGTTTCAACTGAGATCGAGGTGGGTTCGGCCACGCCGATGGCGTAGCTCACCTGGATCTCGCACTTGTCGGCCAGGCCCGCAGCGACGATGTTCTTGGCGACATAACGGCAGGCGTAGGCCGCCGAGCGGTCCACCTTGGACGGGTCCTTGCCGGAGAAGGCGCCGCCGCCGTGGCGCGCCATGCCGCCGTAGGTATCGACGATGATCTTGCGGCCGGTGAGGCCTGCATCGCCCACGGGGCCGCCGATGACGAACTTGCCAGTGGGGTTGATGAAGTACTTGGTGTCCTTCGACAGCCACTCGGCGGGGATCACCGGCTTGATGATCTCTTCCATCACCGCCTCGGTAAGGGTCTTCTGGTCGACGTCCGGCGAATGCTGCGTGGACAGCACGATGGCATCCACCGCCGCGGCCTTGCCGTCGACATAGCGGAAGGTAACCTGCGACTTGGCGTCCGGGCGCAGCCACTTGAGCGCGCCGGCCTTGCGCACTTCGCTCTGCTTCTTCACCAGGCGGTGCGCGTAGGTGATCGGCGCCGGCATGAGCACGTCGGTCTCGTTGGAGGCGTAGCCGAACATCAGGCCCTGGTCGCCCGCGCCCTGTTCCTCCGGGTTGCCGCGGTCTACGCCCATGGCGATGTCGGGAGACTGCTTGCCGATGGCGTTCAGCACCGCGCAGGTTTCCCAGTCGAAACCCATCTCGGCGGTGTAACCGATGTCGCGGATCACGCTGCGCACCAGCTCCTCGAGATCCACCCACGCGGAAGTGCTGATCTCGCCGGCGACGATGGCCATGCCGGTCTTCACCAGCGTCTCGCACGCCACGCGGGCGTTCTTGTCCTGGGCGAGGATGGCGTCGAGCACGGCATCCGAGATCTGGTCGGCCATCTTGTCCGGATGGCCTTCGGACACGGACTCGGACGTGAACAGGTAGTTGTTGGACATTGACTGATTCCTGGCTGAGGCCCCGAGAAGGCGGCGTTTTCGCCGCAAAGGGCGCGATTTTACCCCGCTTTTCCCCGGTATTCGACAGGCAATTCCGGGGCCGGCCGCGCTCGCGGGGACGGCTGCGGGGAACGGACAGGATTCTCAGGATTTCCGAGGATGCCGCCGCCTGTCGCACGCGAACAAACTTTTCAGAAATCCTGAAAAATCCTGTCCGTTTCCCTTCTTACGGTGGCGTCACCGGCTGGACGACGCGTTCGCGCTGCAGCAGGTAGAGCCCGCTGCCGACGATGACGGCGGCGCCGAGCCAGACGATGGGTCCCGGGACGTCGCCCCAGAGCAGCAGGTCGAGCAGCACGCCCCAGAACGGCGCGGAGTATTCGAAGGGTGCGACCACCGACACCGGCGCGCGGCGGAAGGCTTCCGTGAGGCAGAGCTGGCCGATCGCACCAGTGATGCCGAGCGCCGCCAGCCAACCCGCATCCGCCCAGCGCAGCGGCTGCCAGTTCGGCAGCGCCAGCAGCCCCGCGCCGATCGCCAGCAGGAACATGAACCAGAAGGACATGGCGGCGGTGGAGTCGGTCTTGCCGAGATGCCGCACGCTGATGGCATTGAGCGCGTAGCTGGTCGCGCCCAGCAGCACGGCGAGCGCGGTGAGCCCGATGCTGTTGAAGCCGGGCCGCAGCACGATGAGCATGCCGCAGAAGCCGCCGAGGATCGCCAGCCAGCGGCGGCCGTCGACCTTTTCCTTCAGCAGGGGCACGGACAGCGCGGTGATCAGCAGCGGCGCTATAAAGAAGAGTGTGTAGGCTTCGGAGAGCGGCATGCCGCTGATGGCGTAGACGAAGCTGCCCAGCATGCAGATGGCGAGCACGCCGCGGATGAGATGCCAGCCCCAGCGCACCCGCACCAGGGTCGCGAAGCTGCGTTCCCGCGTCCACACCCAGGCGATCACGAAGGGCAGCGACACCAGCCCGCGCAGGCTGGCGACCTGCAGCGCGGAATAGTGCGCGGCAAGCTGTTTCATGACGGCGTCCATCATGGACAGCACGGCGGTGGCAAGCAGCATCCACAGGATGCCGGAGAGGTTTTCGCTGCGCATTGGCGGCCCGGGCGAGGAAGGCGCGTATCTTAGCGAAGCGCATGCCTGCCATCCATGGGTTTCCGGGCGTCCTGGTCGAAACTTAAGTGCCTGTTTTTCAAGGTTCTGCGGTCAATGACGGATTGGCCGCGGGGTTGCCGGAACTGCGCATTTCAGCGAAAATGCGCGCCTTCGCGCAGCGTCCGTCGCGATTTTTCGCGAATTTTCCCGGCGCCGCGCATTAGCCCGCGCACACCCTCACTCACAGGAGTTTCAATGCCGTCTCGACGCGAACTGGCCAACGCCATCCGGGCGTTGTCGATGGACGCCGTTCAGAAGGCGAAATCCGGTCATCCAGGCGCGCCCATGGGCATGGCCGACATCGCCGAAGTCCTCTGGAACGATTTCCTCCGCCACAATCCGGCCAACCCCGACTGGGTGGACCGCGACCGCTTCGTGCTGTCGAACGGTCATGGCTCGATGCTCATCTACTCGTTGCTGCATCTTTCCGGCTACGACGTTTCCATCGAGGACCTGAAGCAGTTCCGCCAGCTGCATTCGAAGACGCCGGGTCACCCGGAGTACGGCGAAACGCCGGGCGTCGAGACCACCACCGGCCCGCTGGGCCAGGGCCTGGCCAATGCCGTCGGCATGGCGCTCGCGGAGAAGATTCTGGCCGCGCAGTTCAACAAGCCGGGCTACGAGATCGTCGATCACTACACGTATTTCTTTGCCGGTGACGGCTGCCTTATGGAAGGCATTTCGCACGAGGCCTGCTCGCTGGCCGGCGTGCTTGGCCTCGGCAAGCTGATCGGCTTCTATGACGACAACGGCATTTCCATCGACGGCGACGTCGCCGGCTGGTTCCGCGACAACACGCCGAAGCGCTTCGAGGCCTACGGCTGGCACGTGATCCGCGACGTCGACGGCCACAACGCCGAAGAGGTCAGGGCCGCCATCGAGGAAGCGCGCAAGCACGCCGACAAGCCCTCGCTGATCTGCTGCCGCACCGTGATCGGCTTCGGTTCGCCGAACAAGGCCGGCACGGAAGGCGTGCATGGCGCCGCGCTCGGCGAGGATGAAGTCGCCGCCACGCGCGAGAACATCGGCTGGCCGCACGAACCGTTCACCGTGCCCGAGGAAATCCGCAAGGGCTGGGACGCGCGCGACAAGGGCCGGAAGCTCGAGGACGAGTGGGACGCGAAGTTCGCGGCCTACGAAGCGGAATTCCCGATGCTTGCCGCCGAGTTCAGGCGCCGCATGTCGGGCGCGCTGCCCAAGGATTGGCCGGCGGTGTGCGAGAAGCTGCTCGCCACCATGCTCGAAGGCAAGTCCGTGGCCGCCACCCGCAAGGCTTCGCAGATGGCGCTGGACATCATCGGTCCCGCGCTGCCGGAGTTCATCGGCGGCTCGGCGGACCTCACCGGTTCCAACAACACCTATTTCAAGGGCAGCAAGGGCATCACCCACGAGGACGCCAGCGGCAACTACGTCTATTACGGCGTGCGCGAGTTCGCCATGGGCGCGGTGATGAACGGTCTTGCGCTGCATGGCGGCTTCATTCCCTACGGCGGCACCTTCCTGGTGTTCTCCGATTACATGCGCAACGCCATCCGCATGGCAGCGCTCATGAACCAGGGCAGCATCTTCGTGCTCACGCACGACTCCATCGGCCTCGGCGAGGACGGTCCCACCCACCAGCCGGTGGAGCACATCGCCTCGCTGCGCATGATTCCCAACATGTCGCTGTGGCGTCCCTGCGACACCGTGGAAACCGCCGTCGCCTGGAAGGCCGCGGTGGAACGCCGCGACGGTCCGACCATTCTCGCGCTCACCCGCCAGAACCTGCCGCACCAGCAGCGCGACGATGCGCAGGTGAAGAACATCGCCCGCGGCGGCTACGTGCTGCGCGATGCGGACGGCGCGCCTGACGTGATCCTCATCGCCACGGGTTCGGAAGTCGGACTGGCGATGGAAGCTGCCGACAGGCTTGCCGCCGACGGCGTGAACGCGCGTGTCGTTTCCATGCCGAACGTCAACGTGTTCGCGGCCCAGGATCGCAAGTACATCGACAGCGTGCTGCCGCGCGAGGTCACCGCCCGCGTGGTGATCGAGGCGGGCGTCTCGGATGCCTGGCATCGCTGGGCCGGCCCGAACGGCCGCTTCGTGTGCATGGACCGCTTCGGCGTCTCGGCGCCCGCGGAGATCGCCTTCCAGTATTTCGGCTTCACTGTCGACAACGTGGTCAAGGCCGCGCGCGACAGCATGGCCGAGAAGTGATCAATCGTTCTTTCGACCAGAGGGAGTAGTGGCACCATGGCAATCAAGGTAGCGATCAACGGTTACGGCCGCATTGGACGCAACATTCTGCGCGCGCTGTACGAATCCAGGCGTACGAACGAGATCCAGATCGTTGCGATCAACGACCTCGGCGACGCCAACACCAACGCGCACCTGACGCGTTACGACACCGCGCATGGCCGTTTCCCCGGCGAGGTTTCGGTGGAAGGCGACTACATGGTCGTCAACGGCGACAGGATCCGCGTGCTGGCCGAACGTGATCCCTCGAAGCTGCCGTGGGGCGAGCTGGGCGTGGACATCGTGCTGGAGTGCACCGGCCTGTTCACCAGCAAGGAAAAGGCTTCCGCGCACCTCAAGGGCGGCGCGAAGAAGGTCATCATTTCCGCGCCGGGCGGCAATGACGTCGACGCCACCATCGTCTATGGCGTGAACCACCACATCCTCAAGGCTTCGGACACCGTCATCTCCAACGCCTCCTGCACCACCAACTGCCTGGCGCCGCTGGTCAAGCCGCTGCACGAGGCGCTCGGCATCGAGCAGGGCCAGATGACCACCATCCACGCCTACACCAACGACCAGGTGCTGACCGACGTCTATCACAAGGACCTGCGCCGCGCGCGTTCCGCCACGCAGTCCATGATCCCGACCACCACCGGCGCGGCCAAGGCCGTGGGCCTGGTGATGCCGGAACTGAACGGCAAGCTGGACGGCTATTCCATCCGCGTGCCGACGATCAACGTCTCGCTGGTCGACCTCACCTTCACCGCCGGCCGCGACACCGACGCCGCGGAAGTCAACGCGATCCTGAAGAAGGCCGCGGAAGGCGAGCTGAAGGGCATCCTCGCCTACAACGAGGAGCCGCTGGTCTCCGTGGACTACAACCACAATCCGGCCTCCAGCACCGTCGACGCCACCCTCACCAAGGTGATCGGCCGCCTCGTGAAGGTCTACTCGTGGTACGACAACGAGTGGGGCTTCTCGAACCGCATGCTCGACACCACCGTGGCGCTGCATAACGCCAAGTAAGCGCAACGCTGTCAGGGAGAAGGAAGAAGGGAGAAGATGATTCTTCTTCCTTCTCACTTCTCCCTTCTTTCATCCAGTGAAACCGAAACCGAACAGGCCTGAAGACATGACCATCATCAAGATGACCGACCTCGATCTGAAGGGAAAGCGCGTGCTGATCCGCGAGGATCTGAACGTGCCGATCGCCGACGGCGTGGTGACTTCGGATGCGCGCATCCGTGCGGCGCTGCCGACGATCCAGCACGCCCGGGATCAGGGCGCGAAGGTGATGCTGATGTCGCATCTCGGCCGTCCGGAAGAGGGCGTGTACGCGGAAGAGTTCTCGCTCGCGCCGGTGGCGGAGCGCCTGACCGAGCTGCTGGGCGTGAAGGTGCGCCTGGAGAAGGACTGGCTCGACGGCATCGAGCTCGAAGACGGCGAGGTCGTGCTGTGCGAGAACGTGCGCTTCAACAAGGGCGAGAAGAAGAACGACGACGCCCTGGCGAAGAAGATGGCGGCGCTGTGCGACGTGTTCGTGATGGATGCCTTCGGCACCGCGCATCGCGCGCAGGCGTCCACACACGGCGTTGCGAAGTACGCGCCCATCGCTGCCGCCGGCCCGCTGCTCGCCGGCGAGCTCGAGGCGCTGGGCCGCGCGCTGCGCAATCCTGCGCGACCGCTGGTCGCCATCGTTGCCGGCAGCAAGGTGTCCACCAAGCTCACCGTGCTGGAGTCGCTGTCCAGGGTGGTCGATCAGCTGATCGTCGGCGGCGGCATCGCCAACACCTTCATCGCCGCGGCCGGTTACGACGTCGGCAAGTCGCTGTACGAGCCGGATCTCGTCGATGAGGCCAGGCGGCTGACCGAGGCCGCCGAGGCGCGCGGCGCGAAGATCCCGGTGCCGACCGACGTGGTGGTCGCCAGCGAATTCTCCGCGCAGGCGGAAGCCGACGTGCGTCCGGTGGACCAGGTCGGCAAGGACGAGATGATTCTCGACATCGGCCCCGATACCGCCGAGACGCTGGCGAAGTACCTCAAGGAAGCCGGCACCATCGTCTGGAACGGTCCGGTAGGGGTGTTCGAGTTCGACCAGTTCGGCGAAGGCACCAAGGCGCTGGCGCAGGCCATCGCCGAATCCTCTGCGTTTTCGATCGCCGGCGGCGGCGACACGCTGGCCGCGGTCGACAAGTACGGCGTGGCCGACCGCATCTCCTACATTTCCACCGGCGGCGGCGCTTTCCTCGAGTTTCTCGAGGGCAAGAAGCTGCCGGCCGTAGCCATCCTGGAAGAAAGAGCGAAGTCCTGAAACGCCGGATGGGAGACGTGAGGCGGCGCTTGTAGTAGCGTAATGCCTGCAGCCGCTTCACGTCTCACATCACGTCTCACGGGAATTTCGCAATGCCCAGACGCACCAAGATCATCGCCACCCTCGGCCCGGCGACCGACCAGCCCGGCGTGCTGGAGAAGATGATCGCCGCGGGTGTCGATGTCGTCCGCCTGAATTTCTCCCACGGCAAGCCCGACGATCATGCCCGCCGCAT
>Ga0079224_100017468_pt1 | contig 10111 bp, 1 predicted proteins | sample Stecom2015_FD_80414 | JGI IMG/M metagenome (GOLD analysis project Ga0079224, IMG submission 80414) | Agricultural soil microbial communities from Utah to study Nitrogen management - Steer compost 2015 | ecosystem: Environmental > Terrestrial > Soil > Agricultural land | place: USA: Utah... | reverse complement strand
CGGCACCGCCACGCCGCTCGGCGACCCGATCGAGATCGAAGGTTTGACCAAGGCCTTCCGCCGCGGCACCGACGACGTCGGCTTCTGCCGCATCGGCTCGGTCAAGAGCAACGTCGGCCACCTTGTGATCGCGGCCGGCGCCACCGGCGTGATCAAGACCGCGCTGTCGCTGCAGCAGCGCTGCATTCCCGCCAGCCTGCATTTCGAGGCGCCGAACCCCGCGATCGACCTCGCCGGCTCGCCGTTCGTGGTCAACAACGAAATGACCCCGTGGCCGGACGGCGCCGCGCCGCGCCGTGCGGGAGTGAGCTCGTTCGGCGTCGGCGGCACCAACGCGCACGTGGTGATGGAGCAAGCGCCCGCGCGCGATGCATCCGAACCGGCACAGGGGCCGCAACTGCTGGTGCTGTCGGCGCGCACGCCGGCCGCACTGGCGCAGGCCGCCACGCGCCTGGGCGACCATCTCGCCGCGACGCCTGGCATCAACCTGGCCGACGCGGCCTGGACACTGGCCGTGGGCCGCAAGGCCTTCGCCCATCGCGTGGCGCTGGTGGCGGCCGATCCGGCGGACGCGGTCGCGCAGCTGCACGGCGGCGAACTGGCGGCGCAGGCGGCGCGCAGCCGCCCCGTGCGCAACAGCGACGTTGTGTTCATGTTCCCCGGCCAGGGCGCCGTTTACGCCGGCATGGGACGCGAACTGCACGCGGCCGAGCCGGCGTTCCGCCAGGCCTTCGACGACTGCATGGACGCGCTCGACGCCGGCCCCGCCGTCGGCGGCCTGAGCGGGCGGGCCTTGCGCGAAGCGGTGTTCGGCGAGGATGCCGATGCGCTGCTGCCGACGGCGGTGATGCAGCCGGCGACGTTCGCGATCGAGTACGCGCTGGCGAAGTGGTGGATGCAGCTTGGCCTGCAGCCGGCGGCGATGATCGGCCACAGCGTCGGCGAATTCGTCGCCGCGACCCTGGCCGGCGTGTTCGCGCTGCCCGACGCGATGCGCCTGGTCGCGCGCCGCGGCCAGCTTATGCAGGTGCAGCCGGCCGGGGCGATGCTGTCGGTGCGCGCGGCGTTCGACGCAATCGAACAGCGGCTGCCCGCGACCTTGTCGATGGCCGCGGAGAACTCGCCGGGCAACTGCGTCGTCGCCGGGCCGCTGGAGGCCGTGGCGGCGTTCCAGGCGCAGTTGGAAGGCGAGGGCATCGCCTGCCGCATGCTGCGCACCTCGCACGCCTTCCACTCGGCGATGATGGATCCGGTGGTCGCACCGTTCCGCGCCGAGGTGGAAGCGGTCGCGCGCAGTGCGCCATCTCTGCCGATCGTTTCCACGGTCAGCGGCGAGCCGCTCGATGCCGCCGCCGCGACGTCCGCCGACTACTGGGCGCGGCACCTGCGCGAACCGGTGCGCTTTGCCACCGCGCTGGGCCGGGTGCTCGACGGCTCCGCGCGAACGCTGCTGGAAGTCGGTCCGCGCATGACGCTGTGCACGCTCGCACGCCAGCATCCGCAGATGCAGAAACAGCAGGCCGGCGCGGTCGCATCACTGGCCGATGCGCCCGATCGCGAAACCGCCCTGGTGCGGCTCGCCGCGGGACAGCTCTGGTGCCAGGGCGTGGCGATCGACCCGTCTGTCCTCGACCGGCGCGCCTCGCGCCGCCGCGTGCGGTTGCCCACGTACCCCTTCGAGCGCAAGCGGCACTGGGTCGACGCCGTCGCCGCGGCGCCCGTCGTCGCGGCGCCGCCCGTGCCCGCAGCGGTCGCGCCGCAGCCGCTTCCGCAAACGCCTTCCCTTCCCGTCCAAGTACAACCGGTCGTTCCCATGGATCGCAAACCACGCCTTATCGCCCAGCTCAAGGACCTGTTCGAGGACGTCGCGGGGTTCGATCTCGCCGACGCCGACACGGGCGCCAACTTCATCGAACTGGGCCTCGACAGCCTGATGCTCACCCAGGTCGCGCTGCAGCTGCAGAAGAGTCTCGGCAGCAAGGTCAGCTTCCGCCAGCTGATGGGCGAATGCTCGTCGCTCGACCGGCTTGCTGCACGGCTGGACGAGGAGCTTCCGCCGGAAGCCTCCCCCCCGCAGCAGGCGGTGCCGGTTGCCGCCGTCGCGGCGCCCGCCGTGGCGCCGGCGACGCCGGTGGCGCCGCAGTCCGCCGCGGGCGGCGACTACGTGCGCCAGGTCATCGAGCAGCAGATGCAGTTGATGACGCAGCAACTGTCGCTGCTGGCCGGCAATCCCGCGGGCGTGGCCGCGCCGGCGCCGACGCCCGCTGGCGTCAACGTCGCGGTGGCGCAACCGGCGGCCGCGGCCGCGGCCGCGCCAAAGGCAGTGGACGACGAGGAGGCAGCGCTCGCGCATACCACCTACGACGTCAAGAAGGCTTTCGGCGCCATCGCCAGGATCGACCGGAACGCGACCGGTGAACTCGGGCTGCACCAGCGCCGCAAGCTCGATGCCTTCATCGAGCGCTACGTCGCGCGCACGCGCAAGTCGAAGGAATACACCCAGGCCAACCGCGCCCACATGGCCGATCCGCGCGTGGTCAACGGCTTCAAGCCGCTGCTCAAGGAGATGACGTACCAGATCGTGGTCGAACGTTCCAAGGGCTCGCATCTTTGGGACATCGACGGAAACGAGTACGTCGACGCACTCAACGGCTTCGGCATGAGCCTGTTCGGCTGGCAGCCAGACTTCGTGCTCGACGCGGTGCGCAAGCAGCTCGATCTGGGCTACGAGATCGGCCCGCAGCATCCTCTGGCCGGCGACGTGACGCGGCTTGTGTGCGAGGTCACCGGCCACGACCGGGCGGCGCTGTGCAACACCGGCTCCGAGGCCGTGCTCGGCGCGCTGCGCATCGCGCGCACCGTGACCGGGCGCGAGACCATCGTGCTGTTCACCGGCGCCTACCACGGCATCGTCGACGAGATGATCGTGCGAGGCACCCGCAAGCTGCGCGCGGTGCCGGCGGCGCCGGGCATCCTGCGCAACACCGCCGAGCACGTGCTGGTACTCGACTACGGCACGCCCGAGGCGATGCAGGTCATCCGCGAGCGCGCGCACGAGATCGCCGCGGTGCTGGTGGAGCCCGTGCAGAGCCGGCGCCCGGATTTCCAGCCCGTGGAGTTCCTGCGCGAACTGCGCCAGGTAACCCGGGAATCCGGCACGCTGCTGGTCTTCGACGAGGTCGTGACCGGCTTCCGTGCGCACCCGGCCGGCGCGCAGGGCCTGTTCGGCATCCAGGCCGACCTGGGCACGTACGGCAAGGTGGTCGGTGGCGGCTATCCGATTGGCGTAATCGCCGGCAAGCGCCAGTACATGGACGCGCTGGACGGCGGCCACTGGCAGTTCGGCGACGATTCGGTACCGACCGTTGGCGTGACGTACTTCGCCGGCACGTTCGTCCGCCATCCGCTGGCGCTGGCCGCGGCCAAGGCAGTGCTCGAGCACGTCAAGGCGCAGGGCGGGCGGATGCAGGAACGCCTCAACACCCGCGTCACTGAAATGGCCGGCGAACTCAACTCGTTCTGCGCCGAGGTTGGCGCGCCCGTCGAGATCCGCCACTTCGCCTCGGTGTGGAAGACCTTCTTCCTCGAGGACCACCCGCTGCAGGACCTGTTGTTCGCGATGATGCGCAGCCGCGGCGTGCACATCCTCGACAACTTCCCGTGCTTCCTGACCACGGCGCACGGCGAAGCCGATTTCAGGAAGATCATCCAGGCGTTCAAGGACTCGATTACCGAACTGCAGGAATCGGAGTTCCTGCCGCGTCGCGCGGCTACCACGCTGACGTCCATGGATCCGGCGCGCCCGGCAGTTCCGGGCGCGCGCCTGGGACGTGATCCCGAAGGCCGGCCGGCGTGGTACGTCCCCAATCCGGAAGCCCCGGGCAAGTACCTCAAGGTAGGTTGATGATGTCCGCAGTCCAGCCCGCCCCGAAAGCGGGGACCGAAGTCGATTACGATCCATTCGCCGATGGCGCGATTGCGCGCGTGGTGCCGGCCACGGAACCGCAACGCGAGGTATGGCTGGCCGACCAGCTGGGTTGCGACGCTTCGCTGGCGTTCAACGAGTCGGTGACGATGCGCTTCGCCGGCAGGCTCGATGCGGAGGCGCTGTGCCTGGCCCTGCAGGACCTGGTCGACCGCCACGGCGCGCTGCGCGCCAACCTTGGCCCGGATGGCGACACGCTGTGCGTGCTTGAAGATGTCACGCTCGAGCTGTCGAGGTTGGACTACGCCGGGTTCGAAGATGCGGCGCGGGACGCCGCGGTCGCGGAGCGCCTGCGGCTGGCAGTCGAAACCCCGTTCGACGTGCAGCACGACCGCCTGTTCCGCGCGGAACTGTTGCGCCTTGGCGACGATGACCATCTGCTGATCCTCACGGCGCACCATATTGTCTGCGACGGCTGGTCCTGGTGGGTACTGACGCGTGAGTTGGCAGCGCTGTACGCACGGCGCCTGGGCAATCCGGTGGTGCTGCCGCCGCCGGACGACTTCGCCCAGTACGCGCTGTCCGAGGCCACGCGCCAGGCCGACGCGGACTTCGTGGCCGACGAGGCGTACTGGTTGTCGCGGTTCTCGAACGGGACGCCGGTCCTCGACCTGCCCACGGATCGGCCGCGGCCCTCACGTCGCAGTTTCGCGTCCGCGCGCGAGGACGACCTGCTCGACGCCGGGCTGGTCGCCGCGATCCGGCGGGTCGGAGCACGCCGTGGTGTGAGCCTGTTCGCGACCATGCTGGCGAGCTTTGCCGCACTGCTGGCGCGCCTGTCGAACCAATCGCAAGTGGTGGTCGGCATCCCCGCCGCCGGCCAGTCGCTGGACGGCCACGACCATCTGGTCGGGCACTGCGTCAACACGTTGCCACTGATGTTCGACCTCGACCCATCGCAACCGGTCGCGGCTGCCGTCGAGGCCGCGCAGGCGACCCTGCTCGACGCACTCGACCACCAGCGCTATACGTTCGGGACGCTGTTGCGAAAGTTGCAGGTGGCACGCGATCCGGCGCGACTCCCGCTGATCAGCGTGATGTTCAACATCGACCAGGCGTTGGACAACGAACACGCCTCGTTCCCCGGGCTGGAGATGGACTTCGCAACCAACGCACGCACGTTCGAGAATTTCGAACTGTTCGTCAATGCGGTCCAGGTCCAGGGCCAGTTGCGGCTGGAATGCCAGTACAACCGCGACCTGTTCGACGCGTCCACCATCCGCCATTGGCTCGGCCACTGGCGCACCATGCTCGAGGCGATGGTCGAGGATGATGGCCAGGCGCTGGGGCAGGTGCCGATGCTGGCCGAGACCGAGCGTCGCCTGGTGCTGGAGAAGTTCAACGACACCGAGGTCGGGTACCCACGCGACACCTGCCTGCACTGGCTGGTCGAGGAGCAGGTGCGGCGCACGCCCGATGTCGTTGCCGTGGAGCATGAGGGCGAAACCCTGCGTTTCGCAGAGCTCGATGCAGCCGCCAACCGTCTGGCACGCCACCTGCGCGCGCTGGATGTCGGACCCGGCGAGCGCGTGGCCGTGTGCGTGGAGCGTGGCCTGGACATGGTGGTGGGTCTGCTCGCGGTGCTGAAGGCCGGAGGGGCCTACGTCCCGCTTGACCCGAAATACCCGGCCGACCGGCTCGCCTACATGCTCGAGGACTGCAGGCCGTCGGTCCTGCTGACCCAGCGCGCGCTGGCGCCGATGCTGTCCGCGGCCGCGCCGGCGATGAAGCAGCTCGTGCTCGACGCACCGGAGCCGGCGTGGGCGAGCGAGTCGCACGAGACGCCGCCGGATGCCGGCGTGTCCGCGACCGACCTTGCCTATGTGATCTACACCTCCGGCTCGACCGGCATGCCCAAGGGCGCGATGAACGAGCACCGTGGTGTCGTGAACCGCCTGCTGTGGATGCGCGATGCCTACGGCATCGGAGCGGGCGACGTCATCCTGCAGAAAACGCCCTTCAGCTTCGACGTCTCGGTGTGGGAGCTATTCCTGCCGTTGCTGAGCGGCGCGCGCCTGGTGATGGCTCGTGCGGACGGGCACAAGGATCCCGCGTACCTGGCCACGACCGTGCAAGCGCGAGGCGTTACCACGCTGCATTTCGTGCCTTCGATGTTGCACGCCTTCCTCGAGCAGGCGGACGTAGGCCGGGCCTGTGCCGGGGTCAGGCGGGTGATCTGCAGCGGCGAGGCGCTACCCGCATCGCTGGTCGAGGCCTTCCGGCGCAAGCTGCCCGGGGTCGAACTGCACAACCTGTACGGCCCGACGGAGGCGGCGGTGGACGTCACCGCCTGGGATTGCAGCGCCGGCGTGATCGGCACGTCCGTGCCGATCGGTCGCCCCATCGCAAACACGCGCATCTACATCCTCGACGGATCCGGCCAGCCGGTACCGGTGGGCGTGTCGGGCGAGATCTTCATCGGTGGCGTACAGGTCGGCCGCGGCTACCTCGGGCGCGGCGAACTGACGGCCGAGCGCTTCCTGGCCGATCCGTTCGTGCGCGAGGCCGGCGCGCGCATGTACAAGACCGGCGACGTCGGACGCTGGCGCGCCGACGGTGCGATCGAGTACCTGGGCCGCAACGACTTCCAGGTCAAGCTGCGCGGGTTCAGGATCGAACTGGGCGAGATCGAGAACAACCTCAGCGCGCACGCATCGGTGGCGCAGGCAGTGGTCATCGCCCGGGAAGACCGCCCCGGCGACGTGCGGCTGGTGGCCTATGTGGTCGCGCGCGCGGGTGCGCAGGTGGATCCGGTCGTGCTGTCGGCTCACCTGAAGAGAACGCTGCCGGAGTACATGGTGCCGCAGCATTTCGTCGCCATGGATGCGATCCCGTTGTCGCCAAATGGCAAGGTCGAGCGCAAGGCGCTGCCGGCGCCGGATCCGACGGCATCCCGTGCCACCGGCGACCGGGTTGCGCCGCGAACGGCGACCGAGCGCGCGATAGCCGAGGCGATGTCGCAGGTGCTCGGCATTCCCGACATCGGCGTGCACGACGACTTCTTCGCGCTGGGCGGGCATTCCCTGCTCGCGGCACAGTTGACCACGCGCCTGAGCCGGGACCTGGGTGGCGGACTCACCCTGCGTTCGGTGTTCGACCGGCCCACGGTAGCCGGACTGGCGGAGGCCATCGACGCCAATGCGGGCGACGCGCCGCTGCGACCGATGATTCCGCGCCGCGCCGACCAGAGTCGAGCCCCGCTGTCGCTGGTGCAGGAGCGATTGCGCATGATCGAGGCCTTCAATCCCGGCACACTGTCGTACAACACGCCATCCGGGCACCGACTGCGTGGCCCACTGGACGTGGAGCTCATGGACCGTGCGTTCCGCGAAGTGGCGCAGCGGCAGACGGTTCTGCGCACCACGATCGAGTCCGGCGACGGCGAATCGCTGCAGGTCATCCACGACGCCATCGAGCCGGGGCTGCTGGACGTGGAGGACCTGAGCGCACTGCCCGCCGGAGAGCGCGAAGCCGAACTCGCTCGTCGCATGCAGGCGATGGTGGAGACGCCGTTCGCGGACCTGTCGCGGCCACCGTTGTTCCGGGCGCGACTGTTCAAGTTGGCCGACGACGAGCACGCGCTGTTCTTCATGCCGCACCACATCATCTGGGACGGCTGGTCGTTCGACCTGCTGTATTCCGACATCGCCGAAACCTACGCGGCCCTGCTGGAAGGCCGTGAGCCGTGCCTGCCCGAATTGCCGGTGACCTACGGCGACTACGCGGCCTGGCACAACGAATGGGTGAAGGGACCGGAGTACGCCAGGCAACTGGCTTCCTGGCGTGAGCGCCTGGGCGCGCCCAATTCGCAGGGCGGGCGGCCACAGGCGCTGCCCACCGACAAACCGCGCAAGCGCGGCATGTCGGGGCACAGCGCCTCGTGCCAGATCACCGTGCCCGGCGAGCTCACCACGGCACTGCATGCCTGCAGTCGCGGCCTGGACGTCACCATATTCGTGACCCTGCTCAGTGCTTACGCGCTGGTGCTCGCCTCCTCGTCGGGCCAGCGGGACATGGTCATCGGCACGCCTGTACGCGGACGCAATTCGTCCGAAGTCGAAGGCCTCATGGGCTATTTCACCAACCTGCTGCCGCTGCGCATGGAGATCGACCCCTCGCAGCCGTTCTCCGCGCTGGTGCGCAGGGTGCGCGACGTCGTACTCGACAGCTTCTCCGCGCCGGAGATCAGGCTCGAGGACCTGACCCGCGAGTTGAGCCTGCGCAGCGAAGGCGGCGGCGCGATGCTGTACCAGGCATTGTTTTCGTTCCAGGACATCCGCCAGCGCGTGGTGCGCTGGGGCAACCTCGATCACAGCCGCATCGAGGTGTTCCAGCCGGGCGCGACCGAAGATCTCGGACTGTGGTTCGTGGAGGACGGCGACGGAATGACGGGCGGGTTGATCTACAACGCCGACATCCTGCTGGAGGACACCGTCCTGCGCCTGCGAGAGCGCTATCTCGCGCTTCTGCACGCGATCGTCGCTGCCCCGGACGTGCCCGTCGAAGCGCTCGCGCGGACGGCCATGGAGCGTACAGGCGAACGCATACCGCACATCGAAGGTACGGCGTGATGGGAGATGCCCCGGGCCTGGCCCGCGCCTGGTGCTTCGACGACCTGCCGCAGGACGGCCTCGAGGCCTGGAACCGGCTCTCCCCTCCGGCCCTGACTCCTTCGCTCGACCTCCCGTGCGATCGCGCGCGCGCGCACGGGGGCGAGGCCGTCCTTGCATGCGTGGAGCGACCGCTGGACGCGGCCTTCGTCGCCGCACTTTCCGGACTGGGCGCGACGGCCGCGTGCGACCTGCGGGTGGTAGTGCTCGCCGGGTTCGCGACCCTGCTGCGCCGCCTGTCACGGCAGGATGAACTGGTGCTGCTCGTGGCCTGCAACGCATTGTCGCGGGATGGCGTGCGGCAGCCGGCCGCGGTGCGGGTGCGGCTGGCCGCGCGGCGGGGCGAAACTTTCATGCAGGTGCTCGCCGATACCGGGCGCGCGCTGCGCGATGCCGCGGCCGGGTGCCGGCGTCCGGACGCGGCGGCCGGAACGCTGCCTGCCGTCGGAGCCATCGCCGTGCCTCGCGCGTGCCATGCCCTGTTCGGGTTCGATGCCGACTGCACAGCGGATTCGCGGACGGCGCTCGGCGGCCCTTTGCCGGAACTGGGCCTGCGTGTCATCGAGGGCGCCGAAGGCGGGTTGCGCCTGGCCTGCGACCACGATATCCGCCTGTTCGACGGTACGACCGCCGCCCGCTGGCTTGAGATGCTTGAGACGTTGATGCGCAGTGCGGTCGACAATCCCGGCCAGGCGTGGGACGCGATGGATTGGGTGTCGGCGGCAGAGCGACGGTCGCTGGCCGCCTTGCAGCCGCAGCGCGTCGACCGTGGCGATGACAGGCTCGTCCACGACCGGATAGCCGCTCAAGCACGCGAGTCGCCCGCGCACATCGCCGTCGCTTCCGGAAACCACGCGCTGGACCATGCATCGCTTGATCGGGCCGCGAACGCGATCGCGCATGCGCTGCGCGACCGCGGCATCGGTCGCGGTGATTTCGTGGGCATGTGCGTTGAGCGCGGTCCGATGCTGTACGCGACGGTGTTGGGCATCCTGAAGGCGGGTGGGGCATTTGTTCCACTCGAACCGGAGTACCCCGACGCGCGCCTGCGTTTCATGGTCGAAGACGCCGGGTTGCGGCTGCTGGTGTGTAGCCAGGCGTTGGCGGAAGCGTGCAGATGCCCGTCGACGCTTGTGCTCGAACACGACATGGACGACGCGGCATGGGCCCGGGACCGTCCGCCGTCCCCGGGCGCGCGCGATGCGGACCATGACAGTCCGGCGTACGTGATCTACACATCCGGTTCCACCGGCAAGCCGAAAGGCGTCGTGGTGCCGCACCGTGCGCTGACCAACCTGCTGCACGCCATGCAACGGGTGCCCGGTTTCGGAGCGGACGACCGCATGGTCGCGGTAACCGTTTCGTCTTTCGACATGTCGATCCCGGAACTTTTCCTGCCACTGGTGGCAGGCGGGCAGGTCGTGGTGGCGTCGCGCGATGCGCAGCGCGACGGACACGGCCTGCGGCGGCTGCTCGAAGCCAGCGGCGCGACCTGCATGCAGGCCACGCCATCGGG
>Ga0079224_100017467_pt1 | contig 10111 bp, 9 predicted proteins | sample Stecom2015_FD_80414 | JGI IMG/M metagenome (GOLD analysis project Ga0079224, IMG submission 80414) | Agricultural soil microbial communities from Utah to study Nitrogen management - Steer compost 2015 | ecosystem: Environmental > Terrestrial > Soil > Agricultural land | place: USA: Utah... | reverse complement strand
GGCGTATCGCAACCCGATATGAAAAATTGAAGCGAAACTATCAGGCCATGCTGGAGTTGGTATGTGCAATTATTTGGCTAACCTGATTGTTAACACCCCCTAGGGCTGCAACCCGGTTTCAGTCGCCGCCGGAAGAGTAGTTCAGCAGCCAGCCGGGGATGGCCGCCGCCGCCATGGGCCGGGCGATGTGGTAACCCTGGGCCAGGTCGCAGCTCTCGTCCCGCAGAAACTCCAGGGTTCCGCCGTCCTCAACACCCTCGGCAGTGACCTTGAGCCCCAGGCTCTGACCCAGGTCGATAATGGAGCTGGTGATGGTGCGCGACTCCCGCGAGCTCATGGCGCGAATCACAAAGGATTTGTCCACCTTGATCTCGGAGAAGGGCAGCCTCACCAACTGCACCATGGACGAGAACCCGGTGCCGAAGTCGTCGATGGACAGCTGAAACCCCTTCATCCGCAACCGGGTCAACAGATCGAGGGAGGCCACCGGGTCCTCCATGGCACTGGTTTCGGTGACCTCGAAAATCAACCGTTCGGTGTCCACCCCATAGCCCTGGCAGAGGGCGGCCAGGCGATCCGCCAGACCCGCCTCCTGGAGGCCCTTGGCGGACAGGTTGACGGACAGGGTGCTGGCCCCCAGGTTCATGGCCTGCAGTGCGGGACATTGCCGCAGCTGCGGGTTGTTGTGGAAATCGGTAAACCACGCCAGCGCCTGCTCCAGCACTTCGTCGGTAAGGGGTCCGATCAGGCCTGATTCCTCGGCAAAAGGGATAAAGCGGTCCGGCATGATCAACCCGTGACGGGGATGGCGCCAGCGCACCAGGGCTTCGAATCCCGCCACCCGACCGCTGGCACACTCCACTTTGGGTTGATAGTCCAGCGCGAGATGGCCGGACTGGATGGCCGCCGTCAGTTCCTCGGCGGTCACCTCGAACTGGCTGTCGCCCCCGGCTCGCCGCACGCCGCCGGTGCTCGGCTCTTCGGTGTTCAGCAGGCGAAGCAGGTTGGCCGGGCGGAAGGGCTTGGCCAGCACGCCGAGGAAGTTGAGGCCGTGCTCGGCGGCGGAGCGGGCGGCGGCGTCCAGCACCCTGCTGCCGACACCACTGGTGATGATGATGCGCGCACTGCAGCCGTTGCGCGCCAGCTCGGCGATGACTTCGACCCCATCCATGCGGGGCATCACCAGATCGAGGGCGATATGGGTGGGCTGCCACTCCTGGACCAGATGAAAAAACCGGTCCGGTTCCTCCTGGACACTGACGTCAAAACCCGCGGTGGAGGCAATCAGGCCGATGGTTTGACCAACACCCGGATCGTCGTCCAGGATCAACAGGCGCTTAGTGTTCATTGTCGGATCCATTCCCTGCCTAGTACTCGCCCTCCCAGCGCCTTGGTACCGGAAAGGAGGCCCACTCGTCGGGCCAGAAAAACGCCACTCCTGCAAGTTGCATCCAACGACTTGGGCGGCCTTCACTCCCGGCACCGGCGGTGGACGGGCTACCCAGCAGTTGCACAGCCGCTGCCGGGGCAGCGCACAACAGGTTAACGATGTCCAGTCTAACCCCGGATGGCGCTTTCTGCTACATTAGCCGCATGTCTTTGATGCCGGAAAAATCCCTCAGTGTTTCGCCCCAGCTGGCCGCCACCCTCGGACTCGAGGAGGCCCTGCTCTACCAGTTGTTGGGGGAATTTCGTCACTTTGCCCCCCCGGGCCAGGAGTGGCTCAGTGTGGACGCCAGTCAGTTGAGCGCCATGGTGCCGTTCTGGCAGGTGGCCGACCTGCGGCGGATCCTCGCCAACCTTCAGGACAAGGGGGTCATCGCCCTGGGCTCAGGGCCCTTTGGCAGCGAGCCCCGGTTGCGGGTTGCCTTTGGCGGCGCGCCGGCCCAGCCCGCAGCCCCCGGGCCGACACCCCTCAGACGGCCTACCCGGGTGCTCGACACCAGCTGGCAACCGGCCCGGGATATCACCGCGCAGCTCAACCAGTACGGGATTCCCCGGGATTTCGTCGACCACCAGATCGCCGGGTTCGTCACCTACTGGTCGGAGCGGGGTGACCCCAGGCACAGCTGGAATGCCAAGTTCCTCAAGCATGTGCTGCGCCAGTGGCGGGAGGACGAGGTGCGCACCGTCAAACGCAACAGGGAGACCGCCATGGTCTCCGGCTGGCAGCCGTCGCCGGACGCTGTCGACCTGCTGAACCGCCAGGCGGGGATCAATCGCAACTTTATCGAGGACGCCATCCCCGAGTTCATTCTCTACTGGCGGGAGCGGGGGGATCACCGCAGCACCTGGAACACCGACTTTGTCCGCCATGTCAAAACCCAGTGGGCCCGCTACACCGCTACCCTGGAACACGACAGCGAACCCAAGGCCATCACCCGGGACTGGCGGCCCAGCGAAGATCTCTTCGAAGTGCTGCAACTGGCCAATATCCCCCGCCCCTTTGCCGAACAGCAGGTGCCGGAGTTTGTGCTCTACTGGCGGGACAGCGGGCAGATTCACAACTCCTGGAACACCAGGTTCCTCCAACATGTCAAGCGCCAGTGGGCACGCCGGGGCGCGGAAGGTGAAATGAGCCATGAAAAACGTCAAGGATCTGCTGAAACAGTCCGCACAAGAGATCGCAGCCTCGTCGAAGACCTCACCGACAGAAGCTGGGCGAACTGACGCGGGGCGCAACGAGGCCGCACTGATCGACACCATCAACCAGGTATTCAGCCTGTTTCGCATCAACTACCACAACCAGTTCCACGCCGCCTTTGGCGATACCGTGCTGCTCAACCAGGCCAAGCGGCTGTGGAAGGACGCCCTTCAGGACTACAGCCCCCAACATATCCTCAAGGCGGCCAAGGCGGTGATCGAACAGTCGGACTATCTGCCCACCCTGCAAAAGATGCTCAGCGCCTGCGACGACTGCCTGGGGGACTACGGCTTGCCGGACGTGCGCCAGGCCTACCTGGAGGCCGCCAACGCCCCCAGCCCCAAGAATGCCCAGGACTGGTCCCACCCCATTGTCTATCTGGCGGGCAAGACCCTGGGCTGGTACGCCATGAGCCATGCGCCGGAGAACGTCAGCTACCCGGCCTTTGCCAAGGCCTACCGGGATCTGGCCCGCCGGCTGCTGGCGGGGGAGGTGTTCGAGATCGATGCGCCGCCGCAACTCAGCCACCAGCCGGGCAAGAAGGCCGACCTGGCCGCCATCGAAAAGGAACTGCAAGAGCTGCACCGCTTGCTGAGTGACTAAGCCGGTGGCTGGTGGCAGCCGTGGCCGGGGCTTGGACCTGGCTCGCCGCCGGCACCAACCCCCGGGGGCGGGAGGTCAGCAGCCCTTGGCCCAGCACTGCTCGTCGGCGCCGACACCGCCACTGTTGTCCCTGTCCCAGCGCTTGCCGCCACTGTTGGTGTACTCCAGGTAACCATCCCCGGCCTGCCCGTTCTTGGGGGTGGCGCGCAGCACAAAGGCGGTGGCGGTAACGGTGTGGAGGGCGATGTCGTAGAACTTGGGGGCCCCGTCCACGGGGGACTCGGTGAGGGCCGCGGGCAGCGCCACCGGGGTACCGCCGGGGCCGCTGTCGTAGCGCAGATTGTCCGAGTAGTGGCGCTCCATAAATTGTGCCGCCTGGAGCAGCACCCCCTGGGCGTCGGCCCGCCGGCTGGCCCGCAGGTGCTCCTGGTAGGACGGGTAGGCAATGGTGGCGAGAATGGCCACCACCACCACCGCGATCATCATCTCCAACAGGGTGAAGCCCCGCTGTTTGCAGCATCTGGCGGCCACGGCCCTAGCGCCCCATCAGGGTGATGGCGATCGCCAGCGGGGTGCCCCTGGTCTCGCTTCCGGGGGCGAGGTAGACAATCACCTCGTCCCCTTTTTGGATGTCCCCCAACGCCACCCGCCCCCCCGCCGCGGCGGCGATGGCGGTATCCCCGGTCACCAGGAACAGGCGGTCCCGGGCCACCAGCTCACCCCGGGGGATGGACACCAAATCCACTGTCACCGGCCCGGTGTTCAGCCAGCGCTCGTCGATGGCCTGGGCGCGACCTGGGGAACTCCAGCAGAGGGCGGGCAACAGCACCGCCAGCAGGATCGACAGACTCGTCCTCAAGCCCCCTGCAGTGGCGAGCCGGCGCCCCGATACCGACCGCTTTGTGCGCCGCGAACCACCCCACGCAAGTGCCATTGCCATTGGATTTTTCCTGTTCATGCCATTCATCTCACCTGCCGCCACGGGGTGCGGCGGTTCAGCCTGGTATTTTCGTCAAGCTTTCGCGCCTGACCGTCAGAACTGGTATAGAACTTGATCTCGGTCCTGCCGTCACCGTTGTTGATGATGGAGGGCTCGGAGTTGACCCCCTCGTCGGCATTTCTGATACCCGAGGCGTCCACCCCGTCGATCTGGTCGTCGGCGTTGAAGGAGCGGTCCCGGTTGAAGTCGAAGACGGTGAAATTCAACCGCGCGCCGTCCAGGGGGTCGACTTCCATCAACCAGCTGAAGCCACCGGCTTCACAGGGGTCGTCGGAGGGGGTCACCGTGGGGAAGATCAGCCGGCCAGTGCGCACGAACGAGCGCTGAAAGACCCGCTCTCCCGGCTCCGGCAAATCCATATACCAACCGATTTTTTCCACATCCTCCTGGGGGTTGCGGCCGTCGTCCCAGGTGATCCCATGGTTGCTCACTATCCGCGCGTCATAGGGCCCGGGTGCGCTCACTGTGGTGATGGTCTGCTCCAGAAGCCGGGCGCGACCGGAGCCGGCAGGCTCATCGAGTCGGTCCCAGATCCCGTAATAGGACTGGACATCGCGGTTGGTGATGTCGCCAAGACCCAGGTACTGGCCGGTGCCGAACAGCACCATGGCGCCCCCCATGGGATGATCCGCCACCACCGGCGGCGAGGTGATGGGCTGGCGCACGCCGCCCCTGACCGCCGTGTAGAAGGGCTGGGGGTTGCCGCCACTGCCGTAGGCGCTCCGCCACTGAGCCGGGTTGGCGGAGGACAGGTCGAAGGCCCAGACGTTGCCGAACAGGTCGGTGGCGTAGAGCCGGTCGGTGATAAAGTCCTCGTCCTCCACATCGGCGGGGAACACCCCCAGGATGCCGTTGGGGCGACTCAGCTCCAGGGGGTCGGCGGCGCTGCCGACCCCGGTATCCAGCTTGCGAATCAGGGCGCCGGTGTGGATATCGACAATAAAGACCACGCCATTGCCCGTGGCGCTGCGGTGTTGGTCATTGGCGGTGGCGTTGACGCCGTTGCCGAAAACCGCGGCCCAGCGGCCGCTCTTCAGGCGCACAATGGCCGGCTTGGCGTAGCTGTAGCCCAGGTCGGGGTCGTCCCCATCGGTAAACTCCCACAGCGGCAGAGCGCCGGCGCCGGCTTCGCTTATGGACGCCGGGTTGGTGATGTTCAGGGCGAAATAGCCCTGGCCACCGAGTCCCAAGCCACTCACCAGCACCGTGTGCCAGGCGCCGCTGAAGTACACATCATTCTCACTGGCGGGGCCATCGACATAGTTGGTGTGCTGGTAGGCGGGATCGGCGAGGCGCCACAGCTTGCCGAACAGCTGCCCCGGCACATAGGCGAACAGCTCGTGGCCGTCACTGGCGCGGAAGGCGTGGAGCATGCCATCGTTGGCGCCGATGTAGACCACCGGCTCCCGCTCCCTGTTGGCCACCCGGAACTCACCGTAGCTCGCCAGCTCGGCAATGGCGGCACCGGCCCCGGGATAAAACCTGTTGGGGGCGCCCACAAACAGGGGCGGGGAGGCGATGGTGTCCCCCAGGATGCTCTGGCGATTGCGGAAGGTTCCGCCCCGGGAGGCCTCCATACTGCGGGCGCCGCGGAGGAAATTCAGCACCTCCTCGCCGTAGGGATCTTCCCGCGGGGCAACGGGGCCGGTGCCGTCGGGGTCGGACAGCAGTGCCCGCTGCGCCGCACTCAGGGACCCCCAGCGCAACGGCACCCCTTCCCCGGTTGCCGAGTTCAGGGTGACGATCGCCCGGTCCCCGGGACTGCGGGCGGCGCCAGCGCCACCGGTGGCGGCACAGGGGCCGCCGGTCAATTTGCAGCCGGCGTCCCAGAGCACCGGACACAGCTCCCCCGCCGGCACTGCGCCGCAGCTGCTGCCGTCGGAGATGGGCCTGGCGAGGACATGGCCGGTCCAGCCGTTGGTTTCGAAGCGGGAGAAATAAATGCTGGACTCGGAAGAGACAGTCCCGGAATTCAGGGCCACCGGGGCGTAGGAGCCGGTGGTCTCGGTGATCCTGTTGATGACATCGTTGAAGGCGTCCACCAGGCCCTGGCTGTTGTTGGCGGACAGGTACTGGCCCCGCGAATTGATGGCCGCGTGCCACAGATCGTCGATCTCATTGGCGGGCCACGACAGGGCGCCACTCACCAGGTCGTCGTAGTCTTCGGGGTAGTCCCGCCCGCCCTGGACCCCAAGGCCGATGGTGTAGGTCACCATGTGCTGCCAGTGGGCGGGATTGTTGCGCGGATTCCAGAAAATGTCCCCCTCATCCACACCGCCGCTACCGTCGATATCGGTGGAGGTGTCCCTGATGGATGTCGGCACATTGTTTGTCAGCCCGGGGCGCAGGTCCGTGACCCAGTAGTGAAAGGTGTGGTCGGCCAGGTAGGAGTCATTGGTGTCCCGGTAGGGCGGCCTGGGGCTGTAGCTGGTGATGGAAAATTCGCCACCCCCGGGCAGACTGTGGCTCTGGTTGTCCCTGTTACCGGAAATCGCCACCTCGCCGTTCCAGTAGCCGTCGGTCATCAGGATATGGAAGTTCTGCCGACAGGAGAGGATTTCAGAGGCCGAACTGCCGGGATTTTGCCGGTAGGGGGCGTCGCTGGAGAAGTACTCGCCGGCCCGCTGGGTGGCCAGCCGCAGGGGCGTGCCGCCACTGGCGGGCATGGCGAACAGCCAGCTGTAGAACTGGGCGCGGTTGGCCTCCGAGAACAACCTGACGCCGGTCAGGCTGGTGTTGTTGATGCGCTGATACCCCACCCGAACCTCGTTGCTCAGGTTGGCGAAACTCATGCTCGCCGCCGCCTTGGCCAGGTAGCTGCGCTTGCGATAGTAGGAGTACCAGTTGGCGAAATTGGTGCGGCCGTCCACCCCCGGGGGTGCCGTGGTCGCGGACACCACAACCTTGTCGTAGCAATCGTCATCGCTCACCGAGCCATTGCAGCGGGCGTTGCTGGGGTCGAAGCGGTAAAAGTACGCGGCCTGGGGCTCGCCGATATATTCCGGGCCATAGAAGGAACCGTTCCAGGTATCGCGGGAATCGCAGTTGTTCCCCAGGTCCCAGGTGGGCCGGAAGCTGGTGGCCAGATTGACGCGGCAGGTACCCGCCTTGTTGTAACCATCGCTCCAGGCGTTGGTGAATGACGCATTGCCGAGGGAGGCGCCGCTGGCGTCCGTCGGCGGCCGGTAGGTGACTGCCGGGTCGTAGTAGATGGTGTTGACCGTCGACGACAATACCTGGACCCGATCGTAGAGGCTGACAATAGTATCGGGCATGTTCGATTGGGCCATGCTCCCGGAGTCATCCATGGTCAGCAGGATATTGGGCTGGGCGCCCTGGACGACAAACAGGGGCGCATCGGCCAGCTCGTGCTCCGCGGCACCGGCGCCGGGGGCGGCAATGACTCCGGCGAGAAGGACTGCCGCCGCGCCACGGGGCACCGGGCTGCGCCACCGCCGCCGGACACCTACCCCCAAGCCGGACCCGAGGCCGGACAATGACAGGGCCACCCCTGCCCGGGTGCCGACGTCTCCCCTGCTCTTCCCTGGTGTTCGATTCCTCACTGGGTTCCCTCTTGCGTCTGCGAATGCTAGTGAAAGCGTTTGGCCACCACCTTCTGTACCGTGGCCCGGGCGCCACTGCCACTGCCGTAGCCGTGACCGGAGACACTGTAGTAGAAGGTGATATTGCCCGCCGAGGCGTTCTCCGGGCTGAGGTCGTCCCGCACCCAGCCGATGTTCTCCACCAGGTACCTTGGCGGCCCGTAACTGGTGGCAAAGGGCGCCCCGGAGGCCCCGGTCTGGGTGCCGTAAGCCACCCCTTCCCCCCAGTCGTAACCCGGGTCATAGAGGTTGGCCAGCATGGTGCCCTGAGCCCAGATACCAGCGTCCCCCGTACCACTGCCCTCCGGCGGGTTAGCCGTCGCCAGCTTGAACAGCCAGCTGGCGCCGTCGAGCGCACCCGCCTCGGCGGCCTGGGCGGCCCGTTCCAGCTCCCACTGGTTGCTGGCGACCTTTTCCGACAGCAGGGCGGACTGGGCCGCCATATAGGCGCCAATACCGATCAGCAACAGGAAGATCACCGCGACGAACAGGATCACGCCCTGTTGGCTCCGGGGGGGTATGGGGGGGTGTGGTTTCACGGCACATTATTCCTCAGGTTGACAAATCCCCAGTGGGCGCGGCGAATCCTGTGGTCCGCCTGCGACCCGCCATTGACCTCCCGGCCGTCAAACTCCAGCGCCACTGGCGCCGTCGCCAGGGGAGCCTCGCTGGCGAACAGCACCCCGGCGGATAGGCCGACCGGGATGCCGTCCGCGTCCGCCACCGCGGCCAGTGCCAGCCCCTCCACCCGGCGGGACAGCAGCACCGGGGCGGCGCCCCCCTGCTGGCGGTACAGGCCGCCGACACCGCCGCGACTGGCCACGAAGTAGTTCACCTCAACAAGCCCGAAGACCTGGGTGTTGGCCCGGTATTTTTTGCTCAGCCGATTGTCGGTGTTGTTGCTGTTGGCGTGGGCGATGGTGACGGTGCCGCTGCCGCTGGACACCGAGGTGGCCCTGAAGATGTCGCTCTTCTGGCAGTCGGTGATCAACACCAGGTCGTCGGCGGCAAGGCCGCCGGGATTGCCGGCAACCTGGATATTGGCGTTCTCGGCGGCCATGTTGCCGGTCAGATAGGTGCCGGCCCCGGCGTAGCGCACCCGCAGTACATCGGTGCCCGGCCCATGGCTGAATCCCGCGGCGGGCGACCAGCCCGAGCCCTGGTGGTGGACCGTCAGGGTGTCGGCGGGGCCGGCAAAACCCGCGAAGTCCTCGGCGATGATCCGCGGCGAGTACTCGTCGAGGCTGCGGCAGCCGGCAAAGCCGCTGCCCCTGACATCGAAAGTGATCAGCGACAGAATCATGCTCGCCTCGTCCTGTATCGACGACGCCTCGGCCTGATAGCGGACAATGCCGCTGCCGGAGCTGTACAGTTGCACCAGCATCAACAGCAGCACACCCTGGAGGGCGAGGGCCACCAGCAGCTCCACCAGGGTGAGCCCGCGCTGGCGGGGGACCGCGCCGCTCACTGCACCAGGGCCCGCAGGATCAGCTCCCGGTTGCTACCGCCAGTGTCGACGCGACTGTCATCCCAGCGGATGCCAACCACACAAATAGTCGGGTTCCCCGAACAGGATACCGAGCCGCTGCCCCCGGGCAGGGCGGCGGCGACCCGCTGTTGCCAGCTGCCGAGATCGGCCCCGGCCCGGGTCTCGGCGCCGGCGACCGAACCGCCGTGGGCGATGTCATAGGCACCGCTCCCAGCTTCGGCCAGGTTGCTGCGCATGCGTTCGACGATATGGGAGGCGAGGACCGACGCCTGGTTCTGATAGGCAGCGCTGTCAGTGTGTTTCAGGCCAAAGGCCAGCAACTCCATATAGGCGATGATGCCGACGGTGACCACCAGAATCGCAATCAGGGTTTCCAGCATGCCAACCCCCCGCTGCCCCCTGGGGGTGTCTCTTGGAGGTGACAAGGTGATTCCGTCCATGGTCATCCCAAACAGCTGGTGTGTTGGGTTGCGACCGCCCCGGCGGTGTTCACCGAGACCTGGATGGCGACGTCGGAGCGGCAGTCGGCGGCGCTGATCAGCACTGCGAAACTGTCGCTGAGGGGATCCAGGGCACCCAGGGCGGTGAAGGCGAGATAGCCATTGGCGAGTTGGTGGGTGGCTGCGGTGGCAACCGCCAGCCGTGGGGGAGCTGATTCCCCCTGGAACAGGGGTTCCTCGGCGGCGAAACTGTTGTCCCGGTCGGTGTCGGCGACAACCCGCCACCCCCGGCCCCAGTCCGCCGGGTCCACCGCCACCACCCGCACCGGGGCG
>Ga0079224_100017466_pt1 | contig 10111 bp, 8 predicted proteins | sample Stecom2015_FD_80414 | JGI IMG/M metagenome (GOLD analysis project Ga0079224, IMG submission 80414) | Agricultural soil microbial communities from Utah to study Nitrogen management - Steer compost 2015 | ecosystem: Environmental > Terrestrial > Soil > Agricultural land | place: USA: Utah... | reverse complement strand
GCCCTCCACCACCATCTGCTTGATCGCGGTGATCGCACGATCGGTAACGGCAGAAGCCATCTCGTCCCTTCTTCCTGCCAGCACCTGTGTGAGGGGCTCGGCGTCATGTCGCGACACGGCACCGCGACACACCGGTAGTCCGATGTCTCGAGAGGGTCACGATCCTGGCATCCTCGCATGATGTGTCCTCAACGTGCAGAGTTACTGGAGGTTCATTTGCAGCTCGCGCGAGGAAGGCGTTGACACATCCGATGATTTAGGAGATCGTGACATCACTCGGTAGACATCCTATGTGTGACTCTCTACCGCGTTCCACCTGAGGATCACTGTTGATCTTCGTCCAGAGGAGATGACATGAACGCTTCGACCCCCCGCCGTTTCCGTCCCTCGCGGCGTGCAGTGCTCGCCGGCCTCGGCGCGATCGCACCGCTCGGCATGCTCGCGGCGTGCGGCGGCTCGTCCAGCAGTGCCGCCGACGCGAACTCCACGCTGTACACCTGGATCTCCAACGAGAACGACAGGGCACAGTGGCAGGCGTTCATCGATGCCGCCAAGGAGGCGGATCCGGACTTCGAGCTCGAGCTCGAGGGGCCGAGCTTCGAGGACTACTGGACCAAGGTGAAGACCCGCATGTCCTCGTCGGATGCGCCTGCGCTCCTGACGACGCAGGCTGCGCGGGCCCAGGAGCTCGACGCGCTCCTGGCCCCGCTGGATGAACTGGCGGAGAGCGCAGGGGTCGATCTCGCGGACTACAACGAGGCGATGATCGGCGGCATGACCGTCGACGGCACCGTCCGAGCCATCCCCTATGACGCCGAGCCGATGGTGCTCTACTACAACAAGAAGCTCTTCACCGATGGCGGACTCGAGCTTCCCGGCACCACCTACACGATGGATCAGTTCCTCGACAACGCGAAGTCCCTGACCTCCGGTGACTCCTACGGGCTCGGGATCTCCGCCGGCTTCGTCCACCTCGGGATGTCGATCGGCTTCGCCAACGGGGGGACCCCTGTGACCGATGGCGCGCTCACCCTCACCGATCCGAAGATCATCGAAGGCCTCCAGTTCAGCTTCGACCTGGTCACGGAGCACAAGGTCGCCGCGGCGCCGGCGGCGGTCGACTCCGAGCCCGCGGCTCAGCAGGCTCTCCTGAACGGCAACGTCGCGATGTATCTCGATGGTCCGTGGATGTACCAGTACTTCCTGGACGGGCTGGGCGAGGACCTCGGAGTCGCCATCGTCCCCTCCGAGAGTGGAGAGGCGAAGGGGCTCATCCAGGGCTCCGGCTTCGGCATCGCCTCGAACGCGAAGGACAAGGAAGGGGCGTTCAAGCAGATCATGGCGATCACGACCCCTGAGGTCATCGGAGCAGTGGCGAATACTCGCGGCACCTTCCCCTCGATCGAGTCTCAGGAGGGCGAGTGGGCCGAGGGCAAGGCCGAGGACAACGTCGCAGCGGTGACCGCCCTTGCCCGGAACGGAGAGCCGCTGATCACCACTCCGACGTGGAACGAGGTGGGCAGCCAGTTCGCTCAGTCCGCCACCGACGGTTTCCACGGCAACCGCTCCGCGGAGGAGATCCTCTCCGAGATCCAGGCGGCGATCGGCTGATGGCGGTTCCTGTGGTCCAGGCTCCAGCGGGGGGAGCGGCGACGAGCAAGACCCCCGCCGCTCCCCGCGCTGGCCGACGTCACGGGGGTGGAATCGCGGCGCTGTACCTGAGTCCGGGGATGCTCGGGTTCGCGATCTTCATCGTGATCCCCTTGCTGACCTCCCTGGTGATCAGCTTCTTCGACTGGCCGTTGTTCGGAACGCCCGAGTTCGTGGGGCTCGAGAACTACCGGTACATGCTCACCGGGGATCCGGCCTTCTGGGTCAGTCTCCGCAACACGATCATCTTCGCGGTCTTCTACACTGCCGTGAACCTCGTGGTCGCTCTCGGGCTGAGCTACTGGCTCATGAACCTCGGAGGGCGATGGGCCTCCTTCTTCCGCGTCCTCTTCTTCATCCCTGTCGTCACCCCGATGATCGGCAACGCACTCATCTTCCGCCTCATGCTCAACGACGACGGCGTCATCAATCAGATGCTCGCCGCGATCGGCATCGAGGGGCCGCAGTGGCTGAACACGCCAGGGTGGGCGATGCTCTCCCTGGTCATGATGTCGCTGTGGCAGGGGATGGGTTACAACATCATCGTGCTCGGGGCGGGGATCGCTGGCATCAACTCGAGCGTTCTCGAGGCATCGAAGATCGATGGCGCAGGGCCGATCGTCCGGTTCTTCCGAGTCGTCTTCCCGATGCTGTCTCCCACGATCTTCTTCTGCACGATCATGACGGTGATCGGCGCGTTCAAGGTCTTCACGCAGCCCTACGCGCTGACCGAAGGGGGTCCCGGCAACGCCACGAACACGATCGTGCTGCACCTGTACCGCAACGGGTTCTCCTTCGACCGGCTCGGCCTGGCATCCGCCCTCGCCTGGGTGCTCTTCGTCCTGGTCATGTTGATCACCGCCGTTCAGTTCAGCCAGCAGAAGAGGTGGGTCACCTATGACAGCTGAGACCACGCATCTGATCACCCCCAAGCGCTCAGGCCTCAGGGCGGGGCAGCTGATCTCGCGCATTCTCATGTGCGTGACCGGAGCAGTCTTCCTGTTCCCCTTCGTGTGGATGCTCGCCACGTCCCTGAAGCCCACCAACGAGGTGTTCGCGAGCGGGACGAGCTTCTTCGCCTCCAGGCTCGAATGGAGCAACTACACGACGGCCTGGACAGCGATTCCCTTCGGGCGAATCCTCGTGAACAGCATCTTCGTCGCGTTTGTCGGTGCGCTCCTCACCGTGACGGTGTCGGTGCTCAGCGCCTACGCCTTCAGCAGGTTCGAGTTTCGAGGCCGCGCAGCACTGTTCGGTGCATTCCTCGCCACCATGGTGCTGCCGCAGGAAGTCCTCATCATCCCGCTGTACCTGATGATGCAGAAGCTCGGCATGGTCAACTCGTATCCAGCTCTGATCCTGCCGTTCGCCTTCGGTGCCTTCGGGACGTTCCTCATCCGTCAGTTCCTGCTCTCGCTCCCTCCCGACTACGAGGAAGCTGCCACCCTCGACGGCGCGAGCCGGCTCCGCACCCTGGTCAGCGTGATCGTGCCGCTCCTGCGGGCTCCGATTGCGGTGGTGTTCGTCTTCGCGTTCATCGAGTACTGGGGGAGCTTCCTGTGGCCGCTCATCGTGGTCAACGACGCCGACATGGCGACGATGCCCATCGGCCTCCAGATGTTCTCCGGGGAGCGTGGGACGGACTGGGGCCCGCTCATGGCTGCAGTCACCCTGGTCGCGATCCCCAGCCTGCTGATCGTCGTGCTGCTCCAGAAGCAGCTCCAGCAGGGAGTGTCGATGGGCGGTTTCGGCGGCCGCTGAGCCGGCCGTCGACGGAGCCGCCCACCGATCGGACCTGTCTTCTGTTGTCCCGTACTGCACGAACCACCCGAGAAAGAGAGACCCTGCCATGCGCGACCCCGAGAAGTGGAAAGCCCTCCCGAAGCGACTGCCCGACTGGTTCCGTGACTCTCCGCTGGGGATCTTCATCCACTGGGGCCCCTACTCCGTCCCGGCCTGGGCCGAGCCCACCGCTGAGCTCGGCGCGATCGACAACGACCTCGGCTGGTACGCCCACAACCCCTACGCGGAGTGGTACTTCAACACCATCCGCATCGAAGGCTCCCCAGCGGCGGAGCACCACCAGGAGGTCCACGGCGGTGCGCCGTACGACGACTTCCTCGACCAGTGGGACGCCTCGAAGTTCGATGCCGCGCAGTGGGCGGATCTCTTCCGTCGCGCCGGCGCGGACTACGTCGTCCCCACCACCAAGCACCACGACGGCGTGACCCTGTGGGATGCACCCGGCACCGGGGACCGCAACACCGTGGCCCGCGGCCCGAAGCGGGACCTCGTCGGCGAGATCGCGAAGGCCACCACCGACGCCGGGCTCCGCTTCGGCGTCTACTACTCCGGCGGGCTCGACTGGCATGTGCGCCCCACCGAGCCGCTGGTCAGCGGGGAGGACGTGCATGACCTCAAGCGCCCGCGGGATGACGAGTACGGGAAGTACTGCAGCGCCCATGTCCGTGACCTCATCGACCGCTACCGACCCGACGTCTTCTGGAACGACATCGGCTGGCCGGACGAGAACTTCCACTTCGAGGAGGGCGGCCTCGGTGAGCTGCTCGAGCACTTCTACTCGCAGCGGCCCGAGGGCCTGATCAACGACCGCTTCGCCGGGGCGCACCAGGACTTCGCGACCACCGAGTACCAGGCCGGGGAGATCCCCGAGGGCGAGCCGTGGGAGAACTGCCGCGGCGTGGGCCTGTCCTTCGGATTCAACCAGGTGGAGGACGAGAACCAGTACCTCACCGGCGCCCAGGTGGTGCGGCACGTCGTCGACGCCGTCTCCAAGGGTGGGCGGGTGCTGCTGAACGTCGGCCCCCGCGCCGACGGCACCCTGCACGAGCTGCAGGTCGCCGCGCTCGAGTCCCTCGGAGAGTTCATGGCCGAGCACAAGCCCGCCCTCGCCGGCTCCCGCGGGCTCGGCGAGCTGGAGATCGACGGCGTGAACTGGGCTCGGGCGGTCGAGAAGGACGGGACCTGCCACCTCTTCCTCAGCGGCGACGCCGGCGAGATCAGCGTCGCGGCGGAGGACCTGCCGAAGGGCTTCGCCTGGCCCGAGGGCGGCCTCACCGTCACCCTCGTCGGTGAGGGGAGCGCCCCGGTCGTCGTCTCCGCGCCGACGGCGGGCTGAGCACGTACCGCCTGGGCGCGGACATGAAGGAGGGCGCGGTCCACACCCGGACCGCGCCCTCCCTCTGTCCACGCCCTCTGTTCAGGCACTGCCGCTCAGGGCTGGTCCTCGATCTGGAGCAGGTCCGCGGCGGAGGCGGAGGCCTTCGCGATCTCGGCGTGCTCCGGCCGCTCCTGCTGCATCCGCTCGATGTACGGCTGGGCGCGGCGCACCTGCTGCTCCAGGTTCGTCACCGTGGTGAGGAAGTTCTGGTTCGCCTGGGTGCGGAAGGAGTCGATGCCGTCCATCGTGGTGAACAGGTTCTCGAACGCGGTCTGGAGCGTCTCCGCGGAGACGCCCGAGGTCGCTGCCTGCTCCTGGATCCGCACCGAGTTATCGGCGAGCATCGCGGAGGTGCGGGAGATCAGATCGTCGGTGGTGCGGTTGACCGCGTCGATCTGGTCCAGGACGATCTTCTGGTTCTCGAGCGCCTGCGCGGTGATCACCGCGGTGCGCAGCGCCGTGACCGTCGTGGTCCGGGCCCGCTCCACACCCTGCTGGAGCTTGGTGTTGTTGTCCTCGATCAGGCCCATGGCCAGGTAGGACTGCACGGTGACGGCGGTCTGGGTGGCGACGTCCTGGCGGCGCTGGCGGACCGCGAAGAGCACATCGCGTTCGAGCGCGTCGGCCTCCGCCGCCCGGCCCTCGCCGCGCAGCTGCTCGGCGCGGCGCACCGTGCGATCGTCCAGCAGGCCCAGCAGGTGGGTCGCCTTCTGCAGCGCGCCGAGGTCCTCCCACAGCGCCCTGCGCTCCACCGCGAGCTCCGCATTGTCCTTCTGCAGCATCTCCTGGCCGCGGCCGAGTGCGCCGAGGACTCCGTCGAGCTGGTCCTGATTCGACTCGAAGTTGCGGAAGTAGCGCTTGGCGGCGTTGCGGCCGGGCAGGAAGCTCAGCGCCTTGTCCGCGAAGGTCTCCTCCTTCGGGGCGAGGTCCTCCATCGTGGTGCGCAGATCCGCGAGGGACTTCGCGACCGACGCCTGGGCGCTGCCCTTCTCCTTCGACTCCCGCAGCGACTGCTCCATGAAGCGCGAGGAGGTCTGGGCGGTGCGCTCGAAGGTGCGCCGGGCGACCGCGCCGAGCGCGTCGACCTGGGCGGAGAATTCCTGCGAGTGGGGACTGAGCTGGGAGATCTGGTCGACCCAGGCGTCGGCGCGCTGCTCGAGCTCCTGCTGCTTCTCAGCGGGCAGGTCGGGCAGGACGGAGACGGCCTGCTCATCGCTGATCTGCTCGACCGGCTCGGCGGGCGTGATCTCCTCGGCGGGGGTGGGCGGCTGGAGCTTGTCCATGTCGGTCTCCTCGTGGCGGTCGTGCGGGTGGATGTTCTGGTGGTCGGTGGGGTCCGCGGCCGACGGGGCTGCGGCGGCGTCAGACGTCGATGATCGGGTTCAGGTGCTGGTCGGCGAAGCGGGCGCGGAGGAACTCGGCATGCACTTCGAGGTCGCGGGAGACCCCGCCGACGAGGTCCCCTTCGATCCGCTCCACGCCCTCGGCGAGCACGGACAGCTGCGCGCGGACGCTCTCGAGGTTCGCGAGCGCGTCGCGCCGGGCGGTCCCGGCGAAGGTGCGCAGGAAGCCGATCGTGTCCTCCGCCGCGTCGACGAGCTCCGGCACATAGCGGCAGGCGATGCCCTCGAGCATCGTCACCTCTCCGGCAGAGGGCCGCAAAGCCTGCAGCGCCTCGGTTCCTACGAGCGCATCGATCCTGGTCAGCAGCGAGTCGACGTCCTCGAGCACGAGCGCGGCGGCCGGGGTGCTGGAGGCCTGCGGGCGCAGCGGCGCGAGCTTGTCGCGGGTCGCGGCATCGGCTTCGAGGATCCGCTCGAGCACCTCGCGGGTGCTGGAGAGGACGGAGGCATCGAGCACGTGCCGCTCCTGGACAGTGCCGATCGGGCGGTTCACGGCGATGCCGGTCCCGCCGAGCGCGAGGATCCCGATCCCGGCCGCGGCCGCGAGGGCGAGCAGCGGCCCGCCGAGGCCCGTGCCGAGCACGACCACCACTGTCGCGAGCGCGGCGAGACCGCCGGCGACGACAGGGCTGCCGAGGCGCACCAGCCAGGAGCGGTGCACGGGGCCGACGGCGCTGCCGGTCGGCGGGCGGACCGTCCCCTCGAGCGCCTGCTGCCGCGGCCCCCAGAGGTCACGCCGCTCCGCGGTCGCCTTCCACGGCAGGTCACGCTGGCCGGGCGGCAGCGCAGTGCCATCGGCCGACGAGGGACTGCCGGGCGCGAAGGGGTCCGGGAACCGGGGGCTCCCGCTGCTCGGCTGCTGGGCCGATGGATCCCGTCCTTCGCTCACCGGAACTGGCTGTCCTCCTCGCGATGTCGACGCGCGCTGGGAGCCGCGTCGGGGCGTGCCGTCAGGTTATCGCGCAGGGCTGGACGGCACCCGGGGGTTTTCCGGACGCTTCCTCACCGGCTGACCCCGTCGTCCGCGCGGTGCGAGCCCCGGCGATGTGCCGCGCCTCCGCGCCCGCCGCCCCGGGCACCCCGTGCGCCACGCGCATGTGACGCGCGCATGTGATGTGGAACGGAGATGGCGAAGCGTGACCCTCGACGCAGGACGTCCCTGGGGAGTGGTGCAATACTTGATCAGATTCCCTTTGAGTCTTTGAAAGCACACATGATGACCCAATCCGAGGGCCTCCCCACGGAGACCACCTCGCTGCAGGACGCCGCGACGGGCGAGGAGCCGCCTCGCCGGCGCTCGCTGGGCCACGCCTTCCTGCGACCGCTGCCGCTCGCCGCCGGGATCGTGGTGGTGATCAGCCTGCTCGCCGCCCTCTTCGCACCGCAGCTCGCGGCGCTCAGCGGCAACGACCCCTTCACCTACAACGTCGACGCCCTGGCCCCGGACACCTCCCCGGCCGGGCCCCTCGGCGGCGTGAGCGCCGAGCACTGGTTCGGCGTCGAGCCCGGCACGGGCCGTGACCTCTTCTCCCTCGTGGTCTACGGCGCGCGGGTCTCGCTCCTGATCGGCATCGCCTCGACCCTGCTCGCCACCGCGATCGGCGTGGTGCTCGGCATCGTCGCAGGCGCTCTCGGCGGCGTCGTCGAGAAGCTCGTGGACTTCGCCACCGACGTCACCCTCGGCTTCCCCTTCCTCATCTTCGCGATCGCGCTCAGCGCCCTCTTCCCGCTCGAAGCCCCCCGCGCCCTGCTGCTCACACTGGTCATCGGCATGTTCGGCTGGCCGGGGATCGCGCGCGTGGTCGCTGCGGAGACCCGCGTGGTGGTGCGGCAGCCCTATGTCACCGCCTCCCGCGTGATGGGTGCCCGGTTCGGTCATGTGTTCCGCCACCAGGTGCTCCCGAACGTCGCCTCCACTGTGATCGTGTTCGCCTCGATCTCGCTGCCCGGCCGCATCGCCGCGGAGGCGAGCCTGTCGTTCCTGGGCGTGGGCATGCTGCCGCCCACCCCGTCGTGGGGCCGCTCGATCGGCGACGCGATCTCCTGGCTCATCGTGGACCCGGCGTTCCTGCTCTTCCCGGCCGCGGCGCTGTTCCTGGTGACTTTCTCCTTCAACATCCTCGGAGACACCCTCCGCGACGCCCTCGACCCTCGGGGAGACCGCTCATGAAGCCCGCACTCCTGCGCGTGGGCCGCAGCCTCGGCGTGCTGCTGGTGGTGCTCACCCTCACCTACGCGATCTTCTACCTCGCCCCGATCGACCCGGCGCTGGCCATGTGCGGCAAGCCCTGCTCCCCCGAGGACCTCGAGGCCGCACGCGGCTTCATGGGCTTCGACAAGCCCTGGTTCGTGCAGCTGGGCAGCTTCCTCAGCGCGATCGTGCTGGGCCGCACCTATGGCTCCGGCGACGTGGTCCTGGCCTGCGCCGCACCGTGCCTGGGCTACTCCTTCCAGCTGCACCAGGGCGTCACCACCCTCATCGGTCAGCGGTTCCCCGTCTCCTTCTCCGTCGCGCTCGGCGCGGTCGCGCTGCAGTCCCTGCTGGGCATCGCCTCCGGCGCGATCGCCGCCCGGCGCCAGGGCGGGCTGCTGGACCGCATCGTCACCGGCGTGAGCGTCATCGCCGCCTCCGCCCCCGCCTTCGTGGTGGGCCTGCTGGCGGTGGTGGTATTCGCGCTGAAGCTCGGCTGGCTGCCCAGCGGCGGCTACGTCCCCTTCCTCGAGAACCCTGCGCAATGGGCGTGGCACCTCGTGCTGCCCTGGGCCACGCTCGCCTTCCTCAATGGCGCGATCTACGCCCGCCTCGTGCGCTCCTCGATGATCGAGCAGCTGGGCCTGGACTACGCCCGCACCGCCCGCGCCGCCGGGCTCACCGAGCGCACCATCGACCGCTACGCCCTGCGGAACCTCGCCCTGCCGCTGGTCACCCTCGTGGCGCTCGACATCGGTGCACTGCTGGGCGGCACCGTCATCACCGAGCGCATCTTCGGCCTCGCCGGACTCGGCGCACTGCTGCTGGATGCGACCTCCACCGCGGACCTGCCCGTCATCGTCGGCACCACCTTCATCGGTTCCCTGCTCATCGTGCTCGCGAACCTCGCCGCCGACCTCTCCCGCCCCCTGCTGGACCGGCGCCTCGCCGCCGGCGGCGGCCGTCGGGCGCGGACGGCCGACGAACCCGCTCCCGATACCCCCTGATTCGTTCCCTCCTCCCCGCCCCTCCACACCTTCAGGAGATCCGCATGACTCTGAACCGCCTGCCCCGCCGTGGCCTGCTCGCCGCCGGACCCGTGATCCTGGGCCTCGGCGCCCTCAACGCCTGCACCACCACCGACTCCTCCACCCTGGGCGGCGGCAGCGACGGCGGCGGCGACGCGGGCGCTGGCGGCAGCACGCTGACGATCTTCACCTCGAGCGAGGAGATGAGCTTCGACCCCGCCACCTCGCAGGGCCTCGCGATCACCTCCCTCGCCCTCACCGCGCGGCGCCTGACCGCCTGGAAGACCTTCCCGGACGCCCCCACCGAGCTGATCCCGGACCTCGCCACCGACACCGGCACCGTCTCCGAGGACGGCCGCACCTGGACCTTCACCCTCCAGGAGGGGCTGACCTTCGAGGACGGCACCCCGATCACCGCCGCCACCATCAAGTACGGGCTGGAGCGCTCCTTCGCGCCCGAGCTCAGCGGCGGCCTGACCTACCACAAGGTGCTGCTCGAGGGCGGCGAGAACTACCAGGGCCCCTTCGGCGGCGAGCACCTCGACTCCATCGAGGTGACGGATGACCTGACCCTGGTCTTCCACCTGAACCGCCCCTATGGCGCCTTCGGCTGGATCGCCTCCACCCCGGCGTTCGCCCCGGTCCCGGAGGACTCCGG
>Ga0079224_100017465_pt1 | contig 10111 bp, 20 predicted proteins | sample Stecom2015_FD_80414 | JGI IMG/M metagenome (GOLD analysis project Ga0079224, IMG submission 80414) | Agricultural soil microbial communities from Utah to study Nitrogen management - Steer compost 2015 | ecosystem: Environmental > Terrestrial > Soil > Agricultural land | place: USA: Utah... | reverse complement strand
GCCAACGTGTTGAGCGATTCGCGCATCGCGTGAGGCGCACCACGCTTGTTCAGCGAGTCGAGCCGCTTGACGAAGCGAATGATGTCGGATGAGTCGACGGAAATCCGCATGTGGGAAAAGGTGCGGGAGCTCGTCAGACCCAGGGAACTTGGGATGGAGGGAGAGTTGCCGGTCGCGGCACCCGCACCCTTGTATTTCCGCATGTGACCGCGCCGGCCACCAAACGACATCAAGCGACCACTAACGACCGCTCTGACCACTCACCGTGGTATGGTGCCCCCAATGGCAAAGTCAGACGATGTGGTCGGCGGACTCACTGTGCTCATTCTGGGCGCGGGAGGCATCTGGTGGTGGCTTAGTGGCGACGATGAGCCCGAGCGTGAGACAGCAACTCAGGCGGCACCTGAACCCATGGACAACAGCTGCGTCGTGTCGGCAAAAGGAGACATGGCCGTGCTCGTGTTCCCGACGGAAGCCGGCTTGGACGCGTTTGCAGTCGCCGCCAATCGAGGCGTCGCGGAAGAAGCGACAGCTCGCCAGCATCGCGCCTTCGAAGTCGCAGCGGGCACGTCATGTGAGCGGGTCGACCTCGGACTGATGGTCACGCAAATCCTCATCACCGCGGGACCGCATGAGGGCCGTACCGGGTGGGTGCCGACCGAATGGACGCGGCGCTAGAACGCAAAAAGGCCCAGGGTTGCCCCTGAGCCTTGTCAAGTGACATGGTGGTCACGTGAGCAGCAAGTCACGTGACCTGTCGCTCATATGATTCCTACCCCCGCCCGACCCGCACCTCGATCACCTTCGTCTGCATGACCACGTACGGCTCTTCCCACGTCTCCCCGTTGTGCGTGTGAGCAATGAGCACCGCGTCCCGCCCATGCCGCTTGGCGACCTCGTAATCGCCCACATCGCGGCGTGTAGCCGGTCGCACGAACTCTCCGGTGATGCCGTGCACCAGCGACCCATGGGGCGTCCTGAGCTCCACTGTCTGCCCGTACCGCGCCTGCGTGACCCGCTTAGTCGCCAGAGCCCGCACCCTGGACCGCATTGCCTCCACACGGTCAGCCGCGGCCTGCCGTAGCTCGAGCGTGCCGTTTGCCTCGACATTCGCCAACTCGACGATCGCTTCCGTCACTTCCGTCTCAGCCTCGTCGGCCTCCGTCTCCTGGTATCTGCGCAGCTGCGCCGCTGTTGCCGTGATTTTCATTGCTCCTCGCTCCCTTCCAGTTGTTCGTTCTTCTCGCTGCTACATGAGTGCTTGCGCCCCAGTTTCTCTTCCAGCATCTCGCACAGCTCACCGTCAGGCGACATGATGCCCGCTTCGGTGTGGTCTGGCCCGGTGTGGATATGCCCGATCTCGTGGGTGACAATCACCGTTCGAAATCCGTTTTTCGCCATCTCCGCCCATGTCAGCTCCCGGATGTACACACCGAGCTTTTTCGGCGGAATGCCAGCCGACGCCGCTGCGCCTTCGGGCCAATTCACATTCTCGCCGCGGAACACCACCGCGATATCGCAATCCGTGCCCGCACCGGCAACGATGTTCGTGTAGCCCTCTTCGTGCCAGTATCCGACCGAATCCGCGATGATTGCCGGAAGGTCCGGGTCTAGCTCCACCGCGACTTCGTCAGCGCAAATCGTCAACTCCCGCCCATCCAGCATCTCTTCTGGCGTCGGGGGCTTTGGCTTTTTGGGCTTGTTCGCCTCGACCGTCTCCCAGTAGCTCGGCATATCGCGCCAAGCAGTAGCGTCGCCGTTACAAGCGGCGGTCAGCGTCAGTACAGCGAGCAGGGTTAGCAGGCGTTGCATACCCGTAGATTACGGGCGCTGGCGCCCATGGGTTAGGGATAATCGGCCACCGTCAGACGATTGTCGTTCGCGTGACCCAAGATGGACCAACCCATGGGAGAATGTTCAGTCCTCGTGTGCCGATGTGTCCAGCACCTCTCGTGCCCAAGCGGAAAAGTCCGCCCGGTCGAGCTCCGCGTGTTCGTCCTCCGTCAGATGGACGATCAGAGCCGAGCTCTTGAGCTCCTCGCTGTCCTCCAGGTTCCCGTCGAATCCATCGCGACTCGCCCGAAGCAACGTAACCCGAGCCCACTCGGCCGGCGTACTGTACCCCAGGCGATTCGACAGCGCCGTCCATCGATCGAGCTGTTGCTCAGATACCATCATTTTTTTGCGGCGCGTTCGTTTCGTTTTCATGCGTTCCTAGTGTTTATTTCGCTCAAGCCATGCCCAGGCTAGGCACCGCTCAAAGTCACCCATCCATCCCATGGCCTTCTTGTCCGTCATCGCCGTGGGATGCATCGTGGCCACCACACACGGCGCCCTGAGCTCCGGATGATTCCTCGCACCAGTAACGCGCAGCACGCTCGCTAGTCCGCTCTCGTCCTCGCACACGTAGGCCGTCACGAGCGGGAGCGCTTCGCCAAATGGATTGCGCTCACTGCAGATGGTCGCCGCCAGAATGCTCCCGCACACGCTGGAGTCGACGCTGTAGCCGTCGATCACAGGCAGGACGTGGCGCCCGTTACTGAGCAGGGGCTTAAGCGAGGCAAGTAGGTCGTCGCTCACTTCGGAGCGTGAGGCGTGCCGAATGTGGTTAGCCTCGATGGTGTAGTGGGGGATGGTGGAGGTCACCTGCCATTCTCCCGGTCGAGTTCGGCTATCAGCGCGTCTGCCACCGCCGTGGCCTTGCCCGCGTACCATTTTGGCTCCTGAAACCCCGATGTGTTTCCGGCTCCAATAATGAGTGCCTTTACGATCTCCGTGGCAATGCGCTCGCGGCGCTCGTCGGTTTTGTTGGTTGCTTTCATGTTCATTCCTTCCGTTGTGGTTTGGGTCTCGCTACTAGGCCCGGGTTAGCAGGCCCACCGGCAAGGCTCAGACCTTAGATGTTGGCTTGCCGATGCTCGATTGTGTCGATGAGTTCCTCGCGGATTGCGTCGGCGCTGTAGTCGTCGCCCGTCCAAGGCATAACCGCCAACAGTGCGTCTGCCATTTGCTCGGGCGCCTCCCCTCCCGACAGGTCGACGTTGCAAAGGTAGGAGTCGATGATTTGGTCTAGTGATGCGTTCATGGTCAGTCCATTTTCCGTCTGGCGTTGCGCCCCGTGCGCCCCGTCCAGTGATGTAGTTATGGGCGCTGGCGCCCATGCGGTCAAGCCACTACCCCAACTATTTACAGAACGCCGGGCCGACTACCGCATCCGCAACACCCGCGCATACCTCGCCAGCCCATCCGCCAGCGGAATCTGCGCCGTCCACCCTAACTCCCGAGCGGCCAACGCTGTACTCCCGTGGAACCGTCGCGCCCCGAAGTATCGCGGATTCGCCACCCGTGTCTTGAGCGGCATCCCCGTCGCTTCCTCGCACCGCCTAGCGAGCTCCTGGAGTGACGTCGACGTGCCTGTGACGATGTTGTACGCGCGTCTCCCTGTCTCAGTGACGATCCGTAGCTGGGCCGCCCTCGTCTGCCGGACCGGAGCCGGAATCTCGACAGGCTCGATCTTGAGCGCGCACCGAACCGCCCTAGCCGCATCCTCGACGTGGACGAAATCGAAAAAACCCGATCCCTCGAGCTTAGCCGTCTCACCATTCAACGCAGCCCGCATGAACGCCGGGACGACTCGGGTAGGGTGGTCATTCGCTCCGCCGTAGACGTTCGAGAAGCGCAGAATCGTGAAGTCCAGCCCCAGGTCACCAGCAGACCGAAGCGACTCCTCTGCATAGCTCTTCGTCTCACCATAGAAGCTCTCGGGCTTGTGTCGGTCGTGCTCATGAGCGGCCACCTCCGTGTTCCCGTAGACTTCGCGGCTGCTCGCCAGGATGACCCGCGTGTTACTCTTGAGCGCCAGGACGGCAACGTTGCGCGTCCCCTCGACGTTCGTCCGGTACGCCTTCACCTGGTCGTTTTCCGCGTCGATGACCCGTGAGACAGCGGCCAGGTGCACGACTGCCCAGCAGCCTCGCATGGCCTCCCGAAGCGTGGGTACGTCTAGGACATCTTGCCCGGTCTTCAGGTCGTAACCACGCGTGGTGATACCGTGCTGGCCTAGCTGCTTGCAGAGCTCGGTTCCGATGAGGCCGGCGTGGCCGGTGACGAGAATCACAGCGACTCCCCGGTCACCTCAAACACCATCTTGTACACTACCGGAACAAAGCTCAAGATGCGCTCCTTCTGCTCGTGAGACAACGGCTCAGTGGTGATGATGGCAAGCGTGCCATTTTGCCTGTCTTGTACGGTGTATTCCTGGCCGGCCAACGTGGCTTTGATGACATCGTTAAGGTCTTCCGCTGGGTGCCTCGGTCGCTTCCTGAGCGCCCAAAGCATCAGCATCTTTTCATCTTCGCTAATCACTCCCCACCATCCTTCCCTTGCTCGCTCATCCAAATGCTCACGCACCGGTGATACACGCTCGGCCAGTGCTCGTGCACGCGCGCCGAGTTGACCAGGTTCACATTGCTGTCTTCCCTCTTTTCAATCGCCCCAATGGCCTTCAGTCGACGAATCACAGCCTTTCGCTTCAGCACTCCACCGAACGCTTGGGTGACCGTGCACACTCGGAAGAAGGGGGGGATTTCGGTCATGATGGGCCTCGCTTTACGCCATCGGGCAGCTGCTTTTTCTGTGCGCCGCAGAACGGGCAGAACGCTACCAACAACGGTATCTTTCGACCCTCTCGCAGTGCCATGGTGTAAGTAACGAACTCGCCCAATGACTCCCCCGTCTGGATGCTACCCCAGGTGCTAAAAACTAACCCGGGTCGCCTCGGATCGCGATTAGCGGCGAATCTCATGGAGTCACAGCATTCGTTTTCGGCGTCGCTCGTAACTACCGGAGCCTCCCGCATGGGCTCAGTGGTAAAGCACAAGTCATCGCCTGTTCTCTTCTTCACGATGCAATCCTCCTACCTTCCGACTCCGCTTGCCTCATCAGATTCCCTCCTGTTTGTTGGTCCGCCGTGTACAGCTTCGTCAGCGCCCGCATGCGCATTGCCGACGCACTGAGCCGGGCCATGTCCGCCAATTGACTAGTCAACGCATCCGGCGCCTTGTTCACTCTCTGCATCGCCACGAGTATCGCCACGTGCGGGGTGACGTGCGGAGTGTGCAACCGTTCGCGCTCCACCAGTTGCTTTCCGTGCTCCGTCAGTGGCCAAAGCATGAGCTCGTATCCAATAGCGTGGGCGAGCTCGACGAGTGCCGAGTGTCGCTTCCTGTTCTCTCCGAGCCGTGTCTTGAGCCCCGCATATTCCCCGAGCGTGAGACGAATACAGCTCTCCGCTTGCGGGTCGATTCGCTGCAGGTGTTGTAGCACGGCCAGCACCTCGACATTACCCTCACGGTGCGACGTGTCCGCGGCCTGTGGGTTGCCAAAGATGACCTCAGGCTCCGGATTGACGTCGAAATTGTACGTATAGCCCCGTCCGTTACAGGTGCGACAGTCCGGAAAGTTCGACACCTTCAGCGCCGGACCGTCCCAGCCCATCACCACGTTGACGAGTTCGTTTTTCTTCGGGATGGCCTTGCCGCACCCCATGCACACCTTGCAGCGTCGCGTTTGCTCGTGGACCTTGTTTTGCTTCTTGTGCAGGTAGCCCACTCCCTGACACGTTGCGCATGACGCCCCTGTCCCCCATTGGCTGTCGTCCCCCCAGTGGATGCCGTTCACGCAGCCCTTCGCCGTGCACTTGTACGACGTGTAGCCGGCGGTCTGGCACTTCTGAGCGACAGCATCAGTCGCACTCTTGCAGCGTCCCGAGTTGCGGTCCGCACGCTCGGCGTAGTGTCTCTCCAAGATTGACTCGACGACAACGACCAGATGGGAGGGCCAGGTCACATGGGCCCCATGTTGTCTAGCCGCTCCTGCTCGTTCCGAAGCACGTGCGTTGCGCCTGCCCAGATGCACCAGACCAGGCACTCACTGTGCACCAATCCCTCAGGGTCGACCCTCTCACCGCTGAGCATCTTGAATGCATGACGCCCAGCGGCTTGGTAGTATCGATTCACACCATCCGTAACCCGAAGCCAACAGTCCGGACCGTACTTTTTTCGAGCCCCAAACGTTCCCGGGCGAAAGGTGAGCTCAAGCGACGAAAACGGGAGCAGCCACAGCGCGTCGGTGAGGCGTTTTGATATCGAAACAGTCGTGTCAAAAAGACGGTCGAGTACTCCTGCCGAGAATCCCGCTTCACGGAACACCACGAACCCGTCGGTGAGATCCAACTTGAGTCGAGCCACAGGCCAGAAACCAGCGAGCACAGTGCCAGCGTCGGGCTTGTCGGCGTCGTGCTTGGTGCCCGTTACCCGCTCAACCCAATCCGCGAGCTCCTCCGCCGTTGCCGGTTTGCCCGTTTCCAGGTTGTACACCGGGATTCCGCGCACGTCTGAAGCGGTCCCTCCACCGTTGCCGTGAATCCGCGTATACGCCTCGGACATCTCCGCCTTTTGCTCCGGTGTGAACTCAGGCATCAAAACCTCCCCGTGCTACCATGCCCACCAGTCCCGCGGGTCGTGTCCGATAGCTCGTCGACTTCGACAGGCTCCAGGCGCTTATCCTCGACGACAATCAATTGAACGATGCGCTCGCCGGGCTCCGGAATTCTCGAGTGACTCATGGCGTGCATCGGCATCGCAGCGAACATCTCACCACGAAAATCGTCGTCTATCCGACCGCAAGCGAACAGGTGATTCCAGCTCGACCGCGGATCGAGCAGCCCAACGTAGCCCTCCGGGATCTCGACGGCCCAGCCTAGCGGAATGAGAATCTTTTCACGTTTGCGCACCCAGAGACCCTGATCTTCGCACACGGCGAAGTCGAGACCAGACGATCTTTTGGTCCCGCGCGTCGGCATGATCGCGTTCTCTCGCATGCGTTTGATTCGTATTCTGTCGGTGTTCATTTGGGTCCTTCCTTCAGTATCGCGTGCGGGCAGACCTCGTCCGATGCATGATCTCCATCGGCAGAGTCTTGATATCCCATCATCCCGGCTCTCCGCGGTAGACCGGAGCCCATCGCTTCCGGCTTCCTTCATGCAACTCCAGAGCAAGCTGCGCGAGTTTCCTATCCTGCAGATAGCGCAAACGATCCAACCCTTCAACCTCGTTAATTCGCCGCGGATCCAACGTCGGGTCGTATGGGTACAACTTGTCGACGGGGTAGGATTCGGAGGTCATGAGTCCTCCGGGGGCAGCTCGAGCGGGTCTCTCGCTTGGGCGCGTGCGAGTCGCTCAGCATGGCGTTGAGCTGCCGCGGCTCGTTCCGCGGGGCCCTTCACCGGCACGCTTGGGTACGTCGCCACCGCCGGACGTCGTGTTTCGTCAGTGGGCAGCGCCTTGACCATCGCGGTGAGACTCGGAGGGGGCGGAGCGAGGGCAGGGAGCGCGCGCGGCTCCGGAATGGGCTCAGGTCGCTCGACTCCGTAACGACGCAGCAGCGGGGCTCCTGACGTCAGCGCGGGGGGTAATATCGCGGCGACCTGTTGCTGCTCCGAAAGCTCGTCGTAGAGCTCAATGAATCGCGCCCGTCCGCCCGGGTCGTTCGGAGGCGAGTCACAGAGGTCATTCCAGGACCCCCATACGCCGATGCAGCGCCTCACCAGCGGGTCCCGGAACTTCGGGGCAGGCTCGCCCCCGTAGGAGCGCCCAAAGCGCCTGACGGCCGTCAGGACCTCAGCATAGGCCTCTGCGCCCGTACGTCGCGGTCCCTGTGCGTTTACGAGGCAGGCGTCCACCACTTCGCCGGACGTCGGCGGAAAGCGCTTGTGGGTCAGGACTAGGCGCTGGATGGCGGCATGCGCCACTCTCCGGTCGAAGCGGGCGAACATCCCGGCGTAGACCTGGATCGACTCGGCAGAGGGCTTGTGCGTCGGGTAGTGGGCGAACAAGAACTTGGCGGCTGACGTCGCTTGCTCCAGGCTCATCGTGTCGTGAGTCACTGGGCGGCCTCCGGATCGCCCCAAATCTCATCTATCGTGCGCTGGAACTCGGGGTCGGGCTGGTAGTCGGTGGAACTCGAAGGGCGACCCTTGCCGCGCCACTTGTCCGCGTTGCGAAGCCATTTGCGAAACGCCGCGTCCCAGTCGGACTTAGGTTGAGCGTATTCGTGGTCGCGGATCTCCGTGAGTTGTTCATCGATGTCGACGCCGAGCTTCTTAGCCAACTCGCGATGGGCATCGCTCGGTTGCCAGTCGTCGGGGATGCGTCGCGATCGAATCTTGGGGGCTCGTCGCGTCTTCGATTTGGGCTCGTCCGGAGCGGGTGAGTCGTCGCCGTTGCCCCCCCCCGGATCCCCCCCTGAAGGGAACGGAACGGGAACTAGATTGGGAGCGGTAACGCGTCCGTGACGCGTAGCGGAACGGATCGACACGTCTTCGACGCGTGCTTCACACGTCGAAGACGTGTGCTCCACATGTGAAACAGAGGCTTTTAATGCTTGTTCAGCAAAGTCATCGGGGGGCGGTGGTAACCTTGAAGGCTCCTCCTTTCCGTTGATCGCTTGGTGCTTTTTGAAGGTCACGATCACCCCGTATTTGCGTCCCTGAACGGTGTACGGGAACACGAAGCCACGCGTGGCCAACGCGTCGAGCACGCGTGAAAAGTCTCCATCCCAGTAGGGGAGACACTCGACCTTGAGCGCCCGGGGTCGCCACTCGAAGCGACCCTCTCGGTCCGCCCAGCACCACAAATGAATGAACGCCAGATTGACGGGGATGCCCGTTTCCTGAGTCACGTCCCAGAGCGCTTCATCCTTGGCGACCTCTGGTTTGATTGTTCGTATGCGACCTCTCATGGTCTTCCTTTCCGTTTCGAATCCAAAACACTCCGGGCGCGGCTAACCCAGGCTGCGCCGCTTCCTGACCCACTGCTCAAAGGTCAGGGTCGTCGCCCCGTTGTTCGCTTCGTGCATCCACTTTAGTTCAAGCTTCCCGGGCTTGTAGGTCGATCCGGGCGACTCGTAGACTAGTAGACCCATCTTCGGCCGCTCGTAGCGACGCACCATAACGATGTTGCTGGCTTCCCTGTGGCGAGACGTTGGGGTGCTGACGTGCTCGCTCACACCTCGCCCCCCACCACTTCCTCGATCTCACGCAGCACGCTACCAAGCAGTTTGCTCAGCTGACGCGCTGACACGTCGAAACTCGGTGATATGACCTGTTCCCGGGCATCTGTTGCGATTTTGAGCAGCCGCGCTTCGAGCTCCTCGACGCTCATGGCGCAGATTGCTACGCCCGCGTTGTAGGCCTCGGTTTTCCCGACATCTGACACAACAGACGTTAGATTGATCTCGTTTCGTAACCGTTCTGAAAGCTTCACTCTTCACCTCCTTCGTTCGAATCGCCCAACGCCCAAGGCGCAACCTGCCTGATGAAACGGACCCTGTCCGCTTCCGACTCGGGATGCACAAGCTGGTAGGTCCGCACGGCTTCGCGGTCCTGCGTGCCCGAGTAGCGCCACTGCCCATCAGGGTGCCGATACAGCATACCCTCAGCGATTGCCCGATTGAGGTGGGTGGCGATCCGGCATTTGATCTCAGCGATGAGATCAGGGTCCATCAATCGCCCGACCGCGCCATGGCAGACGTTAGCCAGGTCGCGGACCATGGCGTAGTGCGTCGAGCACTCCATGGCGTCGCTCATGGGCATGATTCGTATCACCCCGGGAAGCGTCTCATGCACGTCGACGCACAAGCGGTGCGCGCCGTCGGAAACCCATATCTCGGCTAGTTTCACGCCTCACCTCCGTAAACCCGAACCAACACGAACCCGGCCCCGCGCTTTCCGGGCTCCCACCAGCAGTGCAAATCGATATGCTCCGGAGAGTCGTCCTCGATGAATCCGAGGCCCTGACGCTCGCGAAGCCTCCCGTTCTTCAGGCGCGTGACCTTGCGTGTGAGCAGGCAGTCAACGACGTCCTTGCTCCATGCGGTCTGAGCGTCTGGGCACACGCTTGTGAAGCGAACGCAGTGGACGACCGGTCTGCCAGGAAGCGCTTGCCGTCGAACCCGTAGCCCGTTCTGAGCGAGCATCATCGCGAAAAGTTGCCTCTTGTTCTTCGCTCGTTTCCAGTGGTTGGCCCTGAGCCCCACATTGACCGTCGGGCAG
>Ga0079224_100017463_pt1 | contig 10111 bp, 10 predicted proteins | sample Stecom2015_FD_80414 | JGI IMG/M metagenome (GOLD analysis project Ga0079224, IMG submission 80414) | Agricultural soil microbial communities from Utah to study Nitrogen management - Steer compost 2015 | ecosystem: Environmental > Terrestrial > Soil > Agricultural land | place: USA: Utah... | reverse complement strand
TAAACATGTCTAAAAGAGTGAAACAGTTAAACCTAATTGTAATAAATGCAATTGCGTACTAGCACTGTTTGAGTAAAATGGACTGAAATTGTATGAACCATACAATGCAAAATTTCTTATTCCAAGACGAATGTGTGCAGCATAAACTAATCGTTGAACATCGTCAGCCGATTTGTATTTTTCCTTGATTAACTCATTATTTTGTTCGAATCGTGCTTTTTCAAATAAGTTGATTTGATAAGCAATTTTTCCTCCTAAGTGAATCTTGAAATGCCTCCAACCTTTTGTTCTCAATCGCAATTCCAAAGGAATCCCGATTTGATTCCCGACTAATTTTCTGTCACCAAAATAGCCCTGATCGGTTAAGTCTCCAAAAGTTGTGATATCGTTGTTGTAAGCGATTGGTAAATCATGTTTTAAGTGATAAAACCCATAACTTGGTCCAACGGCTAATGAAACAAGATTGTTTTTTACAAGCGGAATTTCGAACAGCCAGCTAACATTCATACCCATTGATGGTCCTTGCATTTTGAATGTTTTTCGATCACCAATCCAATCGTTGTAAGTGATGTCAAACATCAGACGATCATATTTGTGTAACATTCCTGGTCGAGCAGGTTTCCATCCCGTATTAAACCACATGAAGCCAGGTCGAAATCGAGATTTGTTATCTCCTTCCGAGTCATATTGCCCTAACCCAATGAAAGCCAAGCAACAAACAAGTAATGTTATTCTAAAATGCAATTTCATATCCGATTTCAGACTCTAAATTTAATGAATCTTTCTGATATGATTTTCCCATTTCCATGCATGATTGATTGCATCTTCAAGAGAATACTTTGGAGACCAGTTGAGTGTTTCTTTGATTTTGTTGGCATTAGCGTAAATCTCAGCAACATCTCCAGCTCTTCTTTCTCCGAATTTCCATTTTAATTTTTCACCAGTGCATGTTTCAAATGATGCAATAATCTGTAAAACGGAAGTTCCTATCCCTGTTCCAACATTGATGAAATCCAAGAAACCAGCTGGTTTATCATCCAAATAACTCAAACCTAAAGCATGTGCATTTGCTAAATCAACCACATGAATGTAATCTCTTACGCACGACCCATCAATTGTTGGATAATCATTTCCAAAAACTGTTAACTCTGGATGGACTCCAACAGCCGTTTGTGTAATAAAAGGTAAAAGATTATTTGGTTTTCCGATTGGCCATTCACCAATAGTTCCAGATGGATGCGCACCAATTGGATTGAAATATCTTAACGAGAGAAAATTGATTTTTGAACCACTTTTATGAAAATCTCTCAGTATTTGCTCTCCGACAACTTTTGTATTACCGTAAGGAGAATTGGCATTTCTGGAGTTAGTATCTTCCGTAACTTCTTTAATACCATTAGGTTCTCCATAAACAGTGCAAGAAGATGAAAAAATGAAATTGCTAACGTTTTGCATTTCTGCAAATTTTAGAGTTGATACCAATCCCTGGATGTTGTTATGGTAATATTTTAGTGGATTTTGAACGGATTCACCAACAGCTTTGTAGGCTGCAAAATGAATAATACCATCTATTTTGATGTCACTAAGTGCATTGACAATTTCGTTTAAATTACAAACGTCAACGGTGTGAAAACGTATTTTTTGTTTAGCAATTGTTTCTAATCGTTCAATGATAGAACCATCTGAGTTACGAAAATCATCTAATATAATAGGATTGTACCCTTGTTGAATTAATTCAATGACAGTGTGTGATCCGATGTAGCCAGCCCCTCCAGTTACTAAAATATTTTTCATGGTATTAGATTCTTCGACGAAGATAGAAATAAATTGTAGCTTTAAGTGAAATCTCTTGTTTGAAGATAGAATTTCATTACATTTAGGTAAGTTTAAATTTAAAATGATGCTGATAAATTCGCTAAAACTGGAAAAGATATTGTTTTTAGATATTGAAACTGCTCCACAGGTTTACCGCCCAGAAGATTTATCTGATGAGGCTAGAAAGCTATTTGGTCAGAAAGTACAGGTTTCCCCAGATGATATGGATGCTTTTGAAGAAGCTTACCAACGCAGAAGCAGTATTTTTGCTGAGTTTGGTAAAATCATTTGTATTTCTGTTGGATTTTTACACGAAACAAGTACGGGGCGCCAAATTCGGATGAAGTCATTTTACCATGATGATGAAGAAACATTGTTATTACAATTCAAACGGTTGTTAGATGAGCATTACAATACACCTTATCATTTGTTGTGTGGTCATAATGCAAAAGAGTTTGATTTCCCTTATATCTGTCGCCGCATGCTGATTCACGGTATCCAATTGCCAAATATTTTAAATATAGCAGGGAAGAAACCTTGGGAAATAGCGCATCTCGACACAATGGAGCTATGGAAATTTGGTGATTACAAGGCTTATACATCTTTGGCGCTACTTTGTCACATTTTCAATATTCCCACTCCAAAAGATGATATTTCTGGAGCCGACGTTGCAAGGGTTTATTATGAAGAGAATGACTTGGAAAGAATCAAAGTTTATTGTGAAAAAGACGTTGTGGCATTAATTCAACTGTTTCTCAGAATGCAAGGCCTTCCATTGGTTGATGAAGGGGAAATTTATTTTTCAGCATAGTTTCCAACCTTTTATCCACCTCCTTCGTTAACCATGCAGTTTTGTTAATAGATTAATTTGACGTAAATTGCATTACGATAGTCGGTTAAAGGTTTTGAAGCAGACAAATGACATTACTCCTGAACTTTTAAAAAAATGTATACAGGATGATCGTAGGGCTATACAGGTTTTGTATGAGTCTTGCTTTTCTATGCTCATACCTATTTGTAGGAGATATCACAATAATGATGAAGACGCAAGATCGTCATTCCATCTTTCATTTATAAAAATATTGAAGAGTCTCAATACGGTGAATGAGCAATTCAATTTTGTCCCTTGGGCCAAACGTATTACGATTAACACCTTGATTGATGAATATAGGAAACAAAAGAAATATCAATCCAAGGTTCAAATAAAAGAAACAGAACGTGAACTTGAGGTAGGCAATCATACTCATGAAAATATAGGGGAACAAGAAATTGGCTACGAACTGATTATTAAATTGGTTGCAGAGTTGCCAGAGTTAACATCCAAGGTGTTTAACTTGTATGTTATTGATGGATTTTCGCATAAAGAAATTGCTGAACTTTTAGATATGTCAGAAGGAACTTCAAAATGGCATCTTTCAACTGGTAGAAAATGGTTGAGAGAAAAGATAGAACAAATTGAAAAACATAACAGCTTAAAGGTTGCATTGTGATATGGGATGGACAGATGATGATATAGATAATTTATACAGGAATGCGGTTGATTCGCAGAAGTATGCTTATCAGGATGTTTATTGGAAAGAAATGGAAGCCATGCTTGACCAACAAAAAGTTGGGAAAAAGCGTTTTATTTGGTGGATTCCATCGACTTTAGTCATGCTTATAGGTCTAGGCATTGCTTTTTATACTTTTGTCAAACAGCATCGTTTGAATGAAGAATCTGCAGGTATTACATTGGCTACAGAAAAACAAACTGATTCAAAATTGCTAGAGACCGAAGTCGATAAATCTGAAAATCATTCAAAGCAGCGTACTTCTTCTGAAATTATTGAATCAGTAAACCAGTCTTTTAAGAGTAAAGGTTCAGACAATGAGCTTCTTAAAGTTGAGCTAGCAACTAAGCAAAAGATAAATACACCTCTTGTAGAGCAGGAATTGAATGGAAATCCAGGTGAACAAAAATTAGAGTCAGTTGATGAATTAAATAACTTGTTTGTAAATAGTGATGAAACTACAGAGGGAATTAAATTAGATACAATTGAGCAAGTGAACCATGTGGAAGATCAACTCGCAGAAGCTGATTCTGTGGCACAAACGAATTTGGCTACGCAGATGTTCGAAAATCCAACGCCAAGTAAACAAGGTTTCTTCTATTCTACTTTGTTTGCTGGGTCAGGAGTATCTTACCTACAGGACAGCAACAGGTCTAATGTAGAATTTGGCGTAAAATTGGGATACGAATATCAATTCAATTCTAATTTTAAGTTCGGAGGTGGACTTGGCTATAGATTTCAAGTTGCGGATGATTTGGTTACGCGATACAATCAAACATACTATGGTATGAAGGCGATTACAATTGTTCAGAGTTCCATTTATGATCAACTACAATTCGTTGATGTGAATTTACATTTTCACTATATCATTAGAAAATTTGCTGTTGGTATACAGCTAACTCCGACATACTTGTTTGCTCAACGTTCACAGCAGACGATAGAAACAGTTGAAAAAGTTGATTATGCACGATATGAATACAATCCTGAATTTGTTCAATCTTCCAATTTTAATAGCTTTGGAGTTGAAGCAGGATTATCTATGCAATATGAGTTTAAAAAGAATTTAGCACTTGAAGTAAATGTTCTTTCACGTGTTACAAGATTAATGGGGACGTCTCTTTTTGATGGGACAGAAAGAAAGTTCCCGATTAAGGTGGGAGTAGGAATTACAAAAAGATTTTAACCTAAGATGAATAAACTATTAACATGTGTAGTAATAGTCTTTTTTCTTTTTTCTTGCAAAAAGGAAAAAATTAAGTTGCCCGAATCCTTGAGTGAAAATCCAGTATTTAGGATTTCAGGGAATATCGGAGAGGAGCAAATAAATTTTATAGCAGGAATCGACAGTTCATTTGTAGATACAGAAATTCGAGTATTGAATGGAATTCGACAATTTGTAGGCCAATCAATAATGGGTAATAGTGAATTTGAATTGGCTGTTAGCGATGGAATGATAGGACTGAATCCAAGTATTGAATCCATTGTAAGTACAAATTTGAAGATGAACAATCTTTTTGATCAAAATTGGTTTGAACTCCAACAAAGTAGCTTGACAAATTCTGGAATTATTCAATCTGTAGATTTTACAGTGAATGGAGTCGAATCAAGTTCAAGTTTAAACATTTATAGCACTGGATACCACACCATTTGTGCAAATGTTAAGTTTGCAGATGGAACAGTTAGAACGATTTGTAATAATTTATTACTTGGTTATGTTGACTATGCGAAGTTTAATATTACTAGAGAAGTAATAGGTGGAGCTACTCTTTTGTCGATCGTAACGGATAACGGTCCAATTAAGTCCATAAAGTGGTATGCAAATCAAAACTTAATAGCAGAAAGTCAGACCGTGCAACTCGATGCAACGATTGGACTAGCTATTGTCAGAGCTGAAGTAACATTTCAAAATGGCATTACCAGAGAGAGAACTATTTTGGTTGACATGGAACAAGGTACTAGAAATTTTGACGATATATCGGTGTATCAGACTTCAGGGTTGGAGGATTTCATGAATGACTTTAATTTGAGTATGGAATACAGGACTTCTCAGAACCATTATCGAAGTTTTACAGCACCAGGTTACCCTTCTACAATTCAGATTAATGAATTTTCTTTGTACAAGGAATTGAGCAATGGTAATAAAATCTATAAAGTTTCAGTGACGATTAATACAAATTTTGTTAACTTAGCCACAAATCAGAAGTATCCTTCTCAGTTGAAGATAGTTACGGCTTTAGAATTACCTTATTGATATCATTATGAAACTAACTTTAGGTCTAACGACATTTATTCTTGCTCAAGTATTTTTTGGGCATTCCCAAATTACATTGAATGAAGCAGATTTTGCTGGTGTCAATCAATTTTATTCAGTTCGCGTTGCTACTGGAGAGCAAGTAGATGTTTCAACTACAGGACAAGACCAAGTTTGGGATTTTTCATCACTAAACGTATCGAATCAAGAAATTAGGTCATTCGACCCAATACCAAGTGGTTCATTTTTGATTAATATGGCTTATGGACCAACTGCTGTAACTGCTTACAGAGCAACATACTGTACACCAACGCAATTGCCGATTGATCAAGTTGCTTCATTTTTGCCAATTGATCTTTCTGATGTTAAGCAGTACACTAAAAAAGCATCAAATAAATTGACTTTGGTTGGATACTCAGCAGCTTTGAGTGGACAGCAAATTGCAATTAAATCTGACACAATTGAATCAAAATACTATTTCCCGATGACGTACGGGTTGCAGTATGTTACGAGAGGATATACACATTTCGATATGTCAATCATGATTGATGCACATTGGATTCAATCTCGTCGCAGAGAATCTATTGTTGATGGTTGGGGAACGTTAATTACTCCTTACGGATCTTACGATGTATTGCGAGTGAAGCATCAGATAGATGAAATCGATACTGTACGCTACACTTCCATGTCATTCGGAACTCCTTTGCCAAGAATATACGAATATGAGTGGTTAGCTGCTGGTGAATATATTCCAGTGATGAAAGTTACAACAACTGAAATTGGAGGGAACGAGACAGTTGTATCAGTGGAAATAAAGGACGATCAGGTAATATTAGGTGTGGACGAACTTGCAATTTTGAAAGATAATTTATCAGTTTTTCCAAATCCTGTTGAAGATCAAATGCATATCTATTTAGGAGAAGGATTGAAAACAGTGAAGATTATGACTGTCTTGGGACAATTGATTAGTTCAGAAGAAGTGACTGTACAAGAATATGTTTACGATTCTTCGGATTTACAACCTGGATATTACATGGTTACGGTTGAGCGTGCAGGTTCGGTAACATCAACTCGTTTCGTAAAGCAATAAAATCATTATCTTTGTAGTAAGGCAAATCGGTTTATCGCTGTCCCTAAGTTTACTTGGGAGAGAGGAAAGTCCGGGCAACACAGAGCAGCGTACTTCCTAACGGGAAGGTATCGAGAAATCGGTAACAGAAAGTGCAACAGAGAGTAGGTAGCCATCTTCGGGTGGTGATAGTGAAAGGGTGAGGTAAGAGCTCACCGTACAAGCAGTGATGTTTTGTAGCTAGGTAAACCTTACGCGTTGAAAGGCCATGTAAACCAAGGATACAAATTTATTTGTTGAAGAGTTGCTCGCTCAATCTTGGAGGGTAGGCTGATTGACCCCAATTGTGAAGTTGGGGCTAGATAAATGATAAACACTTTGCTTTGCAAAGAACAGAACCCGGCTTATAGATTTGCCTTTTATTTAAATTGTTGTTAGCAACAGTTTAATCTATTATTTTTACCATTCCCGTTATAATTTGGCTTTTTAACCGGGTGAATGATATTTACTTTTATCTTTGATTAGAAATAAATCGCATGAATACGAAGTATATTAATTATGTATTATCATCTTTTGTGATAATCGTTTGTTTGGTTTGGATTTACTTTCTCATCTTTTCCGATGAATTTATTGGAGGTCTTCCTCGATTACAACGACAGGTATTGACAGGAATACTAAGTCTTTATGCTATTTTTAGAACGTATAGATTATATCAAATGGTTCAACGTGATAAAATAAATAAGCGCCATGATGAAGAATAAATTAGTTGGAATTCTAGTTGTAACAGCAATGCTTTTTGCTAGCTGTGATAACTCAATGAAAGGGAAAAATACAAATAGCTCAGGTGATATTGCTGTTTATGTTGAAGAGTCATACAAGCCACTTTTCGAAACAAGTATTTATACTTTCGAAGCACAATATCCACTTTCAAATATTAGACAAAGCTATTTGAGTGAAACAGAGGTAATAGAAGCATTTATGACTGGAAAAACTTCTACAATTTGTATCACTCGTGATTTTACAGATGCTGAGAAAAAGGCGTTACGTGAAAAAAGTAATGTTGAAGTAAGAAGTTATAAGTTGGCTATCGATGCCATTGCTTTAATCATTCATCCAGAAAATACAGATACGCTTTTTACTGTAGATCGTATTAAGGCGATTCTAAAAGGTCAGGATACGTTGTGGACAGGAAGTAATCGTAAAATCAATGTGGTTTTTGATAAACCTAATTCAGCAAATTTCCATTACCTGAAGCATTTGGCTGATGTAGAGACACTTCCTTCAAATGTTTATGCGGTGAATTCAAATGAAGAAGTAATCAACTTTGTGAAAGATAATCGCAACGCAATTGGGGTTATTGGTGTTAATTGGATTAGTGATGATGATGATCCAGCAACGTTGAATTTTAAAGACGGAATTAAAGTAGTTGAAGTTTCAAAAGGAGAAAATCAAGAGTATTTTAAACCTTTTCAAGCATATATCTACGATGAATATCACAAACAGGCAGGGTATCCATTAGTGCGAGAAGCCTGGTTGATTACAAAAGGAGGTCGCATGACGTTAGACGGAGGATTTACGAACTTTATGATTGGAGAAAAAGGACAATTGATTGTTCACAAATCAGCATTAATTCCAGCAAAGATGATTGGACGAGTAGTAAATGTTGTTGGTCAATAATCATAAAAAATGTAAATTAGCGACTTTCAATTCTTGCAAAACCAAGTTTGGCATTGATATTGGTATCTCAAATAATATAAAAAATAAGTAAACAAGTTAGAAAATGAAACGATACACATTAATAGTATGTTCTTTGTTGATGGGCGGCGTTCAAGTAATTGCACAAAGTTTACCAGAAGCAATTAAGAAGACAGATAATGAACGTTATGAAGAAGCAGCAAAAGAATTTAAAGCTTTATTAAATAGTAATCCTACAGCAATAGGAGATGTTTATTATTTCTATGGTGAAAATTTTTATAGAGCAGATGATTTGGATTCAGCTAAATTGATTTGGAAAAAGGGAAATGAACTAGATCCTCAAAATTCATTCTCTCAAGTTGGTTTAGGAAAATCATACTGGTTATCTGGTGATACAACTGCTGCAAGTGGGATTTTTCAAGAAGTATTGAAAAATACAAAACGTAAGAATGCTGAGTTGATGAGACAAATTGCATCTGTATTTATTTATTCTCCAACAAAAAGTTTAAATCAAGCTGTTGCGTTGTTGAATGAATCAATCAAATTGGAACCAAAAAATCAATTTGGATACTTATTGCTGGGTGATGCACAAGTGGAAATCAACCCTCGTAACAGTACAGAAGCGATGCAAAGCTATAACAAGGCTGCTGACATTGAAAATAATGCACGTGTGTTTGTGAGAAAAGCAAAAATTTATCAAAGAGCACAAAACCCTAAGTTGGCAGATAGTTTGTATCAAGCAGCACAAAGTATTGAACCAAATTATGCGCCTGCATATCGTGAAAGAGCAGAGTTGAATATGCGTTTTAACCAAGTGAATCAGTCTATTAAAAACTGGGAAAAATACTTGGAATTGAACAACAGTGATTATGCTCGTTACCGTTATGCAACTTCATTGTTTTTAGGTAAAAAGTTTGATGAGGTAATTCGTGAAATCAACACATTGAAAGAAAATGGATTTTCGAATCTTTATACAGTTCGTATGAAGTTTATCTCTTTCTATGAAAAAAATGAATTAGCAGGTGCTGATGCAAGTGCATACCAAGAAGGTTTAGATATTATCAATGAGTATTTGAGTAAAACTCCTAAAGATAAAACAATTGGGATGGATTATAAATACAAAGCATTGTATCACAGTAAGTTGGGTCAAAATGATTTGTATTTAAAAGAAATGATTACTGCTGCTGAAGTTGATAATACAATTGCAGATGATGTATATAGCGAATTAGCTAAATTCTACATGAAAGAGAAAAATTATGATGAAGCAATTGTTATGTTCAACAAAAAAATGGCGGGTGACTCAACGAAATTATCTTTAGCTGATTATTATGAGTTAGGTAGAGCATATTACTTTGGACCAAAAGATTACGAAAAAGTAGATGGAGCGAATGCCTACGTTTTGAAAGCTTCTCCAGATTATGCAATGAGCCATCTGTGGAGAGCGAGAGCAAATGTACAATTGGATTTAGATAAAGCAAACTGGGCAGCAAGAACTCATTATGAAACGTTTTTAAGTCTTTTGAAAGAAGAAGAAAAACAAGGGGCTTACAAGTCAATGGCTATTGAAGCTGCTAAATATCTTGGTGATTTCTACATCAACTCACCAGAAAAAGATATCGAAAAGGCGAAAGAAGTGTGGACTTTGGTTCAAACGTTGGCTCCAGATGATGCACAAGCAAAAGCATTTTTCTCTAGCGTGAAGTAACAAAACGAACAATACATAAAAGAGAG
>Ga0079224_100017462_pt1 | contig 10112 bp, 5 predicted proteins | sample Stecom2015_FD_80414 | JGI IMG/M metagenome (GOLD analysis project Ga0079224, IMG submission 80414) | Agricultural soil microbial communities from Utah to study Nitrogen management - Steer compost 2015 | ecosystem: Environmental > Terrestrial > Soil > Agricultural land | place: USA: Utah... | reverse complement strand
TCGAGCGGTACGGCGCCTCGCTGCTGAGCGCCTCCCGCCAGGCCTGGCGCCGCGACCTCGGCCTGCCCGGGCACCCGGCGCTGGTGATCGTCTCCGGCTCCCTGGACCTGGACCCGCACTCCCCGGCGTTCGCGGCCGCGCCCCGCCGGCCGGTCGTGCTCACTCACGCCGCCGCGCCGGTGGCGCGCCGGTCCGCCCTGGAGCCGGTGGCGGACGTGCTGGTCGCCGGGGAGGCGCGGGTCAACCTCGCCGCCGGGCTGGCCCTGCTGCGCGCCCGCGGCCTGGCGCACATCCTGTGCGAGGGCGGGCCACACCTGCTCGGCGCGCTGACCGCCGCCGATCTGGTGGACGAGATGTGCCTCACCCTCTCCCCGGTCCTGGCCGGACCCGGGGCCGGCCGGATCACCGCCGGACCACCGGGCCCGGCCCGGCGGCTCGCGCTGCACCACGTGCTCGCGGCGGACCACACCCTGTTCCTCAGCTACCGCCGCCCGGTAGCCCGCAACCCTGTGGATAACCCGGTGGAAAAGGTCATCCGCCTGTGGACAAGCGGTGGATAGCCATGGCTAGCGGCCGGCCCGGCGTGCCGTACGCACGTTCGGGCGGCGGATGGGGCAGGATGCGAGGGTGGACCCCGAGCAGAGCCAACCCCACCCTGCCGTCGGCCGGGTGCTCGGCACCGCCGACGCCACCCCGCTGAGCTTCTGGACCGCTGTCAACCCCGGTAGCTGGCTGCAACTCGATGACGTAGTGGTCACCCACCGCGCCCTACCGGACGCGCCGGAGCCGGTGACGATCGCCGGGGTGGTGACCGCGGTGCGGGCCCGGCACGAGGGCGCCCAATTCGAGTCCGACGTGTTCGCGATCGCCGACGGCATGCTGCCCGCGCAGGTGCAGGAGGCGGCCGAGGTGACCACCACCCGGGTGGACCCGGAGGTCTACGTCCCACCCAGCCCGGGCGCGCCGGTGTACCGGGCCACCGGCGAGGCCCGGGAGGCGGCGCTGCACTTCGACCGGATGAAGCGCCAAGTGCCGATCGGCAGCGGCCGCGACGGCGCTCCGGTCTATCTCAACGCCGACTTCCTGGACGGCACCCGGGGGGCGCACGTCTCCATCTCCGGGGTCTCCGGGGTGGCCACCAAGACCAGCTTCGCCACCTTCCTGCTCTACTCGGTCTTCCACAGCGGGGAGCTGGGCGGCGACGGGATCAACGCCCGGGCGCTGATCTTCAACGTCAAGGGCGAGGACCTGAACTTCCTCGACCACCCGAACACCGCGCTCGACGACGACACTCGCGCCGCCTACGCCCGGCTCGGGCTGCCCGCCGGCCCCTTCGCCGACGTGCACGTCCACGCCCCGCCCCGGGCCGGCGACCCGGCCGGTACGCCGGACGTGGCCAGCCGGAGCGCCGGGGTCGACCCGTTCTACTGGACCCTGGCGGAGTTTTGCGAGCAGCGGCTGCTGCCGTACGTCTTCGCCGACGCCGACGACGAGCGGCAGCAGTACACGATGGTGGTGCACGCGGTCACCGCCCAGCTCGCGCGGGTGGCGCAGGCGCTGGAGTCCGGCGGGGTGGCGATCGACGGGGTCCGCCTATCCTCCTATCCGGACCTGGTGGACCACCTGGTGGAGTTGCTGGCCGACGAGGAGACCCGGGGCCGTTGGGCGGGCAGCGCGATCGGGCTGGGCACGGTGAACGCGTTCAGCCGGCGGCTGATCGCCAGCAAGCGGGACCTGTCCCGGCTGGTCCGCGGCGACCTCACCACCCGCCGGCCGCATACCGTGAACGCCGCCGAGAGTGCCCGGGTGACCGTGGTGGACCTGCACAACCTCCCGGAGCGGGCGCAGCGGTTCGTGGTGGGGGTGATCCTGCGGACCGAGTTCGAGCGCAAGGAGAAGGCCGGCACCGCCCGCCCGCTGCTGTTCGTGGTGCTGGATGAGCTGAACAAGTACGCCCCCCGGGAGGGCGAGAGCCCGATCAAGGAGGTGCTGCTGGACATCGCCGAGCGGGGCCGCTCGCTGGGGGTGATCCTGGTCGGGGCGCAGCAGACCGCCAGCGAGGTGGAGCGCCGGATCGTGGCCAACTGCGCGGTACGCGTGGTCGGGCGGCTGGACCCGGCCGAGGCGGCCCGCCCCGAGTACGGGTTCCTGCCACCCGCGCAGCGCCAGCGCGCCCTGCTCGCCCGGCCCGGCACCATGTTCGTCGGCCAGCCGGAACTGCCGGTGCCGCTGTGCGTGGAGTTCCCGTTCCCGGCCTGGGCCACCCGGCCGGCGGAGGCGGGGCCGCCGCCACGCGCCAGCCTGCGCGCGGTGACCCAGGCCGCCGACCCGTTCGCGGTGGTCGGTGCCGGCGACGAACCGGAGTTCCCGTTCTGATGAAGATCCTGCACACGTCGGACTGGCACGTGGGCAAGGTGCTGAAGGGACAGTCCCGGCACGAGGAGCACCAGGCCGTGCTCGCCGAGGTGGTGGAGATCGCCCGGTCCGAGCGGCCGGATCTGGTGCTGGTCGCCGGCGACCTGTTCGACAACTCCGCGCCCAGCCCGGCCGCCACCAGCCTGGTCACCGCCACCCTCTCCGCGCTGCGCGCCACCGGCGCCGAGGTGGTGGCGATCGCCGGCAACCACGACAACGGGGCCGCGCTGGACGCGCTGCGCCCGTGGGCCCAGGCCGCCGGCATCACCGTGCGCGGTACCGTCCGTTCCCGTACCGGGAACATCGTCACCGGGACCACCGGCGCGGGCGAGGCGTGGCGGCTGGTGGCGCTGCCGTTCCTCTCCCACCGGTACGCGGTGCGGGCCGCGGACCTGTTCGAGCTCTCGGCCGCCGAGGCCACCCAGACCTACACCGACCACCTGGCCCGCCTGCTGGACGCGCTGACCGCGGACTTCGCCGACGACGGCGCGGTGAATCTGGTTATGACCCACCTCACCGTGGTGGGCGCCAAGGCCGGCGGCGGGGAGCGGGAGGCCCACACCATCCAGCAGTACGCGGTGCCGGCCGGGATCTTCCCCGCCAGCGCCCACTACGTGGCCCTGGGCCACCTGCACCGGGCACAGCGGGTCACCGGGCCGGCCCCGGCCCGCTACTGCGGCTCCCCGCTGGCGGTGGACTTCGGGGAAGGCGACAACCAGCCCGGGGTCACCATCGTGCACGTGAAGTCCGGTGGCACCGCGCGTACCCGGCACGTGCCGGTGCGGGCGGCGGTCCCGCTGCGCACCGTGCGCGGCACGCTCGAGGAGCTTGAGGAACTGGCCGCCCACGCCGCCGGGGAGCCCGGGTCCCCGGAACCGTGGCTGCGCGTCTACGTGCGCGAGCAGCCCCGGGCCGGCCTGCGCGAGCAGGTGCAGGAGTTGCTGCCGCGGGCGCTGGAGGTACGCGTGGACCCGGACCTGCTGCCCGCGGCCGCCTCCGGCCGGCGGCAGCGGCGGGCCGGGCGCTCGCCGGGCGAGCTGTTCGCCGACTACCTCGCCGCCCGGGGCCACGCCGACGAGCCGGTACGTGCGCTGTTCGAGGAACTGCTCGGCGAGACCCTGGAGGCCGAGACCTTCGAGGCTGAGACCGTGGAGGCCGAGCCGGCCGGAACCGCCATGGTGGACGCCGGGACGGCGGCGACCGCGACGGCGGCAACCGCGGCGGCCGGAACCGCGACGGGAGGTGCCGGGACGTGAGACCCCTGCGGCTGGAACTGGCCGGCTTCGCGGCCTTCCGGGAACCGACCACCGTCGACTTCACCGACGCCGACTTCTTCGCCCTGGTCGGCCCGACCGGCGCCGGGAAATCCACCGTCCTGGACGCGCTCTGCTTCGCCCTCTACGGCACCGCGCCCCGGTGGCGCAACACCACCTCGGTGGCGAACGCGCTCGCCCCGTCGGTCGCCGAGGCCAGGGTACGGCTGGCGTTCGAGACCGCCGGGCAGCGGTACATCGCCACCCGGGTCGTGCGCCGCGACGGCAAGGGCCGGGTGAAGACCGCCGGTGCCGCGCTGGAGCGGATGCCGGTCGGGTTCGACGTGCGCAAACTGGAGACCGGGCTGACCCCCGACGACCTCGGCGAGCCGCTGGCCGGCACCTCCTCCGAGATGGACGCGGCGGTCCGGGAGGTGATCGGGCTCCCCTATGACCAGTTCGTCACCTGCGTGGTGCTGCCGCAGGGCCAGTTCGCCGAGTTCCTGCACGCCAAGCCCGCCGCCCGGCAGCAGATCCTGGTGAGCCTGCTGGGCCTGTCCGTCTACGAGCAGGTACGCGAGCGCGCGGTGGCGCGGGCGAACCGCGCCGAGGCCGGGCTCGCCGCCGCCGACCGGCTGCTCGACGACCTCGCCGACGCCAGCGACGCGGCGCTGGCCGCGGCCGCGGAGCGGACGGCGGCGATGACCCGCCTCGCCGAGGCGGTGGCCGCGGCGCTGCCCAGGCTCGCCCAGGCCGATGCCGAGCGGGAACGGGCAACCGCCGCGCTGGCCGCCCGCGACGCCCAGATCGACCAGCTCACCTCGGTGCGGCCACCGGCGCGGGTGGCGGCCCGGGCCGGTGCCGCCGCGGCCGCGCGTACCGCCCGGCAGGAGGCCGCCGCCGCGGTCGCCGCGGCCGAGGACCGGGAGGAGAAGCTACGCGGCGAACTGGCGGCCGGCCAGGACGCGACCGCGCTGCGGGACCTGCTGGCGGCGCACGACGAGCGGGCGGCGCTCGTCGCCCAGCGCGACCAGCTCGCCGGAGCGGTGCGGGCCGCCCAGGCCGAACGGGACGCGGCCGCGAAGGCACTCGCCGCCGCCCGCCGCGAGTCAGAGCGGGCCGACGCCGCGCTGGAGGCGGCCCGCACCGCGTACGCCGAGGCGCAGGCCGCCGACGCCGCCGCCGCGCTGCGCGCCCACCTGGTCGCCGGTGAGCCCTGCCCGGTCTGCACCCAACCGGTGGCGGCGGTACCGCCGGCGCACGCCGGGTCGGCGGTCGCGAAGGCCAAGGCCGCCGGCGCCGAAGCCCGGCGGGTCGCCGACGCCGCCCGGGACCGGCTCGCCGAGCGCGACCAGGTGCTGCGGGCGCTGGACCAGGCCCTCACCGCCTCCCGCACCCAGCTCGACCTGCTCGCCGACCGGGCCCGCGACCTGGACGCCAAGCTCGCCGGCGCGCCCGGACCGGAGGCGGTACGCCAGGAACTGGCCGGGCTCGCCGCGCTGGAGCGGGACCTCGCCGCCGCCGGTGCCGCGGTGCGGACCGCCCGGGAGGCGCACCGGCGGGCCGAGGCGGCCGCGGACGCGGCCGAGCGGGACCTGCGTGAAAGCTGGCGGGAGTTCGACGCCGCCCGGGACGCCCTCGCCGCCCACTCCCCGCCCCCGGCCGACCGGGACGACCTCGCCGCGGCCTGGTCCGCGCTGGCCGACTGGGCGGCGCGGCGGGCGGAGGAGTTGCGCCGCGGCCGGCCGGAGGCGGCCGGTGCGCTGGCGGCGGCGACCGCGGCAGTGGCGCAGCAGCGGCAGCGGCTGGCGGACCTGTTCACCGGGGCCGGGTTGGCGGCGCCGGAGGGTGACCCGGCCGGCGCCGCCACGGTCGCGGCCGAGCGGGCCCGCGCCGAGTACGAGCGGCTGCGCGAGCGCCGGGCACAGGCGGACCGCCTGCGCGAGCAGCGGTCCGGACTGGTCGAGGACGCCCGGGTGGCCAGGGCGCTGGCGCACCACCTGCGCGCCAACAACTTCGAAGCCTGGCTGCTGGAGGAGGCGCTGGACCGGCTGGTCGAAGGCGCCTCGGTGATCCTGCGGGACCTCTCCGGCGGGCAGTACGACCTGGTCCACGAGGCGCGCGAGCTGTTCGTGGTGGACCGCCACGACGCCGGGCTCCGCCGGGCGGTGCGCACGCTCTCCGGCGGGGAGACGTTCCAGGCGTCGCTGGCGCTGGCGCTGGCCCTGGCCGAGCAGCTCGCCGGCATCTCCAGCACCGGGGTGGCCGCCGCCAGCCTGGAATCGATCATCCTGGACGAGGGGTTCGGCACCCTGGACGCGTCCACCCTGGACGCCGTGGCGGACACACTGGAGAATCTCGCCGCCCGCGGGGACCGGATGGTGGGCGTGGTCACCCACGTGCCCTCGCTGGCGGAGCGGATCCCGGTGCGGTTCGAGGTGAGCCGGGACGCGAAATCCGCGCGGGTGGTCCGGGTCGGTCTGTGAGGCGGGAATGGCGGCGGGCACGGCGCGGGGAACGGCGGCGGGGGTCGCGACGGGGACGGTGAGGGGCCTGACGGCGGGTATGGCACGGTGCCGGTGATGAGACGGTTCTGGGTGGACGCGTGGGACCCGGCCTACCTGGCCGGTGCTGAGGCCGGGGATGCCGGCGGGCCGGCGCAGGAGTCCACCGCGGTGACGGACCCGGACGTGGAGATCCCGGCGGCCGCCTGGGCACCGGTCCCGTGGCCGGCGGACCTGCGCGCCCCGGACACCGTGCTGCTGGTCGACGGGGTCCGCCGCACCGACGCTCGGGTGTGGACCCGGGAGCCGGACGGCACCTCGTACCCGGGCCTGGCGGTGAGCTACGCGGCCGGCGTGGTCCACTGCGATCTGCGCCGTGGCCAGGCGACCCTGGCCGGCACGCCCGCGGTGGAGCGGCGGCTGGTGACGGCCAGCCCGACCGCCACCGATCTGGAGTGCCAGCCGGTGCGGTACCCGGTGTACCGGGTCACCGCCGGTGAGCTGCCGCAGTTGTCCGCAGCGGTGCAGGGGCCGCTGACCCGGTTGGAGGCCCAGGTGGCGGCGGCGGCCCGGGCGGCCGGCACCGATCCGGGCGATCTGCTGGTGGTGGACGGTCCCCTGCGCGGGCGTACCGAACTGCCGCGGACCGTCGGCTACGTGAAGACCCACCAGCGCCGCTACCTGCCGCCGGAACTGGACGCGGTGGTCGCCAGGCTCGCGCCCGGCCAGCGGTCGCCGGTGTTCCGGCTGGACACCAACTGGCACTGCTATAGCTGGTACGTCCGGCTACCGGGCGGGTCGGACGCGCCGTGGGCCGGGCTGGCCCGGCTGGAATGCTCGGTGGAGCTGGCCCCGACCGCCGCCGTGGCGCTGGCCGACCTGTCCCTGGTGACCCTGCCCCGGTTCGCGGCTACCGCCTACAAGGACCCGCGCGCCCCGCAGAACCTGGTCCCGATCGCGGGTCTGGAGCAGCGCCTGCGGGCCCGCCTCGGCGATGTGCGGCTGCTGCACCGCGCCCTCACCCAGGCCGCGGCGGCCACAGGGTGACCCCGGGTTTGCGCGCGACGACGATAGTGACGATAGTGGTCCGGTGGCACGCGACAAGGTAGGCGGCGCGAGCGCCGACAAGGTGGAGGACGAGGGACGCGCCGGCGGGCCGGCCAAGGCGCGGCGCTCCCGCAGCTCAGGTTCCGGCCGCAAGTCCGGCCCGGCGGCGCGGCCGGAGGTGCCCGAGGATTCCCCGCCGGAGCAGGCCGCCGCCGAGAAGCCTTCGCCCCCCGACCGGAAGCCGGCGGCCAAGAAGGCTGCGGCCGGAAAGGACGCGGCCGGGAAGGACACCGCCGCCGGGGGTAAGGCGACCGCCGCGAAGAAAGCGCCCGCGATAAAGCAGGAGTCCAGCCCGGCGAAGGCCACCGGCGCGAAGCAAGCGGACAGCGCGGGTAAGGACGGCGCGGGTAAGGACGGCGCGGGTAAGGAGGGCAAGGACGGCGCCCGGAAGGAGACGTCGCTCACCGCCCGGCAGGCGGCGGCCGCCCGCGCGGCACTGCAGCGGGGGCACCGGCGGATCGAGTTCGCCCGCGCGGTCGCCTTCGGGGCCGAACTCGCCGGCGCCGCCGGCCTGGTCGTCGCCGGGCTGCTGCCCTGGGCGTGGACCGACCGGTTGTGGGGACGCACCGACGGGCTCGCGGTGGCGGTGCAGACCGCCATCGCCGTAACCGTGCTGGCGCTGATCGGGGCCTGGACGCTGCGGACCGACCGCTGGCGCACCGCCGCCCGTACCCTGGCACAGGTGGCCGCGGCGGTCGCGACCGTGCTCTCGGTCGCGTCGGTCTGGCAGGTGGCGGCCGGCGGCCGCGGCGGCGGCGGGCTGGTGGCCGGCGTGGCCGGATTGCTGGTGATCGCCGGCAGCGCCGGCTGGCTGGTCGGGTTGCGGCGGCTGCGCAAGCTGTTCGCCTTCGGCGTCCGGTACGCCCGCACCGGCGGCTACGGGAACCTGTCCGCGGTGCGGCGCGCCCAGGTCCTCGGCGCACCGCTGGGCGTGCTCGGCGCGGCGGCCGTGGTCGCCGGCGGCGTCCTGGTCGCACCGGGGCTGGTCAGCAGCGAGGACGCGCAGACCGCCGAGGCGCTGACCCTCACCGGCCCACCGCCCTCGATCGGGAGCGCGCCGACCTGGGAGATCGAGTTGCCGGCGGGGCTGGGGCGTACCACCGTGCGGGCCACTCCGGGCGGGCTGGCAGTGGACGAGCAGCGCGGCGTACGCATGGTCGATCCCCACTCCGGTGAGACCCGGTGGCACTGGCGCGACGAGGCGTACACCCGGGTCGCGGTGAACCTGGCCGACTCCGGCCGGATCCTGCTGCTGGGGCTGACCCACGACGAGGCGGAACCCGGTCGCAACCGGGTGGTCGCCCTGGACACCGCGACCGGGCAGGTGCGCTGGGAACGGTTCGACGACGATCTGGTGGGGCAGATGGCGCTGCTCGGCGTGGCACCGGAAGACGGCGCCTGGCTGGCCGCGCCGGCCCGGCTGGAGCCCCCGGCCGACCCGACCGCCAACGAGACCCCGTACGGCGTACGCCTGGTGGACGCCGCCGACGGCACCCCGCGTTGGGACAACCCCGGGACCGAGGGGTGCACCATCGCCTCGCTGGGCGCCGGCAGCAGCGAGGTGGTGCTGGTGGTGGAGGACTGCGGCGTACCGGAAGGCGTGGACAGCGGAGTGGCCAGGTGCCAGGTCTCCGGCCTGGCGGTCGACGACGGCCGCCGCCTGTGGACCTGGCCCAGCAGCGAGCGGATCGACCCGGAGACGCAGTACGCCGCGAACTGCAGGGCCACCTCCCTGGACGAGCGGATCTTCCTCACCTACCAGGCGAACTCCCTCGACCCGGAGGCGGAGGAGAGCGACGAGCCGACCCCGGCGCTGGCGCTGGACCCGGTCACCGGCGAGGAGCTGTGGGCGGTGCAGCAGGACCCGGACGGCTACGCGGTGCTGGGCGTGGACGGCCTGAACAACCCGGTGGACATGGCCGGCGACGTCCTGGTGGGGGTCGAGTACCCCAGCAACCAGGTGGGGGTCGGCACCGCGGTGCTGATCATGCGGGACGCCACCGACGGCAGCAAGGTCGGGGAGATCGCGCTGCCGGACGGCCAGCCGGTGGGGCTGCGGGCCACCGCTGACGACCGCCTGATGATCTCCCACTACCTGCGCGACGCCGACCAGATCAAGCTGCTGGAGGTGGACCTGGCCGCCGGCACCGTCACCGCCGAGGCGGAGGTCGGCACCGGTAGCGAGCAGGCCCAGTTCCGCTCCGCCGGCGTGGCGGTGGGCCCCGAGGCCGTGGCCGTGGACACCCTGGTCGTCTCCAGCGCCAACCCCCAGCCCGGTGAGGTACGCCTGGTGGTGCGGGGCTACGGCTGATCCGGATGGGGTGGCGAGGGCCGGTGAACCGGCCCCCGCCACCCACCGCGACTGGGGCACGATGGAACCATGCGGGTTCTGATGGCGGGTGCGTCCGGGTTCCTCGGCTCCCGGCTGGTGACGCGGCTACGCGCCGACGGGCACCAGGTGGTGAGGCTGGTGCGCCGCCCGGCCACGGCAGCGGACGAGCTGAGCTGGCGCCCGGCCGAGGGCCTGGAGCCGGCCGCGGTGGCCGGCATGGACGCGGTGGTCAACCTCGCCGGCACCCCGGTCGGGAGCAAGCTGGGCAAGCTGGACCTGCCGGTGCGGATCTGGACCAGGCGGTACCGGCAGGAGTTCCGCGCCAGCCGGGTGGACACCACCACCGCGCTGGCCCAGGCGATCGCGGCGGCCGAGCCGAAGCCGGCGGTGTTCCTGGCCGCGTCCTCGGTGGGCTGGTACGGCGACACCGGCGAGACCGAGGTCGACGAGCACGCCCCGCCCGGGGAGGGCTACCTGGCGGACGTGGCGCGGGTGTGGGAG